>Ga0307380_10005362_pt1 | contig 17018 bp, 17 predicted proteins | sample UN3MG_FD_202239 | JGI IMG/M metagenome (GOLD analysis project Ga0307380, IMG submission 202239) | Soil microbial communities from Risofladan, Vaasa, Finland - UN-3 | ecosystem: Environmental > Terrestrial > Soil > Coastal area > Acid sulfate soil | place: Finland: Risofladan, Vaasa | collected...
TATTGGTGGTGGATAGAATGAGAATTTTAAGCCTTGATGGTGGTGGGGTTAGAGGAATTTTCTCTGCTACAATTATTAAAGAAATATTAGAAAGGGTTCCAGAATTTGATTATGACGTAGTAGCTGGTACTTCTACAGGAGGGATAATAGCTCTCTCATTAGCTTATGGATACACACCAGAAGCGATTGTTAATTTTTATAAAGAACTTGCTAGTAAAGTTTTTAAGAAAACAATAAGATATTATGTGTCAGGAAATGGTTTATTTTTCTCCAGATATGATAATAAAGTTTTAGCAGAACTTTTATATGATAAGGTTGGTTATACCAGATTAAGCCAACTGGAAAAGAAAGTAATTATAACTACATTTGATTTAGTGGGTAGATACTATAAGGGGGCAACACAATGGAAAGCCAAGTTTTTCCATAATTTTCATCAAATTGATGGTGATATTTCCATACTTAATTTAGCTATATATACTACAGCAGTTCCAGGTTTATTTCCTAATAGACATGGTTTTATTGACGGAGGAGTAATAGCTAATAATCCAGCCATGTGTGCAGTAGCTAAAGTTCTAAATGAGGGAACTCCTATGAAAGATATAAGATTACTCTCAATAGGAACAGGCTATAGCCCTAGAACATTAAAAAAAGCTAAGGGAAAGTCTTGGGGATTGTTAAGGTGGGCATTTCCAATCTTACCTCTAATAATGGATGGATCATCTGAGGTTGTAGACTTTGAATGTGAACAAATTTTAGGAGATAAACTATTTCGAGTTCAACACCCCCTTACTGAGAGAGTAGATGCTGATTCTGTAGAGAGTATCCCTAAAGTAGAGGAAGCTGCTGAAGATTATATTAATAAGCATCCAGAATTATTTGATTGGGTAGGAGAAAATATGATATGAGAGCATTTATTACAGGAATTTCAGGACAAGATGGGTCGCATTTAACTGAATTTTTATTGGGAAAAGGTTATAAAGTAGTAGGGCTTTTACGCCGATCTAGTACACCTAATATAAAAAATATAATTCATTTGTTAGATAAAATTGATATAGAGTATGGGGATATTTCTGATCAAAGTAATTTAGATTTTATTATTAATAAGTACCAACCAGATGAGGTTTACAATTTAGCTGCTATGAGTTTTGTACCGGTATCTTGGAAATCACCAACATATACTATGACAGTTAACACTATTGGACCTCTTATGCTCTTAGAATCAATTAGACAACACAAGCCAGACGCTAGATTTTATTTTGCTGGTTCTAGTGAACAATATGGAAAAGTGGTAGAAATTCCCCAAAATGAGAATACTCCCTTTTATCCAAGAAGTCCTTATGGAGTTTCTAAATGTGCTGGATTTTGGCTAACTAAGAACTATAGAGAAAGTTATAATTTATTTGCATGTTCTGGAATTGCATTTAATCACACTTCTCCAAGGAGGGGTATAGAATTTGTTTGTAAGAAGATAACTAATTCAGCTGCTAAAATAAAATGTGGTATATCAGACAAATTATATCTAGGAAATATTGAATCTAAAAGAGATTGGAGTCATGCTAAAGATGTTACAAAAGCTATGTGGATGATGCTACAAAATGATGAACCAGATGACTTTGTTATTGGTTCAGATAATACCCACCCTATTAAGGAACTTTGTGAATTAGCCTTTAATTATGTTGGGTTAGATTATAGAGACTATCTAGAAATAGACCCTAAATTCTTTAGACCGGCAGAGGTAGATATTTTATTATCTGATTCATCTAAAATTAGAAATACTTTGGGATGGAAACCAGAATACACTTTCAAGCAACTAATAGAAGAGATGGTGGAGGATGACCTAAATAATTATGGAAAAAAATAAATGCAGAATTTGTGGTGGAGAAACTTATTTGGTATTATCTTTGGGAGAAATGTACCCATCCACGTTTATAAAATCATTTGAAGATTACAATAAATTAAAAAAAGAACCATTAGAGTTAATGCAATGTGAAGATTGTAGTTTAGTACAGTTAGGTAAAGCTATTGAACTAGATGATATGTATAGACAATACTGGTATCGTTCTAATTTAAACAAGAGTATGGTTAATGACTTAGAAGATGTAGCTGAATCTGCTTTAAAAATTCATACCTGCATTCATACTAAGGGTGGGGTTGTTTTAGATATTGGTTGTAATGATGGGACATTATTTAAATTTTTTCCAGATGATTATTTTAAAATTGGAGTTGATCCTGCTTTTAATCTAATTAATGAAGCAAAAGAAAATTGTGATGTTTTTATTAATGATTACTTTAGTGCAGATGATATAGATAGAAAGGCTAATATTATTACATCTATAGCTATGTTTTATGACTTACCAGACCCTAATTTATTTGTAGATGATATACGGAAAACACTAGCAGATGATGGGGTTTGGGTAATTCAATTTACTGATCTATATTCAATGATGAAGATAAATGCTTTTGATAACATTTGTTTTGAGCACTTAGAATATTATACTTTACTAGATGTGATTCAATTACTAAGAAAACATTCATTGGAAGTTTTTAATGTAGAAAGGAACGAAGTAAATGGAGGAAGTTTAAGAGTGTATGCGTCACATGCTGGTGAACATCTGATATTTCCAAAGGCTTTTTGGGGGTTAGCTAATGAAACTAGTTTCTTACGTTCTAAAGAGGGAAGTATTGATTCATTTAGGGAGAGAATCAAAACAATAAAGAAATCAGTAACTAATTTTATTGAAGATGAAGTTAAAAATAATAAAATAATTCATGTATTGGGAGCTAGTACCAAAGGGAATACCCTACTTCAAGTCCTTAATCTGGATAAAAACTTAATAAGTTATGCGGCAGAAGTAAATGAGGATAAATTTGGACTATTTACAGTAGGCTCTGATCTTGAAATTATTTCAGAGAAAGAATCATTAGGAATGAACCCAGACTATTATTTAGTTTTACCTTGGCATTTCAGGGATTCTCTTTTACAGAAAAAGGGGATTATGAATTATTTAAAGGATGGAGGAAGCTTAATTTTCCCATTACCTGTTCCAACAGTTCTTTCTAAAGATGGTGAGTTTGCCCTATGAACCATGAGATTATTATAGGTATACATATCCCTAAAACGGGAGGCGTTACTTTTAAAAATATACTTCAAAAAAGATATGGCAAGTCACTTTTTTATTATATTAATCAATCTGTGTCTACACCACATGCTGCTGATAAATTATGTGGGGTTATAACAAATGGAGATAAAATAGAATGGTATGGAACTAAAGTGATTTATGGACATTTTCCATATGGATTGCATGAATATATCCCAAGGAATATAGATTATAAATATATTACATTTTTAAGACATCCAGGAGATAGATTACTGTCTCAGCATAATTATTTATTGGCAGGGAAACGGACTGAAATATCCAATTTTATGGTATGGTTTGGATATAGTTCTCATTTTTTTGGGGCAAATTTTGATAATTCCCTTACTAGGAACTTAAATGGGACTCTCCATATAAATAATTATCACGGAGTACCTGAGAAAGTTTCTGAAGAGGATTATACATTAGCATTAGAAAATTTAAAGAGTTGCTTTTTTGTAGGTACTACTGAAACATTTGATGATGATATTAAAATATTATCTAAACTATTAAATTGGGGATATATTGGGGAGTACACAAATGTAAACGTATCCAAGGTTAAAAAATCTTTTCTTGACTTATGTGATAATGATAAAAATTATCTTTATGAAACCCAATCATTTGATTTTAGATTATGGGAAGAAGCTAAGAAAATTCATAGCAATCTAATAAAATGAACGGAATGAGAACAGAGGAGAAATAATGAGCATTTATACTGGCAAAGACGATCTTTACTGGAGTCAAGGTACTGCTGAGTATGTTAAAGAGCTTTTTCCAAAGGAATTTAAAGGAATTTGTGTCGAAGTAGGGGCTTTCGCTCCTAAAGTTCTAAGTAATAGTTGGATATTTGAACAAGATGGGTGGGAGGTTTATTGTATAGAACCAAACCCAAAATGCATACCTGAACTAAAAAAATATAGAAAGCATGTGTTAGAATATGCCTGTGGTGCAGAGAATTTAGATGATCAAGATTTATTTGTATACAATGTTTCTATTGGAGAAGCCGCAATAACTGGACTACTAGATCTTCATGCTGGCAAGTTGTATACACGGGTAGAAAAAGTAACAGTACGAACCCTAGATTGGTTAATGGAAAATGAGATAAAAAAAGATCATATAGACTATCTATCTATAGACGTTGAGCGAAATGAAATGAATGTGTTAAGGGGTACAGATTTAGCTAGATGGAATCCAGCAGTAATTGCAATCGAAAATCTTGATGACGCTAGAAATTCTAATTTTTTGGGACAACGTGTTTGGCTAGAAACTTATGGATATGTGTATCATCACAGAATAGAGGCAAATGATATTTTTACTAAGGAAACTCTATGAACGAAATTGTTATAAGTATGCACATTCCTAGAACTGGTGGAATAACCCTAAAGAATATTTTATCTGATATTTATGGAGATTCTTTTGTTTGGGTTACTCAAACAAATTCTCCAAAAGAAGCATATAAAAAAATAAAGCATTTAGATTTATATAATGTAAAAGCAATTCACGGACATATTTCTTATGGATTACATGAATATTTTCCACGAAATATACGTTATAAATACATAACGTTTTTAAGACACCCGTATGAGAGAATGTTGTCATATCATAATTATATTTTAACAAAACCTGTAAATGAAGAATACAAATGGGATAGTAATTATGGTTGGACAAAAAAAATGAGTATCGTAGAATGGCTTTCTGATATTAAAATTGCATCACAAGATAATGGGATTACTAGATTCCTCTCAGGAAATTCAAACCTAAACACAGATAAAATTACTAATAAGATAGAATTGGAAGATTCACATCTTGCAATTAAAAATATAAAAAAATTTGATTTCATTGGAATTACAGAAACATTTGATCAAAATATTAAATTATTAGCAGAGGAATTAGATTGGGAAGATATACCTAAATATGGAATGAATAATAATTATCAAGATAGAAGACACAAAGAAGATTTATCAATTGAAGAGCAGGACTTTATTTGTATAAGTCAACTTTATGATCTTTGGTTATATTTGGAGGTAGGAAATTGGATATATCACGAAAAAGCTTAGGCTCACTTACAGACGAACTTTGCACAACCAGTCAACGCTGCTGGCATTTTCAAGATAAGATTATGGATGAAACCCTAACTACAGAAGAAAGGTTAGATGCCGCTATTAGGGCACAAGAACAGAATGCCATTCGTTCAGCTTTAGTAAAAGCGATTGATGATATGGTTGGTCAGGGGGATATCTCTCCTGGTGGTAAAAAAACATATTATACTTATTTTGATAAAAAGGAGAAATAAATGCTAAATTGGAATTATTCTGAAGGAATTGCTGAGTATGCTTTAACATTATTTCCAAAAGATTTTAAAGGCATTTGTGTAGATGTTGGAGCGTTTGATCCATTTTTCCTTAGCAATAGTTGGCTATTTGAAGAGGCTGGTTGGGATGTCCATTGTGTAGAACCTAATCCATCTTGTATATCTAGACTTAAACACTTTAGAAAAAATTTTTACGTATATGCCTGTGGTTTAGAAAATAAAGATGATGTTGATTTTTTTGTTTATTATAATCCTACAGTAGGTGAAGCTGCTGGTACTGGTTTAATAGACCATCGTTTAAATCCAACAACAGGGGAATTTCATAAAACTATTTTTTCCCATGAGACAAAAGTTAAAGTTAGAACTTTAGATTGGTTAATGGAAAATGAAATTAAAAGAGACCATATTGACTATTTAACAATTGATGTAGAACGAAATGAAATGGATGTTCTGAAAGGAATAGATTTTAACAGGTGGAAAATTAAAGTAATTATTATAGAAAATCTTGATAAAGACCCTGAACAATCCTCATTATTAAAGTCTTTTAATTATAGGTATATACATAGAATAGTATATAATGATATATATATTCATGAGAATTTCTATTCTGGAAATTTAGCTTTAAATTTAACTACAGATAATATGGAATATAAACATAGTGTGTTAAAATGAAACAAGGTTTATTTGTTAATTCAAAAAAAGCTACTTGCAGTATATATGAATCTGGTCTTATGGTATATAATATATTAAAAAACTCCTCTTTATATGATTTATATTACTTTGAAAATTCTAGACTTATTAATACTCCCAAGACTGTAGAAGACCCTGTACCAAATGGATATGACTTTTATGTAATTAATTGGCATTGCTCAGTAAATGCAATCCCTATAAATATAATAAATAAATTAACTGGAGTAAAAATTTGTCCAGTTTTTGAAGTTGAAACTGGAGATAATTTTACTCTCACACCTAGAGATTTATTTGATATTTATATGATTATTGATCCAACTAAAGAACAAAAATCTAATCTATATCCTTTTCCTAGACCTTTAGAAATTATTGTAAATCCTAAACCATTATTAGATAATACTAAATTAGTTATTGGTAGTTTTGGATTACACATTCCAGGAAAAAAATTTGAAGAGATTATTGATGTTGCCTCTTCTCTAAAAGAAGAATGTATAATAAGAATAAATATTTACCAAGGAAAATATGTAGGCTATCAACACCTTAATTTATACTTCAATCATTTAGCTAAAAAAGCAAGAGGGGGTATGATTGATCTTAGATTAACTTCTGAATATATGGATAAACAAGAATTAATCAGTTGGTGTTCAGAGCATACAATTAATTCCTTTCCATATTATAGAAACTCATCAGGATTGGCTGCTACTACAGATCAAGCGATTTCAGCAGGAAGAGCAATAGCTATAACAAGTTGTAATACATTTAGGCATATGCATCCATACATATCTCATTATCCTAAGCAAAACTATTTAGAGCTAATAGAGTCTACTCCAATAGGAGTTAAACAAATGCAAGAAGACTGGCATCCAAATATATTTTTAAAGAAATTTGAAGAAGTATTAACAGATGGGAAAGTGCTATGAGAGTATTATTCTTAAATCATCCATTTGTTGAATGTGGGGTTTATCAATTTGGAGAAAGAGTCTATGATTTAATGTCTAAATCTAGAAAATATAATAGTTTTTATAGGAGAGTTCATAGTAGAGATGAATATTTACATTATCTAGATTGGGTAAAACCAAATCGTATCATTTATAATTACCATTGGGATAGGATGCCTTGGTTAACAGAACAAGATGTAAATCAAAATAAAGCCTCCCAACATTATTTTATCTACCATGATGGTTCAATGTTTAAATACTATGATAAGTATTTATTTTTTGGAGATTTTGATCCTGAAAGAAAAGCTGTTCCAGAAGGTAAAAGAGTTCTCTTACCAAGACCATTAATAAAATATACAGGGGATTATCCTAAATATACAGGAAATTATCCCAAAAATAAAATCGTAACAATTGGTAGTTTTGGATTTTGTTCCAAGAACAAAAGATTTCCAGGTCTTGTTGAATTAGTGAATAAAGAATTTTCTAAAGCAAAGATAAACTTTCATATAACCAGACCTTATTTTGGGGATAATCATGGATTTCATCTTGAAAATATTATTAATGAATGTAAAAAAAGAAATAAAAATCCCAACATAAAATTGAGTATAAGCACAGATTTTATAAATAATGAAGACATTCTTTCATTCTTAGCAGGAAATGATATAAATGTTTTCTATTATAGTGGTGATAACAATCCAGGGTTATCTGCTGCATTAGACTATGCACTTTCAGTAAAAAGACCAATTGCTGTGACTTCTGCACCCCTTCTTAGAAGCATTGCTAATGATGATATTCTTATAGAAAAAAATTCTTTGCGAGATATTTTAAAAAGAGGAACAAAACCATTACAACAATACTATGATAAGTGGTCTACAGAGATGTTTACAAAGAAAATGGAGGAGTTACTTTTAAATTAAAATGAAAACTGTTTTAATAATTAATCATAGGATTAAAGAATGTGGTGTTCAACAATTGGGTTCTCGTGTTTATGAATTAATACGGAACTCCCCAAAGATAAATTATATCTATAGAGAAATAGATGATATAAATAAATACAATGAAGTTATGGAACAGCTTAATCCAGAATATATTATTTATAATTGGCATATAGCAACTATGCCTTGGTTAACTAAACAGATTATAAATGAACACTCTAGACAAAAACATTATATTATATTTCACGAAAGAGGAAGTTTATTTGAAGTCTATGATAAATACTTATTTTTAGGTGGGGAAAGCGTAAGGAATCCAACAGTTCCACTAGAAAAAAGTATTTTTTTACCAAGACCACTTCTTGAATATACAGGGGATTATAAAGTAAATGATGTTTTTACTGTTGGTAGTTTTGGATTTGGATTTTGGCAAAAGGGTTTTCATAATTTAACGAAAATAGTTAATGATACATTAAAAGGTTCTATATTAAATTTACATCTCCCTATTTCATATTATGCCGATACTGCTGGTACACAAACACAAGCTGTGATTGATAAATGTCGTTCGCAAGCAAAAGATATTACTCTTAATATAACACAAGATTTTTTAACAAATGATGAAATTTTAGAATTTTTAGCAGGAAATGATATAAATGCATTTTTTTATGTAGAAGAAAATTCAGATGGTATTTCAAGTGTAATAGACTATGCTCTCTCTGTAAAGAGACCAATTATTATTAGTAATTGTGAGATGTTTAGGCATATCACTAGGAATGATATTTTAATTGAAGAGAGCTCTATTGCAGATGTTTATAAAAGGGGAGTAAAACCCCTTAAAGAGCTTTATAAAAAATGGTCAATAAAAAACTTTAGAAGAGAAATGGAGGATTTATTTTCAAATGGATAATAGAATATTAACTGACAAAGATAGAAATAGATATAAACCCATCATAAATAAAATGCTCTTGGCTGTTCCAGATATGATGGCAAGAAAAATTCCTAGAAGCTATGTACAACAGGCTTTTGTTATAATTACTGTACTTAAAAAAGCAAAAAAGAAAAGTAAAATTTTATGTGTTGGTTCTTATGAAGATACATCTTATGAATATTTAAAATATTTGGGTTATGATATTTTTGGTATTTCCCCAGAGACAAATGATTTTACTTTACGTAAATTTTTATTAACAAAACCAGGTAGCTATGATATAATTTTCTCAGCCTCTGTCATGGAACATGTACAAGATGATACAGAGTTTATAAAAGATATTTGTAGTTTATTAAATGTAAATGGTACAGCTATTTTAACTGTTGATTTTAGAGAAGATTGGGATGAGACAAAACCAAGACCATCAGTTGATTACAGATTATATACAAGTAAGGATTATAAACGAATATCAAAAATACTTCTAGAGCATAATTGTTTTCTTACAGATGAATTTATCCCTGGTGCTAAACCAGACTTTGAGTTAGAACCAGGAATGGTTTATAGTTTTTCTACAATGGTATTTAAGAAGTTGGAATGATAGTTGGTATGTGGGCTTTTTTCCAGATCAGGTAGTCTAACTATTGGTCTAAACTTGGAATATCAGTACCCAAAATAAGATGAGTACAATAACTTATGGTAATCAACCAGGAATTAGTAAAACTAAAGGAAGTATTCCCCTAGCAGGTACTAAACATATTTATACAGTAAGTAAATTATTGTGGTATAAAGAGGTTGAAGAGTTTATAGGCACCCAATTAATAGAACCTACTCTACATCTATGTTGTGGGAAGAGTAAGTTGGGGGATGTAAGATTAGACCTTTATGAGAAAGATGTAGACATAATAGCCGATGGAGCTAGAGTTCCCTTCTTAACAGACTCTTTTAATACGGTATTAGTTGACCCACCCTATAATGGAGTCTTTCAGTGGAACCATGACCTATTAAAAGAGATAGGTAGAGTGGCTAAACAACGTTTTATTTTTCAACATTGGTTTTCTCCAGTAAATAAAGATGGTAGGTTTAAAAAAGATTGGTCATTCTACTTAAGTGGTTTGTATGCATGGATGCCTAGAACTTATTTTGGGCGGATGCAGATCATCTCAATATTTGATAAGGAAGAGTAATATGAAAAGGTGCAATAAATGTAAAAAACTCAAAGATGAAAATGATTTTTATAAAAACAGGGCTACAAAGTCTGGATTAAATGGTTCTTGTAAGGAATGTGTAAAAAGTTATCAGAGAGATAATAAGGAAAGGATTAGAAGAAATGCTAAAAGGTTTAGAATGAAAAATCCAAACTATAGTAGAGATCAGTATTTTAAGCTTAAAAAGAAATTTCATGATATGTATGGTAATAGATGCCTATGTTGTGGAGAAACAATGGAGGAATTTTTAACTCTAGATCATATAAATGGACAAATAGGGAAAAAGAGAGATCATAGTTCAAAGGCATATAAAAATGCTACAGATACATATAACCCTTCAAAATATAGAATTTTATGTATGAACTGTAATCATTCTATAGGAATGAGAGGGTATTGCCCTCATGCAAATCTTGATAAGGAATAAATGCCTCTTAAAGAAAAAATTACTCAGAAAGATTTAATCTTATATGAGATTCTAAAACATCCAGCTTTATGTGGACAGTTTATAAGGAACATTGATAAGACAGCACATGAAGAACCTTTTGAATATACACAATATCAGGATGAATTTGCTTGTGACTTTAATGATCATGTAGGATACACATGTGCTAGGGCAGTTGGAAAAACTGTTGTTCTTGTAGACTTAATTATTTGGGTTTTAATAAATAGTATATTCCCTGGTGATTATATTAACTTTCATGTTCCTGGAAAAGTACATGTTGAGCCAGTTTTTACAGGGTTGGAGAAACAGTTCCGAGGAAACTCACTGCTAAAACACTTTATTCAAAGAAACAAAGGAATTAATAGATCAGATTTAATAATAAGACCGCTAACAAGCTCTTTCCTAGACTGTAGAATAGCTGGACAAACAGGGACGGGGGCATCCGTTGTAGCTGCCCACTCTCCTTTTGTAATCGTGGACGAATCTGGCTATTACCCTTGGGGTACTTGGGTAGAAATGCAACCTACAGTTAATACATTTACTTCTGGTTATAGAGTAATTGTTGCTGGAGTGCCTACGGGTCTAAGAGAGAATAATGTCTGTTATCATGTAGATAGAGAAAATAGTTCGTTTACTAAGCATAATGTAACTGCCTATGAAAATCCTCGATTTACAGAAGAGGATGAACAGAAAGCAATCGAAACTTATGGTGGTAAAGATAATGATGATTTCATTCATTTAGTATTAGGTAAACACGGAAAACCTATTTTTGCACTATTTGATAGAAATTCTATGCAGATAGGCACTAAACCCGTTTATAAACTAACTCTAGATGGGATAAAGCTTCATAGTGATATTGGAGAATATTTTAGAGCATTGTCAATTTTTCCTGGTTTACCTTCTAAAAAGGAAAGATGTATTTTTGGGATTGACCTCGGTTATTGTTATTCTGAAGATACTGAAGTGCTAACCAAAAGAGGATGGCTTAGGCATAATGATATTACCACAGAGGATTTGGTAGCTTGTTATGATACTAAAGACGACCATCTTATTTGGGATAATCCTATCTATGTTTGGGAACAAGAATATAAAGGTGAGATGTTAGAAATAAGTGGGAAAAGTACAAACTTTCTTGTTTCTCCAGAGCATTCAGTTTGGATTAGTAAGGCAATAGTAAATACACATCAAAAATACGAAAAATCTAAAGCAAAAGAATTATTAAATTTAAAAAATAATAGATTTAAAGTAAAACTAACTGCCCGAAATATCCATCAAACTGGTGTAAAAACTTTTAAAGTTCCTTATTATTATTGTGATAGAAAGGATAGAGAAAAGAAAAACACTGAAGTTGATATTAGAGTTTGGTTAGAGTTTCTAGGGTGGTTTATCTCTGAAGGGTCAGCAACTAATAGCAAAGATTGGTCTGTAAGTCTTACTCAGCAAGTTGGTGAATATGCAGATAAAATTGATAAAATGATAAATAAACTTCCTTATACAGTTTCTAGAAAAGAATTTATAACCCCACTTGGGAAGAAACCTCAAATTGAATGGAGAATTACATGTAAAGAACTTTGTCTATGGCTAAGAGAAAATTGTGGTGTTCATTCTGAAAACAAAAAAATTCCAGAGTTCATTTTTGATTGCTCTACAGAAGATCAAGAATTGTTTTTGAGAACTTTATTATTAGGAGATGGATCAAGAGTTAATTCAAACCGTTCACCACAATATAATAGCCAATCTGAAATTCTAGTTGATCAAATCCAAAGATTAGCGTTGTTTTTAGGGTACTCAGCTACAAAGGGCTATTATGAAAAAGGAAATATGTACAGAGTTTCTATAATGAATAGGAAAGAAAATATTTTATATAGAGATTCAAGTGTTAAAAAAATAGATTATACAGGAAAAATATATTGCTTAAAAACTAATACAGGTTTTTATGTAACTAGACGAAAAGGTCGTGTAGCAATTCAAGGAAATACTGAGCCAACTGCTATTATAATATTAGTAGAGGATTCCGTAGGGAGGTTACATTTCCATGGAAGAATTAAACTAAATAAAGTTAATTACTATATTCAAGAGAAGATTATAGACTGGTTGGACACTAAATTTGAACCTATGATAATAGGAATTGATGAAGGTTCTGCTGGAAAAGCAGTAATTCCAAGATTAAAAGAACATGAGGAGTTTATCCATAAAGACTTTGCTAAAAAGATTATTCCCATAAACTTCTCATCTAATATTGTTTTAGGAACTGATTCAGAGGGGAATGAAATTAAAAGTAAAACAAAACCTTTTTCTGTTGGAGTATTACAAAATTATACTAACAATCATAAGATTGTATACTCCTCTACAGATTTAGAGATGATAACAGAATTAGAAAGAATGACTTATTCTAAAACTCCTACTGGAGATATCGTATATAGAACTTTAACTCAGACAGGAGGTAAGAAGGGAGAAGACCATTTCACTGCTGCTTTATTATGTGGAGCATTAGCATATTATTTGGAAGTAGAGAGTTTGGATTTTAGAGCAAGAAAGAAAAAACTAGCCAAAACACAATGGTTTATAGGTGGTTAAGATGAAAGAAGAAACTGCTGATATAAAAGAAAAGAAAATAAAACACGCATTTTCAGCTACATATATGAATACATGGGGAGGACTAACTAATTGGAGTCCTGAAGATGTAGATAAATTAGATGTAGATGATATAAATAAATATTGGAAGGTAATAGAAGAGTGTAGATTCTATTATAAAAGAGACCCAATAGCTTCAACTGTAGTAAATAAATTAGTTGAAATAGCAATAACTGATCTACAGTTGGAACAAAATAAACTCTCTGATAATGAATTTAGACTCTTTGAACGTCTCCTACCAAGATTACAAGAATTCTCAGAATCTTGTGCCTTAGAGTTTCTAGTAACTGGATTAGTAGTTCCAGAAATTAAGTATAATTTACTTACACAAGATGAAGTTAAAAAATTGGGAGTTAAAAAGAAAAGTACATTATCACTTCCAACTAAAATGTGGCTACGTGATCCTACAACTATTAAAATAAAATCTCCACTTGTAGGAGGAGATATATCTTATTTTGTAGTTCTTCCAGAAGAGCTAGTACATTTTATCCAAACTAAAGGTAGATATCCAGATGGAACTCTTGATGAAGAATTGTATCAAGAGATCGTTAGAGATTACCCTGAATTTGTAAAAGCTGTGGAAGATGGAAATAAAGAACTTCTCTTAGAAAATGATTTAATTATCCGAAGAAGGGTAATTACTGGTACAGAATTCCCAATTCCTTATCTATATTCTGCATTAGAATCTCTTAAACATAAGAGGAATATTAGAAGGATGGATTATGCAATTGCTGCTAGAATCATAGGAGCTATCCAACTCTTTAGATTAGGAGATAAAGATTTTCCTATAACAGAAGATGATGAAGATGCTTTTGAGGATATAAGACAGCAAATGACATGGAGAAACTCTGGAGAAAGGGACATAGAAAAGATATTCCAATTGTTTGCTAATCATACTTTACAGATTGATTGGATTATGCCAGATGCTAAAGCCCTTTTAGATGAGAAAAAATATGCTGAGATAAATCAGGATATTTTCTTCGCTTTAGGGTTTCCTAGAATTCTTACTACTGGTGAAACAGAACGTTCTCAATCTTCTGATCCAGATTTTGCAGTTATTTCTCCTACTAAGACTATGGAGAGTATGCAAAGAAAGCTTATTACAATTGTAGAAGATATTGTTTATAACATATCTGATAGAAATGGATTTAAAGATGTACCAACTGTTTCCTTTGGGAGGATTAATCTTAACAAGTTAGAAGACTTTACTAATGCTTGGGTTCAGTTATATGAAACTGGAAATCTTTCTAGAGAGACATTTGTAGGAGCATTTGGATATGACTTCAATGAGGAAATTAAAAAGAGAAAACAAGAGGAGGACCTCTTAGAAGAGTTGGGAGTTCCTGCGTATGCACCAGTTCCTTTCTCTCCTCAACCAGAAAGTCCCAATAACACTCAAGAAAAACCAAAAAATACACCTAAAAATTCTGATAAATAGGGTAAATAAAAGGCTAAACGGTGTTTTTGGAAGATTTTTGGTATAATATAGATGAGTGAATACGGTTGCATATATACAGATTCTATAATTAGAGGTATTTAATGAAAAATGCTTTTAAGATAAATACTGACATAGAATTAATACAAGATAAGGACACTGCTGGTGAGGCATTCGCCTCTATCAGTTTAAATCCTTTTTATCAATGGGCAAAGATTGTCGTTACTGACAATAAACCTAATGCGAATAAACACAGGATTCCACAAAGTGAGTTTGTTAATCTCACTAATACAGGTATCTTTGCTCCAGTTAAAATGGCTGAGTCCGAAATTTCTCCAGGACATGATAAAACAACTGGTAAACCAATTGGTACAATTACACAGTTTGCAGTAGAAGGGAACCGACTAATAGCTCTATCTGCACTTTGGAAAAAAGAACGTCCAGATGATATAAATCTGTTAAAAGAAATGTATTTAAATGGAAAACCTCCACAAGTTTCTTGGGAGGTATCTTATGAAAAAGAGCAAGAAGAGGATGATGGTGTTACGGCACTGCTCGGCACAACCCTTACTGGACTTGCAGTTGTATCAAATCCAGCTTATGTTGGTAGGACTACTTTTGTTGCAATGTCCTCGAAAGATAATAATGAAGAAGAGGAGGCTGATTCCGTGGATGAATTAGAAAAAGCTAAAACTCGTATTGCAGAAATGGATATCGAACTAGAAACACTTAAGGAGCAGTTGAAAGCTAAAGAGGACTATGAAGATTTAAAAGCGGAGCTGGAGAATCTCAAAGAATTCAAAGCTGAAATTGAACGTCTAGAGCAAGAGATAGAATTAATTGCGAAAATAAAAGACAAGTTTGATGAGGCTGGCGTTGAAAAAGAAGATGCCTATTTTAGTGAGAATAAGAAACTGCTCTTAGGTCTAGATGCAAATGCGTTAGACTTTATGATACAGGAAATGGTGTCTTTTGCTGCAAAGCAATCACAGGCATCTATAGAAGATGATAATCCAAAAATTCCTGATTTTAAAGGTAAGAAACCTGTTAAAATGACTCCTAAGGAGTTGGCAGACGGTTTACGTGATGTTGATGAAAATAAACGTAAGCAAAAATAATTTTATAAGTAGGAGATAATTAAATCATGGAAATTAATCACTACGGCGATACCCTTTTGGGGCTTGTTGCTCAAGAAAACATCGTTGAAGGTCGTATGATTTTGCTGACTACAAATGTTCACTCTCGGAACTTTGGTAGTCAATCTGACCTTCCAGGAGCTAAACTTCCTGATGATGCTACTGAGTCTACAAGAGCTAAATTTTGTGTAGCGTTTGAGCAAGACAACCGTTCCCTGCCAATCTATCAACCACACCCCGCCTATTCTTGGGCTTTAAGGTATGGATTCGATCAAGATGCTAATGCCCCATTTGAGGCTGAAGTTTATCTTACACATCCTGGGGTTCAGGAAGGTCAAACAATTCCATCCGGTCAGGGTGCAGTAGGAATTGGTGATGAAAGTATTCTCACTGTTCCTTCTGGTGCATATGTCTATAGTGCTGAGATAGAAGTTCCTGGCGCTTATCTAGATGTTTGTAATACTGATGAAGACGGTGCTGATGAGGCTGGAAAACTTAAAGTGGGAACAACGCACCCCGTTGCTGAGGTTGTTAGATACAACGATACAACTAACCGCTTGACCTTCAGAATCTTTGAATAGGAGGTATAAGAAAAATGAATGAGAATGAACTTAATACTGCTGTAGCTGAGCTATTTAAAGCTGGTGATAGGGATGCTTTAGCAGAAATGATCGTAGAGTATATTCAACCAAATCATATTACAGTTGATTTTGTGAGCATGTTGTTAAATGCACGTTCACTTAAGCCTGGAGATAGTTTGGTGAAGAAACTCAGAAAAGGTATTGAAGTTCGTACATTAGTTCCTGGTTCGATTCACTTGTCTAGTGAAGTTACTGTAACTGATCGTGTGAACTATATTCTTGATGGGTCAGACGTTAAAGTGACTTACAATGAATGGGAAATGGAAAACGGTGAGATTGGTACGGTTGGCGAGATACAACGAGAGATGCTTGCCAAACTAAAAGATAGTTTTCAAAACAAAGTATTCACAGCCCTATCCACAATATGGAGTGCTGTTAATACTCCAGATAACTATGTAGCTGTTGGTGGTACTATTACAGCTGAGGTACTTGAAGCTGCTATTGATAGAATAAATCAAACAACTGCTGGTGTGAAGGCTGTTATAGGTGTCAGGTCTGCTATGACCCCAATTACTAAGTTTGGTGGTTTTTGGAGTGATGGGACTAATGTTGGTTATACTGAAACAGCATTGGAAGAAATCCGAAACAAAGGTTA
>Ga0307380_10005365_pt1 | contig 17013 bp, 16 predicted proteins | sample UN3MG_FD_202239 | JGI IMG/M metagenome (GOLD analysis project Ga0307380, IMG submission 202239) | Soil microbial communities from Risofladan, Vaasa, Finland - UN-3 | ecosystem: Environmental > Terrestrial > Soil > Coastal area > Acid sulfate soil | place: Finland: Risofladan, Vaasa | collected...
GGAAGACATCGACAGTTGTGGGCGTTGCCCTGTCTCTCGGCTTCCTCACTATGTTCGTCCTCACCTTCGTGCTCACCCTCAGCTTCGCCTACGCCTACACGTTGGACTTGTTCCGTGGCACCGAACCGGTGTCCTTCTTGATCGCCGCTGCATTCCTTGGCGCCACTTCGTCTACCGCTGCGTTGACGCTCCGCCGAATTGAATCGCCGCCTCCCGAACTGCCTTGGGTCAAGCAGTGTGTTGCGGCGCTGCCTGCGCTCCTGGCCCTGGTTGGCCTTGCCCTCCAGCCCACAGTCAACCCTCAGCCCACTGAGCCCAGCTCCCTCACGATGATGACCTACAATGTGCATCAGAGCTTTGGAATGGACAACAAGCTGGACGTGGCTGAGATCGCGTCTACCATCGGGAAAGCAGATCCCGACATCATAGGCATTCAGGAAGCTGATGCAGGCCGCGTGCCCAGCTTATCTGTCGAACAGGTCTTGTCCCTGTCCCGCGGACTCAACATGCACAGCGCCTACGGTCCATCCTGGGGAGACACCTATGGCGTAGCGGTTCTCAGCAAGTACCCCATCGTTGAACAGAGGCGGTACCTCCTTTCCAGTGCGGAGCAGCAGCGGGCATGCCTGGAATCCAGGATCGATCTGGGCGACCAGACGCTCACTTTCTTCTCCGTACACCTGGGTCTCAATCCGCAAGAGCGAGAACGCCAGCTGGACGAGCTCCTCGTCTACACCGCCGATGCCCCCGCGCCTAAGGTGCTCGTAGGCGACTTCAACGCAAATCCAGGCTCCCACGAGATAGGCCGAGTCCTCGAGCAGTTCGACAATGCCTTCGCCGTCGCGGGCACCGGTACAGGGTACACGTCGCCAGCTGATGCTCCCCAAGAGACCATAGACTATATCTTCGTGTCGCCCGATATCTCAGTGCTCTCCGCAGAGATCATTCCGTCGCTGGCTTCCGATCATCTACCCGTAGTGGCCCGCATCCGCCTGCAGTCTCCCTAGGCGAGGCCCCTCATGCAGGCAAGAACGCAGAGCATTAGCACCCCGCCGCGCGCCGTCCCTGGCATGCCGAGAAGCTGGTGGCTTCCCGGGGGCAGCGCTGGAGCTTGCTGCATCTGGGCCGCGGCGGAGGGAGGACGAGGACACTTGGTTTCCGGTCTGACAGCACTATGCACCCACAGTAAGGAGGCTTCGCTATGAACGAATTGCGTACAGTGGCTGAGCTAATGGCTCTCGCCGCGCGGACCGCCCCCAAAGGCGCGGGGGCCGATTTCGTCGTGACCGCTATCGTGGAGGGTGACACCCTGAAGATTCTTGGGCAAAAGATGATCGAGTTTGGTGAGAGGACTGGCAAGGATCTCTTCGACCGCGATGGGAACAACGTGATCCGATCAGGTGCTGTCCTTCTCCTTGGGTTGAAGGACGCCAAAGTGGTGGGCCTCAACTGCGGCGCCTGTGGGGCCGACAAGTGCATCGTACCCAACACTTACGACGGTGAATTCGCTGGTCCGCAATGCTGCATTCGGATGCTGGACCTAGGCATCGCCATTGGATCCGCTGTGAAGACAGCCAGCTTGCTCAACGCTGACAACCGCATCATGTACCGCATAGGGCCGGTGGCCAGGGAGATGGGCCTCATCGACGCCGACGTGGTGATAGGCATCCCCCTGTCCGCGACGGGCAAGAGCATCTACTTCGATCGATAGCTGGGCGCTCCGGCACCTCCAGACACAGCATCCCACGCGGGCTAAACTCCCAACACCAGTGTGGGCCGCTCTGGAGCAGTGCAGAGGTCGAAATGCTCCTGGGATAGGCGGCACGCAAATTCGATTCAGGGAAGCTGGCATGGCCCGTGCTGGACCAGACTACTCCTGGGTCTCACTCATCTGTGTCCAGTCGCTGCACCGAGGATGTCTCGAACCTGCGGAACAGCCGTGCATTGTCTATGGCCACGGCTGCGTAGTTGGCTATGGCATTCAGGAGACTCAGATCGTCCTGGGTGAAGGTGCCCTCCAGCTTGTTGATGACTTCGATCACTCCAATCGTCTGCCCCCGGGCAAGCATTGGGACGCAGAGGACCGACCTGGCCAGGAAATCCGTGGAGACATCAATGGCCGTGGCCGAACCAGTCTCCCGCAGGAGATGCGGTATCAGCAGCGGCTGTCCCGTCTCCGCTACCTGTCCAGCGATGCCCTGGCCGACCTTCAGACGCAGAGGCTTGACGTGTTCGCTTTGCTCCCCCAGCGCAATCTGGAATACCAGTTCGCCGGACTCCTCGTCGACCAATAGCAATGACCCAGCCTCCACCTTGAGCATGAAGTTGATCCGCTCCATCACCAGCTTCAGTGCCTGCTCCAGATCTACACTCGAAGAAAGGCTCTGTCCCACTTCGTTGAGAAGCGCTAGTTGCTCGACCCGACGCTGGAGATTGTCGTATAGCCGCGCGTTCTCCACGCCGATAGCAACATAGTTGGCCAGCACACTCAGCAAGTACTTGTCGTTGTTGGCATGCGCGCCGTCGGAAGGAGTCTTGCGCACGCTCAGTGCGCCGATGACGTCGCCGCGTATCTTGAGGGGCACGACCAGGATGCTGCCGATCGACTCCTTCGACTGAGGCTCCGCCGTTACGTCCTCAGGATCCACCTCCATGATCGTGGCTCTCCCGGACCGGATCACCTCCTGCACCCTTGCAGCGTAGTCTCCCGGACCTACTCCTCCCTGCCCTTGCTCGGCTCCAACGACGAGTCCCCCAGTCTCGCGGTCGATCAGGTGCACAACCGCTTGTTCCGCGCCGGTCACATATACTCCTGCCTCGACCGCCCGCGTCAGGAGATCATCCAGTCCCAGCAGCGAGCTCATGGCCTGTCCAATGCCGTGGAGAATGTTGAACTCCTTCATGCGGCGCTCCAGCTCTTGGTTGGCGAGCTGCAGCCGCTTGACCAACTCAGCTCTCTCCCTCTTGAGCCGCGATTCGTTCAGAGCTTGCTCGATGGCCTCAAGGATCTCCTCCATCTTGAAGGGCTTGGTGATGTAGTTCTTGACGCCGAGCCTGAAAGCCTCAGCGGCGATGGTCTCGGAACCATGAAACGTGATGACGATGACGGGGATGTCAATCCCCTTTTCTCTCAGGGCTTCCAAGACTTCCATGCCCGACATCTTCGGCATCTCAAGGTCGAGGATGACCAGATCAGGCTTCTCCTTCAAGGCCAGCGAAAGCCCCCCCTCGCCGTCTAGTGCAACGAGCACCTCGTATCCATTGGGAAGGAGGACATAGTCAGACAGGAAATCAATTACCCCCTGAGCATCGTCGACCACCAAGACCCTCTCGGCTGCCATATCCTCGCCCCTCCCCGACTATCTGGCCCGTCCGTATCGCTCGCCAACTATGATCTGCCCCGCCGGGCTAAGGACAAAATCCACGAACGACCTCACCTCATCGCCGGCAGATTCCCGAGTTACCAATACAAAAGGGCGAACCAGCGTGTAGCGGCCTTGCGCCACCGCTTGAAGATCGGGTCTCACGCCGTCGATGCGCAGGGGACGAACACCAAGAGGCAGGGCGACCGCCGAGGCGTATGCGATGGCGTGAGGGTCCTCGGCTACGTATCCGCCGACAGCCTCAGAGCTGGGAATGACTATGGCCATGGAGGTCACCCGCTCACCTGCCATCACCATCTCCTCGAAAGCGTCTCGCGTTCCAGAGCCATCTTCACGACTAAGCACCCGAATGTCCGCCTCTTCGCCCCCCACCTCAGACCAGAGCAAGATCTTGCCGCTGAAGACATCTCCAACCTGCTCCACGGTCAGTGACCCCACTCGGTTCTGAGCGTTGACCAGAATGGCGATGGCATCATAAGCGATGGGCGTAGCCTCCAGCCCAGTCTGCTCATCGGGCGTCAGATCTCGCGACACCAGTGCTATGTCTGCGACCCCGTCCCGCAACGCTTCCAGCCCCAGGTGTGTGCCCCTCGACTCGATGTCGATGCTCACGTAGTCGTAACGGTTGGTGTAGGCGTCTGCAAGCGCCTCCACCAAGGATCGCATGGACGTGGAGCCGGCCATCTCCAGATGTACAGGAGGGTGTGGTTCCACAGTGGCCGTGCACCTTGTCAGCAGAGGAACGACGCAGATTAGTAGAGCCTGGAATATCCTTCGCAATCGCCACCAACCCCTACGCATCATGGCTCTCTTGCGCGGGCAGTATCTCACACAGCAAGGCCGGGGCCAATGGCCCCCTAGCGAATGGACAGGAGAGCGAGCAGTATGCTGAGCAAGCCGGCTGTCCAGCAGTACACGGCGAAAGGGTACAGTGGTCGTGATCGTAGATAGCGCAACAGAAACTTGATGCTGAGGAAGCCGCTGACGCCCGCTGAGACGAACCCAGCCAAGAGGACTAATGGCGAGTTGATGGCCCCCGGCACCTCCCACAGATCCTTAAGCTGGAACAGCCCTGCCCCCATGATGATGGGAACACTGAGCAGGAAGGAAAAGCGGGCAGCCGAGTCCCTCTGCAATCCTCGCCAAAGACCGGCGCTGATGGTAGCTCCCGAGCGGGATATCCCCGGCGCGATGGCAAGGGCCTGTGCCAGACCAACGATCAACGCGTCAACCCAGCCCAACTGCGTCACCCGCATCCTCCTCCGACTCCACTTCTCGCTGGCGGCAAGCAATGCTCCCGTGACTAGCAGGAGGACTCCCACCCAGATCGGTGCGCCGAATAGAGTCTCGAAGAAATCCTCGAAGGCAAATCCTACGAATGCGGCCGGCAGGCTTCCCAGTACAATCAGCCAGGCCGCCCGCCGGCTGGGTTCACCGGCCAGAGATCGCTCTCTGATGCTCGCCAGTCCGCCGATCACCAAGTCCCGCAGGTCTCTCCAGAAGAAGACCACAACGGCAAGGAGCGTACCCAAATGCAGCATGGCATCGAATGCGAGACCCGGGTTCTCCCAATCCAAGAGCCAGGGCACCAGAACGAGGTGTCCCGAGCTGCTGATGGGCAGAAACTCCGTCGTGCCCTGTACGAGTCCAAGGACAAATGCCTGCAGGACGCTAGTCGTCGGACACCCCCTCGGAAGCCCCCAGCTTGCTGAGCCACGCCTGGCGATCGCGCTTTCCCGCCTGATAGTCCGCAACCTGGTACGTCGCGAGAAACTGCTCCTTCAGGAGGGGAAAGCGGTCTTCCCCTATCGCTTCCCGTATTTCACGCATGAGACTGAGCATGAAATGCAGGTTGTGTAGAGTTGCGAGACGCAGCCCCAATATCTCCTTGCCGGCGACCAGGTGTCGTAGGTACGCCCGCGAGAAGTTTCGGCAGGTGTAGCAGAGGCACCCCTCCACCACGGGTGCCGGGTCATCCCTGTACCGAGAGTTGCGGATATTGAGGCGACCCTCGCGGGTGAAGAGGGTCCCGTTGCGAGCTACCCGAGTAGGCAATGCGCAGTCGAAGATATCGATCCCCCTGGCAACGCCCTCGAACAGGTCCTCAGGACTCCCCACTCCCAGCAGGTGACGAGGCTTCTCCTCCGGTAGCAGTGGGATAGTCACATCCAGCATGTCATGCATCAGCGCCTTAGGCTCACCAACGCTCAGCCCTCCGATGGCGTAGCCGGGAAAACCCAAAGACACAATGTGCCGGGCGCTTTCTGCCCGCAGATCCGCAAATGTGCCGCCCTGGACTACTCCCAGCATCATCTGATCCTTGCGTGTGTGAGCCTCGAGACACCGCTCAGCCCATCGGTGTGTGCGGTCCAGGGCGACGCGGTTGTGCTGGTAGTCGCTGGGATAGGGCGGGCACACGTCCAGGGCCACAACTATGTCGGCCCCCAGCTGCTCCTGCACAGAGATGCTCTTCTCCGGAGTCAATCGGTGCTCCGAGCCATCGACGTGAGAACGGAAGGTCGCACCGTCGTCATCGACGCTGCACAGATGCTCCATGCTGAAGACCTGAAAACCCCCACTATCCGTCAGAATGGGGGCATCCCATCCCATGAAGCTGTGCAGACCGCCCAGTTGGGCCACCACTTCGGGTCCGGGCCGGAGGTACAGATGGTACGTGTTGACCACGACGAGGGATACTCCAAGTTGCTCCAACTCGCGGGGCGACATCGTCTTCACGGTAGCTTGAGTCCCAACGGGGGAGAAGACAGGCGTAGGCACCTGTCCGTGAGGGGTGCTCAATAGCCCAGCGCGAGCCCAGCTCTGCCCACACTCGCTTTCCAAGGTGAAATCAAACGGATCCTTAGTCATGGGGTGACCACGATTGCCGATTATAGTCCACCCAGGCTCCAACTTCCAGGCAAACGACGGGAGGCGGCTACATCCAGCTATCACGCAGCTTTCTGGTTGACACATGGTCGATTCCTATCATAGAATAGCTGCAATAGAGCTGGCGCGCATCCTCTGCCAATCGGTGGCAAGACCGGGCCAGACACCGCTCCACGGCGGCGGCCCCGTGGTCACCGGGAGATGGCCGACCGTGGACGTGCTGTGGCCGGTGCCTCGCCCGCGGGACCGGTGGCTGACCTGAGCAGATCCCTGTCGGTCGGGAGGCCACTTGGCCGCCTGCCGAAAGGTCTATAGAGGGCATTGCGAAATGATCATCGACTCGCACACCCACGTGGACAGGTTCGGCTGGTACGACCCACCAGAGACCATCATCCGACTCATGGACGAGGCCGGCATCGCTAAGAGCATTATCATGACCTACGGCGACGCGCCAGACGTGGAGGGGTCGCTCGAGTACATCGCCGAGGTCGTCCAGAAGTATCCGGACCGGCTGATCGGGTATGCCAGGATGAATCCAGAACGCGGTGAGAAGGCCCATCGACTCTTCATCAAGGCCATGGAGGAGTACGGGTTCAAGGGGTTGAAACTCCATCCCGTGGGCACCCTCTGCCATCCAGCCGGACCGGAGACCATCGAGATCATCCGACTGGCGAGTCGGTATTGCGCACCAGTGTTGTTCCATTGCGGAGATGAAGAACTTACGCTGCCCCTCCAGATAGCCCAAGCAGCCGAGGAATGCCCCGAGGCGACGATTATCCTGGGGCACGCTGGCGGCTACTTCCACTGGAGGGATGCCATCCGCGTGGCTGAGCGGTATGAGAACATCCTGCTTGACACCTCAGCGCTTCCCTATCCCGAGGTCATTAGGCAGGCGGTGGAACGGATCGGCTCGTCCCGGGTACTGTACGCCAGTGACGGTCCGGGCTGCGACCCTAGAATCGAGGTCCACAAGGTGCAGATGGCTGGTCTTGCTGCCGATGATGAAAGGGCCGTATTCTGCCGCAGCGTACAGGCCGTCCTGGACAAGGTAACCACCGCCGGAGGTAGTTAATGATCGTTGACGCACACGTCTACCTCGGCACCTGCCTCTTCGGCTACGCGCAGTCGCTGGGGCAGATCCGTGAGAACATGGATAGGCTGGCAATAGACAGGGCGGTCCTTGTTCCAGTCAAGCCTCGGGCCCATGAACAGGCTGGTGGCCGATGCTGTGAATGCCCATCCCGGCCGCTTCATGGGTCTCTGCCGGGCCGATCCATGGCAGGGGGAAGCGGCCGCCAGGGAGGTTCGGAAAGGGTTCGATGACCTTGGCGCATGTGGGCTGTACCTGGACCCCTCGGAGGAGGGCTTTCAGGCCAATGACGACCTTGTACTTCCGCTGGTGGAGGAAGCAGGCCGCTACTCGAAGCCCGTGGTCATCAACGCTGGCCATGCGCGCGTGTCACACCCCACGCAGATCTGGGACCTGGCGCGTCGCTTTCCTGATGTGCGATTCGTGGCCTGCAACGGCGGCCAGATCAATATCTGCGGGCTGCTGCTCTTCGAGGCGCGACGTATGTTGGAGGCGTGTCCCAACATCATGGTCCAGACATCAGGCACGTATCGAGAGGATTTCCTGGAAGAGATAGCGACCGAGGTCGGCGAGGAGCGAGTGCTCTTCGCCAGCAGGAGTCCTGTCTACGACCAGGAGTTCGAGATGGCCCGCGTGCAGTTCGCCCACCTCAGCAAATCACAGCAGGAGAAGTTGTGGGGTACCAACGCGCTTGCTACCTTCGGCTTCGCCGGCGGAAATGACTAGGCCAAGCTGCCGATGCGCTAGAGCACCTTCTGGCAGAGACTGGGCTCCCACGGGTCTACGTGACTCGCCGGCAGGACAGACAACTGCAGCACAAACGCCTTTCGCCATCTGCTCACTGCCGCACACTTCTGATCACAACAGGGTGGGCATGTAGCTGACCAGAGCCCTGGCCGTCGCCGGATGCCACAAGATGTTGTGCCCCAGCCCTGCAAGTTGTGCCACGGGCCATGAGCAACCGGCCCGCTGCAGCCCCACACCTAGACCGATACGCGCCAGCCAGTCGTGCTCCCCGATCAGCACCAAACCTTTGATGCCGGCCAGATCAGCGCTGAATGGCACCTCGTGCGCCAGCCCCTTGAGGACGGACGCCATGCCCACCAAGTCCCGGAGTCTCCGACCTGAGAATCGCCAAAGGCGGAACAGAGGACGCAACAACAGATCGAGGCCCTGTCCGGCAATCTGGCAGCCGAGCTTCAGGCCCCTGCTGTCCACCAATGCCCTGACCGGCGAGATTGATACCACAGACAGCTCTGGCCTCCCCTCTCGCCGACCTGCCAGTCCCACATCGGTTGCGAAGTCGCGCCTGGCGAACTCCCAGAGCGCAGCAGCTCCAACAGAATGACCGATGCCCACGATCCGGCCGCAGTCATACAAACCAAGGTGGCGCAGCACGTACTCTAAATGGCGCGAGTAATGCGCGGCAGTCAGGCCCAGCTCACACACAGCAGCATCCACGTCTCCGCCGTCCTGACCCAGACCGGCAAGTACGAGACCGATGGCTTCCTTTCCCTGGCTTTCGATAGAACGAAGGACGTTGGCAACAAGGTCTCCTTGTCCCCCTAGCGATGGCTTCTGAATACCCCAAGAACGTCTACTACCCCCGAAGCCGTGCAAGAATGCCACGACCACTCGGTCGCGTCTGTTGGTTTGACGAGAACCGTTCTCAACGTGGCTGGGAAGTACCACTGTCACAGGTGATCTGATGAGGCCGGTTTGTGTTCGGAACTCCTCCAGCGCTGATCGGTCCAGGAAATCCGTCACATCAAAATCGAGGAGGGTCCGGCTTTCCTCGACACTCCTCGATCTCGAGAACTCTGCTAGTACATTGATTTGTAACTCGTTGTTCAATTACCTATCAGGCACCTCCCTTTGGTGTCCGATACACCGCGAGGCCAACGGATGTGTCGGCGAGACAACAAAACGCGAGGACCTGACCCGGTCCTCGCGTCAGTCATGGCACCGTATACACCACCAGCCACATCAACCCTTGACTTGACAAAGGTCCCTGTGTGGCCTACTATGTTCTACGTCTTGCAGGTGGCGCAGCTCGTTGCGGCACAGCTGGCACAGCCACCACCGCCCAAAGAGCGGCTAGCCTCGCCACCATCCCCGCCCCTGCTCACGGCAAAGAACAGGGAGATGGCTCGCCGAGTATGAGATCCACTACACTCACTGCACGAAACAGCCTCGTCCGCCCGGGTGATACTCCGCAGAACCTCAAACTTGCACTGGCAATCGTCACAATGGTATTCGTACAGCGGCATCAGATTCTCCCGTCGCAACGCAATCAACGGCTACCGTTAAGTGTACCAGACGTTCGCCCCCTCGTCAAATACTCGCATCAGGCGCTGGGGAAAGGAGACTCCCTTGAATGAGCTAGCTACTCGTGCCTTGAATCTTGCACAGACGAAAGGCGCCAGGTACGCCGATATTCGCCTTGTTGTCTTGGAGACGGAAAGCCTGGTCGTCAAGAACGGGATTGTGGAGGCCGTCTCTCTGGACGTGAGCCAGGGCTTTGGCGTTCGCGTCATCGCACATGGCGCATGGGGTTTCGCATCCAGTGCTCGCTTGGATAGAGAAACTGTAGACGAAGTGACCGCTCTAGCCATCGAGATTGCCAGAGCAAGTGCGATGGTGAGCGGCGAGGAGATAGACCTCGGGCCACCAGAGGTTCACGTGGACACGTACAATACCCCTACCGAGGTGGATCCGTTTCAGGTTCCTCTTGGGGACAAGATCGACCTCCTGTTGGCGTGTGATGAAGCGATGCGCAGGACCGAGGGTGTGGCGGTCGCAGAGGGCAACATGTTGTTCATACACAGGAACCAGCTCTTCGCCAACACCGAGGGTAGCCTGATCCAGCAAGAGACCACTGAGACCGGCGTTGGCCTGGTGGCCACCGCCGTAGGCCAGGATGAGGTTCAGAACCGTTCGTACCCCAACAGCTTCGGCCGCCACCAGGGTACCGGCGGCTATGAGTTCATCGAGAGATACGATCTGCTGGGAAACGCTGAGCGCCTTGGCGAGGAAACGGTGGCGCTGCTGTCCGCCCGGCAGTGCCCCAGCGGGGTCACCACCCTCATCTTGGGACCTACGCAGCTGGCTCTCCAGGTACATGAGTCCTGCGGCCATCCCACGGAGCTGGACCGCGCGCTGGGTACCGAAGCCAGCTACGCTGGCACCAGTTTCCTGACCCCAGAAAAGCTGGGCAGCTTCCAGTACGGCTCGGAGATCGTCAATATCACGGCTGACGCTACCCTGCCGGGTGGGCTAGGCACCTTCGGCTACGATGACGAGGGCGTCCCGGCTCAGCGAAGCTATCTGGTGAAAGATGGGATCTTCGTGGGCTACCTCACCTCGCGGGAGACTGCCAGCCGGTTTGGCCAGCGCAGCAACGGCGCCATGCGAGCCGATGGTTGGGGCAGCATCCCTCTCATACGCATGACCAATATCAATCTCGAGCCTGGTGACTGGGAGCTGGAGGATGTGATCGCCGATACTGACGATGGGATCTACATGGAGATGAACAAGAGTTGGAGCATAGATGACAAGAGACTCAACTTCCAGTTCGGCACGGAGATAGCCTACGAGATCAAGAACGGCGAGCGAAGAGATCTATTGAAGAACGCCACCTACGCAGGTATGACGCCCCAGTTCTGGGGCTCCTGTGACGCCATCTGCAATGAGAAGTACTGGGACGTGTGGGGCACCCCCAACTGCGGCAAAGGACAGCCCTCCCAAGTGGCTCACGTGGGGCATGGAGCCAGCCCAGCCCGTTTCCGCAACGTGCAGGTGGGAGTGATGAAATAGCCCTCGGGAAAGGATTCGATCAATGCTGGGTCAAGCCAAGGTAGAGGAGCGGATCAAGTACGCTTTGTCCTTGTCGAACGCAGGCCAAACTGAGGTGGTCTTGCTCGGAGAGACAGAGCAGCTGACTCGCTTCGCCAACTCCCATATCCATCAGAACGTGGCCAGAGAGGACCTGGACCTGAGGGTGCGGGTGGTGTTGGGCAGCAAGATCGGCATCGCCTCGACGAATGATCTTAGCGACGCCGGCTTGCAGAGAGTTGTCGAGTCTGCAACCGCTGCCGCAAAGCCCCAGCAGGACAACCCTGACTTTGTCTCCCTTCCCGCACCGCAACCGATCCCAGAAGTAGCTGGATTCGTGGAGGCAACCGCCAACTGCCGTCCTCGCGCGAGGGCTGAGGCCGCAAGAAGCATCTGCCTCCCCTGTCGGGAGCAAGGCCTCAACGCCTCAGGGGCCTTTGCCACCAGGAGCTACGAGTACGCGGTGGGCAACTCCCTGGGGATCCTTGCCTACTATCCCACCACCCTGGCCGATTTGAGAACTGTGATCATGAGCGATACTGGTTCCGGCTACGCGGCGGCCTGCTCGCTTGACGTAGGGGAGATAGACGCCGAATCGCTGGGCCGCGAAGCGATAGACAAGGCGCTCCGCAGCCGCGACCCTCTCGACGTCGCACCTGGGGAATACACCGTTATCCTGGAGGAGGACACAGTAGGCAGCCTGATGGCTTATCTGGCCTATATGGGCTTCGGTGCACAGGCACTCCAGGAAGGCCGCAGTTTCATGGTGGGCAAGCTGGGACAGAAAGTTGCGGGCGAACACATCACCATCTGGGACGACGGACTCGACTCCGCAAACCTCCCCATGCCCTTCGACTTCGAGGGCGTGCCCAAGCAGCGCGTGGAGTTCATCGCCCATGGTGTGGTCAAAGGCCCCGTGTACGACAGCTACACTGCCGGCAACGAGGAGGGCAAGCGCTCCACCGGCCACGCGTTGCCAGCGCCGAGCGACAATGGCCCCTTTCCGTGGAATGTGGCCATGGCCGGAGGGCAAGCGACGAAGCAGGAGATGCTGGCCTCCACCGAAAAAGGGCTCTGGGTGAGCCGGGTTCACTACGTAAGGCCGGTGCACCCTCTGAGGACCATCGTGACGGGGATGACCCGCGACGGGACGTTCCTCATCGAGAATGGAGAGATAGCAGGCCCGGTGAAGAACCTGCGCTTCACACAGAGCATTCTGGAGGCTCTAAGCGAGGTGGAAATGATCTGCCGGGAGACGAAGCTGACGCGTGAGGCCTTCATGGAGAACTTCATAGGAGGCATGAGGGTCCCGGCGTTGAAGATCGGGAGGTTCGCCTTCACCAGCGCGACGGAGTTCTAGTCAGTATGCCCCAAGTTCCCGCAAGCGTTCATCGGAAATGCCGAAATGATGGCCCAGTTCGTGCATCACGACCTGCCGCACCTGGCGACGGATCTCCCTGGCGCTGCGACAGCAAGCCTCCACAGGTCCTTGATAGATCGTGATTCTGTCTGGGAGCACCAGACCGTACCCAGAGGTGCGTTCGGTCAGGGGTACTCCCTCGTACAAGCCGAGAAGAGCCCTGCGGTGAGGGAGGCCCATCCTCCTGACCTCCTCGCGGCTGGGCCAGGCCTCGATCACCACGTCTACGTGTTCCATCTTCTCCTGAAACTCGAGCGGCAGACTATCCAGAGCTTCTGCGACCAACCTCTCAAACCGTCCCCTGTTCACACCTCACCCCTCGATCATCTTGCCCGGCTGGCACGTTCGGCAGAAGTTGGTCAGCCTGTTTCTCGCCCGTATCTCGGAGATCGGCGTTCCACACCGGGGGCATGGGGAGCCGCCGTGCCCGTGCACCTGGAGAAAGTCCCTGATCTTGACATCTATGTCGTCGCCCATGCGCTCTCTCACCACAACAATCGCATGGGATAGCACCGATCGTATGCAGTGATGCAGCCTCTCGACCTCGTCGGGGGACAGGCTGGGTCGCTTGCGAAAGGGGTACAGTCGCGCCTCAAACAGGATCTCATCGGCGTAGGCGTTGCCTATCCCCGCCAGGACAGCTTGATTGGTGAGGAGACCCTTGATCTCGCCGTGCCTCGTGCGCAGCCTCTCTCGGAAGAGCTCCAACGTGAATCCGGGATCCAGTGCCTCAGGTCCCTGCCCGCCGAAGCGGGGCACCAGATTCTCATCTGGGGTTAGATACACCTTCCCCATGGACTTCGGGTCCACATAGCGCAGGTCCATCCCGCCAGACAGGCGAAGGATTAGAATCGTCTTGGCCAGGCGACGTGTCTCGGGTGAGCAATACTGCAGCCGACCTGCCAGCATGGGGTTGATGACGATGGTTCGGCCGCTCTCCAGGCCTAGCAGCAGGAACTTCCCCCGCCTCCTCACCTCAGAGAGAGTGTCGCCCTCCAGGGTGGAGACGGTGTATTCCGGCACCAGGCTGCGCACCACGAGGGGGCGAAGCACCTCTGCCGCCTCGATCCGCTGCCCAGGAAGGACTCTCTCTAGGTACTCCTTGATCACCTCCAGATCAGGTAATTCCGGCATCCGTCTTCCCGCCAGAAAGCGCAAGCAAGAGATCCGGTGGCAGTCGCCGTATCCTGCCTTCCAGGTCCGTACACAGGTGTTTCGTCCGCCCCCTCACCAAGACTTGGCCTGTCTCCTCCATCACTATCTCGTAGAAGAGAGTCGCGCTTCGGCTGCGAACCTCTGCCACCGAAGTCCTGATCACTACCACATCGTCGTACCGGGCCGCAGCGATGAATCTGGCATCCACTTCCGTAACTGGAAGGTAGAAACCATCGTTCTCCCATTTCCTGTAGGTGCCCCCTCTTTGCCTCATGTACTCGCCTCGACCCACCTCGAACCATACAATATAGTTGGTGTGATATACAATGCCCATCGCGTCGGTCTCAGCATACCGCACTCGCACGGTAGTTTCGACCACATCCTTCTCGCCCATCGACTCTCCTCTCCCAAGGACGAAACCAGGGACACTTGCGCCATCTCCGGGAGCCAGTTCTCGCTCACTGCTACCTGCATCGGCATCGGTCTGGCAAGCATCTCCTTCGCCGCCACCGTCTTCCCCCTGATCGCGAAGGATTTCTGAGATTGCGGCGGGACCTCAATGCCGCAGTAGCGGATCACTGTGCCACCGCAAGAAACTCCAGAATCAAGGCTTTCATTCTCTCCTCTGGGCCGTTTTCCACGTCGAACCAGTGTATCGTCTCATCGTCCGGACGGAACCACTTGTACTGCTGCCGCACAAAACGATGTGTCTCGCTCTTGATCTTGAGAACCGCCGTGGAAAGGTCCGCCTCACCACGCAGATACGTGCCTATCTGCCGGTAGCCCAGGCCCGACATGGCAGGTAGATCGTAGTCATATCCCCGCGATACCAGATCTTGAACCTCGCCCAGCAGGCCCCTCTCCATCATGCTATCCACTCGATCGTCGATGCGCCGGTACAGCTCCGTTCGTTCCATGGTCAAGCCGAGCTTGAGGATTCGGTACGGCGGGCTCTTCCTCCGTTGCAGTTGGGAGATAGGTTCTTCCAACTGCTCATACACCTCCAGAGCCCTGATAACACGACGCACGTTGTGCGGGTCGATCTTCTCCGCTGCCTCGGGGTCCACTTCCCCCAGCCGGGCGTGCAAGGCTTGTCCGCCGTCTCCTTCAGCCTGTGCCAGCAGTTGCTGGCGAAGATGGAGGTCAGGCTTGACACGGGGAATGACGAAACCCTGCAAGACGGACCGGACGTAGAGCCCTGTACCTCCCACCAGGAACGGCACCATGTCTCTGCTCAGCACATCGCCGATAGCCTGATAGGCCCTTTCCTGGTATTGAGCCAGCGTGAACTCCTCATCAGGTGCGACGACATTTATCAGATGGTGCCGTACGAGCCTGCGGTCCTCCGCGGTGGGCTTGTCGGTGCCGATGTCCATGTACTTGAAGATCTGTCGCGAATCTGCGGAGATGATCTCACCCCCTACCTCCTGGCAGAGGGAGATGGCCACTCTAGTCTTGCCCACACCTGTGGGACCTACCACGGCGATCAAGGGAGGCTGAGTGCCCGAGGCCATTTCAACCCTCGACAGCGTTCTTGATCAAGTCCATCTGCTGCACCGTCCCCTGGCGCGACATCTGTACAGAGACAACGTCTATCCGCCAGTCAATGTCCTTCGCTTCGTGCTCTTGCAGGTAGGTCTGCGCCACCTCTACCAGCTTCCGCTTCTTGGCGACCGTGATGGACTCCGCGGGTGAGCCGAACTTTCGGCTTCGTCGAGTGCGAACTTCGACGAAGGCCAGGCAACCTCCGTCCAGGGCGACAATGTCCATCTCACCCACTTCGCAGCGGTAGTTCATCTCGCAGATCACGTATCCCTGCTCCTCCAAATAGCTGGCGGCCGCGCTCTCCCCCCGCCGGCCAACTCCAGCTGTGCTGCTCGCTCTGTCGACCCCCTGCTTCGCCAACTCGACCGTGAACCTCATCGGCGCGTACGACAGGCGATGTATGGGGCACGGACCTTTGCTGAGCAAAGCCTGTCGATGCTCTGGAGTACCGTACCCTTTGTGCCTGCTGAAGCCGTAGCCGGGGTACATACTGTCCAGCGACACCATCATCTCGTCTCTTGCTACCTTGGCCACGATGGAAGCGGCCGCTATGGAGACAGAGAGGTCGTCCCCTCCGGCGATACCTTGATGTGGGAGTCCCTTGTAGGCAAGGGGAAAGCCATCAACGAGGAGATAGTCAGGAGGACAGCACAGCTGATCCAGAGCCCTGGTCATGGCCAGCTTGGTCGCCGCCACGATGCGCATTTCATCCACGCGCCCCGCACTGGCAACTCCCATGCCCAGAGCGAGCGCCATTCCGCGAATGTGATCGCTATACCCCTCGCGGCGTTTGGGCGAAAGACGTTTGGAGTCGCGTATGCCAGCCAGGGCATCGGGCAGTGGAAGACCGTCCAGGGGCAGAACCGCGGCGCAGGCCAGCACTGGCCCGGCCCAAGCTCCCCGGCCCACCTCATCGACGCCAGCGACGACCTGGTACCCCTGTCTGCGGAGGGCCAGCTCTCGATCCAGACTCGGACCGCCGTGCATGAGGATATATCACCATACAGCAACGGCCCCGCAGCTCGAATCGGGGCGGAGTCTGCGAGGTCAGTAGGTGAGCTATTCGCCTGATCGCCGGGGTAGCGCCAGCGTCATCCAGGGCTCACTCCCCGGACTTCCGCTCGATGCGCTTCTCCTTTAGCCTTGCAGCCTTGCCCTTGCGATCGCGGAGGTAATAGAGCTGTGCCCTTCGCACGTGCGAGTGTCGCAGCACCTCTACTGTTGTGACGCGAGGCGAATGAAGGGGGAAGGTCCTTTCCACACCCACGCCGTGGGCTGCGATACGCCTGACAGTGAAATTGGCGTTCGCGCCTCCCTTGCGCAGGCGCATCACGGTCCCTTGGAAGATCTGAGTCCGTTCCTTCCCTCCCTCAAAGATCAGAGTGTGAACTCTCACCAAGTCACCCGGGCGGAGTTGAGGTAGTTTCTCCTCACCCTTCAATTGCTGCTGTTCGACAGATGCCACCAAATCCACCATGACATTACACCATCCTGTTATCTAGACACTCTAGTATCTTACCATCAATATTCGCTTCTGGCAAGCGCTCGGTGCATGGCAAGCCTGCCCAAGCATCGGGGACCGGATTGCCGCCGCAGGAGCACGCCGCCTATTCCTCACCGAGATCCAGACGCAGGTGCAGCTCCCGCAACTGCTCGTCTGAGACGGGGGAGGGAGCGTCAAACATCAAGTCAGCGGCGGC
>Ga0307380_10005368_pt1 | contig 17000 bp, 20 predicted proteins | sample UN3MG_FD_202239 | JGI IMG/M metagenome (GOLD analysis project Ga0307380, IMG submission 202239) | Soil microbial communities from Risofladan, Vaasa, Finland - UN-3 | ecosystem: Environmental > Terrestrial > Soil > Coastal area > Acid sulfate soil | place: Finland: Risofladan, Vaasa | collected...
ACTGATAAACCAAATGAATTTGATTTTCCCATCATCTGTATATCAGTTACAATATGTTTAAGGTCATCCACGTCTAGATAAAATTTACCCACCAAGTCCATAGGGTCCATATCCCTTGATATTGGAACTTTCTTATCGTAATCCTTTTTAAATGCAGCTAATTGGGCAACAGGCATTCTATACGTTGCATGTTCCCCTTCAAATTTAAACGAGTTTACTTTTTCTCTTTTAGTAGTCAATTCCTCTATCAAACTTATTTTTGTTTCTTTTTCCGGATATTCGATTGCATTTGAATAATTAATAAATTCGCTTAGATTAGTTATTCCGATTTCATCCGGGGCGAAATTTATATTTTTTTCGGTAGTGCATGTGTGTACCAAAGTGTCTAAAGCCATAGCCGAATGTAGGTATAGACCATCTTTTTTGAATATTAAAGCATGTCGCCTATTGGGTAGATCGGCAACAATTTTAAGCATATTAGACAATACTTCCATATATTCTATTGTAAATTTTATATCAGCATTCATAGAAATTCTCCAAATAAAAAATGACAGGGAGTCCCTGTCATAAATATAAGAATTATTTAATGTTAAATTTAAATTATTTAGTATTTTTTTAGCTTATGACATTCATTTAGGGCTATTAAACCATTTTATGACTTCTTCATTGCTTAAAATCTTTTCGTCTGGTATATCTGCAATACCTGTGTTTTCTTTAAATTCCTCAAGTTTCTCTGGTGATTTTGTCTTAATAGCAAGAAGTTCTCCGTACCTAACATCATGCTTCATACCTATATGTTCTTTATATGCATTAATAGCAAGTCTTAACTTATCAGCATCAGCTTTTTCTTTTTCATGTGCTTCATCAGCGATTTTTTGTTCGTCCTCTAATTTTTTATTGTTATCAATTATTCCTTTTCCTTCTTCGCTATTGTACCATTTTATGATTTCTTCTTCAGTTAAGATCTCATCATCTGATATGAGAATATTATGCTGGTTTTTATATTCCTTAAGTTTAGCTGGTTTATTTTCCTTAACAAAAAGAAGTTCTTTATACTTTGTTGCTCCATCAAGCCCACCGGACATGCCCATATTTTTTGCATATGCACTAATAGCGTCTGTAGCTTCCCAGTAATTAGGAGCTTTTTCATCACGTGGAGTAAAATCAGTATCGTCATCGGTAGGTGGTGGTTCGTGATATACACCTTCGTGTGATTTCTTAGTAGATTTCTTAGTAAATTTCGACTTAAGATAATCACCCAATTTACTCTCAACAATATAATGATTTTGATGGGGATACCCAAACTCAGCCCCTTTATTAAAATCGTCTATCCCGTCATCTATAGGAGTGACTATATTATTGGTTCTTAATTGAGAATCAATCGCCTGCCCTTCGGTAAGTGCTTGTACCGCATCAGCTAATTTCTTTGTGTTATCTAATCCAAACATGGTATATCCTTAACTATTTATCATAGTTTATATAATGTTATTTAAAATTATCATTAGGATATAAAGAAACTGGTAATAAAGGTTGCCATTTAGATGCAAAATATGATTGATCATGCCTAAAATCAGGGTCATCCTTCATATCATGTATGTTTTCATACTGACATGTTAATGTTTTTACTTGCGCAACTTTCAATCCACGTTTTAAACATTCCATTGAAATATCAGCCATATAATGAAAAAACCCTTTTTTCATGTGTTTAGCCATATCGGTAAAATCTATAGTCATAAATGTTTCGCCACGCACTGCAATGAAAGGGCCGTGTACTATAATTATACGAGATTTAGGTCTATCTTTAAATTTACTACCGACAATGAAATCCCAATTAGTATTATTAATATTAGCTTGCATATAACATCCTCTAAGATATTTTTGTTCGGTTATGCTATCAACTTGATACCATTTACCAGACGCTCTAATTCGTTCAAATCCATAAGCTCCTGCTGCATGTGTATTAGGTTGTAATTCTTCTAATCTTGTTAATAAATATCTATCACTAATTATAGATGTATCATTACTGATAATTATCCATTTAGGTGCATTATTTATGTCCTTCCCTCTCGATGCTTCTATCTTTTCTTTAACAGTTATCAGATGATTAAACGCATTAAGTGTGCATTTCTTTCCAAAATAATCCCTGCCCATTAAAAGGCGCGGGGCTATATCAGCACCGTCTTTATATATTTCAGATCCTTCATTAGACAACACAACATATATTCCACGTTTACTGAGGTTATCATCTGCTAAAAATTCATGCGAGCGTGTAGGAAATTGGCTTTGTTTTGATCTCCTAATTCCTGCTTCTTTTTTAATTGTATTAATTTCTTTGCGATTCTTTGATGCTCTCGTCTTTATTTCCTTGATTTTCTTTTGCTTTTCTTTCGCTGCTGCTTGAGAAGCTCCTATAATAGAATTTGAAATATCATCTGAAATAACACCATCTCCTTCAAAATAATCATCTTCAAGTTGTTCTGGGGATAACCTATCGCCTTGTATATGTTCTTGTATTTTTTTTGAAATTCCTTCTACATCTTCTAATGAAATATTACCTTTTTCCAATGATGATTGTATATCTTTATCCATAATTTATTCCCAAGTTAATTTTAATTCTTTAGTTTTCCTTTTTTCTCTAGCATCACTAAAAGCTTTTTTAAACTTTTCTTTCCGCATCTTTTCCCGATTGCCATATAACATTTTTATCTTAATGCTTCCACCTACGGGTGATTCAATGTATTTCTTTAAACTATTATATGTTATATACCCTTCAGTGTCTATATCTACTGCGTCAGTATAAAGTACTAAATCATCTATATCATTAATAGTTCTTAGTTCACCATCTTCTTTAAACATATATTTTTCTAATGGCTTGATCGTACTCCAATTGAACCAATTAAAACCTAAATTAATAGTATATTCCATTTCATTGTATCCAGCATCATCATTATCCCATATAAATGTTCCATTATGTGCATTTGCTGCTATATGAGGATATTTATTTAAAAATCCTTTTAGATGTTTTGTTCCCCCAAATGCTACTGAATTTCTTATAAATGTGGAATTAATAGACCCTTCTAACAAGAAAAATGGCTTTGATACATCCAACCAGTCAATGTTATATAATTCCCGGTCAGCATCCTCCAAATTTCTGTATCGAAGAAAACTATCATCCAATGCCCTAGCATCAAACTGAACCCATTTTTTACCAAATGTATAATAAGGAATTATTAATCTATTTCTGTATTCATTTCCTTTAGGAAATCCTTTATCATTAAGTACAAGTCCTCCGCCTTCTTTACGGGTAAAAAACTGTTCTCCCTCTATACATACAAACCAGCTAGAATAAGCACCCTTCCTAATTTTTCTTTCCTTGCAATATGCAAGTGCTCTTCTAGCCATTGGATGTGAATCGTATATACTTAATAATTCACCTTTTTTAAATTGATATAGATCGTTAGCTTTATAAGTTTTCTGTGCTTCGGTTTTTATTTCTCTCTGTTCTGTTTTATAGTTATTGTTTTTAAATGCGTAAAAAATAATACTTCTAAATTTAGAAGGGTGGTATTCCTTAAGAAAAGTTAAAAAACTCATACTTCCACATTCATTATGACATATATAAACCCACTTACCATCACTGTGTAAAATATATCCACGCTTTTTATTTTTATTTATCTTTGAATCTCCGCATATAGGACACCGAAACTTATAACCACCTGAAATTGTTATAAGTCCTTCTCCACCTAACGTAGTTTGAACTGCTTCGTGTAAAACATAGTCAGGTATACTATCGGTATTAAAATTTTTCATATTTAAAAAAAAAAGGTAGAGTGTGGTCACCCACGCTCTACCCAACTCTCAAGCATTCATTACAGGTCTCAGATGTATAGTTTCATTAAAATGGCAGATCGTCGTTTTCATCGTCATTAACATCTGGAGCATCGTCTGCTACGTTTGCTTTATTTATATTCCCTGACTTCTCTTGTATGCTTTCGTTAAGTGGGGGTACCTTAGTCTCAACGACATCAGTTGACTCATTAGTTGAATAGAAATCCTTTGAATTTCCTTCACTGGGTCTTGGTGTTAATGCTGGTCGAGTGCCTGAACTTTTATCATTTAATAAGGGACAAGCACCAATACTGATGGCTTTTTCGTTATATTCATTCAACTTCAAAATCATTTCTTCAACGCTAGGTACGTCATCAATAAATTCCTTCAAAGGCATTGCTTTTTCCAATACAGCCATTATTTCGTCAGTTGTAGCTGGAACAATCATTTCATCTGTCTGTGCATCTCCGTTCTTAGGATACCATCCTAATACACTGTTTTCTTCATCCCAATAAGACTGGTTATAAGAAACAATCTTGTGATTATCTGAAGGTGGTTCGATGATAAGAATACGATTGCGCCCTTGTGTAGGATGAAAAGGAATAAAAAATTCAACTTTCTCTTGGGTTTCTTTTTTCTTAAACCCTTTTATTTCGGGTTCACCTGCATCGTTAGATGTATCACCAGCCCTGAGAGGGGCTAATAATTTAGCATTAATGGGTAATGTATGCTCCCATAATTTAACTTCTCCGTTTAAATCTGGATTATTCAAATCAGCACAAATAAGGATATTACAAATAGCAGTTTTTTTAGCTATACGGTCTTTTGCAATTTCCTCCATACTTTTGTCTTTAGAGTCTTTAGCTTTTCTCCATACAGCCCAGTTAGCATCACATATAGGGCATTTTTCGTTAGGGCCTAATGTCTTTCTGCACTTGATATAAAGAAATAATCCAGTATCCTTTTCTTTAATATAGTGCATATGTTGCTCTTGTGAAAACGGTAGTGATTTATCCTGAATCCATCCCTTTTGTGGTAGAGGGCGAATCATCGTTTGATAACTACCAATATAATTATCGCCTTTCTTTAATAAGCGAGGTCTATAAAATCGGGTATCTTCGTTTCTTTTTTTCTTGATATTTTCTTGGTTGACTGCCTGTTGCTGTTCCATATCTACAGCAAATACGTCTTCATTGATACCTGTGGGTTTGTTAGTCATTTTCTTTCTCCTTTTTTTTTGTTTTGTTTGAAACAAACTTTGTTAAAATAATACAATTCTTAAAGAATCATATATAAATATAGGTTTTTTAAGCACCGAAAATTAATTATTTTCAAATATTTTTTATGCATAATAAAAATACTCACGGTAATAAATGTAAGTTTTTTTTTATAAAGATAACCTAATTTATTTTAATAATTTTTGGCCTGATGCTTTGTTGGCAATTAGAACAAACCTGAAATTCTCAATAACCGATGAAATGTCTATTTCTGGCTCATATTCATCATCTTGATGGTATTCCTTTAATTTGGAACGAGCTTCCTTCTCTATATCTTCATCAATCTGGTCTTGAAGGTCTTTGGTAAGGTTTTCTACTATCGTTATGTCAATGAAATTAGCCTCTGCCTCATCCACATGTTCCTTAAGCGATGCTTCATCATCTCCTGTGGCTAAGTCCGCCTGGTCATCTTTATTATAATCCACTGTGTTATTCTTATATTCCTTCGCACCGTTATCCAGAGTAACCCTCATCTCATCTGAAAGTTCTTCTATCTTTGCTTCCCCTATTAGCTTAGATTCCGTATTATATTCCGTTGCTGCCATAATATAATCTTTACCAATAAGAGGGTTTTTTCTTTCCTGAAGGTCATGTACCCATTTCTTAAAATAAAGAGATTTATTTCCATTTAATGCAGCAATAGAACCGCCAGTATTTCTGACAATAGGAGGAAGTGCGTCAGTTTCTTTTTTATGCTCCTGAACTACACTATCCTTAATTTTTTTTACTTCGTCTCTGTCTCTTTTTTCTCTGGACATATTTTCTTCTTTTTCTTAGTTATATGGTATTTAATATTATATTCTTCATGCATTTCATCAGATACTATTTTTATATTATCATTGTCTAATACATTATCAATAAGCCACTGCATATCAAAATAATTCTGTAGAGAAAGAATAATATGAAACATTTTTATATCTTTTTCAATATGATTTGTATATACTGTTTTAATTGCATAATTAAATTTTTCTGATAACTTCTTGAATTTATGTTCTGGAATATGTAATGACTCCTGAACATCACCATCAAAACGCTTCATCATCAATAATGAATTAATTTCATCAACGTAATTACTTCTAAATCCCATTATGTATCCTCTTCTAATGTAGCGTTTTTTGTATCAACTTCTTCATTTTTTACATAATTTTCTTTATTTTTATTTTTTTCGCGCTCTTTTTTGATAATATCTTGTTTTATTTTATTAAATCTATTTGAGTCTTGCTCTTTTCTTTCAGCATCCAATGTAGCTTTATCCTTTACAACTTCTTCACCTATTTTTTCATTAGGCGTTCTATTGAAATTATCAATTTGTACAGTTTCATTTATATGAGCTTCACTATATTGTTTTCTCATCTCATTAGAAGCAGACCGTACTCTCATGTGCATCATATCACATTCTGTTAAGAATGTTACCATTTTTGGTCCAAATCTGTTTTTTATAATAGTATGTAAAAACATACTATATTTTGCTAAATAAGGATCTGCTGTAATAGTAACAATAAAGTCGGCAGTATCATTTAAACCAGCACTCCCAGCTGTATTTTTCATATCTGCATTTGTGTTACCGTAACCATCTCTATTCAACTGAGATGGTGCAACTATGGGCATTTTATGTTTACGAGCTAAATCACGTAATTGTTCAGCTATTTCTTTACCAAATGAATATAACGTACCATTTTTGCTAATTATAGACCCTTTACGAATAATTGGTTTCATTATTTGAATATAATCTATAAAGCATATATCAATCACTATACCTTCTGATAACTTAATTTCATTAATCAAATTTTCAATATCTAACGCTGTGGTATTAGAATCCAATTCACGTACATACAATTCGCCTTGTTTAGTATTATTTCCTATTTTATGTTCTCTCAATAATTTTTTAACATTCCCGCCACTCTCTGTTCGTATTTTATTCAAGGGTATATCTGTTACATTTACTGCAATACGTTCCCATATAAGGGCTTCCTCCATTTCCAATGTAACATATAAAACATTATATCCATTTTGGAACGAGAACGCAGCTTCATTACAAAGCATTATAGATTTACCTACACCAGGCATTCCCATAAGAATAGATAGTCCGCGATACCATCCGCCTACTCCTTCTCCTTGCATTGTCCATTCTCTAATATCACGCAAAGCAGATGGAATAGGCTTATGTGTTTCATTTAATCGTCGTAGAGCTTCATCTACATCCTCTACTAGATTTAAACCTATATTCATGTAGAGAGAAAAATTTACAGCTTCCTGTAAGTCCAAAATTAGAGGAGATATATTTGCAAAATCCTTATTATGAATAGCTTCGGCGGCATTACTTAAAATATTTTCAGTTTTCTTTTCTTTGAAATAATTCTCTATTACATCTATAACAACATCTCTTTCAATGGTCTTAAGATTGAGATTCATTATTTTAGTAAGTTTGTTTTTTTCAGCTGAATTATTTGGTAATGCTAATGACAATTCAGTTGCTTGTGGAAATCTACCGTATTTATTATAACTTTTTATTATTGATGTACATAAAAATTTATGTGTAGTATCATCAAATAAATCAGGATCTAAATGTTTTAATAACTTATTTTGAATTACAGGGTCATCAAACATTCTGCGGATAATAACTTCTTCCCTAGATATGCTTTGAAACACTACTTTCGGTTGTTGAACAGATTGAACTACCTGCGTTGATTGAGCCACTTCTGATTGAGACGCTTCTGATTGAGCCACCTCTGATTCAAAAGGCATTTTAAGTGCACTGCCCACAGAGCTAGAATTTCTTGGTTTATTTTTTCTAAAATCCATCATGTATTAATACTCAATATATGTTATCATAACGAACAAAAAAATTATTTATTTTTTTTAAACCCTTTTTTGTTAATAGTAGTAGTTTCTTCGGGTTTTGTTTCAGCATCTGGCTCAACATCTGGCTCAACATCTGGCTCATTATCTGGCTCAGTTTTTGTCTCGATGGTTTCGTTGGTTTCGTTTGATGCTTCTGATGCTTCATCTATATCTTCTTCCCAATCATCATAATCAAAGTCAACGGGATCAGTAAGTTTAAAATTATTACCAACCCATTCATTAATTTCATCAAAGATTGTTCCGATAGTACTTTTCTTATGTAATTCGGTATCTTTACATACAATCCAATCTTTAGGTTCTTTTTTAGGGTCTTTAATTACCCAAATATCTTTAGGTTTTTTTAAACTTTTCCCAGCCTCAGATGATTCTTTTAATCTATCTGGAATAATAATACCTTGTTTCTCTTCTGTTTTAGTTCCCCTATGTAGTGCTATAAGTCCAGCATTTTCAGCAAATGTATGTAATCCATACCACCTATTCAGTCCCTTTTCAAAATTAAGATAAATAGGGGCTTCTATTCCATCAATACAAGTCCTGCTTTTTACAATTTTTGCATTTAACAAAGTACCTTTTCTAATAGAACCTTCTTTGTACTGTTTTTTAGTAAGAAGAACTATATTAGATGCCCCGTACAATCCGCCCTGACCGCCAGCTACTACTGTTTTTTTTATGAAAGGAGTGATATTATCTTTATATATATGTGCTATTACTACAAATGGAATTTTTAATACAGCCATTCTTGTAACCACTGTCTTATACATTTTTTTAAGTTCTTTCTGGAAAGTTAAATCTGCCTTTTCCTTACCGTCGTTTAAATCAGATCTGCTTTTATTGGTATCTAACTGCCCCTGAGAATCTAAAATAAATGCACATTTAAGTGTATTATCTACTCCATTACCTTGTTTTGCTTCAATCTGATTTATTATAGAATTCATAGTGCTTTTTACGTTTTCTACGATATCTTCTGGTATTACTTTAAACTGCCCGCGTTTCAAACCATATTTCATGATATTTTCATCACCAACACTTCCTTCAGCATCTATGTAATACGTAAAATAGCCTTCTTGTGCCGCTGGTCTTGCAAGAGCATATCCAGCGAGAAATGATTTACCCACTGATTCTCCACCAGCAAGCATAGTAACTCGATTATTTGGCATTCCCTTATTCATATCCCCTGATAAAATAGCATTGAATGCATATGACCCAGTGTCAAACCATTTATTAGTAGATAAATCTACTTCACCGTCTGCGTATTTATTTCCAGTTTTTATGCTGTTAAAAAAATCTAAAGATGCTTCTTTACTCTTGGCCATATCATATTCCTTTTTTTAAATTATTTATGATATAAATGTAAGTTTTTTTAGGATGAATATCATTTTTTTTTATGATAATAAATTAAATCCACCTCGAAGATTTTTTACTGATCTGTCCGACTTTAACATCAAAGGGATGACAAAAACAGTGGTTTTCCTGTATTTAGCGGTAAAATATATCATTTTCTGATTTAATAACTGTATCGGTTTGGTATTCAATAATATATATGGTACAGGTGGCGTTACACTACTTTTATCTGAGTTATATATCTGGTTATTTATCAGGAAATTCATTACTATATTACCGTTATGTATACCAAACACCTTCAACGTTATTCTGTTATTTTCTTTGTCAAAATGTACATTATAATCTCCCCTTTTCCCTGTTAAAGTGAGAAGATTTTCTCTATATGGATTTTTCATAAACGTCAAATAGGTGAGAATATTAGCGTATCCTGTTAATAATTGTCTTTTATTATGTAATAAAGTCACTGTGTCGGCATATTTACGTATTAAAGGCATTATCATTCTGGAATTATTCATCCTCATTTTATGCATAAAATCATACATTACTGGTGTCATTTTTTTTGCTTCATCACTTTCAAAAATTATTATACTTCCTTTAGTATTCTTAATTGATGATTCTGATTCTTTAACGAACTCACCACCAAATAATTTAGAACCGATATTGATGATATACTTATTCCCGAAATGTTTAAGATTTCTGATTATGGTATCAATATTATCGTTATTATAATCAAAGGAAAAAGAATCGTTGATAACGTGAGTAACTCCTCCATTATCTCTATTATCTTTTATCTCAATAGATTGTAATGATGAGTTTCCCCCATGCGGAAAATACGATCCAAATTGATTAATTATTACGTCTTTTTTGGGTTGGGAGTTAGCTTCTAAAAATCCCAATTCTCTGGCTATGTTATTAAAATCTGCCTTTCTATCAGGTGTATAAATTATTTTTAATGTATTGCTGACAGCTTGAATAACCATGATTAAAGAGTCTCATTTCGCACATGTCCTAATGTAACCCCAACTTCTTTTACGTTCCCAGTAGGTACTCGTATGGCAAATATAACATCTACTGTATTATTATCTGGATCAACATAAACAAAAGATTGTGATTTTATAAGAGTAATACGTTTTTCGTAGATATTTATCAACCTTTCAGCTTCATTTAATATTTCTTCTGATAAATTATTTATATCTGATGATACCAACTTAAAAGGAATTTTAGAAAATGATGAACCGAACTCAGGTTCCCACATTCTATCCAAAGGACTAGTCAATATTAATGATATAAAATTCTGAACCATACTATTTTCATCCACAATTTCCACAAAATTACTATATGATAAATCCCGATTATAAATTGCGTCTGGGCTTGGATCTGTATATAATGTTTTAACTCTATCATTTATATATCCTTTATGATATAGAGCTGGTGTTTTTATATTATCAGAAAATGAGTCATCGTCATATTGTATATCAAACTCTTTTGGACTGGTTGCCCTTTGATCATCTGCATCTACATCTAAAAATGTCTCTACTGCCACATATCCATCATCTGCTAACTGAGGAACTATAACATTTAAACTCTTATCAGTACCAAATAATATATTAGCGACAACACCATTAAATGTAACTACGTTTTTATTATGTGGTATATTAAATATCTGTTCGTAGGTGACAGTTCCTCCAGTAGCACTTGCTAATGAACCAGTTAATGCGTATGTAAATATCGTTGGACTAATTATAGAAACTACAATAAAATCAATACCATGATATCCACTTACGGATGTCCCTGCTATTGTAACTGGTCTACCTACTATAATCCCATGATTTGAACTTGTTGTAACAGTTACTATATTATTTACATGAGTGAGGGTATCTATATCAATAACTGATGGTGTATCCTGACTTCCTGTTATAATAATAGATTCGCCAATTTTAGCACTGTCTGATGATAATGTAATTGATAAAGCCATATTAAACTACTTTAATTATAGTTTATAATAACATTTCATATTTTGCAGACTGAATTTTATACTTTTCACTTGCTTGGTACGCAATATCAAGCCATTCACCTGTTTTAAGTAGTTCCATGGTCTTATCTACCATTTTTAGATATTCTGATTCTACTATAGCATCCCCAAAATAGTTTATTGGGCTTTTTTCACTTAAAACACACCTCCCGTTGATAACAGGATAATATATACGAGGTTGTTCTTGTCTTCCGTGATCCCTAGACCTGATATTAACAATGATTTTAGACCTTCTTATGTATTCATCCAGATCTTGTTCCCAAACACCATATAAATCAAAAACTTTAAATTTTCCAGCCATTGCATGTTGTAACTGAATAAGATATCGTGCTCTTCTTTCGTGTATATATCCATAAAATAAAACATCTATATCACATTCATGTTCTTTAATAACTGGTATTCTTTCGAGCGCTTTAGTGTACATTAAGGGTAATAATTTATCAACTTTTAGCTTATAATTGGTCTCTATCCAGTTCATGTTTTCGTGGTCATAATCCCATATTTCATCAGCAGATTTTAATACTTCATAACAACCTTTATTTACCCAAGGGGAATTCTTAGCTAATTGTTCAAGTTGATATATTACAATTTTGAAACCGGGGTATTTCTGTCTAAGGAAATCTAACGAAGGTAATACGTTATAACCTAGTACAACAAGAGTCTTGTCATATTCCGGTCTATTTCCAAAATGTTCAAGTAACGTGATTTCGATATGATCGAATACATGATTAAACTTATATATTTTCATTTCTTAAATTTTCAAAAAAACCATTCTTTTCGTTATTTTTTAATTCTCTATTAACGGAGCGTAGTTTCCATTCAGCATATTTTATATTTTCATCAATTGGATGGAAACATTTAATTTCTTCTACGTATGCCATAAGAAAATTCATATTGTTAGAATCAATAGCATAAGAACCATCATCGGAACCGTATAGGTTAGATGCACGGTATCCTCCTATGCGTTTCCACATATACTTGGGTGTCATTAATATCCCACCAGCAACTCCTTGATTGGTTTTAGTGGTTACTAATGTATAACCATCTAGTTTCAACGATACTCTTCCGAGTTTATTTACTTGATGTACTGAATGACCTTCTTGATTAACACATAATGCGGCAAGCGGTCTGCCATCCGCTATTTTCTTCGTATATGTATTATATACGTGTAGCAATTTTAATAACCAATCTGGATCTATAATTTGAATATCAGAATCCATACTTACTAAAAAATCAAACACATGTTCATTTTTCTTAGCCATTGTATTAACGATTTTTGGTTTTCCGAAATTAACATTAGGATCAAATACATCTATATAAGTGAATTTTTTTCCTTTAAATTCCATGCTATTATTGATTACATAATTTTTAAGAAAGTCTCTGAATCTCTTATTAGCTCCGTTTATGCCAATGGCTAAAAATACTTCTAAATATTTAAAATTTGACTTTAGTAAAGATTCTAAAGATTTAATTACTAAATCTTCCCTAAAATAAATAGGGATAAATATTCCTAACCTATTAAACAAGTTTATATTATTATACATCCGGATCGCCAAATGACTTGCGTTCTCCTAATGGTCTCTTATCTTCTACCGGTAATATATCGTGGTCATAATAATCATTAGCAAATGGATTTTCTTCAATGGATGGAACTGGCCCATCTTCAGAGCTAACACTTGTTTCTATTTGAAGTTTAAATTTTTCTATTTGATATTTTAAAAATTCCATTGATACATGAATTATATCATCATCTGATGGAGAAACTCCATCAGTATCTAATAGTCTATTTTCAAACAAACTAATTGCATTTTCTTTTGGTATATCATCATTAATTGTAAAGGCTTCAAATAATTCACCTTTCATATTAAAAATACTTCCTAAATAATGTATGTTTGGTAGATTGTTAAAGTTACCTATTAATGAATCTTGTACTTCTAATTCTCCGCTATCTCCGCCATCTACTTGTAATGTGTCATTTAAAAATAAAGCTAAAGCAACCGGCGACCATAAAAAGATTATAGTATACGGATATACCAATACATACATTTTTTTAGTTATGACTTTATAATCATCATATCTACAAAACGCAAAACTATATATCTCATTTCTATTTTTATTTTTACTATCAGCGGAAATCTGCATGATTTCCTCTTTAAATATCTTAATAGTTTCTTCTATAGAATTATGAAATACACAAGTTATTTCTTGACGAACGCCCATTTATATTAACTTTCTAAAATATTTAAAAGTTTTCTGTAACATTTCATTATCTTTTACTTTATCATAATCAAACATAGAAATGTAGTTCTTCATAGACTCAATCACAGGAGAAGGAAAATCATTATATTCAACTGTATATTCACAGTCATCACATGAAAATTCCAGTGTTTTCGAATCAATAGCAACTCCATATTTTTTGAATTCTTCAGGAGTTATTTCAATTTGAGCAAAAAATTTATCAATTACACTTCTAAGCTTCATTGTGCATATAAGCCTACGGGCATACATACTAATAAAATACCGATCTTCTAAATTTAATTTTATTCCCATTTTATGTCCTTATTTGTTTGTTTGTTTCTTTCCTGTGCTATTAAATATATATTTTTAAATTACAATAATGTTCTCAATTTCACGTAATTCCTCAAATAATTCTTTCTGCCTGGTATCTAAATTAGTAGGAATTATTAATTTAAGGGTAACTATCAAATTATTCTCTTCTGTTAATCCCTTACCTTTTACGTTACACCACATATGAGGGCTATGACCAGCTGGAATTTTTATATCAACCTTATTACCATCTAACGTAGGTGCTTTAAGAACAGCCCCTAATACCAAATCTGTTATACTTACCTCTATTTCAGTATATAAATCATTTTCTTTTCGTTTAAATGTTTTATGAGGTAATTCATTAATGGTAATATTAAGGTTTCCATTAGGACCATTTATCTTCCCTGCATCTCCCTCACCATTTATTACAATAAAATTATTGTTATTTACAAGTTTTGGTACTTTAATCCTAATGGTACCTTCTTCTTTTATCCTACTTTCACCCTTGCAATAATCACAAGGATTTTTTATTTCTACCCCACTACCATAACATTTCCGACACGTTTCTACTGATATGACTTGTCCAAACATAGAATTCTTTTGAAGAACTCTAATAGAACCCATACCCCTACATTGTGAGCATGATTGATTGGTTTTGGCTCCTGTGCCGTCACAAACTGGACATCGTTTCCATTTATTAATTTTTATGGTCTTTTTACATCCAGAATAAATCTCTTCTAAAGTCAAATCTAAAGTTGCTTTTAAATCATTGCCCTTTGGTGGTTCTGGTCTTATATGTGTGTTAAAATGAGTAGCTTTGGATTCAGTTTGTCGTTGACCGAATGCCTGTCCCCATCTATTAAAATCAAAAGAAAATGACATCTTAGAATCATATGCCTTTCTCTTCTTCTCATCAGATAGAGTTTCATACGCTTCGCTTACGGCTTTAAATTTTTTCTCTAATTCCTCATTACCAGCGTTTTTATCTGGATGATATTTTCTGGCAAGTGTCTTATATGACTTCTTTATATCTGCAATTTCTGCGCCGCGTTTTACGCCCAATGTTTGATAATAATCTTCCATGCCCATAAAATATATTAATTGACTAATGTATCATAAATAAACCATAATATAACAGGCATACCAATTATTGCACATACAACCACAACTATAACCAATGATATAATTGATATGATTGATATGATTGATATGATAAAAAAAAGGAAAAAATAATCAAATAATTTTCTAATAATCATATATTTTGGGCACCTAATTTAAAAATAGATTTAATACTGCCGTAAATAAATCCTATCATGCCCCTAGTTAATTTAAAACACACTGATATTACCATCAAATATGCTATAACCTTAGCATATTTTTCAATTATAGCAATAATTAACTCAATAACTTTGTTTAATAATTTCATAATAAATCCACCTTTTCGTTTACTCCAATAAATTTGTCTAACCGTTCTCTTACTGATTTATAAAATAGATTAAAAATCGGTATTCCATGTGTCTCAGCTATCTGCATGCCCAATCCTGTGCCACCGCTAAACTTTCCATCTGGGGTATAACAAATGACAAATTTTACTGGTTCGTTAAACTTTCTGCCCAAAATTATCATAACATTTCGCCCATGAAGCTTCCTTGTATACTCATCACATCTATCCCAGTATTTATGATACTCAGATGCTGTCATTATAGCCTGTGGGGTAGCATCCTTAGCTGTGAATATTTCCTTATGTTCGTCGTGTATAACCCCGGCTTCGAAAAAAGTATCTGCCCCTTGCGCATGACCACTCCTCAATATATAATCATTTTCTTCTAATTTAGAAGACAATACAGTCATCATATTAAGAATATAATCGGGGGTTCTACGTCTAGACCCTATTCCTGCATAATATGGCATTCGTTAAATATAAGAATTTAATTGGGTAAAAAATATTATAATTCGAAAACTTGTCCTTTTTTACACCAACCAGAAAACCCATCTTTTTTGCAATCAGGTTTTTCTCCATCTTGATAATGATATAAGTTCATTTTACGTTTAAATTTTTTATCTAAAGTAGCCAAATCAGTATAATGGGCATGTACGCCAGATTTAAATGGAGCGGTCTCACAATCCTGAAAAATAATATCCGATTGTTCATAAAATGTTGAAATCTGTGATGGAGCAAATTGTGTATCGGTTGTTATAAATACGTTTTTACCATTATCACCTTTAAACATTAAACCATACGAAGGTACTATCATATAACAATCTACAATGTGACATACTTGTACAATCGTAAATTTTATATCTTCCCATATAAAATAGCCATTTTCTCTATCAATAGGAAATTTTTTAAAATAATCTCCTAACGTTATTCTAGCTCCTTGTATAGATTTCAACCCGCCTTTTATACTATCATCCCATATATTATACATTAATTCACCTTCACAGAATAGCTTTATACTTTCTTTAGTAGGGTCAAAATATGTTGTAAATCCCATATACTCCAGACCGCCTATATGATCGGTATGTTGGTGACTGATGTAAATACTGTCTATATCACGAGATGTTAATCCCACTTCATTTAGAGAAAATCTAATATCACCACCAGCATCAATAAGAAGTCTTTTACCATTTTTTTCTATTAACATATTAGATTGAAAGTTTTGAAGCGTAAAAGCCGCACCAGATCCTAAAAATGTCATTTTCATAATAATCTCCTTTGGTTATGTATTAAATATAAGTATTTAATATGTTATTAGTTGTGACGAGTTTCACATTTTGTACAAATAGTGATATCAATCACTTTTAATTGTGAACCCATCGGCTTCGTATTCTTCTAAAGTAACTTTCATACTTTCTTCATCAGAATAAAATACTGCCCCCGATGCCCATATTTCTCTGCCACTCTCAAGCCTTATTTTAGAAGCTGATACTTCCATATCAGCAAATCCATATTCTTCTTCTAATATATCATCCGGTATGTTAAATTCTCCTACGTATTCTCCGTATCCAGCGAAATTAATAATTTTATTGACATCATCTACTGATTCTATTACACCTACTTTATTTCCCATTGTGAAATCCTATGTTTACTTAATATAAACATAGACTTTTTT
>Ga0307380_10005372_pt1 | contig 16991 bp, 17 predicted proteins | sample UN3MG_FD_202239 | JGI IMG/M metagenome (GOLD analysis project Ga0307380, IMG submission 202239) | Soil microbial communities from Risofladan, Vaasa, Finland - UN-3 | ecosystem: Environmental > Terrestrial > Soil > Coastal area > Acid sulfate soil | place: Finland: Risofladan, Vaasa | collected...
TATTTTTCAAAACCGTAAAATCCTTTGAAACCCTGTTCGTAAACCTGAACATTTTTTATTGGTGCAACGCTCGTATTAGCCACATTTCGTTTAAGGTCTTTATCCCATTTAGCTGGATACCATTGACGATTTGTGCGAACAAGTCCACCCCATGCATCGATTTCAATACCAATACTTCCCATGTTCAATGCTTTATTATTTGCGGTTTTCAAACCCAGATGATATGCCCAATATTTACTACTGAAACACTGGTAAATTTTACCATCCCAACCAACAATAATTGCAGTGCCCACTCTATCAGCAGTACTTCTCCACCAAGCAATGTCACCATTAACACCCTGTCCACTCACAGTATGGTGTATAACGATTTGTTTCTTATCACATGCTTCTCTTATGTATTGGTCTTCGGGGAAATCAACGGTTATGATTTCACTAAGATTTAGCTTTTTCAGAACCTTTTGTTCTTTTACCATTTCTTTATTAGCCGATGCTACGCTTGTTTTTTTATTGAATAATTTCATGATACACATTTTAACATAAATACTTGCTTAAAATAAAAACGGGATGTTACCCACATCCCGCTTTATAAACACCTATATGACTTATTCTTAATAAAATCTACTTACTAATGCATTATATTCGTATTTGGTTACCCCAAGTATTTTTCTGATTCTTCGTATCCTCAAATTATTTAAGATAACCGCACTAAAAAGATAAAGCACAAGCATTGCAAGTAATATTGAATATGGAATTACAAAAACGCCAATAATTTTATGTGGTAAATTTAAGATTGTTGCCAACATTCCCAAACCAAATAATCCCAAAAGTATTCCAGTGATTATTCTTCTGGGTGCAAAATCTTTTCTTTCAGTATCTTTTGAAAAATACCTAAAAGCTATTTTAATCCAATTACTTGGTAAATGCTGATTATATGCAGCATCAAATTGTTTTTTTGTTATGGTTCTCCAATCTGCCATTAGAATCCTCTGTTCTTCTTCACATTACTTGTGCTTGTGAAGGTCTCTGGCTTATAGCCAAGCAAATGTTTCATTTTATCCACTTGCTCATTAACAACAGGTTTCATTTCCCTTTTATCTGATTCATTCAATGTCTGAACAGGATTTTTTACTGCAACAACCTTCTTACCGTCAGTATAGAATTTATAGGTTTCTAAAATTCTTCCCATACCTTCATTAACAACCACTTTATTATCAATTGTCTTGCTAACATATGTGTTTCCAAGTCCAGTGAAATCTAATTCTGAGAAGCTTTCATCAAGTTTGTCGGCACTTAGTCCATGTACTTCATTAAGTGTGAATTCAATCAAACGTCTTTTATTTAGGTCATCATGATATCTACCAGTAATCATTGATTCTTCAATACCTTTCCTTTCATTCCAACCAGATTTCTCTTTATCGAATTGAACTTTTGGTATACCGTTGTCAATCTCTGTACTATCTTTATTATACATCGGATTTAAACCAATGTCAGCCATTTGCTTATCTCTCATATCTATAATCTTATCACCCATGTCGGCTTTCATACGGTCTTCGAAACGCTTACCCGGTTCATTATCATACACCCAGCTATGCATACCTTTACGATATAAATCAACCTCGTCTTGTTCATCGGTAGTTAAATTACGCTTTGGAATTTCATCGCCTTTATCGTTGGCACTATCACCAACATCTTTAAGTGCTTCACCACTTTTGGCATCAGTTGATTGGATTTCTTTTTTCTCGATATCCTGACCTAATTTCATTGGGTCTTTACCTACATCTGTTTGCTGGTCTTTATACATGAGTTCTTTCTCAATATCAATAACTTGCTTAACACCACTGTGTTGCAAGTCTTTCTTGAAATTGGTTTCGTTCTCACTTCCAACACGGTCTCTAAGTACCAATGCTGATGGTTTTCTATCTTCTGCCATTTTCTTTAATTTATCATGGTGAATTGAATATGCATTCAATTCGTTATTTAATTCTTCTAACAATCTCATGTCAGATTCTTGTAACCCACCAGATTGCTGCGTACCTGTTGGTACATTACCACCTTGGTCGCCAATTGGTTGTGCCTTGTTCGCTGCCGAACTGTTATTTGTGTCTATCATACTTAGTTCTGTTTCTTTAATATTATCGTTTTCGACCTTTACTAAATTATAGCCGATTATATTCCAATTTTTATCGTACTGATGGATAGGAACATTTCCATCGCTATCTAATCTAATGTCACCACCATCACCATTTACAGGGTCTCCGTAGTTGTCAAGAACAATTCCGTAGCTCTGATGTAGTTTATCGAAAACCTTATCTCCTTTATTAAATACTTGCGAACCGATTTCTTCGTTTTCGCTTACTTCAACCTTACTCTGGAAATTCATTACATCCTGTGGATTAGTATATCCCATCTTTCTTAACATATCCTCAAATCTACGATATATCTGTTGTGCTTGCGCATCATCCATTTGAGATATATTATTTTTAAATGCCTCTGCTTTTGCTGGGTCGTAATGCGGACCTGCATTTACGATTTCAAATGCCTTTACGAGATAATCAATATCTGGTTGACCTAAATTTTCGTCAACATGGTCTGGCAATCCTTTATGTTTTGTCTTAGCAAAATCTTCTACGTCATCCATTGACATATCCTTTGCTGCTTTTGCAACTTTTTCGCCAGCCTTTTCGGGACTTAATTCACCCTTTTTAACAGCATCCACCATACCAAAAAATCTTTGTTGTGATTTAGATTTAGATTTTTCTTGTAAATTATTTTCTTCTAATCCTAAGTCATCAAGACTCATTCCGTCTTCTGAAACTCTTTCCTCAACCGCTTCTCTAACAGCTTCTTTTAATTGTTCATATGTCATTCCACCATTCTTATCAATGTAATCCCACATCGAATTGATATCAGGTAAATCATCCCAACCGAATGGTACTAATTGACCAGCTAATTGGATTGCTAATTGATATAGTGCCTGACCAGCTAAATTAGGAATATCCGCTTTAGTTAGTTTTCTACCCAATGCCTTTACTTGTTCTGGTGTTGTAAGCATACCTGTTTCTTCTTCCTGAAGACCAATACTGCCTTGAATATTTGCATTACTATCCCACTTACGAGTTTCTATATCGTTTTTAATTACCTTCTGGTTCTCTGGACTCATGTTATCAACCGCACCATAAGTGTTACTACCATTACGTGCAATGAAGTCAGCATCCGTTTCTTCATTTAACGCATTAAAATATTTTTCAAATCCCTGAGACTCGGTTAAATAATCGGTTTCAGCTATAATTGTTCCACCTTTCCAAATTGGTTTACTCATAACTTTGCTTTTTTTACCTTTCATTAACTCACCACCACCCCAAGCCAGATTGGTGTAGAACGCACCTGAAGGTTCGCCAGTAGCTCCACCAACACTACCAGTCGTACCGCCTTCAGCTACTTTCTTTTCATAACCTAATGCTGATGCGAATGCTCCTGCTGATGAAGCACCTGTATTTTCTTGCATGCCATTAAGCACTTCAAGATTATATCCAATGCCCTCAAGTTCTGCTTTTAAATCCTGATATTCTTCGGGAGTTGCTTCACGGCTTTCTTCCGCATATTTTGGATGCGCAGAACCGTGTTGACCTATGTGTGAATATGCTGTGCGGAATTCGCCATTATGTATTTCTTCTGGGAAATATGCAAATAAATCAGAGTCTTCTGGGTCTTTTTCGTTAACCAGAAACATTACTTTGGTTACTTGTTCATCACCTTCACTAAGTTCAGGTTGCACTGGCTTAAAAACAGGATTTTTCTTCATTGATTCTGCTCCAGATTTTTTTAATTGATTTATACCGCTTTTATCTCTTCTTTTCTTTTTCTTTGGAATAGCCATCTTGTATTTCTGTAAATACTTTGGACTATTGAGAACATAGTCATTGAATATCATATTTTGAATAGTTTCATTGTAATGATATCCGTATTTTTCTTCACCATTTTCTGACATCTCGTTATAAACTGCGGTTAATTTCGGGTCACTGAATACCAATGCCTCCATCTTTGCCAGACTGAAAATCTTTTTCTTTAATGATTGTTCGACTTCACTCAACATAACATCAACCTCATTTAGCTTTACTGTTGGAGCAGTACTTGCCATAGTTTTATTGAAGTCCTTTTCAAAATCCTTCGATTGGTCACTAATCGGTTTTTTGAATGTTGGCTTAATCGTTGCTTCGTTAATTTTCTTTTCCATTATTTTATATCGGTTTTCCAAAAATCTCGTTTAATCCACAATATTTTATATACGGATTCCATTGCCTTCTTTATGATAGTAATAACTTCATCTCTCGATTTAGTGCTTGAACTGCGAAGCAGCTTCATAATTTCTTTATCCAGAGAATCGTTAACGAATTTCTTAATTTCGTCATTGACTATCTTCTTAACATCATCATTATCCATATTATATTCATCTGTTGCTTATAAATACTTGTCGAACACAAAAAATTGCCATAAAGAAAAAAAGCGCATAAGTTTAATTATGCGCCTTATTACTATACAAATGTGTCCACCTCTTAGGGTGTATATTATTTCATTAGAATATATGTGCCTCCAGCACCGACAACAACTCCACCAGCAACATACCCAACTATTTTACCGTTCTTAACAAACCATTGACCAATTTTCTGCCAACCACTTGGATTTATTATTTCCTTTTTTAGTTCAGGTATTGCATAACTATTGATGTCATTTACTTTAACATACTTATTTGAATTTGTTACGCTGAATGCAATGGGATACCCTTCTTTTTTATTATCAGTCCAATGAAATTCGACAAATTGTTCATTAGGAAGAAATAGACTATTGATAATTAATGTAGGCTTACTATTAACGGGGTATGGTAAAACACCGAATGCTTTAAGATTGTAGCTAATATCAGGATTATTAGGTGGAGAAATGAACTCAACCGTTTTATTTGTGGTATCTACAATTACTGCACCTGAATGAATAAGCGAATCGATTTTGAAATTAGCTTGGATAAGTGCTGCTGTGATTATCGCATTCTCTTTATTGACTTCTTTGATTTTTGCAATTAATCTTTTTTGGTCGTCTGTTAACTGACCATTTATTTTTTCCAAGTCTTTCAGTGATGCCTGAATTGTGAGTTTTTCTGCAACCCATTCCTTTTCTTTATTTTGATAATGATGAACAGAATCAGCTAATGCGTTTCTTAAATTAACCTCTGTTTGGTACTTGTCCTTTAAGTCATTAATTTTATTGTGTTGGAGTTTCCATATTCCACCACCGACCAGTAACAATATGATTACCAAGGCGATTGCCCAGCGATTTTTTTCCAGTAAAAATTTCCAGAATTTCAATAATATTGGTTTCATAGCTTTTTATTTTTGTATCATTTCAGTACGCCAAAATTCTTTGAAAATATCATAATATGTTTCAAGTAGTTTTGCAATTAATTCATTCTTTGGTGCATCAGGTGAAAAATCTTCCAGATATTCAAGTTCATAAACACTCGTTAATTCATCTGGTGTCACTGAATATACGAACGATATAATACCATCTACCTTACCACCCCAGAACACCCAATTATCATAAACTTCCAGTGGTGCAAACTTTGCACTAATTGCAATATCTGCATCTTCGAAATAGGCTATAAATTTATCTTCTTCGGTTTTCTGGTCATAAACAGTTTTTTTGCTGTCAGGAACTTTTTGAGTTTCCTTTTCGTCATCAACCAAGACTTCTTCATTAATGCTACGAGTTATTTTAAGCATGTCACGCATACTTAAATCTTTTTTCGGAGTGTTTTGTGTTGCTTCGAATTTACCCTCACGTATTCTTTTCATGAATTCTCTCATTTGAATCGGAGTGCTTTTACTGTTTATGTTATTATCCATGTTTTCTTTTTCCTATAAATACTTAAATAAACTCATTATGTAACATCTCATTGAATTTCGGGATGTCAAACAATGGATTAATATCACTACTGTCTTCAAGGTAATTACTTCTAAAGACTATACCCCTGAATTTCAGGGTATCTTTGTGGTGATGGTGAAACTCAATCAAGAGCTTTGGAATGCCGAATTCTTCACATAGGGTTTGACATAACTCGACTGTGCTTGCAAGCTGTTCGTCAGGGAATTTTTCCCAAAAATGATATCCAAGCCAATTCCTTTCACCTACACTATTTTCATCACAGACTTCATTAAGCCAGTTAATGTGTTTTCCTGTAGGGGTTTCAAACAAACTTCCCATGTTTTCAAGAACAATTGAAATCGTGCGTTTATCTGCTTCTTTGATTCCAAGAAAATCTGAATGAAACTTAGGACTGAAATGTTCATATACAGTACCATCTCTTGATATACTGTATGCACACCACTTCTTTGTCTTACCAAACTCTTTATGTTGAAGTCTGGTGATATGGTAATTCTCTTTTCTCAGGCTTGTAGCAAGTACAATCTGTGTTTTGGGTGAGTTAGTTTTATATCTGTTGTTCTCAGATATTTTATATGTTTCCTTGTCTATGTGCATCGTAATTCATGTATATCACTTCCACACCACCTTCTTCTAAGATGGTTTTTGCTCTCTTGAAACCTTCTCCCCATTTCGGGTCATCCCAATCTGGTTCTTTGTCACAGAACACCCTTTTAATTCCTGCCTGAACGATAAATCCAGAACACTGGTCACAAGGACACCAGTTAACATACATGTCACAACCTAATGTGCTTTTCCCTTGTCTGGCTGCATTGATGATTGCATTGGGTTCGGCATGTATGAACCAACTATATTTTTCAGGTCTTGCATGTCTGGCTTCCACGTCATCATCACAACCTCGTGGTAAACCATTAAATCCTGTTGTTACGATTTCTCTGTCTTTTACAATGGTAGCACCAACTTTACTTGAACGGTCTTTAGACCACTGTGCCACTGTTAGGTCAGTGAATACCATGAATCTCATGTCCCATTTATTATATGGTCTCCAGTTTTCATCCACAATCGATACTCCAATTAATTCATTTTTTTCCATTACGTTTGTTGTTATATATTTCTAATTCAGTTTTTCTTAATTCATCCCAATCAACGTTCTTTTTTCCCGTTTCAAATGACAGATAATCCTTTATTTGAAGAACCGATTCATCAGAATTATTGGTAATCATGTAAATGATAGCATCTTCAAGCGATTCATGTACTGCAACATAATCCATATCCCAATATTCCAGAGGATAATGTTGTTTTTCAGCATATCTGATTTTACCAGTGTTTCCTCGTTGTTCAACTAATTGACCAATGAAGGTCGGAAATCCTTTGCCAAATGCACCATAGGTACACCATTTTACGTCAGCTTCCACCATCTGTTCTTTTTAAGTTCCCTTGCTTTAATAATCAATATCTGTAATTTATCCCAATCAAAGTCATCCATTGTGAACTCACCATCGATGTCTGCAAGGTCGTTTTTTGCCAATTCATCAACAATTTTCAATGCTTCTTTAAGAAGTCTACCCTTTTCTAATACTTCAACGTCATTCATATTATCTCAAATTTTCAAGTACACGATAACTATCATCATAATTATCAACAACTTCCAATGCTTCACTTAGGGTTGCACTAATCAATCTGCGTTTCCCGTGAGTCGTAAAGATAGTCAATCTATCCATATCTTGCAAGAATTCGTCAACAAATTTATTGGAATTTTGAATATTTGTTTTCTCAGCTACAATTGCTTTCAATTCAAGCATGGGAAGTACCCTATCACCTGAAGTCAATTTACCGTTTTGATACACAAAGGAAAGCAATGCTTTATATCTATCCTTCCTTTGATACATTTTCTCATACCTCTCTTGATTAATCACGTAAAGCGTGTATTCATAATATTCTCGGAAGTACAAGCCACCAATAATAAGGATTTCGTTAAAGCAAACAATGATAATAAATAACAATATGTTCTTCGTATCTTCTGTCTGGTTCTCAGATTTGACTTCTGCAAATTCTTGTTTAAATTCTGCAACCTCTCGTTGCAGTTCTGAATTTAGTGCTTCAATCTTATTGTCGTTTTCCCTAATAAGTTCGGTATTACTGTCAATATTATCCTGATAACCTTTTCTTGTGGTAGGATAATTTAATGGGGTGTCAGCGAGTTTCTTACGCAAATCTGTATTAACTGCTCTTAATGCTTCATTATCTCCAATATAAATTTGCTTTTGTGAATCATATACCGATGTAATGCTGTCGGTTTTTGAAACAACTTCAGTCTGCACAATAGCGTTCTTAATGGAACTTGTACTTGCGAGATTTTTTGAACCAGATATTGATAAGTAAAAACTTAATACCACAATAGCAATTGAGGTTATTGACCAGCTAAGTACTTTGAAGTTTAATTTTCTTTTGTTTATTACGAAATCACTACTGAAATTTCTTATCAAATACCTTTTGATAATCTCAAATATCGTTAAGATTATCAATGTAAGTCCCAGCGCAAGGGCAATTCCCCACGTGCCGTTAATGAAATTCAGTGTAATGGCTTTCAGTAATGCAGGATAGACCAAGAAATAGGCGAAGAATATGGAACTAATGTTTCCAAGAAACGAAAAATTCCACAACCATTTATCCAGTCCCTTATTGTTACCTTCAAAATCCTTGGTCTTGATTTTCTGCCTTAATTTGTCATATTTTTTTGTATCCATACGTATTTTTTGTTTCAAATAAATACTAAAAAATATGTTTTATTCGATATTTAACGATGAGATACCATCTTCATCCAACTGTACATTAATCAAATAATCGGGGTTGATTTCATGGTTATGCTCGATAACTAAAACCTTTTTCATGTTATGTTTGATGAGTTGCAGAATTTCAATAAATTCTTCTACACTATTTTCGTCTAACTTACCCATTACTTCGTCTAACAAAAAGATGGTTGGTTTTGCTTTCACATTGATTTGATTCAGTGCGAACTTCAATGGTACGCTTGAAAACGTTCGCTCTTTACCACTTGCACTAATACAATCAATAACTGCTGATGGTCTATCATTATATGCCAATTTTGGTCTAAGGTCGTCTACATCAAGCCAGACCTTAAACGATGCAACACTCAATATATTCTCCAGAGTCACATTTATTTTAGGTATGATATAGCTACTTAACATCTGCCTTGGGATACCATCTCGATGCACGCACTTCTTATAGAGATTCATAACCATATCACGATATTCCTGCACCTTAAACTCTTCAATCAAAACCTTATTGTTTGCTATTTTGACTTCCCTTTCACCAATTTGTGTTTTCCTGATATAAATATCTTCCCTTTCACTGGCTTCTTCAGCTTCGAGTTCAGTTATTTTGAGTTTGGCAGCAGTGATGCCTTTTTCAATTTTCTGATTCTCTTCAATTTGCTTCAAACTATTATCATAGTTATCAATCTTTTGTTGAAGTAAACTGATTTTCAGTTCTTCGTTTTGAATCTTTGTTGGAATCTGGTCTACCTCGGTTTGTAGTTCTTTGCGTTTCTCAACATCGTTCTTATCGTTGGTGAGTATTCCGATTTCGGCAAGAACGGTTTCCATTTTCAGATTAAGGTCATTAATTTCTTCATTAAGTCTCAAAACATTATCGTCACATTTCTTAATCGCAGGTTTCCAATCAGTATCAATATCATGCTGATGTTCTTTAATTTCCTTACCAAAGGCATACATCTTAACTTCCCTTTCCTTAATGGATTTAGCAATATGGTCTTGATGTTCCTTCTTATCAATCACCTGTCCACACTCAGGACAGTTTTTACTATTCTTTAATTTACCGATTTCTTCCTTCAGGTTCTTACCATCCCTTGTAGCGGTGAAAATTTTACCATTGAGAATTTCTATTCTATGCTGGAAATCGCTTTTGGTTCTTTCTTCTTCTTTAATTAAAACCTTCTTATCATAAACCGTTTGTTTATGCTCATCTCTTTGTTCAATAAGTTGATTTAACTTTTCAGCGTCATAGGTTTCTTTCAATGGCTTGATATTCTCTTCAATTACCTCCTTACGTGCCCGTAAATCGACTATCGCCTTATTATGGTCTCCTATATCAGCTTTGGTGTCATCTACGCTTAAATTGTAAATTTCGGGGTCTATTTTAAACAACTTCTTCGTCAGGTCTTCCACATACTTTCTACCAATTTCAATTCTATTCTCAACATCAGGTAGTTTAACGGTTTCGATTTGACTTATCTCACCCTGTAACACGGTTATTTCTTGAGTTAATGTGGCATTTGTTGCTGTGGTTAATTCAACATTACAACTTACTCTTGATTTTTCATTTGCTCTTTTATTGAGAACTTTCCAGCCTTCGAGCTTCTTATCGAAAATATCTAATCCACTATCGAATAACAACGAGTCAATAAAAACTGCCATATCATTTGATAATATTCTATTGAGTGTGTCGGAAGTAGTCATTACAATTCGCATGAAATTATCATACGACCCAATAATTGTTTCGATTTTTTGCTGAGTTTTAACTCTACGGTCTTCATCCAGCTTATCTAAACTGGTTTCGTCATTCATTTCATCATCAGGTGTGGAAAGTACGTAATAACTTAATGCAGTTGGCGCACCATTAATAACACCATCTCGTGACCTGCTGAGTTCTGTTTTCTTTTTAATGCCATAATATTCACCATTGGCTTCAACAATAAGATAAGCATCACAGAACTTTGCACCATTTCTGTTATTAACAAAACGTTGGTCACCGAATTTCATTCGGGTTTCGGTTTCCAATGTCTTACCAAACAGCACATAGGAAATTAATTTCATGATAGTTGTCTTTCCCGCAGTGTTTATTCCTGTAATCTGAAACAACCCATCCATGTCACGCCAGTCAATATCCAGCTTCTCATACGACATGAAATTATTTCCACCAAACTTTATAACACTCCATTCAACACTAAGGTCATCAGTTATGTCAATCTCATTTAGAATTTCTTCATCCAATGCAATCACATCATTAATAACATCTTCTTCAACACCAATTTTAGTTAAGAACTCTTTAAAAATTTCATGCTGAACTTCTTTGGTTGTTACGTTTTGTAGTGTTACGTTCTCATTTACTTCAATGGCTTCGGTTTCCAGAAATTCATTCTTATGTGAAATAATTACGCTTTTATGTTTTGACTTCACATATTCAATTAATTTTCTTTCAGCATCTTTTGTTCTGGTTTGTGGAAGCGTACCCCAAACAAACCTGACTTTCATGTGCTTGGTGGGGTTTTCGATTTCAAAATCTAAATCATCAAAATCAGTATATGTTGTTACTTTGATATTCTTAAACGAATATTCATTAGGTATATTGACTTCCCTAACTGATTTATCCTTTATGTTCCAGAGCAAGTAACCATGAAAATTATCATCGCCTTCCGAAACGTCTTGAGATATTAATGAACCACAATATGCTTTGGTCTTAGCCTTATCAAAATATTGCATCCTGTGAATGTCACCGAATAACGATAAATCACCTTTGAAATCACTGATTTTATAATAAGACTTACTATTCATCTCAAAGCCTGTTGTAGATTTACAACCAGCTACGGGGTCGTGAAATAAATCAATGCTTGTGAATCCACTTTGAGTTTTATATGCATCTATCTTCTTACCCTCTTTACTTTTCCAAGGATTGTTATTCTTTTCACCATGATGCCAGATTGCCCAAATCACATTATCGTCAACAATGAATCCAGTTTTATCATAATAAATCACATCAGAATCACCAAGTGTTTCAACGATAGCTTTAACGCTATCAACACGCTTTAAATTCTTCTTTCGGCAATCATGATTACCTCTGGTTATTCGAACTGGTGCAATTTTACTCAAGTCAATGAGTAAATTGTTTGCCATGATAAGTTGTTCACCCTGTAAGTCAAGATAGTCATGGACTAAATCACCCACAATTACTATCCTATCTGGTTTTTCTTTTGTTAGAGATGTTATTAAATTCTTGAATACTTTTTGATATTCTTCGTTACGTGTCGGGGTTTTGCGTATATGTATATCAGCAAGATGCGCAATCTTTTCTATCATATATAAAAATTTTCACAAATATATCGAAAACCCCCATGAAATGCAAGGAATTTTATATTTTGTCACTTTGTCATAACATATGTAAATCGACTGACATAATGACAGTATATTTATTATGGCATCGGATTTGACAAGGTATTGAAAAATAACTTTATATTAAAATATTAAAACTATGTTAGCATTAAGAAACACTTATCCCTCAATCAATTTACTTGATTCATTATTTGATGATTTATTTGAATTTAAAACATTTAACGGTAATGGATTGGCTGTAAGAAATCCACTTCACGATATCATTGAAAACGAAAAGGATTTTCAGGTTGAAATGGCGTTAGCTGGTGTAAGAAAGGAAGATATTACGTTGGATGTTGAGAATGGTGTACTTAGCATTAAGGCAGAACGAAAAGCAAGTGACCAGAAATTCAATATAAAACAAACTTTCTACGGGAAATATGAAAAATCATTTACGCTCCCTGATTCGGTTGACAGCGATAATATTCAAGCTGCTTTCGAAGATGGTATGTTGAAACTAACAATTCCAAAACTCGTAGAAGTGAAAAAAGAAACTGTAAAACAAATTGAGATTACGTAAATTAAGAAGTCCCAAAAACAGAAAAGGTGTCGAATTCGACACCTTTTTTATTCTCGTATAATCTCTTTATCCTTCTTTAATTTTGTTTTAATATAATTCACTTTATTGCTTATCGTACTACTGGTGAGATTGAATTCTTTCCCTATTTCATTATAATCGTATCCTTGAACATATTTCATGTTCAGTAATGTATAATCTGAAGGCGATATCTGAGTTGTGATATAATTGACAGAACTACAATTTTCAAAATCTACATCACATGTAGTGAAGCTACTACACGCAACAAATCCTTCACAACTGGTTGTATCAGAAGACCAGTCCACTGAACCACAATTAGTTGATGTGTAGTATAGATTATTTATTCCGTCAATATTTACTGCTGAATTACTAAGTGATGTGAGTGTGATGGTATTGCTTCGCCATTTATCAATCATGTAGTGCTTTGCAATATTGAAAACCCACGTCTTAAATTTTGATTTAGCTTGGTCATAGGTATTGAGACCCAAGAAAACCTTTATCATTATCTCCGATACATCATCATCAATATCATAATAGATTGAATATTTACTTCGTATAAAATCTTTTACTATTTGTTTGTATCGATTATATAAGGTTTCTTGTGCTACCAGATTGCCACCCAAAATATTTTGAATAAGAATCTCGTCTTCCTGCTCCTTTATGCTCATATGGCTTCTGCAACTTATTAATAAAGTAATCATCTACCGTCAATTGTCTTGCACTATAGAGTGCTTTGAGGACTTCATCGATTCCCTGATTTTTTCTCAGTTCATCGAGGTCTTCAGTTGTTGGTAATTTGACGATTTTAACCTTTTCTTCACAGCCAACATAAATAGTTTGTAACATATAATATAATTCAATACTATTTTTGTAAGCATCTGGGTCTAATAAAACAACAACATCAGGTTTTAATTCTTTCAGTTTCAGAAATAGTGTGGTTGATAATGTTTTCCCCAACATTGGAATAATGTTAACAGGAAAACTAAGCATATCAAAACCACCTTCAACAAGGTATACAGTGGAATCCCAATTTACAAGACCTTCGTTAAAAATAATCACGTCTTTATCTGCATAGGGATTAAGATAAGGCAGTTTCTTTTTAATCTTAGGGTCTGAACCATAATATCTCCCAACAAAATAATTAACTTCACCATTTGCATCAAATGATGGAATGATTATTCTCTGGGCATATTTTCCAGTAGTGCAAAAACCAAGCCGATATTTTAAAATAACGTCTCGACTTATTTTTCTTTCGGTAACTAAATAATTGTAGGCATCAAAATGTTCTGAATTACCAATTTCCATTTGAGAGAATGAAATCATTTCCTCTGGAAGCTTTACTTGTACGTATTCCTTTTCATCTTCATTCTGAACATAATCAACCAGAGTACCAGCATATGCCTTATATATCTGATAATCCGCAGAACTACCAAGAATCCGAACCAATCGTCCAAGTGAACCACTAAATCTGGGGTCATCACATTTCCAACATCTAAATTGACGTTTAGCGGTGTTGATTTCCAGATTGAATTTGCCGTCAGGATAGGGTAATCCTTCTCTTTCCTGACAACGAGGACAGTTAACCTGCAATTGTTCAGACGTTTGCAAGCCATTAACATCTTGGAAAATGTTCTGTATTATCGAATGAAATTCCAGTCCTCTTACCATGAAGCAAATGTATAAAAAAATTGCTCCAAAACAAAGAGTTTAGAGCAATTCATTTAAGAATTCTTCTTAGATTTTTTTATGTTCCTTCAAGAACGGGAAAAATACCAAGAGTTTATTGAGAAAAGCAACAGGATATATTATGAGATTAGGTGCGCCTGTGTTTGGGTTTTTACCCATTGCGACAAACGCATCCTGTAATTCAATAAATAATTTCGTTACATTTGTTTTCACAACACCTTCATCCTGAATACCAGCACCGCTTTTAAGCTTTTGATTCTCTTCGAAAATCTTTCGATAATCTTCTTTAGCTAAAGTCAATTCGGCTTTCATTGCATCGTTGGCTTCTGTTAATGCTGAAACCTGTTCTTCAAGCCATTCCTGACCTTCTTTCGGTGTTTCATCGAGTTCGAGTAGTTCTTCTTTTTGTGGTGTTAATTCCACATTCTGTAATAGTTCTTCGACTTTTGCTTTCGCTTTTAAGTCTCTTTCTTCTTCTGCGGTTTTCGGCTTTTCAACCGTTTTTGCCACAGGTTTCTTAGCTGCAGCAGCAGATTTTCTGCCAGTGCCTTTTGCTAATGCTACTAAATTGTCTTTTTTTGCCATAATTATTCTTCAATTTCAATTTTTAAATTTGAGTTTAGATGTGCAAGAAGACCAAGTTCATCATTCCAGATAAATGCCTCTCCTGCTTTAATTGCACCAACAAATCCTTTTTTGTGATGCCATTCTTCAGTCCCTGTGAGACTTGAGAGATACCTTACAGTTACCCCTAAATCCTCGTTAACTGTTCTTGTTTTATCAAGTACAGTATAGTTCATATTTCTTTTCCTATGAATGTGACCGATATGCCATTCGTGATATGTAGTGTCTGTCCAATGTGGTTTTGATTCTAAATCAGTTGCCATTAATAGTGGAAGACTCGCTTCTTTTTCTTCACTACCATGAGTTAGTCCAAGCAATACTTTGCCAAAACGATAAAATTTTCTTGGTGATGCACCGTTGTTAATATTCACAATCGGGTCGTTATTAAACCATGCTTCAAGATAAGCACCCATGTAGAAACTTCGTTCGAAATCGTGATTCCCGGGGATAACCAACACGTCAATAGGAACACCTGCTTGTTTCAGTAGGTTTATTGCATCTATAAGCAGTCTCACACCAACATTAAATGTTTTTTGCCATCTAAGGTCTTCATCTTGTGGCGTACCTTTGGTTGTGGTATTTTCCATTGTATCACTATTGAAAAAGTCTGAACCAACTGGAAACAATACTCTGGAATACTCGAATACACTTGCTCTATGAATAAGCGTTTCGACAGTATATAAGAATCGTCTACGTGCGATTTTTGTATCGAAATTTTCACCAGTTTCACCACCCCATGCAAGTTTACCCATGTGTAAGTCAAAGATACTTATTTCAAATAGGTTGTTTTCTCGATATTCTTTTGGTGTTTCGGGCATCCAATCAAGTACAGGTGCTTCATAGCTTTCGCACATTTCTTTGAATAGTTCACCAATTGCCCTTTCTTTGATTTCCTGTAATTTCTTTTCCAACCTGACTTTAACTTGAAAGTTCTGAATGGTTACAGGATATCCATCTACTTTACTGGTCATATCCCATTTATTCACCAACTGGTCTTTCACACGCCAGATTTCAGTGTCAACTTCTGTTGCTTCAAGTAATTGAGGAACTGTTTTAATGTGGTCTGCTGGATAATTTGACCCGCTTACCCACTCAACATAACCATCATTCTCGTCTTGATAGAATTTCAGACTTTCATTTGGTAATGAATTTGCTGGTTTTTTTATTGTTAGGTCGATTTGTGGTTCGAGGCTGTTTTCGTCACTTACTCCGAAACCTCTGAAATTAACGTATTGCTTGTATGCATCATCAAACAACGAGAATAATTCGTCTTCCAATGTATTGTTGTCATATTTTTCATATATAACAGCTTTAACGTTTTTCACATATGTGTCAGAAAACCCACATTTAACTGAGGCTTCTTTTACTGATATCTGATTCTGGATTGCATAATTGATGATTTCTACTGCTTTTTCTATTCGTTCTTTTGTCATTTTAGATATATTAGATAATATAATTTAGAATTCCCGTCAAAAATATAATAAAAATTTTTAAAACACAAGGGTTTTTAAATAAATACATTACCACTATTTTTAAGCACAGTAATAGTTTCTTCAATTTTTTTGCACTCATCGAGAAACGAGACTTCATTACTTATAGACATGTCAAACCACTCACCTTCTTTTTTTAAATAAGAATAGCGTCTTTGTAATGTTTTCTCGATTTGGTATGCGAATTCTGATTGGTAGGATTCAACCAGTTTTAATTCAGAAGAGTTTCCTGTCTGTAATTGCTTTATCCTTGTCTTCGGGTGTTTCGATACACCTATTTTATAACGACTATCTTCTAATGACTGAATTAAATATATGTACTTCATCTAATAATCCCCAATTGCTTTAGTCCTGCAAATCCGACAGCATAGCTATCTGACATGTCAAAACACGTGTCTTTTGGTTCTTCTGAATTCTTCTTATAGAACCATTTGATTTGCGGTTCTAATTTACAAACTTTTTCCCAGATATACAACTTTTTATCTTTTCTGTATTTCTCTGGAAATGAAAGGGTTTCCACTCGCTCTCCTTTTC
>Ga0307380_10005373_pt1 | contig 16990 bp, 11 predicted proteins | sample UN3MG_FD_202239 | JGI IMG/M metagenome (GOLD analysis project Ga0307380, IMG submission 202239) | Soil microbial communities from Risofladan, Vaasa, Finland - UN-3 | ecosystem: Environmental > Terrestrial > Soil > Coastal area > Acid sulfate soil | place: Finland: Risofladan, Vaasa | collected...
ATATCTAAGGTCTTTCAGAAGTTTTATTGTGTTTTTTACTTCAAAACTGTTTAATTTCTCAATATTATTCAAGTTTGTAGTTAATAAATTTATGAATGGCATGTTCTTACGGAAATGTTCAAAGTCACTAAAGTTTTCGAAGATTTCTGGATGAATTAATTCAATTAAAGAGAATAATTCAAAAGAATGAAGTTGTAGAGGAGTAGCGGTCAATAATAATATACTTTCTGATTTTGCACTTAGATTTCTCGCTAATTCATAATTAAGAGTTTCTCGATAATTACCAGTTGTTGCATTGATTAAATATCTTCTTAAATGATGTGCTTCGTCAAAAATTACAATATCCCATGATATATTTGAAAGTAATTCAATATATTTTCTATTTCGTGCAAATTGAAGTGAACAAATTATTAAATTATCATAATAGAAAGGGTTTTGCAGAATTTCTGGATGTCTATAACTCCCTTTTCCTTTTAATTCTTTAATCTTTTTTCCATCATAGATAGTAAATTTTATATTAAACTTATTATCCATCTCAAATTGCCATTGTTTAACTAAGGAAGCAGGAACAATAATTAAGATACGTTCTGCTAGATCTCTAGCCATCATTTCCTTGATATAAATACCCGCTTCTATTGTTTTTCCAAGACCAACTTCATCGGCTAAGATAATCCTTGGAAAATGTTCTTCAGATAATCTATGTGTGACATTTATCTGATGTGGCATTAAAGTTAAACGCGAATTTGTAATACATTTTATTTGATACGATTTATAGTAGGAATAGAATAAATTTGCCCAATATTTAATCAAGAAATTCTGAGGAGGATCAACTAGCTGCTGTGAAATCAAATTTTTTATAGGAGTTTCATATTTAGAATAAATTTCATTTTCAAAAATTTGGGATCTTTTACCATTCTCCATCAAGAACTCGTAAGAAATTATTCCATCTTTGATTAGAAAATCTTTTGTATTAATATAGCCAATTCCTTGCTTAGTTACAATTTTATCGTTAACCTCAAAAATATAGTGGATAAGGTCAATCGGATGGATTATTTTTATTATGTTATTACTAAATAAGACTTTGAATTTAGTTATAAAATAAGTATCCTCTTTGTCTAAGGATTTTGAAGAGGGAATTTCTAATTTTTTTATTATACGGCCAATCCCTAAGTCTGGATTTAACCTATATATAACTAGATTTCCTACATTAAACTTTTGTCCTTGACAATATATATTAAAACATTTAGAAAATCTTGATTCTAATTCTTTTCCACAGAAAGGACAACCATGGGTAAGAGGATTTATCTTTAAAACCATTAGCTTTACATTGTATCTAATATAAATAAAAGTAAAAATTTTCGTATTTTATAATTAAAGGAGTTCTTTAAGGTAGAATAGATTGAAAGAAAAGAACCTTGAGATCTTAAAACAGAAAGAAAAAGCTAATTTTTGGTATAAACAAAAAAAAAGTAAAGTTATACAAGAGATTTACCAAGAGATTTATAGGAATGACTATCCAGAGGATTTGGACATTGATAGTTTTGTTACAATGACTGATTTGCGGAATGTTGTCAAATATCTTAATATTAAATCTGGAGAAACCTTTCTTGATATTGGATGTGGAAAAGCAGGACCAGGATTGTGGATAGCACGTGAAATCGGTGCAAATTATGTTGGTATAGATCTCTCAGTAGTTGCTATTGAATTGGCAAAGAAACGGATATTAGAATTTGGATTAAAAAGTAAAGTGGAATTCTATGTAATGAATGTATGTTCGACAACTTTTCCAAATAATTTTTTTGATGCGGCAATCAGTATTGATGCTTTTACGTATGTACAAGATAAAGTACAAGGTATCAATGAAATTTTAAGAATTCTTCGTTCAGATGCGTCATTTGTATTTACAGCTTGGGAAACACCAACAACAATCACCGATTACCGACCAATTCTTCAAGAAGCAGGTTTTGAAATTATTATTTATAGGGAAATAATGAATTGGGAACAAAAACAACGTGAAGTTTACGAGAAATTTATTGAATCAAAAGAAATTCTGATTGAAGATATGGGAAAGGAGGGAGCTCTTCCATGGATTGAAGAAGCAACAACAAGACTTCCATTACTAAAAGATTGGCGCCGAATTTTTGGTGTTGTTAAGAAGAAAAAGTAATGATTATTAACCCAAGAAACTAATGATTATTATTCTTTTCTTTAAAAGAAATTATTATAATTTGAAGTTATCTTTAAAATGAGTATCTTTATATTGTATTTGAAATAAAAACAAGTAAAAATTTTAGGGTTTTGAAGAAAAAGTGACAATAAATATTATACGTAGGATTGAACAAATAATTATAAAAAAAATGAAAGCTTGGTTTTTATTATTCCCAAAAAGCTCTTTAATTTGAGTTTAAATCCGGTAAAAGTATTAGAGCGGAAAACTAGAGCAATAATGAAAGATACATAAAACTTTGGAGGAACTTTTAAATATTCTATTTGTTATTACTTCTTTAAAACAATCCTTTTAAAGAATTGATCCAATTTCAAAAATTTAAATCACATTTACTAATTGTAGGTTTATTCTTTTTTATATTTTGTTTTGCTAATTCTGTAATTTTTCCGCAATCAAAAGAGCATTTTATTCCAAATAGCTTAAAAGATACTAATTTAAACACGTTATATTCAATAGATTCTAATAATTGCGTTATATATATAAATTCAGACCAAGATTTGAATAATTATAGTTTCCCAGGTTCGGGAAGCGAAAACGACCCTTACCGCATAGAAAATCTTTCTATCTCAACCACTAAAGATTATGGTATTTATTTAGAAAATACCACCACATATGTCTTAATCCAAAATTGTTTCATTTATGCTCATTATCGAGCAATAGAAATTTATAATACAACTGAAAATACTATAACAATAACAAATAATACTTGTACTTCAGACAATTATTTTGGAATATTCGTTGGTAAATCACCTTACATTAAGATCTTAAAAAATATAATTTATAATTGTTATCATGCTATAGAGTTCAATGATTCTCCTCTTGCGTTAATAGCAAATAACACATTATTCGATAATATATGTTGTATCAGAGTTGAATATAGATCACCATATTCACGAATTCTTGAAAACAATTTTACCAACAACTATGAAGTGATTTGGTTAGCAAATTCAGGAGGACATTTTTTAATAAAAGACAATTTAATCGTAAATAATAATTTTGGTATTCTAATGACAATTACTACTGGCCCATATTACCCAGATCATTGCTCAATTATACATAACCTGATTGAGGGTACCAACGGGTATAGTATAGTAATAGAAAGTAATTATAATACCATATATCATAATTCTTTTGTAAAAAATCACCTTGAAGGCAAAAGCCAAGCGAAAGACGATGGTTTAAACAATGTCTGGTATAATCAAACTTTACTAGAAGGAAATTATTGGTCGGACTGGTGGGGTCTTATTTCATATAATATCGATGGTTCTGCAAAATCATATGACCATTATCCTTCAGATTTACCATTTCATGCCACAACTACACCATTACCAAAATTTTTTATAGGCAGAGTAATCTTGAGGTTAACTTTAGGTTTTAGTATCCCAGCAATTATAATGATTAGCTTTTTGATAGTAAAAAAATTGAAAAAAAGAGATAACACCTAATATTATAAATTAATGGTTAGCTAGATAATAATCCTGTTTTAAATTATATCTAACTTTTATATCCAACTTCTTAAAAATATTAAATTTTACTGACATACTCTGGTGTATGACTCCTGATCAAGTGATATTATTTTTCAAAGATAAGTACTTTGGATATGATTGCTATGACGAATTTCTTTACGAAATCTTAATTTTAAATTTGTTTTTTTTCATTTTATTACCATAATTTAATTAATATATTATGTCGTAACTACTCCTATTTAAGAGATTTTTTCCTGACCTTTATTATTGGAGTTCAAGTCACACAGATCAATGTGAATTATCGTTTATTTGAGGAACACTTTCCAAGGATTATTTTAGTGCAGAAAAGGCAGCGATACGTAAGAGGATTTATCTTAAAAACCATTATCTTTATATTGGATTTAATATGAAGACAAGTAAAAATTTTAAAGTTTTGAATAAAAAGTGATATTAAATGTCAGATGCAGGGATTGAACCTACTTATATAGGTAAAAATGAAAATCTTGTTTTTATTGTTCCTAAAGAATTATTTAGCATGAGTTTAGGGTCAGCAGAAGTCTTAGATCGAGAAACTGCGAAACTATTTAGTAAGTATCTTAGAGGAACTTTTAAAGGTTTCAACCTAGCCAGGAAAACAAAATATGGAAATGAAAATAATAAAAAAACAGATGTTCCATCCGATTTTTGGGAGAATTTTGAAAATAAAGCTAAAGAACTCGACGTAGATCTCATAGGATACACACCTGTGAATGAAAATTATGTTTTTAAAGATTTAAAAGTGTATGGTAAAAATGCTATTATCCTCGGTATGGAAATGAAATGGGATAAAATCAAGGAGGCTCCCGGAGCTATATGTGAGATAGAATTATTTCGAGTCTATAAAGTTTTAGGTGATGTCACGATTGAATTAGCAGAATACATGAAACACCTAGGTTATAAAAGTGAAGCTCATCATCCTTTTGGAGGAAAACTTCTATATGGCCCTCATGTTACCACAGCAAATTTAGGTATTATGGGCAGAAATGGATTAATTTTATCACCTGAATTTGGACCTCGACAAAGGTGGAGTATAATTACTACTGATGCAGAAATTCCTAAAACAAAAGAAAGAGATTTTAATGAGTTAAAAGATTTCTGTGAAAAATGTGGTGCATGTGTGAGGGAATGTAAAGGAGGTTCTGTATATGAAACCCCGATTGAAAAAGGAAATGGTGTAATCACACATATAGATCGATCGAAATGTATTCAAAGTATTTTAGATAATAATTATTGTAGTTACTGCTTAAGGATTTGTATGCCTTCGAGGCATTGCTAAAGGATTACTATTTTAATTTTTTATAACAATTATATTCAAATTGAAACAACCTTTTTAATTAACTATAAAAAACCTAATATTCTTAACTTATAATGACTGAATCTGACGATAAAGTAGCTCATGATAAAATCAAGGGAACAACTTCAATAGAGTTGCTTAAAAAAGTAAACTCTGCAGCTAACTATTGCTATAATTGTAATCGTTGTAATAATGTATGCCCAACTGCTTTTCTCAACATATTTTACCCACGTAGCCTAATAAATGATTTAACATTTTCAACGCCAGAAGAAGCTTTAAAAAATAATGATATATGGAAATGTCTTACATGCGGGTTATGTTCCATTTACTGTCCAATGACAAAAGAGAATACTGGAGTAAATTTCAACCAAATTATTAAGGACCTTCGTTCTCTTGCTTCGGAGTATGAACCATTACAAGAGGGGTTAATAAGTTGTAATCATGAGAGGGTATATTCAAGTTTACCAAAATTAATGGCTGAAGAAAAAATTAAATTTACTAATAAAATAGGTTTCCTTGATAGAACGGGTTTAAAAACGACTGATAAAGGAGAAATTGGCTACTTTATGGGATGTGTTCCCTTTTTAACTGGAGCGGCTCCATGTGTGGTAGGGTGTCCTGCAGGGGTTGATGTTCAAGGTTATGTATCTCTAATAGCAGAAGGTAAGTATCAAGAAGCTATTGATTTAATAAGAGAAACAAATCCACTACCATATTTATGTGGAAGAATTTGTACAGCTCAATGTGCATTAAATTGTAACCGTCAACATTTTGATGATCCTGTCGCTATCCGTGAACTTAAGCGGTTTGTTTCTGACTGGGAAGCTGAACATCCTAATCAAAGTAAAATAAAACCAGTACCACAGACAAAAGAAAAAGTGGCTATTATTGGAGCTGGACCTGGTGGATTATCAGCCGCATACTTTCTTGCAAGAATGGGTTATAAACCGACAATCTTCGAGAAAGGCAATAAAACTGGGGGAGTAGTAAGATATGGTGTCCCACAATATAGACTTTCTGACGAGGCACTTGACCATGATGTAGAGTTTATAAAAAATATGGGAGTAGAAATTGTTTTAAATAAAGAATTCGGCCTAGATTTTACTATAGAAGATATATGGAAACAGGGTTATAAGGCAATCTTTATAGCTGTAGGTTTATATGTGCCAAAAACTCTCAGACTTGAAGGTGAGAATTTACCAAATGTCCTTGTGGCACTTGATTTTCTTTTAGACCGAAAATATAAGTGTTCAGAAAATCCAGAAGAATTTAAAGGAAAAACTTTTGGAATTATAGGAGGTGGTGCCGTTGCTGTAGATGTTGGTGAAACAGCACTTCGGTTAGGAGCGACCAAAGTTGATCTCGTTGATATTTTAACTGAAGAAGCTCTAAAGAATATTCTTAAAGATTTGCATGAAGCTGAACTTGAAGTAATGGAATATCATTTTGAGACTTCAACCGTAAACATCACTCAAGAATCTGATGGTAAATTGGCCTTAAATTGTTATAAAATAAAATGGGGAGATCTCGACCCTAAAACAGGAAGAAGACCATTAAGTAAAATTGAAGGTTCAGAGTTTAAAATAGTAGCTGACTATATTGTCATAGCTATTGGTCAAGGGCTTGATCCAGAACCCATTAATGCTGCTACGGATAATAAATTAGATATTGAAAGAGGAAAAATCGTAGTTGATGACTTAACTTATGAAACAGGAATTCCAGGAGTTTTTGCTGGTGGCGATATAATATATAATTCTTTAATGTGTGCTGTTGATGCTATTGGAGATGGTAGAGAAGCTGCTTATTCGATTAATAGTTATCTCCGCGGATTTGACTTAAAGGAAGGGAGAATAAGAAAGAATGATCTTAAGCGGTCTACAATACCTAAAAAATATATTCAAACTCAAACATGTCAAGACATGAATTTTATGCCTGGTTCTGAGAGATTGGTCTGTTTTGATGAAATAGAATTAGGATTCACTGAAGAACAAGCAAAGAAAGAAGCTAATCGATGTTTGAACTGTAATTGTTGCTGTAATTCAGACCAAATACCAGAGGATTTTGAAAAAGCATTGGACGATGCAGGTGTTATGATATGTGATTATGGGAATCAAGATATTTGGCCTTCAATAAATGCACCTAAATATTATCAGATCCCTAAAAGTGTAATTGGAATTTTAAATCAAAATAAGATTACTCCAGTTGTTTTACCACAAGAAAAATGTTGTGGACATGATAGTCTTTGGCAGGGAGATGTAGAGACATTTAAAAAATTAGCGGAATATAATGTAAAATTATTTAAAGATGCAGGAGTCAAAACTCTAATCTTTAGTTGCGCTGAAGGATATTATACATGGAAAAATGAGTATAAAAAACTATTTGAAGGTAATGATGAGTTTGATTTTGATATTTATCACATTAGTGAATATATTCTTAATGAAAATCTATTAGAAAGTATAACATTTCCTGCTTTTGACAAAATTAAAGTGACTTACCATGACCCATGTAGGCTAGGGAGAATGAGTAATGTTTTTGATGCCCCACGTGAGGTGTTGAAGCTTATCCCATCTGTAGAATTAATAGAAATGGAAGATAATAAGCAAGATGCAGATTGTTGTGGTGTCTCTGCATATCTTTCCTGCAATCAAGATTCAAAAAAATTACAGGAGAAAAAAGTATTACAAGCACTCGAAACTGGAGCAGAATACCTTATTACCGCATGCCCTAAATGTATTGCCCATTTAAATTGTTATCTAAATGAAAATAGAGAATTAAAAAATAAAATAAAAGTTATCGATCTTGTAAGCTTTCTCGGAAAACTGCTCTTTTTAGTGTAATCTTGTCTTATTATTTTCTATTATATTTGTAATTTGATTGGTTTTTTCATTCTTTTTTATAAAAACACTTTGTTAGTTATTTTTTCTCTGAAATATATATATACCCTTAAAAAGAATAATCACATACAAAATAGTTAACGGGTAATTTTCAAATAAAAATGAAATTTGATAATAATGAGTGAAAAAGAAATCGCATGGGATTTAAGTGAAATTTTTTCTGGATGTGATGATCCAAAAATTTCAGTAACTATGAATGCTTTATTGGAAGATGCAGATGAGATAATCAAAAAGTACAAGGGTACAATTGATTCACCTAATTTTTCATCCCTAGATTTGCTTGAACTATTAGAAAAAGAAGAAAAAATTCTAGCAGATGTGGAAGAAATAAAAGTTTTTTCAGATAATATGTTCTATGCAAATATGACACTTCTCAAAACAAAAACTCTTGATAATAAAATTAAGGATTTTCATAGTACTATTTCAAAAAAACTAGCATTTCTTGAAATAGAAATTGGAAAACTTATCTACAAATATCCATCGTTAATAGAAGATGAAACTCTTAATAATTACAACAATTATCTTTTAATAATTAAGAGGAAATTTCCTTTTAAACTATCAGAATCCGAAGAAAAGTTAATTCTAGAAAAAGATCAGTACGGTACAAACGCATGGCAGCAGTTAAAGGAATCTTGGTTAAGTTCGAGAAAGTTTAAAGTTACTGTGGAAGGGAAAGAAAAAATTGTCTCCCTTAGTGAATCAAACTCTTTAAGATGGCATCCTAATAGGGAAACGAGGATATCTGCTACCAAATCAGTTTTTAGTTCAATTGAAAAAGAGATAGAAATATATGCTTCCGCATTACGAAATATTTCTGGTGATTGGGTTAAAATTACAAATCACAGAGGTTACAAGAATCCTATTCACCATAGCCTTATTAGAAATGACACATCTCAGGTTATTATCAATAATTTAATGAAGATAATAGAAGAAAATGTAAGTATCTATCAAAGATTCTTAAAAATAAAGGCTAAACTCTTAAATCTTCCAAAATTAGGCGGTATTGATACCTGGGCATACCTCCCTTATAAGAAAAAATATACCTGGAATGAAGCTAAAAGACTCCTCCTCCAAATATACGATAGCATTGATAAATCATTCGGCGATATTATTCGTGATCTTTTCAATAAAAATTATATTGACGCTAGTACAAGAGAAGGTAAACTTGGTGCTGGTTACTGTTTTCCATGGTATAATGGAAAATCCGCATTTATTCTATTATCCTTTAAAGGTTTACTAATTGATATTTGTACTCTCGCTCATGAATTTGGTCATGGAGTTCATTATTATTTGTCTTCAAAAGAACAGACATTCTTGAATTATATGCCAGGCCCGACTATAGATGAGATCGGGGGCACTTTTGGAGAGCTATTAATGTTTGACCAATTACGGAAAACCAATGAATCTACTGATGAAAAAATAATCTTATTAACTAATCAATTAACTGCAGGAGGGGGTGGGATTTTTTTCGCAAGTGCCTGTATGTGGTTCGAACAAAGTCTTTACGATGCTATCGAAAAGGGGGAATATTTAGACGGCAATACTATCTCTAAATATTGGTGTGCTGCGAGAGATAGGATTTTTGAAGATTTTGTTGATTGGTTTGATGAGATGAAAGTGAATTGGGTGGTTATTCCACATTTCTATTTTCCTAATGATCGCTTTTATAATTATCCTTATGTATATGCACAGCTTTTCGTTTACGCGTTATACCAAACATATAAGCAAAAAGGTAAAGAGTTTGTTCCAAAATTTAAGAAGTTTTTAAGCGCAGGTGGGAGTCTTTCTCCCGAAGAACTTGGTAAGATCGTAGGTATGAATATAACAGAACCAGATTTTTGGCAATTTGGAATGAATCAATTTAAGGAATTTGTAGATGAGTTAGAAAAACTCATAAATTAATTTTTTTTTATATTTCCTATAATCCTGATAAATAACTAAATTGAATTGAAATAGAAGACAATAACCATTATACTTACAAATTTGTAAATTCATAAGCTTCAATTTACAATTTATTCTCTAAGTTTTGAGTTCACATATTTTAAACAGAGACTTTTTTGGACCTAAGAAGAAACCTAATAAATATTGATACTTTATTTTTTCATAATTATTTTCTATCAAAAAATAACTCATAAATAATAGTGAATTTTAAAATGAGCAAAACTAAGGAAATACCAGTTCCTGATAAAGTGAAAGGTTTTACCCAAGTTAGACTCGATGTAGATCTAACTAACGGAAAAATCAATAAATCTACACTTTCTAATGAATTTTGTCGTGATTGGATAGGTGGATACGGTTTCGGTGCTAAAGTCCTCTGGGATGAATGCCCTGCTGGAGTTGATCCGTTAAGCCCAGAAAATGTTTTTGTATATGCTCATGGACCATTCCCGGGTACAATCTTACCTACATCAAGTAAATATGGTGTATTTGCTAAATCTCCATTAACTGGTCAGTTTGGAATGGCAATTTCTTCTGGATCTGTTGCCGCTCAAGCTCGACGCGCTGGTATCAATATGGTTGTAGTCAAAGGTAAAGCCCCAGAACCTGTTTATATGGTTGTCGATGATGATGATTACTATCTAGTTCCATGTAAAGACACTGTTTGGGGTAAAGGGTGCTGGGAAACAGAAGAAATTTTGAGGGAAGAGTTTCAAGATCAACGTCTTGGGATAATGACTATTGGTCCTGGAGGTGAACGTGGTGGTCGGATGGGATGTATCACTAATGATCGCAATAGGCAAGCCGGAAGAACTGGAATGGGCGCAGTTATGGGTTCAAAGAATCTTAAAGCGATATGTTTTAGAGGAACTAAAGGAATAAGTGTAGCCCAACCTGTCGAGTTTTTTAAATTAGCCAAAAAGTTAATAAAGGTCGCAAACGGGCCTGCTACCGCTAAATATCGTGATTTAGGCACACCAGCAGGTATAACCAGTTATAATAAGCTTGGGATGATGCCAACCTTCAATCATCGTGAAGGCACATGGGATAAAGTTGATGATGGAACTTTTACTGGTGATACACTCAACCAAGATTGGGTCGTAAAGAAGGTTGCTTGTTCTCAATGTTCAATAGGATGTGATCATATTACAAAAATACCTAAAGATCATCCTCATTGGCCTAATCTGTATTCAAGTATTGATCAAGAATTATGCTATAGCTTCGGATCTGCTTGCGGAAATTATGATTGGCCTACCGTGTTTAAATGTGTTTCACTAACTGATGATTTAGGTGTTGATGCTATAAGCGCAGGTGTAACAGCTGCTATGGCTTGCGAGTGTTATGAAGAGGGTCTTATCACTAAAGAGGATTTAGGCTATGAATTACCATTTGGATCTACCGTTAATCTCGTAAGATTCACAGAAGAGATGATTCTTGGTAAAGGATTTGCAGGAAAAATTTTTGGAGATGGAACACGAGAAGCAGGAAAGCGATTAGAAGAAATGGGTAGAAAAAATGCAAGTTATTATGGTATGCATATTAAAGGATTAGAAATACCCGCATTTGATGTACATGGTATGAATACGTTTGCAGTTGGAATGAGTGTCTCTATTCGTGGCGCATGTCATTTAAGGAATGGGGCTTATGGTTTTGATGCTAAAGGAAATTTCGACAGGTTTGGATATGATAAGCCACTTGAGAGAGGAAAAGCAATTAAAGAGTTAGAGGATATATATGCCATAATTGATTCATACATTGTGTGTAAATTTACTCGAGGTATCTACGAAAATGATGCTGAAATGGCAAAGGTCTTTGAATTAGTCACAGGAATTCCAGTAACAGACAAATTTATACAACATAGAGGAGAAGCAATTCTCAATCTTTCTAAATGCTTTAATATCAGAGAAGGATGGACCAGAGATGATGATAAGCCTCCTGAAAGATTCTTTAAACAAGCACATACAAAAGGGCCTACTAAGGGAGTCACTCTAAAGGAGGATGGATATCAGAAATTATTGAGTGGCTATTATGAAGCTCGTGGTTGGGATACTAAAACAGGAATTCCGACTGATGAAACTTTGAAATTTCTTGGATTAGATTTTGTAATTGGTAAACTGAAAACTGCTGGGGGTAAGAAATAGATGTCGAAAGCACTTAAAAAGAGAGGTGGAGTTGTTCACCAATTTATCATTGTTGACCCAAATTTATGTACTGGATGTGAAACATGTGAATCAGTGTGTTCATTTGTGCATGATGGCGAATTTAATCCAATAAATACACGAATTCACAGAGTAAGGATTGAACCTATTTTAAATGTTGCATTAGCATGTCAAAAATGTGATGATGCACCATGTGTGCGTAGTTGTCCTGAAAAAGCTTTAGAACAAAATAAAGAGACGGGATCAATTATCGTAGACGATGATAAGTGTAATGGATGCGCTTTTTGTATCCGTGCATGTGATTTTGGGGTATTAAGTTTACATATTCAATCTCAGAAGGCCATAATTTGTGATCTTTGTGATACAATGAAAGAAGATTATATCGATCCTGAAAGAGGAGAAAGATATCCTGCTTGTATTGATGTCTGTCCAAAAGAAGCTATCTCATTAAAAGATGTGGAACAAATTGGTGAAGAAAAACGGATTGATGCTGTAAAGAGACTCTTTGGCGATATATTAAAAGAAACTGAAGCTTAAATCAAAATTTTTATTATTTCTATTTTTTTCTTAATTTCAGCAAATATTAAATAGTTAATTTTGGAGACAGCTAGTCTCTAAGTGAATAGATAAATTATTGGGAATTGTTTTAAAAACTAATGTGAAGGATTAAATATTCTTCAACTTAAAGGATAATTATGTATTTATTAAGAAAAGCTAATCTTGATGATATAGACGAATTAATAGAGTTTCGTATTCATTTTTTGAAAGAAATTCAGGATTACCCCTCTGATGAGGAAATTGAGACATTTATAAATTCTTTAAAGGATTTTTTTTTAGAAAAAATGAAATCCAATGAGTTTGTTGCGTGGTTAGCAGAATCTAATAAAAATATCATCGCTACCAGTGGTTTATCTTTTCTACAAAAACCACCTCATTTTATCAATATGACTGGAAAATTTGCTTATATAATGAATATGTATACTAGACCTGAATGGCGTAGAAAAGGTATTGCCTCAAAATTACTTGAGAGATTATTTGAAGAAATAAAGCAGAATGGGATCCAATCAGTAGTTCTACATGCAACTCCAACTGGAAGACCTTTATATGAGAAATATGGTTTTAGAGACAATGATGGTGATAAAGAAATGATCTTAAAATTATAATTAAAGAAAAGAGATCTAAATATTTTTTTTTAAGTTGGTAGAATATTTTTCATTTCTTTTAAAATAAATAAAACTATATAAATAAATAAATTGAAATTTGAATTGGAGATATTCAATTTCCAAAAGAAAAATATCTTCAATATTAATGAAAATTACGTGAAAGAATAATGAGTGTTTCAAGTATATTAGATAAATTAAAAAAAGCAGTTCTTGAGGGTGATGATGACCTTGCTCAAGAACTTGCTAAGAAAGCATTAAAGGAAAAAATAGAACCGCTTAAAATAGTAAATGAAGGAATTGTACCTGGAGTACAAGAAGCAGGGGAATTATGGAAACAAAATATCTATTTTCATACAGATATAATATTATGTGCTGAAGCCTTCCGATTGGCTATGGAAGTTATAGAACCAAAACTGTCAGCGGGAGAGCTTGGAACGTCAGGTAAAATAATAATCGGGACAGTAGCAGGAGATATGCATAATCTAGGTAAAATTATGGTTAACGCAACTCTGCGAGGCGGGGGCTTTGAAGTTATTGATCTAGGGGAAGATGTGTCTCAAGATACTTTTATACAAAAAGTAAAGGAATTAAACCCGAATATTTTGGGTTTAGGATGTTATATGTCAACCACCATGTTAGAAATGAAGGAAATAATTAATAAACTTAATGATGAAGGTTTAAGAAATAAGCTTAAAGTAATGATAGGTGGAGTCCCCTGTACTCAAGAATATGCTAATGAAATTGGCGCTGATGCTTGGGGGAAAGATGCATTTGACTCTGTAGAAAAAGCAAAAAAATTGATGGGGGTGTAATGAATTGTCACAAACAGGTGAAGTGAAAAAAGATTTAGGAAGTCTCATTTCAAGAGGAGATAAAGGCACACTCACTATTGGAGCCCAATGTCATGACCATGTAATGTATCTTACAAAATCACCCGCTAAAAAGTTTTATAGCGATTTTACCTTTAATTATGAAATGGGTGAATTAGTAGGTCGCTATTATGATTTGGATAGTCCTGCAGGAGGATTTGATTTATATGATCTTGAAGTAGAAGCATTAGGTGGAAAGTTAATTTATGGTGAAAATTCGATGCCTACTATTGATTTTCGTGATCCATTAATTAAGAGTCCAGAAGATCTTAAAAAATTAAAAATGAAAAAAGTCGATTTCCATACAGCTGGTCGATATCCGTCATTAATGAAGTCGGGGGGATTAGTACAAACCGAAATAGCAATGGTTTCTTTTTGCTCACCCTTTAGTTTAGCAGTAGGATTGATGGGGTTTCCAGCACTTATTAAAGCGATGAGAAAACAACCAGATTTCGCTCATGAAGTATTTAAATTTATCGTTGATGATGTATTAACCCCTTCGGTTAAGGCTCAAAATGAAGCTACTGATGCTCTAATGGGATTAGGAGCTGATGCTTGGGCTTGTGTACCAAATTTATCTCCTCAAGAAATGCAGAAATGGGTGGTTCCTTACAATCAAAGGCTTGAAAAGAATGTGAAAAAGATCGGAGTCACCACAATGAATGTAAGTGGGGATTATTGTGAAGAAAGGATAGAAAAATTTGATCCTAAAATCCTTCATGACAGTTTTGATGTAGAAATTGCTAGTATGGGAGGAACTCCTGCTATATTTTTAGGTATGGGACGTTGGCACGAGTATCCTCTTGAAGCAGTTCGTGATTACACAGAAAAGTTTCGCAAGGAAGGGAAAGCTGTAACTGTAACTGCAGGTATAAATGCCCGATTGTTACGTGATGGTCCAGTTGATAAAATTGTAGATACAGTTAAGAGATATATTGATGCCTTTGCTCGTGATCATAATTTAAGTATTTTCCTAATGAATGTACCCTATGATACTCCTTCAGATCACATCCATGCTGCTGTAGCCGCTACTCATACGTACGGAAAATTGCCAATCGCAGATAACCTAAATGACATAAAGTTTGTACCGCCGAAGAGAGAGTCTTTTGATGTATGGAAAAATACTGAAGATGCGAAGAAGAAAGCTCCAAAAGAGAAAGAGAGAAGAGGATTAGCAGGTTTATTATGGGGACAAATGGGAAAAATTAATGATAACACTAAATTTAAGGAGCAATACGCGGATGCAAAGATGAGTTTTTTATATAATCTCACTGACCAAAGATATGGTGCATTGATTACGGTAGAAAATGGAAGATTAGAAGTAGATCATGTTAAGAATGATGAGGAAACATTAAAAAATTTGAAAGTAGATGGTTTACTTGCATGCTCAGCGGGATTATTTTTTGATTTTAGTAGTGGAAAGCTATCTAAAGTTGCAATGTTAGGTAAGATGCTTACTGGGAAGTTAAAAGTGAAAGGAGCGAAAAAAATGAAAGAACTAGGAAATATAATGGCTCTCTATAGCTAATTTCAAATCGTCGAGTATTAATCACTAAAGCTATTTTTTTTATTTATTTTATTATTTGATTTCATGGATGCAAATGTTTATAAAATAACTTCAAGAAAATTAAATTATTATAAATTTAAAATTTTTTATGAAATTTGATCGTAAATAATAAAAATTTATTGTTGAATGTTTGAAAATGATAATTTTTTTAATTCTCTTTTATTATCTCATGCAGGTCTAAATAATTAAGTCACATTAATAAAAAATCCTATTTCCAAATACTAAATTTGAGTAAGAGAGAATTGAATTTTCATAATAATTTAATTTTAATAATATAGACTATTTACTTTATCATTAGTATTTCTGGGATTAGTATGAAAAACTAATCTATGAAATAATCGATCTTTAAAAGTTAGGAGGTTTGACTAACTAAAGGTGAGAATGTTGTCTGATAAACAGACCAATGAAAATAAGAACGAAGATCAACCAAGAATAGGTGTGTTTGTATGCCACTGAGGTATCAATATCGCGGGGATCTTAGATATTCCAAAGATAGTCGAAGAAATAAATAAATTAGATAATGTTTGGGCTTATCCGTATTTATCTTTATGCACTGAAGGTGGATCTACAGAAATCAAGGAAAAACATGAAGAATTCAAGTTTAATAGGGTTTTAGTTGCTGCTTGCACTCCAAAAACTCATCAACCAGTTTTCCATGCAATATTAAAAGAAATGGGATTACCTCCAAGATACTTAGAATTTGTCAATATTCGAGAGCATTGTTCCTTTGTCCATCAGGCTCCAGAAGTACGCGAAAAAGCTACTCTAAAAGCCATTGAATTAATCAAAGCTGGTATTGCTCGAGCGAAATTATTGGAAGATGTCCCTACTAAAACCGTACCTGTAGAACCAGCAGCATTAGTAGTAGGTGGAGGTATCGCGGGATTATCTACTGCTATTGATTTAGGGGACGCTGGATATAAAGTATACTTAGTTGAGAAGAATACAACTATTGGTGGACGCATGTCTCAACTTGATAGAACATTCCCTACGGATGATTGTTCTATATGAATCTTGGGACCAAAAATGCTTGAAGCGAATCGACATCCAAACATAGAAATCTTATCTTACAGTGAAATAGACGAAATTGATGGATATATTGGTAATTTTGAAGTTAAAGTTAGAAGGAAAGCCCGATTTGTTGATGAGACAAAATGTACTGGATGTGGTACCTGTACAGATGTATGTCCTGTATATACGAGTAATTACTTTGATGAACATTTATCAGCAAGAAAAGTTATTGATATAGCTTTTGCTCAAGCAGTACCTGCAATATCACAACTTGAGAGAGATGTATGCATTGAATGCTTTGCATGTGTAGATGCATGTGAGCAATCAGCTATAGATTTCAGTCAACAGGATAAAATTGTTGAA
>Ga0307380_10005374_pt1 | contig 16988 bp, 12 predicted proteins | sample UN3MG_FD_202239 | JGI IMG/M metagenome (GOLD analysis project Ga0307380, IMG submission 202239) | Soil microbial communities from Risofladan, Vaasa, Finland - UN-3 | ecosystem: Environmental > Terrestrial > Soil > Coastal area > Acid sulfate soil | place: Finland: Risofladan, Vaasa | collected...
TGCACCGCCGCGATCTTGACGCACACCGGCTTGGCGTAGCGCGTCGCCTCCTTGATCGCGTAGATAAGCTGGCGCAGGTCCTCGATGGAGTAGATGTCGTGCTGGGGGGCGGGCGAGAGCGCGTCGGAGCCAACCGGGATCATGCGCGTCTCCGACACCTCCAGCGACACCTTCTCCCCCGGCAAGTGGCCGCCGATGCCGGGCTTGGCGCCCTGGCCGATCTTGATCTCCACCGCCGCCCCCGCGTTGAGGTAGCCCGCGTGCACCCCGAAGCGCCCCGAGGCGCACTGGACGATGGCGCGGTCGGCATAGGGGCGCAGGTCCTCGTGCAGGCCGCCCTCGCCGGTGTTCCAGGCGATGCCGCACTCCGCCGCCGCCATCGCGAGCGCCTTCTGCGCGTTGAGGCTGATGGAGCCATACGACATGGGCGAGAAGATGATGGGCGTGGTCAGCTCGAGGTTGGGTTCGAGGCGCGTCTTGGCGGACCGCCCGCCGTTGGCGCCGACCTCGATCTCCACCCGCTCCGGCTTGGCGCCGAGGTAGGTGCGCAGCTCCATCGGCTCGCGCAGCGGATCAATCGAGGGGTTGGTGACCTGGCATGCGTCGAGCACCAGGTGGTCGAAGATGACCTGGTAGGGGGCGTCGTTGCCCATGCCGGTCAGCAGCACGCCGCCGGTGTCGGCCTGCTTCCACACCTGCTTGCGATGCGCCACCGACCACAGGCCGTGGGGCTTGAAGTGCTGCGGGTTGGCGCGCACCTCGATGCACTTCTCCGGGCACATCGCCTCGCAGCGGTGGCAGCCCACGCACTTGCCGTGGTCCGGCACCACCCGGTCCTGCCACGTCAGCGCCTTCCACCCGCACTGCATGATACAGCGCCGGCAGCGCCGGCAGCGGTCGTTGTCATTGCGCCACAGGAACTCCGGCGGCGAGTAGAGGGGAAGCACCTCCGCCTTGGCCGCGGGCGGCTCGAGCGTCAGTTCGACCTCGCCGCCCTCCAGCGCCTCGCGGGTATCCAGATCCAGGCTAGGCATGAGCCACCTCCTGCGGCGGCGCCGACCCCGGCGCCCCGACCACCGTATCCTGCCCCAGGCGACCGATCACCGGCTCCCCCGCCCGCGGCGACCACACCAGGTCGGGGTGGGGGCAGAGCACGCGCACCGCCGCCTCCTCGCTCGCGAGGTAGAGGAAATCGTCCTTGCGCGCGGCCACCATGGGACGCAGCTTGATGCGATCGTTGACCCCCACCATGGCCTCGCGATGGGCGAAGATGATGGCGAAGGGGCCGTTGACCAGCGCGCTGGCATAGACCTGGCGCAGGGTGCGATAGAGGTTGCGGGGCGCGGGCGGCATGCGGTCTATGCTCTGCCAAAAAGGCGGCGAGATGACTTTGCACGCGATCTCGACCGGCAGCCCGTGGCGGCGCACCAGCAGGTCGAGCAGGTAGGCCATGACCTCGGTGTCGGTGCGCATGGTGCAGCGATAGCCGAACATCTCCAGGTAGCGCTTGTTGATGCCGTAGGACGAGATCTCGCCGTTGTGCACCACCGACCAGTCGAGCAGCGTGAACGGGTGCGCGCCCGCCCACCAGCCCGGCGTATTGGTCGGAAAGCGGCCGTGGGCGACCCAGATATAGGCCGCGTACTCCTCTATGCGGTAGAAATCCGCGAGGTCCTCGGCATGCCCCACGCCCTTGAACGCGCCCATGTTCTTGCCGCTGGAAAAGACGTAGGCGTCGGCGATCTCGGCGTTGATGCGCATGACCTGGCGCAGCACGAAATCGTCCTCCGATTCGGCCTGGGCCTGGGCGACCGCTTCGCCCCGGGGGGTGACGAAATAGCGCCACAGCAGGGGCGGGTCATTGACCGTCGGCACCAGCCGCGTTGGGATGCGCTCATCACGCGCGACGTCGAAGCCGTGGTCGAGCTCGCGCTCGGTCGCGTCCTTGGCCGCCCCCGAGTAGTACATCATGTGCAGGGCGTAATGGTCGGGGAACTCGGGGTAGATGCCGTAGGCGGCGAAGCCCCCGCCCAAGCCGTTGGCGCGGTCGTGAAGCAAGGCGATGGACTCGCGGATGGCGCGCCCGTCCACCCGTTGGCCGGTCAAGCTCATCATGCCGCTCAACCCGCAGCCGGAGATGTTGCGCACCCCGCGATCAAATGTCGGGCGACCGTTCATTTCGAATCCTCCTGGGGCGGCGGGGGCTGGGCGCCGCCGCCCAGCACGTGTGCCAGCTCGTCGCCGCCAGACTCGCGCACCGGGGGCAGCCCCAGGCGCTTGCGCGAGGCCGCTCCGGCCTCGATCAGGCGCGCCTGCCGGCGAAAGGCCGCCACCCCCTCCGCGGTGCCGGCGGGTGCCCGTCCCTGCGCCAGCGACAGGTGCTTGGCGACGCGCAGGATGTCCAACATGCTGTAGCCCTGGAAGCACTCCTCGCGGCAGGTGTAGCACTCGACGCAGCGCCAGAACTCGCCGTCCCGCAGCACCTGCTCCACATGCCCGGCGGCCAGCTCGCGGATGATGCGGTTGGGGTCGAACCCGGGGTCCGCGCGCGCCACCTGGCAGTCGGACATGCACGCCCCGCACTCGGCGCACTTGCGCAGGAGGCCGTAGTCCCAGTGCCGCTTGACCCCCTCGATCGCCCGCTGGCGAGCGCGCCACTGCTCCAGGAACGGCGCGACGTCGGTGCGGTGCGCGGACAGCCCCAGCTCCTCCGCTTCCAGACCCAGGGCCAGCCCCAGCAGCTCGCTGTAGTAGAGCACCGGCACCTGGAGCGCCTCGCCCCGGCGCTGGAGCAGAAACTGCGTCATGTCGTACTGCATCATGCACGACGGGCAGGCGAGGCAGATGGCGTCCGCGCCCAGCTCCGTGAGCTCGCGCAACTTGAGGCGCGCCATCGCCCGCCCCGTCTCCTCGTCCTCGACGCGCGACAACAGGCCGCCGCAGCACGAGAACTTGGTCTCGTAGGGGAGGGAGATGGCGCCCAGCGCCTCCACCAGCTCATCGAACTTGCGCGGCCGGTCGGGGTCATCGAAGGCGAGGTCGGCGCTGGGCTTGAGCAGGTGGCAGCCGTAATGGACGGCGATGCGCGTGCCGTCGAGCGGATGTGTCACGCGCGCGCGCAGCCCCGCCAGGCCGATGTCGCGGTGCAAGATTTCCAAAAAGTGCGACACGCGCGCCTGGGCGCGATAGCGCCTGCCGACGCGCTGAAGCTGACGATTGACCTCGTCGCGGCGGGCGGGGTTGCCATCGAGCTCCGCCGCCGCTCCCTTGAGGGTGCCGAAGCAGCCGGGGCAAGGGGTGATAAAGTCCACGCCGGCGTCCTCGGCGACCGTCAGGTTGCGCGCCGCCGTCGTCAGCCACGCCCGATGATCCAGGTTGGCGATCATGGTCTTCTCGGGGCAGCAGGTCAGGCCGTCGAGGTCGGCGCATTCGATGCCCAGGCACGCCATCACCGCGCGGGTGGACTTCTCGATGTGGGGCATGCGCCCCTGGACGTAGCAGCCCCAGAAATATCCGTATCGCGCCAATGTCGCCTCCCAGCCCCCGAGGTGGGGATGTCGGCCTGGTCCTTCCGCGTGCTCATGCGGCAGACGGTAGGTGCTTGCCGACATGATAGCATGGAGGTTATACCATGTCAAGGCCAATCTTACACCTGGGGTGTGACCGCGAGAAGTTGGGATGAGGATCAACCCATGGAGCATGGCCGCCCCGGCCGTGTGGGCGACCCGCTTCGTCGGGTCGCCAGATGACACAGGCGAGGGCACCTGTGCTCCACGTGGGATGCACGGCGCCACCTCTCCGGTCAACTCCACCAACGAAAAGCGGTCATACCCCCTACACCTCGGGTCTTGTCGCGTTGGTGGCATTGAGCGAGGCGGAATCGGGGCACTTGACAATCCTCACGCGAAGGGGTAGCATTCGCTGGCAGAGGACCGACTACCCGCGAAAGACACCCGGCAAGACTTGCCGCCCTGATCGCAATCATGACGGAAGATGTGCTGAACACAGGCGAAACCGGCTCCGCGGCGCGGACCCCTTCGCGCCCCGGCGCGGACCGCAAGATGATGGCGATCCTGCGCGTCATCGCCAACGGTCCCGCCCCGGTGGGCGCGCGGATCATCGCCGACAAGCTCAAGGGCATGGGCATCGAGCTCAGCGAGCGCGCGGTGCGCTATCACATGCGCATTATGGACGAGCGTGGGCTCACCCGCAACCTGGGCGAGCGCGGCCGCGTCATCACTGACAAGGGGCTCGACGAGCTCCAAAGCGGCATGGTCTCCGACAAGCTGGGCTTCGTCATCTCCAAGGTGGACGCGCTGGCCTATCGCACCACCTTCGATCTGAAAACCGGCCGCGGCCAGATCATCATCAATGCCAGCCTCTTGCCGGCCCCGCGTTTTCCCGAGTGCCTGGAGGTCATGCGCGAGGTCTTTGCGGCGGGCTACTGCATGGGCGACCTGGTGTCGGTGGCGCGGGAGGGGGATGCCCTGGGTGAGCTGCGGGTGCCGGCGGGCAGCATCGGCTTCGCCACCGTCTGCAGCGTGACCCTGAACGGCGTCCTGCTGCGGCACCGCATCCCGGTCGAGGCCCGCTACGGCGGGCTGCTGGAGGTGCGCGACGGTCGGCCCTACCGCTTCACCGACCTCGTCGGCTACCACGAGTCCACGCTCGACCCTGCCGAGATCTTCATCGCCAGCAAGCGCACCAGCATCCGCCAGGCGGCGGCCACCGGAGCGGGCAAGCTCTTGGCCAGCTTCCGCGAGGTGCCGGCGGTGTCGCTGGCGGATCTGGAGCGGGTGCTCGCGGACTTCGCCGCGCGCGGGTTCGGCGGCGTGCTGGCGGTGGGCAAGCCGGGACAGCCCCTGCTCGGCGTGCAGGTGGGCGTCGAGCGCGTGGGCATCGCCGTCGTCGGCGGCCTCACCCCCGTCGCCGCCGTCGAGGAAGCCGGCATCGCTACCGCCAACAAGGCGATGACCGGCCTTGCCGACATCGCCGACCTCACCTCCGTCCGCGACCTGTAAACCGGGACCAACCGCCGAAACTGCGGAGAGCGCAGAGAGGTTGACGGAGATTACGGACGGAGAAACCGTAGGGACGGTTCGCGAACCGTCCCTACGGTCGGCCCTCATCGGCGGTTGCTCGTCGGTGCTCTACCGTCCTCGCCGGGCCCGGCCGTGAACTGCCTTCTGCGTCACTCCCCCGCCTGTTTGGCGACCTCGAGGATGTCCGCCGCGGGCATGATGACCGCCACCGCGTCCACGTCGTCGGTGGCGCTGACCGCGGACAAGCGCACCACCGTCACCCCCACGACCTTGCCGTCGAGGGAGAAAGCGGGGGCGCCGAGTTTGTCGGCGTCCTGGGGGACGTAGGTGAGGCGCGGCTTGGCAATCAGCGCCTGGATGCGATCTATGCGCGGCGCGATCGCCCAGTCGGCGGCGTTGCCCAAGCGGTTGATGGTCACCACCTGGTCCAGCAAGCGCGGCGCCGTGGACTGCGACAGGTCAATCGCCGCCACCGGCTGGGGCAGCTTTTCCACCGGCCGTAGGAACGCGAGGTCGAGGTCGTTATCTCGCAGCACGACCTTGGCCGCCACCTCGGTGCCGTCGGCCAGGCGCAGCTTGGCGTCGGTGATCTGGCTCTCGACGTTGAAGGACGGCTCCCCGGGGCCCCGCTGCCGCATCATGCGGTTATACGAGGCGGCCGGATCCAGCTCCGACAGGGATACCACGGTCAGCCCGCTGGGATCAATCACCGTGCCCGTGGCATCGGCCTTGCTCTCCTCTTGCTCCCCCTCGGAGCCGGCCATGGACATGGTCAGCTTGAGCACCAGGCGCACGGTGACGACCGCGCCTTGCCACCGGTCCACAACCTGGCGCCCCTGTGCCGCCACGTCGTCCGCCTGCACGGGGCACGCCAGCAGCACCCACGCCAGCAGCGCCACCCAGGCGACCACTCGCCCGGCGCCGCGGTACTCGTCGCTCATCGTCGTTACCTCCGGGGCTCCCGCTTGGCTGCGGGAAGCCCTACTCGGATGCCGGCCGGGAACCGCCCCACGCCGGCCGCATCTCGACATACAGATAGTGGATGCCACGGCGCACCTGCGCCACCACGTGCTCCGGACGGCGCCGCGCGATGTTGATCATCGCTTCCTCCATCGCCGCCACGTCGGCCACCGGCGCCCCGTCCACCGCGACAATCAGATCGCCCGACATCAGATTCCCCAGCGACGCCCACCCCCCTTGCCCTACTTCCTGCACCACCACTCCCTGCTGGTCCTGCGCCCAGCGCTGCTGCGCGCGATCGAAGAAGATGAGATCGCGCACGGTGAACTCGAAGTTGTCGTCGCGATAGCGCTTCATCTCGCGCGCAAGCGGGGGCGAGGCAACGAGCTCCACCGGGATGGTGCGCTCCTCCCCGCCGCGCAGGACGGTCAGTTCGGCAGTGCTGCCGATGGGCAGTTGACGCACCATGGCCGGCAGCACCTCCAGATCCTGCGGCTCCGCGGCCGAGACCCGCTCGCGGTTGAGAGCCACGATGACGTCTCCCGCCTGCAGCCCGGCCGCCTGCGCCGTGGTCTCGGGGTACACCTGGGTCACCAGCACCCCCGTGCGCCCCGGAATGCCCAGCGCCTGGGCGAGGTCGCGGGTCAGCACCTGGAACGCCGCCGGCAGCCACGCCTTGCGTACCTCCCGGCTCGGATCCTCGAGCCGTCGCGCGCCCACCTTCACCACCGTCAGGTAGTGCTCCGGGCCGCGCACGAAGGCGACCAGCGTCGCCACCGGCCGCTCGGCGTTCGCGGTGATGCGGCGGGTGACTTGCTCCAGGTCGTCGAGGTTCCTGATCGGCGTGTCGCCCACACGCACCACCACGTCCTTGCTCGCGACCGCGGGGCGCGCCGCGTCGCACGGCCCGCCCGGTTGCACGCTGGTCACCAGCACCCCGTCACGGCTCTCCAGCACCATCTCCTTGACCGCCATCAGCGACAGGTTGCGCGCGCACAGGCCCCATTGCTTGAATTCGCGCTCCTGGGGCTCGACTCGCTCCCACTTCTCGGTGCGCAGGCGCAGGGTGATCTGCCGGCCGTCGCGCACGATCACCGCCTCCGCCGGCGCGCCCACCGGCAGCCCATAGACCAGTCGGTTGAACGCCACCAGCTCCTCGCGGAACTGCACGTTGACGTCATCGCCGGCGAGCCGCACCAGCAGATCGCCGGGCCGCATGCCTCCCTGGTCCGCGGGCGAGCCGGGGATGGTGCCGCTCACCAGCACCCCCGGCTGCGCGCTCTGCCCCTTGAGCCGCGGCTGCACCTCCAGCCCCAGCCACGAGCGCGTCACCTCGCCGCGGGCGATGATCTCGGCCGCGACTTCGCGGGCGAGGTTGGAGGGAATAGCGGCGCCGAGCCCCATGCGCAGCTCGTTGATGCCGACGATCTCGCCCTCGAGGTTGACCAGCGGCCCCCCGGAGTTGCCGCCATAGATGTCGGCGTCGTGGGCGATCCAGCAGATGATGGAGCCGACGTCCTCCCCCTCGAGGGTGACGCGCGACCAGTAGTCATCGCGCGGCATTACCAGTTGGCGGTTGGCGACAATGCCCATCGTCACCGACTGCGAGAACGCGAGCGGACTGCCCATCGCCAGCACCTGGTCGCCGGGCTTCAAGCGCGAGGAGTCGCCGAACACGGCGGTCGCGAAGGTGGCCGCAGTGTCGGGCCTGAGCTTGATGACCGCGATATCGGACAGGGGGTCGGTGCCCACCAACTCGGCCTCGATCTCGCGGCGGTCAGCGAGGGTGCAGACGATGCGCTTGGCGTTGCCGACGACGTGGTGATTGGTGACGACGTGACCCTCGGGGGTGATGATGATGCCGCTGCCCGTGCCTTCGGACTTCTTCTCCCGCCCGTCCGCATATTGCGCAGCGACGACGTCAATCTTCACCAGCGCGGGTCGCACGGCGGCGATCGCCGCCTGCACCGCCTCAAGCTGGTCCGCCGCCGATGCGCTGCCGGCTGCGGCCTCTGCGGCGGCGGCCGCCGCGCTCGCTCCCGCGCCGATCAACGCGAGCAGCACGACCACCGCACCCGACCACAGCCGCCGGTAGGCGCCGTACCCGCCCTTCGCCCAGAGCATCGCCCACCATCCTTTCGCGCGCAGGGCCAAGCGCGTTCTCGGTGTGCGCTCACGTTCGACGAGGGACCGTCTCGGCCCTTCACCCGCGAGCGCGCGGGGGGTCGCGTCGCAAGCAAACGGAGGGGATCTGCTCCAGCCGGGACCTCGGCCCGCGCTTGCGGCCTTCGTAGCCGGAGCTCCTTCGGCGGAGCAGGGTTGTCGGGTGGCAGCGGCCACCGCGCGGCGGCTACTGCACCGCCTGCAATCGCCCCTCGACCCGCGGCGATACCTTGCCCTGGGCCCCGGCATACCGGCCCAGCGCCTGCACGAGGGTGACGTCGCTGCGCTCGCGAGGCGCGGAGTTGAACACGCGGAAGTAACCGAGCGCACCCTTGGCCAGGGATTCGGGCACGGCGACGCGATAGACCTTAGCCCTGTCGAGCGGGGCGTTCGCGGCTGCGAGGTTGGCGCTCAGGACGCGCGCGCCGGGGGCGCGGCCCGGATCGAAACGCACGCGCAGCCCGGAGACTTGCAGGAAGCCCTTGTTGGGCAGGGGGAGGATGCTCAGCGAGCGCTCCAGCGCCCCGGTGACGCGAGCCGCGTCGAGCTGCAGCACGGTGACGGTGTCCTGCGGGAATACGAACACGGAGCGGATCGTGTCATCCGTCAGGGGGCCCGCCGGCAGGGCCGCCGCTTGCAGGGCGCTCGCCTGGATGAGGGCGCAATCAGCATCGGCGGCGGCGCGCAGCGCGTCGGCCGCGAGGTCGCCGAGATTGGTCTCCGCCAGCGCGTTGCGCGAACCGTCGAGCGCAACCGCCAAGCGCCCCCCGGGCGCCGCCAGCGCGGCGGCTTGAGCCGCGCACAGCACGACGGCCGCGATCGCGCTAGCCGGGGTCCGGCGCCGCTTGCGGGCTGCGCCCGCCGGCCTTGTACTCCAGATAGGCACTGATGACGTCATCAATGTCACCCTCCAGCACCGCCTCTGCATTACCCGTTTCATACCCGGTGCGATGGTCCTTAACCATGACATACGGCTGCAGCACGTAGGAGCGAATCTGGTTGCCCCAGGCGATATCGGCCGGCACCCCGCGCATCTCCGCCAGCTTGCGCTCCTGCTCCTGGATCTGGCGCTCGAGCAGGCGCGCCTTGAGCACCTTCAGCGCCAGCGCGCGATTCTTGTGCTGCGAACGCTCGTTCTGGCACTGCACGACGATGCCGGTGGGCAAGTGGGTGATGCGCACCGCGGAGTCGGTCTTATTGACGTGCTGCCCGCCGGCGCTGCTGGCGCGGTAGGTGTCAACGCGCAGGTCGTCGGGGTTGATCTCGACCTGCTCCTCGGGCTCGACCTCGGGGATGACGTCCACCGACGCGAACGAGGTGTGGCGGCGATGCGCGGCGTCGAAGGGGGAGCGCCGCACCAGGCGGTGTACTCCGCGCTCCGACTTCAGGTAGCCATAAGCGTAAGCGCCGGCGATGATGGCGGTGATGCTGCGGCTGCCCGCGGACTCGCCGGGCGTGCGGTCTATGACCTCGGTGGCGTAGCCGCGATTCTCGGCCCAGCGTAGGTACATGCGCACGAGCATGTCCACCCAGTCGCACGCCTCGGTGCCGCCGGCGCCGGCGTTGATGGAGAGGATGGCGTTGCTGCGGTCATATTCCCCCGCCAGCAGCGCCGTGATCTCCATCTCGCGCAGGCGCCGGCGTAGTTGCGCCAGCATCTGCGCGGCCTCGGTCGCGGTCGCGGCGTCGTTCTCCTCCACGGCCAGCTCGGCTAGCGCCTGCGCGTCCTGCGCCTGCCGCGCCAGGTCGTCCCACGGCGCGATCTCCTGCTTGCGTCGGGCGATGTCCGCCAGCAACTGCTGCGCCTGCTCCGGGTCGCCCCACAGGTCGGGGGCGGCGCTGCGCTGCTCAAGCTGGGCTAGCTCGGCCCGTCGCCGGGCCAAGTCAAAGACGGTCTCGCAGTTCCTCGACGCGCTCCAGCAGCTCGCGGGCGGATTCAGCCACTGCTTGCGTGGTCATGTTCGCATCTCCTCGTGCGGGCGGCGTCATCTCGCCGACCTGCATCCCTAGCTTCGCTAGCTGTTGAGGCAGCACTTCTTATACTTCTTGCCGCTGCCGCAGGGGCAGGGGTCATTGCGCCCGACCTTCTTGCTGTCGCGGCGCGCCGGCTGCTGCGGCTCCGGCTCGTCGTCGCCGCCGTGGCTGGCATAGACCTCCGCGAACGGTGATGGCTGCGGCCGCTGCTGCTCGCGCGCCACCTGCACGCGGAACATGAGCTTGACGATCTCTTCCTGCATCGAAGCCTGCAGCAGCTCCCACTGGTCGTAGGCCTCCTTGCGAAAGGCGACCAGCGGGTCCACCCCCGCGTATCCGCGCAGCCCGATGCCCTCCTCCAGGAACTCCATCGCGTCCAGGTGGTCCACCCACTTGGCGTCAATCACGCGCTGCGTGATCATGCGCTCCAGCTCCCGCATCACCTCGGGCGTGAGCTCCAGCTCGCGGTTGCGGTACGCTTGGGCCGCCAGTTCCTGGAGGTGCTCCTGGAGGTCGGCGGGAGGGAGGTCGCGCAGCTCCTCGGGGCGCATGAACAGGTGAATGGGGAAGATCTCATAGAGCGCCTGGTAAAGCTTATCCAGCTCCCACTCCTCGGGATGGACCTCCGGGTTGGCGTATTCGCGGAGGCGCGCCTCCAGCACCCGGCCCAGAGAGGCGAGGATGCTCTCGCGCAGGTCGGCGCCCTCCAGCACCTTGCGCCGTTGGCCATAGATGACCTCGCGCTGGAGGTTCTTGACGTCATCGTACTGCAGCAAGTGCTGGCGCATGGAGAAGTTATGGAGCTCCACCTTGTGCTGGGCGTTCTCGATGGTGCGGCTGACGATGCCGTATTCGAGGGGTTGGCATTCCTCCCAGCCGCCGAGCAGAAAATCGAGGCGCTCGGGCGCGAACAGTCGCATCAGCTCGTCTTCGAGCGAGACGTAGAAACGCGACGAACCGGGATCACCCTGGCGCCCGGAACGCCCCCGCAACTGGTTGTCAATGCGCCGGCTCTCGTGGCGCTCGGTGCCCAGGATGTGCAGCCCCCCCAGCTCCAGCACTCGCTGCCGGTCCTCTGCAAAAACGCGCGCGGCCTCCGCGGAAGCATCGCGGCGCGCATCATCGGGGATCGGGCTCTCTTCGCCACCCTCCGCCCCGTCGTCGTCGAAGCCGCGCTCCCGCAGCAAATCGCGCGCCAGGTGCTCAGCGTTGCCGCCGAGCAAAATGTCCACGCCGCGGCCGGCCATGTTGGTGGCGATGGTGACGGTGCCGGAGCGTCCAGCCTCGGCGATGATCTGCGCCTCGGATGCGTGGTGCTTGGCGTTGAGCACCTGGTGCGGGATGCCCTGCTGGAGCACCGCGCGCAGATCATAGGTGTGACCGTCGAGGCCGATGATGCCAGCCAGGGCGCGCACGTTGTCTTCTTCGCAGACATCGGGGGCGATCCCGAACGCCTGGCACAGCGCCGGCAGCCGCGCCACCCGTACCTCGTCCAGCTTCTCGTAGGCGATGAGATCGGCGATGCGGCGCATCTCCCCGCCCAGGTCCCGCTCCTCCTCGAGCTTGGCCAGGGCGCTGATGATCGCGTTCTCGACGTGCGCGACCCGCTTCAGGCGGTGCTCGATCTGGCGCATCTCCTCCGGGGGCGTCGGGCGCGCCGGGTTGATCTCGAACAGGGTCATCGCCTCCTCGAGTCGCTTGCGCTCGCGCTCCACCCCCTGCAGCCGCTCGCTTAGGAACCCGCGCAGCTCCCGGCTCTGCGCCTCGTTCAGCTTGGGCGCCTCCAACAGGCGGTCGTGGAGCAGCATCAGGCGCGCGAACAACTGCAGGTTTTCGGGGCTCAGGCGCGCGCCCAGCCGCTCCGACACCTCGATCGAGCGCGTGCCCACCAACACCGGCTGGCGGCGGCTGTGGAGCTGCAGGATCTCCCCCGTGATGCCCCGGAGCTTGGCCTCCTCCGTCTTGTGCACCACGTCGTGGTTGTCAACGCGGATCATCGGCTGGTTGGTGGGGATGACCACCACCGGCAGGCCGTAGATCTTGACGAACTCCTGCTCCTCGGTCTTGGCGGTGCCGGTCATGCCCGCGAGCTTGTCGTACATGCGGAAGTAGTTCTGGATGCTGACGGTGGCCAGCGTCTGGCTCTCGCGCTCGATCTTCACGCCTTCCTTGGCCTCGATCGCCTGGTGCAGGCCCTCGGCGTAGCGGCGGCCGAACATCAGGTGTCCGGTGAACTCATCCACCAGGATGACCTGGCCCTCCCGCACCACATAGTCAATGTCCCCCTTGTAGCAGGCGTGGGCGCGCAGCGCGGCGTTGACGTGCTGGAAGAGCTCGAGGTTTTCGGGGTCCGACAAGTTCCGGATATTGAGCAGCCCCTCCACCTTCGCCATCCCCTGGTCGGTGAGGGTGGCGCTCTTCGACTTCTCGTCCACCATGTAGTCCTGCTCGCGCGCGAGGCGGCGCACGATGCCGTCAACGCGCTTGTAGAGGACCGTCGGCTGCTGCCCGGGGCCCGACAGGATCAGCGGCACGCGGGCGTTGTCAATCAGCAGGCTGTCAACCTCGTCCACGATGGCGTAATGGTGGCCGCGCTGAACCAGTTGCTCGATCTGGTCGCGCATGTTATCGCGCAGGTAGTCGAAACCGAACTCGGTGTTGGTGCCGTAGGTGACGTCGCGCTGGTAGGCTTCTTTGCGCAGGTCGCCGGGCATCTCGTGCTGGATGAGCCCCACGCTCAGCCCCAGGAACTCGTACACCGGGCCCATCCACTCACGGTCGCGCTTGGCCAGGTAGTCGTTGTGGGTGGCGAGGTGCACGCCCTTTCCGCTGAGCGCGTTGAGGTAGATGGGCAGCGTCGCCACCAGGGTCTTGCCCTCCCCCGTCTTCATCTCGGCGATCTTGCCCTCGTGCAGCACCATGCCGCCGATGAGCTGGACGTCGAAGTGACGCATCCCCAGCGTGCGCACCGCCGCTTCGCGCACCACCGCAAACGCCTCGATCAGCACGTCGTCCGGCGTCTCGCCGTCCGCCAGGCGCCGGCGGAATTCGTCGGTCTTGGCGCGTAGATCGCCGTCGCCGAGCCGCTGCATCTGCGGCTCCAGCTCGGTGATCCGCCGCGCCATCGGCCACATGCGCCGCAGGTCGCGCCGCGTGATGTCGAAGAACTTGGTGATGACCGATAACATCCCGCGCCCTCAATGCGAAGACGGCGTCCTTCTCGGAACCGCCGCTTACGCTGGCATGACTCCGCATGCAATTATAGCAGAATCGCCGCGCGTTGTGAGCGCGCGGCCCCTCTACCCCTTTCGCCCGCGCGCGGCTATAATGGTTACGCTCGCATGGCCGCGGGCGCAAATCGCGTTTCCACCGGCAGCCACGCCTATGGCCGCAGCCGACAACGAGAGTCCCGCCACCGCTCCCGGCCGGGGGCCGGGGGAGAATGGGCCCGGCGACGCCATCGCCCTGCGCCCGGTGCGCAAGGTCACCGCCGACGGCGTTGCGGAGACGCAAGATGCGCTGGCGGTCGAGCGGTGGCTACGCCTGATCCTCAACGGGCGCGAGATCGCGGCGCTCATGGCCTCGCCGGGCTACGAGGACGAGCTGGGGGCCGGGTTCGCGCTCACCCAGGGGCTCGTCAAGCACCGGGGCGAGCTACTGTCCGTGAGCCTGCGCCGCGACGACGACGGTCGCCCGGCGGTGCGTATCGTCGTTCCGATTGAGCTGTCGCTGGCCCTGGCGGACCGTGCCAGCGCGCAAGCGAGCTGCGGAGGGGTAGTCCACGCCGACGACGAGTTGCCGGTGATCGAGGGCGAGGGGCCGGTGGTCGCCGCCGAGGGCCTGCGCGGCATGGCGCGCGCCATGACGGCGGGGCAGACCATCTACCGGCGCACCGGCGGCACCCACGGCGCAGGCCTGTTCACCGTCAGCGGCGAACTGGTGGTGCTGCGCGAGGACGTCGGGCGCCACAACGCCGCGGATAAGGCGGTGGGGCACTGCCTGCTGGCGGGGATTGACCTCAAGGATAAGGCGCTGGTCGTCACCGGCCGCGTCAGCCGCGACATCGCGGCCAAGGCGGTGCGGGCGGGGGTGCCGATTCTGGCCTCGATGTCCGCGCCCACCGACGCGGGGATCGAGGTGGCGGTGCGCGGCGGGCTGACGGTCATCGGCTTCCTGCGCGGGCGGCGGATGAACATCTGCAGCCACCCCTGCCGGATAGATTTCGGCGCGTGACGGCGCCCGGCCAAAGGAGCTAGCGATGCCGCGCGGTGGCGGGCAACCGGATCCGAGCATCGTCGTGCCCGACCATGTCATGGCGATCATGCAACAGCGCGCTGGCGCCACCATCACCTGCGCCGAGTGCTTCGACCTCGCCCGGCGCGCGGGCGTGGCGCGCCAGGTCGTCGGCGAAGCCGCCAACCGCGCCGGCGTGCGCATCGTGCGCTGCCAGCTCGGCTGTTTCGACTGAGCGTCGTAGGTCAAGGATCGGGGGGCGAAAGGAGCCACAAGATAATGGCGGCAGTGATGACAAAGCGCGAGCGCGTGGAACGCACCATGGCGCTGCAGGAGACCGACCGCGTTCCGATCTATGATATTCTGCTCAACGACGACGCCTTCGAGCACTTCAGCGGCGAGAAGCTGCCGCCCATCGTCCCGCAGGCGAGTCAGCGCGAGCGCGGCGGCGCGATCGGGTCCGAACCTGATGCCGGCGAGGTTGCGGAGGAGACGCAGCGGTCCTTGGAGCGGATCGTGGGCAAGGCGATCAACCGCTTCCTCGACATGACGCGCAGCGTGGGCTTCGGGCCGATGGTAGAGAAGGATTTCACCGATGAGCTGGGATTCGTCATCCACCAGGCCCCGCACGAGAAGACGAGCTGGATCACTCAGCGCCCCTTCGACGACGACAACGGGGCCGCCGAGTTCATCAAGCGCTGGATCAGCAAGACCAGGGGCGAGACCGACGACATTCGCGCCGACCCCGGCGCCTACCGGGAGCGCTACCATCGCCGGTTCCTCGAGGCCCAGGCACGGATCGGGGACACCGTCAATCTCCTGGCCGTGCAGGGTGTGGGGCTCGACGAGGTGCGGCACCGGCTGGGCATGGAGGTGTTCGCCTACCTGGAGAGCGACCAGCCGGGGCTGATTTCCGAGTTCATGGAGGCGTACACCCAGTACAACCTCGCCGTCTGCCACGCCATCGCCGACCTCACCTTGTCCCCGCTGGTGCTTACCTATGGCGACATCGCCTGCAAGGGGCGGCTGCTGCATTCGCCGGCATACCTGCGGCGCGAGTTCTTCCCGCGCCTCGAGCGCCTCCAGGACGCCTGGCACGAGCACGGTTTCAAGTGCCTGTTCCATTCCGACGGCTACCTGATGGAGGTGATGGACGACCTGATCGAATCGGGCATTGACGGCCTCAACCCCATCGAGGTGGTGGCCGGGATGAATCTGGCCGAGATCAAGGCCCGCTACGGCCGCAAGCTCTTCCTCACCGGCGCGATCGACATGAGCCAGCTGCTGCACCGCGCCTCACCGGCGCAAGTGCGGGAGGTCTGCCGGGAGGCTATCCGCGTCGCCTACCCCGGTTACTTCATCGGCTCGACCACCGAATCGGACAACAGCGTCAAGCTCGAGAACCTGGTTGCGATGTACGAAGTGGCGATGGAGGGCGTGTAAGCGTCCATGCGCAGGTCGTCGCCGAGGATTATCGCTGATCGCTGGGCGCGCACGCTGCGCTACCTGCGGGTATCGGTCACCGACCGCTGCAATCTGCGCTGCCGGTACTGCATGCCGCCCGGCGGCATCCCCCTGCTGCCGCACGCGGACATCCTGCGCTACGAGGAAATCGCGGCGGTGGTGAGCGCCGCGGTCGGCCTCGGCGTCACCAGCGTGCGTATCACGGGAGGCGAGCCCCTGGTGCGCCTCGGCCTCGCCGACCTGGTGCGCCTGCTGGGCGAGGTCGCGGGGCTCGATGACCTGAGCATGACCACCAATGGCATCCTGCTCGCCGCTCACGCCCACGCATTGGCGCGGGCGGGCCTGGGGCGCGTCAACATCAGCCTCGACAGCCTCGACCCCGCCGAGTACGCCGACATCACGCGCGGCGGGGATGTGAGCGCGGTCCTGGAGGGCCTGCAGGCGGCGCTGGCGGCAGGCTTGCTGCCCGTCAAGGTCAATGCGGTCATGCTCGGCCAACGCGATGACGATGAGCTGCGGCGCTGGATGGAGCCGTTCATCGCCCTGGCGCGGCGGCTGCCGGTGCACGTGCGGTTCATCGAGCACATGCCGCTAGCGGCGGCAGCGACCACTGCCCGCGGCCCGCTGGTGGCGGACACGCTGGCCTCCCTGGGCGCGACGGCGGCTGACGGCATGGTCGCGGGGGCGGGCCCTGCGCGCTATTGGCGGCTTGATGGGGCGCCTGGGACCGTCGGCCTGATCGCGCCCATGAGCGAGCCGTTCTGCGGCGGCTGCAACCGGCTGCGGCTGACGGCGCGGGGCGAGGTGCGCTCGTGCCTGTTCGCCGCGCCCAGTGTTGACCTCCGGCCGTGGCTGCGTCCACGGGTGGACGCAGCGGCCGTCGCTGCAGCGCTGTCTCGCTGCTGGCTGGCCAAGCGGGCGGGGCGCGAAGGCTCCATGCCCGGCGCCAGCGCCCACGCCAGCATGTGCCAGGTCGGCGGGTGACATGGCAGGCACGTGCGGACCCGGACACCTCACCCCTGAACTCACCGACGCCCCGGCTCGGCCCCATGAGCATACGCGGTGGAACTTCGCGGTCATGGTCGCCGACGCCAGCGCCTTCATCACCGGGGTCGCCTTCGTCAGTCCGGCGATCGTGCTGCCGCTGTTCAT
>Ga0307380_10005375_pt1 | contig 16987 bp, 19 predicted proteins | sample UN3MG_FD_202239 | JGI IMG/M metagenome (GOLD analysis project Ga0307380, IMG submission 202239) | Soil microbial communities from Risofladan, Vaasa, Finland - UN-3 | ecosystem: Environmental > Terrestrial > Soil > Coastal area > Acid sulfate soil | place: Finland: Risofladan, Vaasa | collected...
GTCGCGAACATGTGGTGGTCGGAATGGCGCGGCAGATTGTAATGCAGCACGTTCGAGATCGTGCGGTAGCAGTCCCAGCTGTGATGCGGCCGGATCGGCGTGTTCTCGACGCGCACCAGGCCGAAATGCTGCACGAAGTTGATGAGTTCGTGGAACAGGCGGCCGAGCAGGCCGGCGAGGACGATCGCCAAGAGGCCGGCGGGACCGCCGATGATCAGCGCGAGCACGAGGATCGACAGCGGTGCGAGATGCGCCTGGATCAGACGGTTGTGCCGGGACCACACGGGAAGTCCCTTGCGCCGCAGCCGCGCCGCCTCGACCTGCGCGGCTTGAGTGAACTGCTGCACCAGAGCCCGCGCCACGAACGTGCGCAGACGTTCGTCGCGCCGCGCGGTCGAGGCGTCGTCATAGGTGCCGACCTGCCGGTGATGGACGTAGACATGGTAGATGGCGAAGGACGAATTGCCGGTGAAGCCGAGCAGGATCTGCGCGACCAGATGAGCCATTTTTCCGGGCCGATGGGTGAGCTCATGGGCGACCGTGGCGCCGACCAGCGCAAAGAGATAGCCCGTCACCCACAGGGCGCCGATCCACTCGAGCGGCCAGTCGATTGGGTTCGGGCGTTCCGCGGCGAAGCGTACGAGCAGAACGGCCAACAGGCACATCAGGGGGAGCGACAAGTACAGATTAAAATTGCAGAAGGCGCGGGCGCGGTCGCTCAACGTGGTGTCGTCGTCGCCGCCGGCCTCGTCGGCGAAGGACGCCACGGCCATGGCCACGGCGATCACCGCAAAGGGCGCATAGCCTCCCACGACCAGAGACGCCGCGCCGAGCACGAGGAGGACATTGGCCGACATATAGCGCCAAGTCGCGAGCAGCCCGTCGCGCTGAAACAGGGACGGCTTTGCAGCGTCTTCCTTGCGGGCTGACGAATCCCCAGGCTCGGCGCGGGCCAATCTGTTGGCGCTGTCGGTATCGGTTGTCATGCAGCAATCTGCCGTTCAGGTGACGGGCAGAAAGTAAAACTGGGCGGTAAAGCTGTCTGTAACAAAATGGCAACAGACGTTGCTTCTCGATTACCATGCGCCGACCAAGGCGAACCGGCGCGGCCGGGCAGGAGGGTGAATGCCAACGGTCCTCATCACGGGCACATCGACAGGAATCGGGCGGGTCACGACGGAGGTGCTCGCGGGCAAAGGCTGGCGCGTGTTCGCCACCATGCGGGATTTGGCCAAGAAGGATAAGCTCGCGCGCGGCCTGAAGAAGGCGGGCCTTGAGAGCCAAGTCACCATCTTGCTGCTCGACGTCAACGATCCTGCGTCCATCGAGTCCGCGGTGGCGTCCGTCCTGGCCGAGACCGGCGGTTCGCTCGACGCCGTCGTGCACAATGCCGGGGTGGCCGTGGCCGGGGCGCATGAGGACATGCCCGACGCCGACATCCGCCGCGTAATGGAAACAAATTTTTTCGGCGTGCTGGCGCTGACGCGCGCCGTGCTGCCGACGTTCCGCGCGCAGAGAGCCGGCCGCATCGTCATCGTCTCGAGTCAGGCCGCCTTCGCCGGCCAGCCGGCCAACTCGATCTATTGCGCCTCGAAATGGGCGATCGAGGGCTGGGCCGAGTCGATCGCGTTTGAGCTCGACGGTTTCGGCATCTACGTCATCCTCGTCGAGCCGGGCCCTTACCGGACCGAGATCTGGCGCAGCACGCCGCGCATCCTGCCCGAGGACAGCGACTATCTTCCCTGGCTTCAGCAGGTGTTCCGCGGGGCCGACCGGCACGAGGCCAAGACGGCGCGCGATCCGAAGGAGGTGGCCGACATCATCGCTGCGGCACTTGAAGCGAAGAGCCCCAAATTCCGCTATCCCGTTGGCTTCTTCGCGAGGCTGGATCATTTCCTGCGCGGCAAGATCCCGACCCGCTTCATCCGCCGAGGCACCACGCGCTATCTGGGCATTCCCCGGAAGCGCTAGGCGGCGCGGGCGCGATTGCATCGCGGACTGTTCATGGGACAACCTACAGTTTATCCGGTAAGGTTCAGCCCTGTCGCGGATCGGGGCATGTCATGACCCCTCGCTCAATGTCTCTCTAAGAGAAGCGGCCCTCGCCCAGAAATTTCGTTGATGCTGAACAACCGTGGAGGCCCGGACCTCCGCGCATGTCTGCACGCAATCTGTATGAGGAGCTGAGAAAATCATGAAAAAATGAGAACCCTAAGACCGGGACGGGGCGGTTTGCCGTCGGTGCATTTATGGCGTTGGCGGTGATTGCCGTCACCGCGTTCGCAGCCCCGGGCGCGGTCGAGGCCGGCGGTGTGAAGGCGTCGCAAACGCTGTAACTCGCAGAGGCATCCTCGCCATCCGCGCAATGGAAGGCCAAATGCATAAGTTCATTCAATTCGTGCGTGGCTGGCGGCTGCACCGGCGGCAGCGGTCCGGACGGTGCATGCACACATGCCGAAGCCGTGGCGGGTTGCTCGGACAAGTACGGCGCAAGGAAAGACAAATGCCTGGCCGAATGTGACCAATAGAAACGAACGCAGCTGAGCAATCCGTCATTCAAATGGAGAACACTATGAAATCAACAATCGCAGTTTTCGCAATTCTGGCCCTGGCGGCCTTTGTCGCCGGGCAGTCGACGGCCCAGGCGTCCGATCAGGGCGTTCGGACCGCTCAAGGATCGATGGCGCGCATCGCCGCTTTCATTCCGGCCCCGGCCTATTCGGCAACGGCCCCCGTCTTGGTCGAATGCAAGGCGGAAGGCGAATCTTGCGAAGACAACATCGATTGTTGCTCCACCGTCTGCAACCCGCCGGCTCTCGGTACGCCAAAGGGCACCGACGCGACCTGCGGGGCGGCCGAGTAGGCTTTCGCAATCAACGTGATGACGTCACGCCGCATCCTCGCCGGGTGCGGCGTGATCCGACGCATGTAGACGCCGTTCCCACTCGTGTTCGCGCGACGCAACGTAAGGAGAAAGACGATGAAAGCACTGACAGCATTGTTCGCCGTTCTGGTCCTCGGGGTCTTCGTCGCCGGGGCGAGTTTCGCTTCGCCCGAGACCGCGCCCTCGTTGGGCGGCGTTTCCCTGGATGCCTTAGGCACTCATGCGACCGCCTTGAGGGGCCGGGTCGATCGTCCGGTCCAAAGCGTTCTGCCACGGAAGGTCGCCACTCAATGCGGTACGCTCAATGAGGCCTGCTCGAAGGAGCCGTTCCAACCCTGTTGCGCAGCTTACGTGTGTGTGGGTGAAGGCAGCGATGGGTTCTGCAAGATTCCCAAATAGCCAGACTCACCAAATAGCAGGCCAAACCAAGAGGCATCCAATGGTCTCGAGCCGCAAACTGTTTGAAACTTTCGTTCTTGTCTCCGTCCTGTCGCTGTTTGCGTTCGCGCCGTCGGCACGGGCTCTCGAAGGTCTGCCGATCGCTGGCACGAGCACGGCCAACTCGAGCACGGTTCTGGTGGGCGACCGAAATTACCAATCTGAGCGGGGCAACTGCGAGGTCAAGTGCGTGAGCGCGGGCGGGGCGCACGCAACCGTGGATCGCTGCTTTCGCCAATGCGAGGCCGCGGAAGACGCCTGCGCCGATCACTAGATTGGTGCGCCAAATTCGTGCGCAGTTTTCCGATGGACTAGAATGGCCCGCCGCCGGCGGACGTCGCAGATTTGGATGCCCGGCATGATGTCAGTCAGATTTTTCAGCGTTGTCCTCATCGTGTTCGCGGCATCCTTCGGCCTTGGCGCGTCCGGGCCGGCGGAAGCCGCGCCCCGGTTCCAGGATTTCCGGGCGGGGCCGACCTACACAGGCCCCGTGCATGCGCCGGATCTTTCCTCCCATCCCGATGCAAAGACCTATCGGACGCAGCTCCAGAACGCGGCGAAAGGCGGCGTCAATTTTGCCGGGGACCATGTGCTGGCAACTTGGGGCTGTGGCGGCCAATGCCTGATTGGAGCGGTCATCAACGCAAGATCGGGACATGTGCAGTTTTTGCCGGACACCATCTGCTGCTGGCTCGAGGCCGGCGAGGACATCAATCCGATTGAGTTCGAGGTCGGCAGCGATCTGCTTGTCCTGCCGGTTACGTCCTTTCGGGCGGGCAGTGCGTACGCGACACGGCGGCGGCGCCAGCACCGGGCGTCCGTTGTGTGTCGGCATTCGACAGCGCGTATGACCGCTGCCTCGAGCGCGTCGGCAGAAACCCCAATGCCGACGAGACGCTTTACGAGGGCTGCAGTGAGGAGATCGACCAGTGCAAGGCGGCCTGCCGCTAATCGCCCATAGCGGACTTCTGTGAACGGACCTAGTCGTCGTGGCCGTGCGGGCGGCCGAAATCGGCGTCGGGCGTGTCCTGGCCGGCATCGATGATGCCGCGGCGGATGGCGCGGGTGCGGGTGAACTGCTCGAACAGCGCGTCGCCATCGCCATGCCGGATGGCCTTGGTCAGCGCCGAGACGTCCTCGTTGAAGCGGCCGAGCATTTCGAGGACCGCGTCCTTGTTGGCGAGGAAGATGTCGCGCCACATGGTAGGATCGGAGGCGGCAATGCGGGTAAAGTCACGGAAGCCGCCGGCCGAGAATTTCAGCACCTCCGAGCGCGTCACCGTCTCCAGCTCGTCGGCGGTGCCGACGATGGTGTAGGCGATCAGATGGGGCAGATGGCTGGTGACCGCGAGCACCAGGTCGTGATGCTCCGGCGTCATGATCTCCACATTGGCGCCGAGCAGGGTCCAAAAGGCGCCGAGCCGGTCGACCGCGTCTTTATCGGTGCCCTCGGGCGGCGTCAGAATGCACCAGCGATTCTCGAACAATTCGGCGAAACCGGCGTCGGGGCCTGAATGCTCGGTGCCGGCGACCGGATGGGCCGGGACGAAATGCACGTTGTCCGGCAGATGCGGAGACATGTCGCGCACGATCGAGGCTTTGACGGAACCGACATCGGAGACGATGGCGCCCGCCTTGAGATGGGCTGCGATCTCTTGCGCCACGGCGCCGCACACGCCGACGGGTACGCAGACAATGACGAGGTCGGCGCCTTCGACCGCTTGCGCGTTAGTCTCGACGACCTTATCGGCGATGCCGAGCGCGACGACGCGTTGGCGGGTCTGAGGCGACCGGGAGCTGGTCACGATGTTGCGCACGGCGCCGTGCGCGCGGGCGGCGCGCATGATTGAAGACCCGATCAGGCCGGGGCCGATGATGGCGAGTGTGTCGAACAGCGGCTTGGTCATTGCGCTCCGTCCATGAAGTCTGTCAGCGCTTTGAGCACCGCTTCGTTCTCCTCCTCGGTACCGATCGTCAGGCGCAAGGCGTCCGGGAAGCCATATTCCTCCACCCGGCGCAGGATGATGCGCCGCTCATGCAGGAATTTGTCGGCCTCGCGCGCCGACTTACCCGCCGGGAAATGCACCAGCAGGAAGTTCGCGGCACTCGGCGTCGTGCTGAGACCGATGTGCTTGAGCGCCTCGGCCATGCGGGTGCGCCAAACCGTGTTGTGCTCGACCGCCTGCTCCATATGCGGCTGATCGGCAAGCGCGGCGATGCCGGCGGCAATCGACGGGCCGGTGACGTTGAATGGGCCGCGGATGCGGTTCAGCACATCGGCCACGGCGGAAGGGCAATAGGCCCAGCCGAGACGGAGCGCCGCGAGCCCGTAAATCTTGGAGAAGGTGCGCGTCATCACCGTGTTCTGGGTGGTCGCCACCATCTCGATACCGGCCTCGTAGTCGTTGGCCCGGACATATTCGGCATAGGCCGCGTCGAGGACGAGGATGACATGCTCGGGCAGCCCGGCATGCAGCCGCTTCACCTCATCGAACGGCAAATAAGTGCCGGTCGGGTTATTGGGATTGGCGAGGAACACCAGGCGCGTGGCATCGGTCACCCGCGCCAGGATGGCATCCACGTCCGCCGAGAGGTCGCGCTCGGGCGCCGGCACCGGCGTGGCGCCGCGCGCGAGAATCGCGATCTTATAGACGAGAAAGCCGTGCTCGGAGTAGATCGCCTCGTCGCCGGGCCCGAGATAGGCCTGCGCCAGCAAATTCAGGAGTTCGTCGGAACCGGAGCCGGCCACGATGCGGGCGGCGTCGAGCCCGTAGAGCTTGGCCAGCGCTTCGCGCAAGGGCTTAGCCGAGCCGTCCGGGTAGCGGGACAGATGGGCCGCCTGCGCCAGATAGGCCTCGACGGCCTTGGGCGAGGGGCCCAGCGGCGTCTCGTTGGAGGACAGCTTGATGACCTGCGCCGCGCCAGGGAGCGCGCTCGTGCCCGGGACATAGGGCGCGATGTCGAGAATGCCTGGACGCGGGTTTGGCCCCCGTGAGGCGGTCATCTCATCTCTCCTGGACGGCAAGCTTGCGAAGGGCCTCTCATAGGGCCATTTCCAAGGCCAAGCCAAAGAAAATATTGACTTTCAAGGTTGAGGTCATAGCTAACCCGGCATTGTATAATCTTCAGGCATAATGGTCCAAAGCGCTCCGGAATCGGCCTTAGCGCGCGTTGAGCAGGCAAGTGATGAACGAGACTCCCGGAGCGGAAAGTTTCGCCGATCCCGCGAAACGGCTGGCGCAAAGCGCCAATCCGCAGAGCGATGTCGTGCATTTTCCCGCCGCCGAGCCTTTGCCGCTCGACAGCGGCTCCGCGCTTGCGCCCTTCTCCATCGCCTATCAGACCTACGGGACCCTTAACGCCGACAAGTCGAATCTGGTGCTGGTCTGCCATGCGCTGACCGGCGACCAGCATGTGGCCAACCTCCATCCCCTGACCGGCAAGTCCGGCTGGTGGGAGACCATGGTCGGCCCGGGCAAGCCGATCGATACCGACCGCTATTTCGTGCTGTGCTCCAACGTCATCGGCGGCTGCATGGGCTCTACGGGCCCGAGTTCGACCAATCCGGCCACGGGCAAGCCTTACGGTCCCGATTTCCCGGTCATCACCGTGCGCGACATGGTGCGGGCACAAGCGCGTCTGCTCGACCATCTCGGCGTCGAGCAAGCCCTATGCGTGCTCGGTGGCTCCATGGGCGGCATGCAGGTGCTGGAATGGGCCGCGACCTATAAGGATCGTGTGTTTTCCGCGGTGCCGATCGCGTGCGCCGCGCGGCACTCGTCGCAGAATATCGCCTTCCACGAGGTTGGCCGCCAAGCCGTCATGGCCGACCCGGACTGGTGCCAGGGCCGCTATCTGGAAGAGGGCAAGAGCCCGCGCAAAGGCTTGGCCGTGGCGCGCATGGCCGCGCACATCACCTATCTGTCCGACGAGACGCTGCACGACAAGTTCGGCCGCAATCTTCAGGACCGGGAGAAGGTCACGTTCGGCTTTGACGCCGACTTCCAGGTGGAGAGCTATCTGCGCCACCAGGGCATGACGTTCGTCGACCGGTTCGACGCCAACGCTTATCTCTACATCACGCGCGCCATGGACTATTTCGACATCGCCGCCGATCATGGCGGGGTGCTCGCCAATGCGTTTGTCGGCACCAAGACGCGCTTCTGCCTGGTGTCATTCACGTCCGACTGGCTGTTTCCTACCGAGGAAAGCCGCGAAGTGGTGCATGCGCTGAACGCGGTGGCCGCCAATGTCAGCTTCGTCGAGATCGAGTCCAACAAGGGGCACGACGCGTTTCTGCTGCACGAGCCGGAGCTGTTCGACGCGGTGCGCGGATTCTTGAGCGCGGCGGCGCGGCATCGCGGCGTCACGTTCCCGGACGGCACGAAGGCTTGAGCATGAACGCCCCGGTCAAAGCTCATAGCGTCCGCCCGACGGATACCGCCCGCGTCGATCTTCTGATCATCGCCGAGATGGTGACGCCGGGCTCGCGCGTGCTCGATATCGGCTGCGGCGACGGTACGCTGCTGCGCATTCTCGCCGACAGGCATGGCGTCGACGGGCGCGGCATCGAGCTGAGCCAAGCGGGGGTGAATTCCTGCGTGGCGCAAGGGCTTGCCGTGATCCAGGGCGATGCGGACGATGATCTCGCCTATTATCCCGATCTCGCCTTCGACTACGCGATCCTGTCGCAGACCATCCAGGCGACCTATTCGCCGCGTTTGGTGCTGGAGCAGCTGTTGCGCATCGGCAAGCGGGTGGTGGTGTCCTTCCCCAATTTCGGCCATTGGCGCGTGCGCACGCAGATGATGTTCGGCGGTCACATGCCGCGCACCGACAATCTGCCGGAGCGCTGGTACGACACGCCCAATATCCATCTCTGCACGATCAAGGATTTCCTCAATCTGTGCGACGATGTCGGCGCCAAGGTGGAACGCGCGATCGCGCTCAACGCCTATGGTACCAAGCTCGTCGCCATGCCGTTATTCGCGCAGAATCTATTCGGCGAGCAGGCGGTGTTTCTGCTGTCGCGCTAGACGCGGTGCCACGGCGCCGGCGGGCACCGGCACGATGCGGCGAGGGACTTTCCGCTCGGTTTCGCGCACCGGCATGGCCGCATAGACCTGCTTGGTCGCCTCCACCAGGATCACGCCGGAGAAGGCGGGCCACAGTACGAGCCCGAGCCGTTCCCAGAAGGCCGGCCAGCGCAACAGGATGCGCCAGTTGAATGGCGGCGTGTAGAGCGTGTATTGCCAGCCTTCCGGCGAGAACATCGCGTCTTTCAGAAGCTTGGTGAGCTGCGAGCGGCTGAACGGGCTGCCATAGCCGAAGGGCGTGGTGTCGACCCGGGCCCACAGGCCGCGCCGGTTTGGCACGACGATGAGCAGCCGCCCTTGAGGGCTGAGCACCCGCCAGATCTCGCGCAGCAGGACGCGCGAGTGCTCGGACCATTCCAGCATATGCACCAGCAGGATGCGGTCGGCGGCCTCGTCGTCCAGGGGCAGCTCGGTCTCGTCCACCAGCGCGCTCATAGACTGGCCGCCACCCTCGGGCCAGCGCAGGGCGCCGAGCCCCCCCGGCATCAGCGCGCCGAGGCTGCGGGCCTCGCCCCTGAATTCGCCGAGATAGGGGGTGGTGAAGCCCAGGCCGAAGACGTTTAAGCCTTTCACGTCGCCCCAGCGTGCGCGGATGGTCGGTCTCAGCAGCCGCCGCACCATCAGCCCGAGCCGGCGGGCGTAGAAATCCTTGAGGTCGAATGCGTCGAGATGCATGGCTGAAGTGTCGCGCGCCTTGCGTTTAGAGTTCGTTCTCAAGCCCCACTTAAGGCTGCCAGGGGTGCGGTTTCAATCGCCGGGATTTGGGTGCTACGGTCCGGCCTCCGAAGCTGCAGAAGAGAGCATGATGGCGAAGCTTGAGATTTATCAATTTCCAACACGCAGCGACAATTACGGCGTGCTGATCCACGATCCCGCGAGCGGCACCACGGCGGCCATCGACGCGCCGGAAGCCGAGCCGATCCTGGCGGCGCTTCAGGACAAGGGCTGGTCGCTAACCGACATCCTCATCACCCATCATCATGCCGATCACACGGCGGGCATCGCCGCTTTGAAGAAGACCGGCTGCACTGTCACCGGGCCGGCGCGCGAGGCGGGGTCGATCCCCGGTCTCGACGTCGAGGTGAAAGAGGGCGATGCGGTGGCGGTCGGCGGCGCGAAGGCCAAAGTGATCGAGACGCCGGGCCATACGCGCGGCCATGTCAGCTATTACTTCCCCGACGACGCTGCGGTGTTCGTCGGCGACACGCTGTTCTCGGTCGGTTGCGGCAAGCTGCTGGAAGGCGACGCGCCCACCATGTGGGCGTCTCTGTCGAAGCTCGCCGCGCTGCCGCCGGAGACGGATGTTTATTGCGGGCACGAATATACCGGCGCCAATTGCCGCTTCGCGCTGACCATTGAGCCCGAGAACGAAGCGCTGCAGGCGCGCGCGGCTGAGGTGGCGGCGAATGACGCGAAGGGCTTGGCCTCGTTGCCGACGACGATCGGCCAGGAACTCGCCACCAATCCCTTCCTGCGCGCTTCGAGCCCCGCCATTCAGCAGCGGCTCGGCATGGAGGGGCGGCCTCTAGACGAAGTGTTCGGCGAGGTCCGCCGCCGCAAGGATCGGTTCTAGGCGTGCTTGTCTCAGCGGACTCGTCATTGCCGGGCCGGCAATCCATTCCACTGACCTCGCCATTTGCTGAGCCGCAACGACATGGATGCCCGGATCAAGTCCGGGCATGACGAAGGGGGACTGAGGCTATGACGAATGAACCACTAACAGCCGACGAGGTCATCGCCCAGCTGGAGCTCCAGCCGCATCCGGAAGGCGGCTGGTTCCGCGAGACCTTCAGGGACGAAACGGGACCTGACGGCCGCGCGCATTCCACGGCGATCCTGTTCCTGCTGAAGTCGGCGGAGGCGTCGCACTGGCATCGCGTCGACGCGGTGGAGATGTGGCACTGGTATGGCGGGGCGCCGCTGATGCTCGAGGTTGCCGACGCCGCCGGCACCCGCCACGAACACAAGCTCGGGCCTGACCTGCTGGCCGGCGAGCACCCGCAAGGTGTGGTGCCGGCGGGCGCTTGGCAGAGCGCGCGGAGCCTCGGTGCGTGGACGTTGATCGGCTGCACCGTGGCGCCGGGCTTCGACTTCGCCGGCTTCGAGCTCGCCCCCGAGGGCTGGGAGCCATAAGGCTCGGCAGCCTTGGGGGCGAAACCCGTTAGTCCATCAGCTGGCCGCCGTTGATGGTCAGCGTCGAGCCGGTGATCCAGGCGGATTCGTCGGCGGCGAGGAAGAGTACGCAGCGGGCGACTTCATCCGCTTCGCCGAGACGTCCCACCGGGATCTGACCGACGATGTGCTCCATCACTTTCTCGGAGACGCCCGACAGCAGCTCGGTCGCCACATAGCCTGGCGCGATCGCGTTGGCGGTGATGCCCTTGCGCGCGCCTTCCAGCGCCACGGCCCGGGTAAAGCCGATCATGCCGGCCTTGGCGGCGCAGTAATTGCTCAAGCCCAGCATGCCTTGCTGACCGTTGATCGAGGAGATGTTGACGATGCGGCCGAAGCCACGCTCGCGCATGCCGTTGATCACCTGGCGCGCCATGTTGAACACGGAATCGAGATCGGTGCGCATGACCTGCTCCCACTGCTCGTGGGACATCTTCTGCAGCATGGCGTCGCGCGAGATGCCGGCGTTGTTGACCAAGACCTCGACGGGGCCGACCTCGTTCTCGACGGCGATTACGCCCTGCTCGCAGGCCGCGTAGTCGCCGACGTCCCATTTGAACACCGGGATGCCGGTCTCTTTCTTGAAGGCGTTGGCGGCGTCGTCATTGCCGGCATAGGTGGCGGCGACTTTGTATCCGGCCTTCTTCAGCCCCTTAGACACGGCTTCGCCGATGCCGCGCGTCCCTCCCGTGACCAGAGCCACACGTCCCATTGCTTCCTCCCTTGGCGCACGTTAGCGCCGGCTTCTTCGTGATAAAACCTGCGTGTGGGGCGGCAAACGGCCACCCCACACAAAACCCTACGCCCGGTTGAGGCCGAGACCTAGTCGCGCTCGACGCACATGGCGATGCCCATGCCGCCGCCGATGCACAGCGTGGTGAGGCCCTTCTTGGCGTCCGCCTTCTGCATTTCGTGCAGCAGCGTGACCAGGACGCGCGCGCCGGAGGCACCTATGGGGTGACCGATAGCGATGGCGCCGCCATTGACGTTCACCTTGCCGGTATCCCAGCCGAGATCCTTGTTCACGGCGCAGGCTTGCGCGGCGAAGGCCTCGTTGGCCTCGATTAGGTCGAGATCCTGGGGCTTCCAGCCGGCATTCTCCAGCGCCTTACGGGACGCGGGGATCGGGCCGGAGCCCATGACGGACGGGTCGACGCCGGCTTGCGCCCAAGAGGCGATGCGGGCGAGCGGCTTGAGGCCACGCTTCTTGGCTTCCGCGGCGGTCATCAGCACGACGACGGCGGCGCCGTCATTGATGCCCGAGGCGTTGCCGGCGGTGACGGAGCCGTCCTTGTCGAAGGCGGGCCGCAGTTTGGCGAGGCTTTCGAGGGTCGCGCCGTCGCGGATATATTCGTCCTCGCTCACCACGATGTCCCCTTTGCGGGTCTTGATGGTGACGGGAACGATCTCGTCGGTGAATTTGCCGGCCTTCTTGGCGGCCTCGGCCTTGTTCTGGGAGGCGACGGCGAAGGCGTCCTGCTCATCGCGGGTGATCTGCCACTTGTTGGCGACATTCTCCGCGGTGTTGCCCATGTGATAGCCGTTGAAGGCGTCCCATAGGCCATCCTTGATCATGGTGTCGATGAGTTCGGCATTGCCCATCTTCACGCCGTTGCGGAGATGGGTGGCATGGACCGACTGGCTCATGCTTTCCTGGCCGCCGGCGATGACGATGTCGGCACTGCCGAGCGCGATCTGCTGGGCGCCGTTGACCACGGCGCGCAGGCCCGAGCCGCACACTTGGTTCAAGCCCCAAGCCGGGGTCTCGATGGGCAGGCCGGCGCCAATCGATGCCTGGCGCGCCGGGTTCTGGCCCTGCGCCGCCGTGAGAACCTGTCCGAGGATCACCTCGCTCACATCTTCGGGCTTCAGTTTCGCCCGCTCCATCGCCGCCTTGATCACGATCTGGCCCAGCTCGTGCGCCGGCAGGCTGGCCAGCGAACCGTTGAACGATCCGACGGGCGTGCGCGCGGCGGCGACAATGACAATCTCTTCCGCTTTCATACGAATTCTCCATACCCTTAGGGACCCCAGGTCATACCCTAGTGATTCCCGTAGGGAAAGCCTCCAATGGCCTAGGCCGTTAAGGCTCCGGCGAAGCCTCTGGTGCCTCGCACAAGGAACGTGCTAGTCATCTTCGCAGGTGCGGCATAGAGTAGCCTTAGGCGCTGGCGCCAGAGCGTAGGAGTGACGACAATTGGCTAGGGACGTGGACCAAGAGGGCCGGCCGGTCATTATCAAGAAATACGCCAACCGGCGGCTTTATAATACCGATACAAGCACGTATGTGACTCTCGAGGACCTCGCCGAAATGGTGCGCGGGGAGCGCGACTTCGTCGTCTACGACGCGAAGACCGGCGAAGACCTCACCCATGCTGTCCTCACGCAGATCATCGTCGACCAGGAAAGCAGAGGGACCAACCTTCTGCCTATCGGTTTCTTGCGCCAGCTGATCCGCTTCTACGGTGACAGCATGCAGAAGCTTGTGCCGAGTTATCTTGAGTTCAGTCTCGACTCGCTGACCCGCCAGCAGGAGCAGTATCGCCGCCGCTTTGCCAATGCTTTCGGCACCACGGCCTTTGATGCGATGCAAGAACAAGTGCGGAAGAATTTCGAGACGTTCGAGCGGGCGTTCGGCGTGTTCACGCCGTTCTCAGGCTCCGATGGCTCCGATGGCGCCAATGCGCACGGACTTCCGGCGCCACAAGGCGCTGAAGGTGTCGAAGGGGCGGACGTCAGCGCTGCGCTCGCGGCCAAGACAGGCACCAAGACGAGCACCAAGCCCAGCGGCGACGATATCGACACGCTCAAGGCCGAGCTTCTGGCCATGCAGCAGCGGCTCGAGAAGCTCTCCCGCGACTAGATTGATTTTCAACTTCGGTTGTTACTGCCGGGCTTGACCGGGCAATCGATTCCACTGGCCCTTCCGCGCGTCAGGCGTAACGGCATGGATGCCCGGATCAAGTCCGGGCATGACGACGTCAGTCTGCTGGGAACGCCTAAGCGGCTTGGGCCGTGCGCCGGCGCATATGGGCGGCCGTCAGATCCGCCTCGACCAGCGCCCGGTCATGAGCGTTATCGGCCAGGAGGTGGACATGCACCTCGTTGGCGCCGCACTTGGCGGCCTCATGGCGGAGATGGGCGAGGTTGAGCGAAACGGCGTCGTCCTTGGTGTCGCCGAAGGCGATGCCCTCACGGGTGCCGTCCTCGTAGCGGCGAACCAGGATGTAATTGGCCTGGGGCAGAGCCGGGCAGCCCACCAGCGTATAGACGCTGTGGAGATAACGGCGGCCCGAGGCGCCTCGCCAATAATGGAAGGCTTGCGCGAAGGCGGCTTCGGCGCAGACCAGCGCAGGCTCATCGGCCGGCCCCCAAGGGGCAGGCGTCTCAGCGGATATAGCTTGGCTCGTCCACATCGGAATCCGTCCCGTTAACTAAGTAACCTACCTGAAATGGGTTGACCGATGACAAATTCAAGACCGTCAGCGATCACGAATCTTTCTGGAACAAAGGATGAACTTGACGTGCTGGAGCGTCAAGCTTTTAAGTGTTACCAAGGCGTTAACGGGTGGGGTCGGCGGCCTTCGCCTCGGCCAACAACCGGCTCGATGCGGTCTCGATGTCGTCTTCGAGCCGGTTCATGAATTCAGCCTTGGGCAGCCCTGCGGGCAGCGGATCGAGGATCTCAACCACCACTTTCCCCGGCTTTCTGAGCCAACTGCGCCGCGGCCAGAAAACGCCGGAGTTGAGCGCGATCGGCACGCACGGCACGCGCAGCGCCGAATAAATCAGAACGATGCCGGTCTTATAATCTGGCGGCGCACCCGGCGCGCGGCGGGTTCCTTCGGGGAACATTATGATTTCGCGCCCGGCCTCGATTCGTTCTTTGGCCACGCGCAGCATGCGGCGGAGCGCCGTGGGGCCCTTGTCGCGGTCCACGGGGATCATTTGGAACTTGTACGAGAACCATCCGTGGAATGGGATCCAGAACAGCTCGCGCTTCATCAGCATGGCCGGATCGCGGAACAGCGGTATCAGGGCGAAGGTCTCCCACGCCGATTGGTGCTTGGCGGCGACGAGACAGGGCCCCTTGGGCAGCTTGTCGAGCCCGCGCACCTCGAAGTCCAAACCGACAATATGTTTCAGCAGCCAGAGTTCGAGCCGGGCATGGACCTTGAGCGCGGCCATGGCCCAGCTGCGCGGGGTGAACAGCAGCGGACTGCCGAGCACCACGAACAGCGCGGTGGTCACATAGAACAGGAGACTGAAGAGGAGGGAGCGGAGCATAGCGAGGTGGGCCGGGCTTAAGGCTCGGGCCGGTCCTCGGGCGGCACCGAACCGCCCCGCACGGTCATGCGCACCAGATTGGTGGCGCCGAGCCGCGCCAACGCCGGGATGTATTTCAGATATTCGGAGAGCAGCAGCTTGGTGGTGCCGGGGAAGGTCCACCAGCGCTCCACATGCACATTGTTGTCGACCACGGCGTAGGGGATCAGCGTGACGCCCGGCATGGCGCGGGCCAGCTCCGCCAGCGCGCGCGGCATATGATAGTTGGAGGTGACGATGATGACCGAACCGTATTCATGGAGCGCCACCCATTGGGCGGTCTCGGTGGCGTTGTCGATGGTGTTGCGCGCTTCCTTGTCGATGTCGACGCAGCAGGCGAAATACTGATCGCCTTGGCTGGCCAGCGTCTTCAGCTGCTCTCTGGTGGTGTCGCGGTTGACTCCGGTGATCAGCACGCGCTTGGCCTTGCCTTTGGCGAGCAGTTTCATGGCGTCGTCGATCCGCGCGACGCCGCCGGTCAGCACGGCGATGCCATCGGCGGCATAGGCCGGCTCGCGCCGCTCGCGGTCCACGCTGTTGGCGAACACGATGAAGCCGATGATGAGCATGACGAGACCCAGGATCGTCGCGTCGAACAGCAGCCGGACGCTGCCCATGACGCCGCCGAAGCGCCGGAAATGCCGCCGCCGGGCGCTCTCTTGAACCTCATCCTGGACCTCTTGAACGTCCTCGGTCACCACGCACTCCCAACCCGCATCGGCGTGGCGCAGGATAGGCAAAATCCCTCGCCCATGAAATCCGCTTTGCCGGGGGCCATCGCCGCACTCATGCGTAGGATTTGAGGACGCGGAATACGCCGAGCCGCGAGGTGATCATGCATAGGCCGGCGACGACGACGACGACGACCGCGCAGAGCAGGTAGCCGCCGATGTCGAGCTCGCCGGAGCCCAGCAGGCGGCGCGTCTCCGCCTCGGTGACGACCCCGCCGCCCAGCAGATACATGGCGAAAGGCAGGAGCAGGAAGGCGACCGCCGCGGCGATGGCGCCCATGAGGCCGGCGCGCACACCGAGCCCAAGGAAATGGCGTTCGAACTCGCCGCTGATGAAGCGCTCATTGGCGCCGACGAAATGCAGCACCTCGATGATCTCGCGGTTGGAGGCCATGGCGCTGCGCGTGGCCGAGATGATGGCGGCGATGGTCGCGGCGGCGACCAGGCCCAGCACGGCGATGCCGCCAAGCGCGGCCGAGCGGGTGATGGAGCGGATCTCCGCCTGCCAGCGGCGGTGATCGTCGAGGGTGACGCCTTCGAAATTCTGCGTCAGCGCCGTCTTGATGAGCTCGATGTCCGGCGGGCTGGAGCGGTCGATCTCCACCGCGATGAGGCGGGGGATGGGCAGTGCCGACAGCGCCGCAGTGGACCCGAGCCACGGCTCCAAGAGCTTCGCACTATCGTCGGCGGTGAGCGGCTTGACCCGGGTGATGCCGCGCTGCTTGGCGAGGAACAACGACACCAGCGTCATCTTCTTCTCGATGTCGGGGGCGTTGATGGGGTCGAGCTCGACGGTGATCTCGCTGGCGATGTCGTCGACCCAGGCCTGCGCCGACTGATTGATCATGTAGACGCCGCCGGCGGTGAGACAGGCGAGAAACGTCATGATGGCGATCACGACGGTGAGCGCGTTGCCGGCGATGGACGCGGACGGCACGATCTGGGAGGGGGCGGCTTGGAAGCGTTTGGGCAAAAGCGCGGTGAGCCGCGCCGGCAGGATGGCCGCCAGCAGGGTGGTCCAGGGATAGTCCCTGATGTCGGTAACGGCGCTCACGGGGTTGAGACCTGCAGCTGGCCATCGAGGAGCATGAGGCGCGGCGCCTCGAGCTGGTCCATGAGGGCATAGTCATGGGTGGCAATGATGACCGAGGTGCCGAGCCGGTTGAGCTCGACGAATAGCCGGAGCAGGCGGTTGCCGATGGCCGGATCGACATTGCCGGTGGGCTCGTCGGCCAGCAGCAGCTCGGGGCGGCCGATCACGGCCCGGGCGATGGCCGCGCGCTGCTTTTCACCGCCGGACAGGATCTCCGGGTAGGCGTTGATGCGATCGCCGAGCCCGA
>Ga0307380_10005378_pt1 | contig 16978 bp, 14 predicted proteins | sample UN3MG_FD_202239 | JGI IMG/M metagenome (GOLD analysis project Ga0307380, IMG submission 202239) | Soil microbial communities from Risofladan, Vaasa, Finland - UN-3 | ecosystem: Environmental > Terrestrial > Soil > Coastal area > Acid sulfate soil | place: Finland: Risofladan, Vaasa | collected...
TGATCTCCGACCGTGCCTTCGCGGGGTCCGACACGTGGGCCACCAGCTACGTGCTGGCGGCCGCCATCCGCGCGATTGGTAGCATAGGCGTCTCGCCTGTGCCAGGTAGCATAGGCGTCTCGCCTGTGCCAGGTAGCATAGGCGTCTCGCCTGTGCCTTCGGATGAAGCGAAGACCCAGGCCGGATCGGCCACAGGCGGGACGCCTGTGCTACCCGATCTGGTGCTCTGCGGCGAGCGGGCCACCGACGGCGACACCGGCCAGGTCGGGCCGGGCATCGCATCGTTCCTTGGGATGCCGGTGCTCACGTACATCGGCAAGATCGAGAAGGTCTCCGACGGCAAGGCCCGCGTGCATCGGCTGGTCGAGGACGGATACGAGGTGCTGGAGACGGAGCTGCCGGCCCTCCTGACCGTCGTGAAGGAGATCGCCGACCCGCGCCTGCCGACACTCCGCGGCAAGCAGAAGGCCAAGAAGGCCGACATCCCCGCCTGGGGGCCGAACGACCTGGACGTGAAGGCAGAGTGCCTGGGCCTGGAAGGCTCGCCGACGCGCGTGGTGAAGATCTTCCGCCCGAAGGTCGCGCGACAGTGCGAGAAGGTTGTCGCCACCGACGAGCAGGCCATCCACAAGGCCGTCGATCGAGTGGTGGAGTTTCTTCAGAAGAAAGATTTGGTGTGAAGGGCGTAGGGCGGGCTGTGCCCGCCGAGGGCATAGGGCGTAGGGCGGGCTGTGCCCGCCGAGGGCGTCGAGAGGCAAGGCTATGGAATACAAGGGCGTCTGGATCCTCGCCGAGCAGTCCGAAGGCCGCGTGCAGCGGATCAGCCACGAGCTGCTGACACGCGGGCGCGACCTGGCCGACAAGCGAAAGGCCGAGTTGACGGCCGTCATCTTCGGAAGCGACATCAACGCCGACGACCTTCAGGAGTTGATCGACCGCGGCGCCGACGCGGTGATCGCCATGGAAGCGCCGCCGCTGGAGCATTTCCTGCCCGAGCCGTACGCGGCCTGCATGCTGAAGCTCATCGCCGAGCGCCGGCCCGAGATCATCATCGCCGGGGCGACGACGACCGGGCGGACGCTCATGCCGTACGTCGCCACCAGGGCCAACGCCGGGCTGACGGCCGACTGCACCGTACTGGACATCGACGCCGAGACGGGCGGGCTGCTCCAGACGCGGCCGGCCATCGGCGGCAACATCATGGCCACCATCAAGACGCCGAAGCACCGCCCGCAGATGGCGACGGTGCGGCCGCGCTCGACCAAGCCCGCGCCCAGGCAGCAAGGCCGCACCGGCAAGATCGAGAGGCTGGCGGCGCCGCCCGAGCTGCTCGCCAGCCGCGTGAGGCGAGTGGACTTCGTGCCCAACCCCGACGAGCACGCCCTGGCCGACGCCGACGTGGTCGTGGTCGTCGGGCGGGGCATCAAGAAGGGCGAGAACGTCCCCATCGGCCAGAAGCTCGCCGACGCCCTCGACGCCGCGCTGGGCGCCACCCGCGACGTGGTGGACCGCGGCTGGCTGAGCTACCCGCATCAGATCGGCCTGTCCGGCAAGACAGTCACGCCGAAGCTCTACATCGGCATGGGCGCGTCGGGGTCGATCCAGCACCTGGCCGGCATGCAGACCTCCGAGAACATCGTGGCGATCAACACCGACCCCGAGGCGCAGATATTCCGCGTGGCCGACATCGGCATCGTGGGAGACCTTTTCGAAGTGGTGCCGGTGCTGACTCAGAGGATCAAGGAAATCAAGGGCAAAGAGTGAATCGAGAAATCCGAAGCTCGAAATCCGAAACAAGCACGAATGACCGAATGATCCAATGACCCAAACGCGCCCGACCAGGAAGTATGACCTGGAAGACAGGACCGCGGAGTTCGCCAAGCGGGTACGTGCACTGGTCAGGCGGCTGCCCAGGACGCTGGCGAACATCGAGGATGCCAAGCAGCTCATTCGCGCATCCGGGTCGGTCGGCGCGAACTATATCGAGGCCAATGAGGCGCTCGGCAAGAAGGACTTCCTGATGCGGGTCAAGATCTGCCGCAAGGAGGCCAAGGAAAGCGGCTACTGGCTCCGCCTCCTGGACGTCGGGGCAAATCGCGAAGTCGACCAGGAACGGAACGCACTGGCCCAAGAGGCCGCTGAGCTGACCAGCATCTTCGGATCGATCGTCCGCAAGAGCGGCAGGAGCGAATAGCCGTTTCGAGCATTCGGGCTTGGTGTTTCGGATTTGTTTCGGATTTCGAGATTCGGATTTCGGGTTTTTGACAGCGAGCACGGCCCCATGACAACACAGACAACGTATTCGGCGCTCACTCCAGAGATCGTCTCCGAACTCAAGAAGATCGTCGGCGAAAAGTTCGTCGTCTTCGGCGACGCCGAGAAGCTCGAGCCGTACAGCCACGACGAGGTGGCGGAGGCCGAGTACGCCCACATGCCCGATGCGCTTGTCCGCCCGGCGACGGCTGAGCAGATCGCGGCGATCCTGAAGCTGGCCAACCGCGAGCGGATTCCCGTCACGCCGCGCGGCGCCGGCAGCGGGCTTTCCGGCGGGGCCGTGCCATTGGCCGGCGGGATCGTCCTGCTGTGCGACCGGATGAACGAGATCCACGAGATCGACCGCGAGAACATGATGATCACGGTCGGGCCGGGCGTCGTCACCAACGAGATCAACGAGGTCCTCAAGGACACAGGGCTATTCTTCGCGGGCTACCCGATGAGCCTGGAGACGTGCTTCGTCGGCGGCAACATCGCCGAGAACGCCGGCGGCGGCAAGGCCGTCAAGTACGGCGTGACGGGGCGATACGTCGTCGGCCTGGAGATCGTCACCCCCGCCGGCGAGATCGTCCAGCTCGGCGGCAAGCTCGTCAAGGACGTCACCGGCTACAACATGATCGGCCTGATGATCGGCTCGGAGGGCACGCTGGGCGTCTTCACGAAGGTCACGCTGAAGCTCATGCCGCTGCCGAAGGCCAACGTGGACCTGCTGGTGCTGTTCAAGACCGCCGACGAGGCCATCGCCACCGTCCCGAAGATCATGACCGGCGGCATCATCCCGACGGCCATCGAGTTCATGGACGCCTCGGCGTTCAAGGCCGCCTGCCAGTACCTCAACGAGACGATCCCCTATCACCAGGCCGGCGCGATGCTGCTGATAACCGTGGACGGGCCCGACGCCGAACAGGTCGAGGGCGAGTACGAGGCCATCGGCGAGATGTGCCTGTCGGCCGGCGCGATGGAGGTGTACGTGGCCGACAACTACACGACCTCCGAGCGGATATGGAAGGTGCGTCGCAATATCGCGGAGGCCTTCAAGGTGGTCTCGCCGCACCAGAGCCTGGAGGACATCGTCGTCCCGACGGCGAACATCGCCAAGATGGTGGCCGAGCTCCAGAAGCTCTCGGCCAAGTGGGACTGCCCGATCCCCTGCTACGGTCACGCGGGCGACGGCAACCTGCACGCCACGCCCGTGATGAACCCCGACTGGACGGTCGATCAGTGGCACGAAAAGCTGCCGAAGATACTCGTGGAGCTCTACAAGATCACCAAGTCCCTCGGCGGCACGATCTCGGGCGAGCACGGCATCGGCAACAAGCGAAAGCAGTACATGTCGCTGGTCATGGAAGAACCGGCGCTGGAGATGATGCGGGCAATCAAGCGTGCCCTCGACCCCAACAACATCCTCAACCCGGGCAAGATCTTCGACGTGTAGGCGGCAAGTACCACAGGCCTCTGGCCTGTGAGAAACAGGTACCATAGGCCTCTGGCCTGTGAAGCGTTGCCCGCGCCGCGCAAAACGGCAAGCCGGCCTGCAGCGGGCGCCGGACCGGGAGAATCACATGGGCATCTCTATTGGCATCTGCGGAACGGGCAGCTTCGCGGGATCGTTCATTCCATTGTTCAAGAGCCACCCGCTGGTGGAGCGCGTGGTGCTCTGCGACCTGGACGCGGCCAAGCTCAAGGCCGCCGCCGACAAGCACGGCATCGACCGCACCTGCCCATCGCTGGATGCTCTATGTCAGGAGGACGTTGATGCCATCGCGATCTTCACTCAGCACCACATTCACGGCCCGCAGGCAGCGCAGGCCCTGAAGGCCGGAAAGCACGTCTACTCGGCTGTGCCGGCCGCCGCTAGCGTCGAGGAGGCCAAGGCCATCGTCCAGGCCGCCCGCCAGACCGGTCGCATCTACATGACCGGCGAGACCAGCACGTACACGCCGGCCGCCCTCTACTGCCGCCGACGAGTCCAGCACGGCGACTTCGGCCACGTCGTCTACGGCGAGGGCGACTACATGCACGACATGGACCACGGCCTGTACGACGTGCTGAAGTGGCGCCTCGGAGAGGATTGGCAGCGATACGCCAACTGGCCGCCTATGTATTACCCGACCCACTCTGTGAGCATGATCGTCTCGGTCACCGGCGCGCGGGTCACGCACGTCTCCGCGATGGGCTTCGAGGACCGACACGCGGACGGCCTGTTCCGCCGCGACGACAGCATCTATGACAACCGCTTCAGCAACGAGACGATGCTGGCCCGCATGTCCGACGGCAGCATGTCCCGCTTCAACGAGTTTCGCCGGATCGGCACTCCCTGCCGCGAGGGCATGCGACTCTACGGTACCGAGGGGGCCTACGAGGACCAGTTCTCCGGCCGGCGGTGGCTCACCAAGGACGGCAAGGTCTTCGAGGACCTGACTGATCTTCTGGCCTGCCGCGACCGCGCCCGGGCGTCCGACGGGGCCGTCTTCAAGGGCGTCTCCGCCGTGCACGACCTGGAGCGCCTGCCGGCCGAGTTCGCCGGACTGTCCAGCGGCCATGCGGGGTCGCACCATTACCTCGTGGACGATTTTGTCAAGGCCTGCGCGGGCGTCGCGCCCCTGCCGATGAACGTCGCCGTGCAGGCGGCACGCTACCTGCTGCCGGGACTCATCGCCCACGAATCGGCCCTGGCCGGCGGAAAACTCATGGAAGTACCCGATTTCGGCGACGCGCCCTAGCCGCCGGCGGCGACATACTATTATCTCAGAGTGACCGGTTCGCTCTGGCCCCGAAGGGGTCTGCGATGATAGCCGTGGGCGGAAGCCCACGGTAGCGGGCCCGTTGGGAGTGGAGCCCCGCAGGGGCGATCGAGATTCCCGCATGAGCTCAGCGACATGGAGCGGTTCGATCGCCCCTCTGGGGCTCCAATCGTAACTGCTTGCCAACCGGGGGCGGCTTCCGCCCCCCGGCTATCGTCGGGCCGGCCCTTCGGGCCTGAAAGCGGTCAGTTTGAGTATTATGGAAGGTCACGGATGACGCGAGCGGTTGCGCTGATCCTGGTCGCCTTCGCCTTGGCGCCCGGCTGTCGCCGGCAGGCCCCCGCCCCCGCCACGCAGCCCGCCGGGCGGACGACGCGCGACGCAACCAGGGCGCCAGCCACCAGACCGCAGAGAGGCTACAAGGTCGTCCACGTCTTCGTGGCCCTCTGCGACAACGCCAATCAGGGCATCGTGCCCGTGCCGGCCGCACTCGGCAACGGCCAGAGCCCAGCCTCCAACCTCTACTGGGGCGCGATGTACGGCGTGAAGACGTTCTTCAAGCGCTCCCGCGAATGGTCCGCGCTGCGGCACGCGACCGAGCCAAACGAGCCGGCCATTCTCGAACGGGTCGTCTTCCGCAGTTCGCGCGGGGCGGCGGTGTACGTGCTGGCCGACGCCTACGACGGGGCGAGGATGAAACAGGCGCTGACGGACTTCCTCCAGTCGGCCGCCGGGCGGAAGGCCGTCGCGGTCAGGCTCGCCGGCGAGCCCGCCGCCACAACGCTCCAGGCCGGCGGACTGGCCGACATGGTCTGCTTCGTCGGCCACAACGGGCTGATGGACGCCCCGCTCGACGCGACGCCCCGCCACGCCGGCGGCGCGAACCCCGACTGCGCGGTCGTGCTCGCCTGCAAGAGCCTGTCCTACTTCGCCGCGCCGCTCGCCGAGGCCAACTGCCCGATCCTCGTCGCGACGACCGGCCTGATGGCCCCCGAGGCGTACACGCTGGACGCCGTCATCCGAAGCTGGGCCGCCGGCGAGACGCCCGCACAGGCTCTCGACGCGGCCGCAGCCGCCTACGCCAGGTATCAGAAGTGCTCCCGCTCCGCCGCGCGGCGCTTGTTCGCGGCCGGCCGTTAGCCGACAATGGCGCCCGCCAATCGGGAGAGCCAAGGCCATGAACAGGCTTGCGGCAGGGGTCATCGTGCTTGCGACGGTCATCGGAGCGGGCAATCCCGCATGCTTGGGGGCGCCACCGACCATCGGCGCCAGGCATGCATGCCCGGCCTATGGACTTCGGTTTTGCGCCGGCGGGCGAACGCCCGAGTATTGGGGAACTGACAATGGAAACCGAGGTAGTGGCGTTCGCGCCGATCTTGAATGCGGGAGTGGCAGACCAGCCAGATTATGAGTTCGCACGTGGCGTGAGTCTGTGCGCGTCCACTCCTCCCAGAGCTCTGGCGGAAGGGATAGCTCGCACAAAGACAAACGAGTGGATAGCACCTGTTGAGGCAACGCACCTCGATCTTGCTCGAGGCTTTCTTTGGACATGGGCAACGATAGACGCATCGCTTGGGTTCCGTTCGGTACTTCGTCGGCACAGAGAACTGTCCTCAAGAATAATGGATGTGATGTGGTGCATCTACCTCCAGCCTCATGGAGAGAATGCGTACTGGCGTATGGGGGGATTGGCCAATTGCGCAGTATACCTCACGGCACCTCGGTGTGCTCTGGCACGTCCAAGACGGTTCCCCTTCATGTACGGCGTGCCAAACGAGGAACAACGCAAAGTGTTGCCTTGGTCTGTTCCGATGCTGAATTATGCGGATCGGCTTGCATCGACGCTACAAGCCTACAAGAAGCGCATTCCGCGGTTGACACTCGCTGCGAATCTGCATCGTCTGATGGCGTCGATCGAACCGAGATCACACGCCGCCGTTCGCTTGCAACTCGCTGTGACAGCCCTGGAAACACTGTTTGTATCCCCCGCCGAACGTCGCGACTTGTGGGAGTCGCCCATTCCGTGTCGTGTGCATCAGGCTACAACGCCCGGGATGGCTGTCAGCGAGGGCTATTTCGACGAACTACGGATTGTGCGGAACGACGCTGTTCATCGCGGCGGCCTGAGAAGACGCGGGGCGAAAGAGCGTTTCATGCGTGCTAGGGTTCTGATCGAGACGGAGTTGATTCTACGCGAGTCGCTCAGATGGGCGATTGACAACATCGAAGTCGTCGGTGAGCACTTCGAAGATGATAGTTGGCCTGCTAACCTGTAAGGCAGAGGCATCGCTAAGTAGATGGCAAGTGGTATGCCCTGTCCCGCAGGGACCGGGCATCGTACGGTCCGAACGCTCATGGAACTCCCCGACTTCGGCGACACGCACCTGTGAGGACAAGCCCATGGATCGCCCTGCCCGAACCCGAGCCCTTGCGGCCGTCCTGCTCGCACTGGCAGGCCCCGTTTGCGGGGCGGACGACCCTAGACTGAAGCTCATGCACCGCTGGGTGTATGTCTCGACGAACATGCTGGTTAACAAGAACGTCGAGAACACGCTGTCGCTGCTGGAGCGCGTGGCGAAGGCCGGCTACAACGGCATCGTCCTGACCGACAGCAAGTTCATGCGCTGGGACAGCCTGCCGGGCCGCTACGCCGCCAACGTCGGCCGCGTCCGCAACGCCTGCCGCAAGCTCAAGCTCGACGTGATCGCGGCCGTCTGCCCCATCGGATACTCCGAGGGACTGCTGGCGCACGACGCAAACCTGGCGGCCGGCCTGCCGGTCAAGGGCGCGCCCTTCATCGTCCGCGGCGGGCGGCTCGTGCCCGACGACCCCATCAAGCTCGCCAACGGCGGCTTCGAGGACCACCGCGGCCACAAGCCCGCCGGCTGGGGCTGGGCCGACAAGCCCGGCGAGATCAGCTTCATCGACACGGATGTCCGCCGCTCCGGCCGGGCGTCGCTCCGCATGCAGGACATCGGCCGGCTCAACGCCCCGCACGGCAACGGCCGTGTCATGCAGAAGCTCAAGGTCGAGCCCTTCCGCTACTACCACGTGTCGGCCTGGGTGAGGACGAAGGACTTCGACGCCGCCGACCAGGTCCGCATCGCCGTCCTCGCCGACGGCCGCACGCTCAACTACTACGAGCCGCGAATCGCGCGCACGCAGGACTGGCGGCGAGTGGACATCACCTTCAACTCGCTGGAGCACCGCGAGGTGAACCTGTACCTGGGCGTCTGGGGCGGCAAGGGCGGCGCGATCTGGTGGGACGACGCGCGGATCGAGCCGGCCGGGCTGGTCAACGCCGTCCGCCGCGCCGGGGCACCCCTGAAGCTCACCAGCGCCGACGGCAGAACCACCTACACCGAGGGGAAGGACTTCGCCGGCGCCTCAGACCCCAAGCTCGGCAATGTCCCCTGGCCCGGAGGGTTCACCATCTGGCACGACCCGCCGGCCGTCGCCGTTCCCGCCGGCAGCCGGCTCGTCGAAGGCCAGCGCGTGCGGATGAGCTACTACCACACGGCCATCATCCATCGCAGCCAGGTCGCCTGCTGCATGAGCGAGCCGAAGGTCTATGACATACTCGACTGGCAGATCGCCCGCGTGCTGAAGAACGTCTCGCCGGACGGCTGGTTCATGCAGCACGACGAAATCCGCGTGCAGGGCTGGGACGAATCGTGCGCCGCGACGAAGCTCACGCCGGGCGGAATACTTGCCGACAACGTCCGCCGCTGCACGAGCATCATCCGCAAGCACGACGCGGCCAAGCCGATCTATGTGTGGTCCGACATGTTCGACCCGCACCACAACGCCGGCCGGACCGGCAGGACCTATTACCTCGTCAAGGGCGTCGATCCGTGGTACGGCTCATGGGAGGGGCTGGACCCCAACGTCGTGATCGTCAACTGGCACAACCACGCCGCCGGCCGGCTGGATTCGCTCAAGCACTTCGCCTCGCGCGGGCACAGGCAGATTCTCGCCGGCTACTACGACGCCCCGCCGGGGCGGATTGTCGAGTGGCTGCGCGAGGCGCAGCAGGTCAAGGGCGTGATCGGCGTGATGTACACCACCTGGAAGCGCGACTACTCCAAGCTCGACGCCTTCGCCCACGCCGCCGCCTCCGTCGCCCAGTGGCCGGACAGGTAGGGCGTGCGGCTCCGCTTGGGTGCCACGCTTCTGCTTGCAGAAGCGTGCAATGCAGCGAGACATCATCGCACATCTAAGGCCAAAGCCAGATACGTCTCTTGGGTCTGATCGCGTTGAAGTCGGTTTGAAGACAGGCGAACTCTTTCCGACACTCCTCGATAGGCCTGTCCCGGAACGGGTTCTCGGGCATCACCCTCTCTCGCCGAAGTGCGCGGTACATCTGGAACATGGTCTCCCTTGTCTTCTGGATCAACTCGCGATCCTCGCGACGGTAGTAGTCCTCCACCTGCTCAAAGAGGATATGCCAAGCATGATCCCAACCCACGTCAAAGGCGAAATCAAACGGCTTCTGCGGAGCGTCATGACTGAGCCAGTTACCGAACTCTTGGACGTTCCGGACCAGCACCTGCAGTTTGGCTCTGGAGTTCGCCCGCCCCACCTTGAGCAATCGCCTGTTGACCCTTATGGCGTAGAAAAGGCTGACTACTGAAAACGCCAAAGCGACGACGCTGAGGAGTACATTCGCCCGTTCCATATTGGATCCCGCCGAAGCCCACACCACTGGGGCCGGGTGCCACGCTTCTGCTTGCAGAAGCGTGCCATTATCGAACGCTCATAGCAAGACCACCGGAATGCTGTCCCGGTCGATCGGTATCGGCTCGTCTACGCCCTCATGGTGGGCTCGCAAGCTCGACCACGGCCAGTCCTCAGCCCGCTCAACCAGCCCTCTGCGAATGGGATTGTCATGGACGTAGGCGATCTTCTCGTGGATGTCGCGGTCGGAGCGTAGGTTGCGGTCATACCCTCCGCCCCGCTGCCAGAAGCGGTACGCCACCTTCCCGTTCGACGTCCGGTGCTCCATCCGGCGGAGCGACGCCTGGCTGTTCTCTCTGGCCCACAACCACGCCCTTCGAGCCACCGGCAGCTTGACGCTCTTGAGGATCGCGCTAATGGGGTCGAATCCCGCGGCCAGAGCACGATGTGGACGTGCTCCGGCATGATCACGTATGCCCACAGGTCGAACGCGAGACGACTCCGGGCTGCGCTCAAGGCTTCCAACAACCATCGACAGGCACGCTGGCCGCGGAAGAAGGGCTGGCGATGAAGACACGAGAAAGTCAGACAGTGGGCATCGTAAGGCGTGTCCCACCGCTTGCATCGCTTCCTGCGCGCCCGCTTGGCATCCCCTTGCATGTCTTGAGTATCTCTTGAGGCGCACGCTTCTGCAAGCAGAAGCGTGGCACCCCGCTCCAAGCAGAAGCGTGGCACCGCGACATCAGGCGGTCGTCGCCCGGGCTATTGGCTTGCGGCGATCTTGTACAGGTGGACGGCGTAGGGGCCGAAGTCGTCTGTGAACTTGCCGCCCTTGACCTCGATGGTGCGGCCTTCGCCCAGGACCTCGGCCGTCGCGGCGGCCGGCAGGTGCTTGACCGTGAAGGCGGCCTTCGTCTCGGCCTTGCGCTGGGCGGCGGCGAACAGATACACCGCCCCGCCGTGACGCTTGACCATCAGGTCGATCGGGACAGTCTTGTTGGCGCTGTCGGCCGTCGCGGCGCCGGCCACCGTCAGGGAGTTCAGCACCGGCGCCAGGGCCGTGATCTGCTTGTTGATGTCCGTGACGGCCTGTCGCGTGGCGGGGTCGTTGATCGGGAAGGCGAAGTCCCTGGTCGGCTCCCACTGGTGGCAGAAGTAGATGATGCCCCTGGCGCCGCGGATCAGCGCCATCCACACCTCGCTGCGCATCTCGGCGGGGCTGGCCATCCGCTCGGCGTTCTTGATATGCGAGGCCTCCGTGATGAACCAGACGATCTTGCGGTCTTGGCCGTACTTCCGCAGCCGCTCGACGCCCAGCGGAACCAGCTCCAGCTTGCCCGCCACCTCGCCGCGAACGTTGGTCACCGGATAGATGTCGTATGAGACGATGTCGCAGCCCTTGACCAGTCCGACGTAGTCGTTGGCCTTGGCCCAGCCGCCCTTCCAACTGTCGTTGGCGACGCCCTGGCCAAGGTTCAGCAGCACCGGGCGCGTCGGGTCGTTGCGGCGAATCCGCTGGTAGTCGGCGATGATCTTGTCCGGCTTGGCCTTGGGCACCCACTTGCCCTGGTCGTTCTTCGTGAAGTTGTCCGGCTCGTCGCCGTGCATCCAGCCGATGATCGTCGGGTCGTCCTTGTGCGCCAGGCCGACGTCGTTCTGGCTGCACACCGTGCGCATGCCGGCCGCCTTCAGGTCCGCGAGCTGCTTCTCCGTCGGCCCGCCGTGCAGCGCCAAGTATAAGTTCACGCCGATCGCCTTGTACTTGGCGGCCCGGCCGGGGCTCTGCGCCCACACACCGATCGGGAACCAGTTCGCATCGGCGCTCGGACCGTTGGCCCACTGCGCGTAAGGGGACTTCGCCGCCGCCGGCACCGCAGCCTTGGCCACAGGCTCAGCCGCACTGTCATCAACCGCCATCACCGCACCTCCAATCAGGACCATCATCATTCCGGCCACGATCCACATGCCCGTCGCTATGCACGGTCTCATTGGTGTTCTCCTTTGCGCAGTACGTCAATGACAGGAGCATCCGTCTTGCCCGCTAATGCTGCCGCCCCACCGTACCGCCGCCACCCAACCGCCGCAAGCGGCTCGGCCGCCCGACAATCATCGTGGCGCGGGCGCCTGGGAATCATCCAGCATGGGTATGACTCTGTTCAATCTGTGCAATCTGTGTAATCTGTGGACTCCTGGACAAGAAGGAACCGAGCAATGAGCCAGACCACGATCACGCTGCACAGCGAGTTTCAGATCGGCGAGGTGGACGAGCGAATCTTCGGTGGCTTCCTGGAGCACATGGGCCGGGCAGTGTACCAGGGCGTGTACGACCCCGACAGCCGGCACGCCGACGAGGACGGCTTCCGCACGGACGTGCTCGCCGCCCTCAAGCGCCTGAACATGACGGCCATGCGCTACCCCGGCGGGAACTTCGCCTCCGGCTATCACTGGCTCGACGGCGTCGGCCCGCGCGAGGCCCGCCCCACCGTCCGCGAGCTGGCGTGGAACAGCATCGAGCCGAACCGCTTCGGCACCGACGAGTTCGTCAAGCTCTGCCGCGCGATGAACTGGACGCCGATGCTCACGGTGAACCTCGGCACGGGCACGCCCGAGGAGGCCCGCAACTGGGTGGAGTACTGCAACGCGCCGCCCGGCACGCGCTACGCCGACATGCGTGCGGCCAACGGCTCGCCGCAGCCGTACGCGGTCAAGCTCTGGTGCCTCGGCAACGAGATGGACGGCCGGTGGCAGCTTGGCCACGTGCCCGCCGACCATTACGCCATCCGCGCGCAGCAGGCCGGCAAGATGATGAAGGACGTGGACAAGGGCATCGAGCTGGTGGCGTGCGGCTCGTGCGGCGTGGGGATGCCGACCTACATGGAATGGGACGAGACCGTGCTGAGCTACATGGGCGATCTGGCCGACTACGTCAGCCTGCACCGCTACGTCGGCAACAAGGCCGACGACACGGCCGACTTCCTGGCCATCACCAACTCGATCGACAGGCAGATCGAGGAGATGGACGCCGCGTGCCGGTTCGTCGCCGCCAAGCACCGCAGCCGCAAGCGCGCGCAGCTCTGCTTCGACGAGTGGAACGTCCACTACAAGGCCAGCTACGACCACCCGGCGGGCACGTTCGCACCGCACCTGATCGAGGAGATCTACAACCTGGAGGACGCCCTGGTGGTGGCGGGCTTCCTGCACAGCTTCGTCCGCCACGCCGACGTGCTGAAGATCGCCAACATCGCGCAGATCGTTAACGTGATCGCGCCGGTGCTGACGCGCGGCGACGAGCTGGTCATCCAGTCGATCTACTGGCCGTTCGAGATGTTCTCGCGCCGGCGCGCGGGCGTGTCGCTGCGGCCGGCCGTGAGCGGGCCGACCTACGAGGGCAAGACGCACGGCCGCGTGAACACGATCGACGCCAGCGCGATCCTGGACGCCGCCGGCGGGCGGCTGCACGTGTTCGCCACCAACCGCGACCTCGCCGGCCCCGCCGAGGTGAAGGTCCAGTTGGCCGACGGCCAGATCGCGGGCGTGGACAGCGCCGAGATGCTGACCGGCCCGGACCCCAAGGCCATCAACTCGTTCGAGAAGCCCGACGCGGTCGGCGCCCAGCCGTTCGACGAGATCGCCGTCAAGGGCGGCGCCGCCACCATGAAGCTCCCGCCGCTGTCCCTGGCGGCAATCACGTTCAAGCTCGCATGATGCGGGCGGGGGCCATAGGATGACAGGTTCCGCAACGGAAGCATGAGTGAAACCCGCTACAACCCGATCACGCAGGCGATTGCCGGAGAGCTGGCCCGGATCGTCGGCGAGAGGTACGTCGTATTCAACGATCCGGAGAAGCTCGAGCCTTACAGCCACGACGAGATCGCCGACCGGTCGTACGCGCGCATGCCGGAGGCGCTGGTCCGCCCGGCGACGGCGGGCGAGATCGCCGAGATCATGAAGCTGGCCAACCGCGAGCGATTCGCCGTGACGCCGCGCGGCGCGGGGTCGGGCCTTTCCGGCGGGGCCGTGCCGGTGGCCGGCGGCGTGGTGCTCCTCGTCGACCGGATGAACCGCATCCTCGATATCGACCGCGAGAACATGATGGCCGTCGTGCAGCCGGGCGTGGTCACCAACGAGATCAACGAGGCGCTGGAGCCCTACGGCCTGTTCTACGCGGGCTATCCGATGAGCCTGGAGACGTGCTACATCGGCGGCAACGTCGCGGAGAACGCCGGCGGCGGAAAGGCCATCAAGTACGGCGTCACCGGGCGATATGTCCGCGGGCTGGAGGTCGTCACGCCGACCGGCGAGATCGTCCGACTGGGCGGCAAGCTCATCAAGGACGTCACCGGCTACGACCTGATCGGCCTGCTGATCGGCTCGGAGGGCACGCTGGGCATCTTCACGGAGATCACGCTGAAGCTGCTGCCGCTTCCCAAGGCGGCGGTGGACCTGCTGGCGCTGTTCGCCTCGACGCAGGAGGCGATAGCCGCAGTTCCGCGGATCATGACGGCGTCCGGGCTGACGCCCACGTCGATCGAGTTCATGGACCAGACGGCGATGCGGGCGTCGTGCGAGTATCTCAACGAGAGCATCCCCTACCGCAAGGCCGGCCCCGAGGGCGCGGCGCTGCTGATCACGCTCGACGGGCAGGACGCGGCGCGCCTGGAGCGCGACTACGAGCGTGTGGGCGAGCTGTGCAGCGACGCCGGCGCGGTGGAGGTGTACGTCGCCGACAACGCCACGACATCGCGCCGCGTCTGGAAGGTCCGCATGAACATCGGCGAGGCCTACAACGTCCTCAGCCGCCACCAGAGCGCCGAAGACATCGTCGTGCCGCCGGCCCGGATTCCCCAGATGGTCGCCAAGCTCAACGAGCTAGCCGAGAAGTACGACGCGATCATCCCCTGCTACGGCCACGCCGGCGACGGCAACATCCACGCGAGGATCGTCATGAAGCCGTCGCGCGACCCCGCCGAGTGGAAGACCACGCTGCCGCGAATCCTCAAGGACCTCTACGAGCTGACGTCCGAGCTGGGTGGGCGCATCTCCGGCGAGCACGGCATTGGCCACAAGCGCAAGGAATACATGTCCACCGTGGTCTCGCAGCCGTACCTGGACATGCTCCGCGCGATCAAGCGCGCGATGGACCCCAAGTGCGTGCTCAACCCCGGCAAGATCTTCGATTCCTGACCGGCCCCCCCGGCCCTACCGCGAGGCCGACAGCTTCAGGCGCCTTAGCGTGCCGGCCGGCAGCTTGGGCTTGCGTTTGCGACGGCGACCCGGCTCCGGAACGTCCGGCTTGGGAACCCGCACCGGATGGTCCTCCACCGTCCTCAGTGCGTCGCATATGCTAGGGGCGCAGAGGTCCGCGTTGATCTCCCCGGCCAGACCCTCGGCCCGATTGAACACCCCGCCGGTCACCATCACCTGCATCTGCTGGAATATGCCTATCTCATGCACCAAGTCAATCAGCTTGCGAACGTTCGGCACGCCGGCCGGGTGCATCCCGTGGATGCACAGCACGTCCGGGCGAATCTTGCCGAGGAACTGCACCAGCTCGTCGTTCGGCACGCCCGAGCCAGGGAACCACACGCTCCAGCCCTTCGCCTCAAACAGGTCCGCCACGATCTGCGCGCCGAGCTCCGCCGTGTCGCCGTCGCCGCAGACGACTACCATCCGGCGGCCCGACTTCGGCTCGCGGGCCAGCATGCCCTGGAGCATGTCCGCGATCATCCGGTTGATCCGCGTGGCGATCCGCTCGGTGATGCGGGGGATATGGTTATGGCGATAGAGCTTCTCGATCTGCTCCATCGCTGGCCAAACGACCATCTTCAGGAGCTTCGCCGCCGAGATGCCGCGGTCCTGGGCCGCGACTATCAGCTCGCGCGACTCACAACGCTTGCCGTGAAAGAGATGCTCAAGATACTGTTTGAAGAGCTCGCAGATTGTCATCGCTCTATCTCACTCCTTGACCGCGCCGTCTTGAGCCGTCCGTGCTCCGCCGCGGCCTTGCTTGGCTTGTCCGATTCGCATGGTGACCTGTGCCCGCCACTAGGTGCCCAGCAGCCCACAACTCCAGGGCTCAGACGCGTCGGACTCCGGCGATTTGCTGTGCTGCCCCCGCCGCGTCAATTTGGGCAATTTGGGCAATAAGGGTAGAATCGGGAATGCCCGTCTGGGAACTTGAACAATTCTGGCAGTATAGATAAAATAGGGGATATAGGGAATGAGCGGACCATCCCGCTCCGCGCGACTTGCTCTGCCGGGTTCCGTAACCCAAGTTCCACGGCACACTTAGGTCTGGGCGGGGAGTCAACGTCCGCTCGGATCGAGGGCCCTGTTCGCGCACAGGTACCGGAGCACCGCTGGCCCGTGCCCCAGGCTGGCCGCAGGCCGACGGCCTGCCATCCAGCCAAGTGCCTGCCCGGACCGGACCGGCCCTGCCGAGGGCGCGGCGGCCGTCCGGGTTCACGGAGCTTGTTCAGTCGGCGGCGATTGGCTACGCTGTTGCCATGACTCGCGTGGGACTCGGCTACGACTCGCACCGTTTCGAAGCCGGCAGGCCGCTGGTGCTCGGCGGCGTTGAGATCGACCATCCCATGGGCTTGGCGGGCCACAGCGACGGCGACGCCGCGCTGCACGCGGTGATCGACGCGCTGCTCGGGGCGGCCGGGCTCGCCGATATCGGCGAGCAGTTCCCCGACACCGACCCGCGATGGAAGGACGCCGACAGCGCCGAGCTGCTGAAACAGACGACGGCCAAGCTGGCCGAGGCCGGCTACCGGCCGGTCAACTGCGACGTTACGATACTGGCCGAGGCGCCGAGGCTGACGCACTACAAGCAGCAGATGCGGTCGCGGATCGGCGAGCTGCTGGGCCTGCCGGTCGATGCCGTCAGTGTGAAGGCCAAGACCAACGAGCAGATGGGCTGGATCGGCCGGCGGGAAGGCATCGCGGCCTTGGCGGCGGCGCTGGTCGAGAGGACTGGCTGACGCCGGGCGGCGATACGGAGGTGCCTGTGAGACTTCCGAGCAGCGTTTTGTGGGGACTTGCAGCACTTGTCGCGCTGGTAGGGGTGTCGCGGGCTGACGAGCCCGCGGCCACGACGGCCCCAGGCAAGCCGATCTGGCTGGCCGTTACCCGCCCCATGTTCGCCGAGGCCGTCAGACCCCTGGCCGAGCTTCGCCGCAAGCAAGGCTTCGATGTCGTCGTCAGCACCGACCCGGTCGAGAAGGCCGTCGCCGCCCTGCCCCGCCGGCCGGCTTGCATCGTGCTTGTCGGCGACGATG
>Ga0307380_10005381_pt1 | contig 16967 bp, 10 predicted proteins | sample UN3MG_FD_202239 | JGI IMG/M metagenome (GOLD analysis project Ga0307380, IMG submission 202239) | Soil microbial communities from Risofladan, Vaasa, Finland - UN-3 | ecosystem: Environmental > Terrestrial > Soil > Coastal area > Acid sulfate soil | place: Finland: Risofladan, Vaasa | collected...
CCGGCCGCTCCTGCCCTTTCGCTTTCTCTATCAACTCCGCATCATAATGTTCCCACGCAATTGCAGGGCCCGCCGGCGCACGAAGAAATGACCACCCCGCCAGTACCGCCAAAACTACTGCGATAAAACGGATAACTATCTTCTGCGAAACCTTCATGCTGTAACTGACCCAACTGCCCCACATCCACACGCAAAAACCAAGCACCACCGAAAAATACAACACACCCATTAACCGTGCTTCCGGCAGCGCCCCAATTAGCTTCACTGCTATCACCAGAAGAACAAACCCTATCGCCTGCTTAAACAATTCCATCCAACGACCGCCACGGGGAAGACGACTCAGCAAACCCGGCATCGACGTCAGTATCGCATAAGGAACCGCCATCCCCACACCTATCACCATTATCGCAAGACTCGCAAGCACCAAAGGCTGCGCCTGCGCCCACGCAAAAGCCGCCGCCAATATCGCAAAGCTGCACGGCGTACTCAGCACCGCCGCCAAAAAGCCCATACCCAGCGCCCCTGTAAATCCCCTGCCTGTCCCCGACTTGCCCGCTATCGATGATGGCACCGTAATCGTAAACACACCGAACATAAACAACGACAACACTACAAGCAATAACACCATCCCAGCCACAAATCCTGGATTCCTGAACTGGTCACCCCACTGCAATACCGTCCCGTAAACCACCTGCAAAACAATATTTGCACCCGCAAGGCACGCGAAAAACAGCAGTATACCAACGCAGAAAACAAGACCCATCGCCACCGACCTGCCCTTGCTCTCCTTTGACTGCTCAACTATCCGCATCACGATAAGAGGCAGTACAGGCCACACACATGGCATAATATTCAAAGACAATCCAGCCACAAACGCCAGTAACAGGGCCCTCAAAACCAAATAGCTCACCAAATCATCCGACACCACAGGTCCTTTTGTCGACACTGAAACCGGCACCAAAAATGCCGCCTTCTCCATCGTCGCGCCGCTCGATATTTTCACCACCGTACTAATCTTACCGAACCTTGGCACCCGACACTGAATATCAGAGCATACCGCCCCTTCTATACCAATCTCAACTGTCGCCTCTTGTTGCCCGCCCGATGTCTCCGCCACCGTAAACGGAACATACACCGTAAACTCACCGCTGTAAACCTCGAGTTTCAAATTCAATGTCTTGTCAAAATACGAATGCGATTCCGGAAAAATCGCCTCGGAAAAACTTATATAATCCGGCCCCGCAGGCCTAATCTTAAGATTCATACCACCTGATGCTGTCTCTTCAGATGCGTATAAATGCCAGCCCTCTTTCGCCTCGAAACGCAGCGCCAACGCCGACTTACCACCCGGACGTACCGACTCATACTGCTGCTCAACACCGATAGTAACCGTCTCTGTCTTAATTACATCTGGACTCTTTGAGGCAGCATAACTCTCGGCAACAAAAAGCAAAAAAATAAATACAATTATCCCCGCTTCTTTCCGCATCTCAACGCCCCGTAAATAAATGGAATAAATATAGATTAACTTTCAGAAGCTCCCTGCTTCTTATCTTCAGCAGGTTTTTCATCCTCGCTTTTGGCTTGTTCGGCCGCCAACAAATCTGAAACAGTCGGCTTGTCCAGTTCGCCCCCCTCCAATATCAGTTTCACGTCTTCCGCGTCCAGCGTCTCATATTTCAACAGTGCGTTCTTTATCCCCTGTAGTTTCTCCTTGTTCGATGTTATCAACTCTTTGGCCTTGCTGTACGCCTCGTCCGTAAGCTTACGCACTTCCCCGTCTATCGCCTCCGCCGTCTTCTCGGAGTATTCTTTTTCGCCCGGCATCATGTACATATCACTGAGCCCACTCTCAGGATTATAGCTGACCGGACCAAGTTCTTCACTCATACCCCACGTCAGTATCATCTGCCTGGCGAGACTCGTCGCCTGTTGAATGTCCGACTGAGCACCGCTCGATATATCATCACAGAAAACCTCCTCCGCAATCCGCCCGCTGAAGCAAATCTGAAGCTGCGCCATACAATATCGCTTCGTAAACAATGTCCGGTCCTTCTCAGGAAGCGCAAATGTCGCCCCGCCCATCGGGCCGCGAGGGATAATGCTCACCTTGTGAAGCGGGTCAGCTTCTTTTAAAAGTGACTGCACTAACGTATGTCCCGCCTCGTGATACGAGATTATATCTTTCTCGTACTGGTCGATTACTTTGCTCTTCCTCGCCCTGCCCCAGCGCACTCTGTCTCTCGCCTCCTCTAAATCCGCCATCTCGATATGCTCCTTGTTGCCCATCGTCGCCGCAAGCGCAGACTCGTTGATTATCGCAGCAAGGTCCGCTCCGCTGAACATCGGGGTACCACGAGCAAGACGCTCAAGGTTCGCATCTGGGCCCAGCTTCACCTTCTGGGCATGGACCCTCAAAATTTCAACCCGGCCTCGCAAATCCGGAAGCGGAACGACTACCTGACGGTCAAACCTCCCGGGACGTGTCAACGCACGGTCAAGAATATCTGCACGGTTCGTCGCCGCTACCACTATCACCTGGTCGTTCGTATCGAAACCGTCCATCTCTACCAAAATCGCATTCAGAGTCTGCTCCCGCTCGTCATGGCCCCCGCCCATAAATCCGCCTCCACGCCTGCGACCTATCGCGTCAACTTCATCAAGAAATATTATACACGGAGAGTTCTCCTTCGCCTGCTTGAACAAATCGCGTACACGAGACGCACCCACGCCAACGAACATCTCAACAAAATCACTGCCGGATATGCTGAAAAATGGAACGTCCGCCTGCCCGGCTATCGCCTTCGCAAGCAGCGTCTTACCGCAACCAGGAGGACCAACAAGCAAAACACCCCGAGGTATACGCCCCCCTAACCGTTGAAACTTCTTCGGGTTCCTCAGAAACTCGATTATCTCCGCTACTTCTTCTTTTGCCTCTTCTATCCCTGCTACGTCCTTAAAGGTCACCTTCACCCGACCCTTGTCCTGCAAACGGTGCTTGCTCCTGCCGAATGACATTAGCATACCACCCGCCCCGCCCCGAATGTTGCGAATAAAAAGAAAGTAAATAATTCCCACCATGAAAATTACGGGAAGCATCATACCTATTATATTCAAAAGCCATACCCGCGGTGGCTCGCTGTCATTCTCTATCGGGTACTGTTCAATTAACTCCCCCAACTGCTTGCCGTGTACTTCAGACTTATAATAAACAACAAATGATGCCTTGCTGTCCTCCGCCCTGCTCTTAAGACCCTCCTCGTTGAATTTACCCAACACCTCCGTGTCCTTCACCGTCATGCTTTCTATGTGGCCATTTGTCAGATGATGTACAAATTCATCCCATCGTATCTTACCTATGCTCTGCCATTGTTGTATCAGCATAAACACCGTCAGTGCAATTATACCGATTATCAGCCAACCAAATGGCCCCTGGCGATAGCTTGGCCCCGCAGGTTTTTTGCCCGGCCTTTTTCCCGGACCCGAAGGTCCCTGAGGCCTCTGTCGCTCTCGACGCTCACTCATATATTACTTCTCCTGCTTCGCCTCAAATTCAAAAAACAACGCGGAATACTACCACGACTTCTCCATCAGTTCTACGATTCGCTCCGCTAATTTGTTTGCCGCTATCGTCGACGCATACTCAAAGCTCTGGTTCTGCCATTCCGAATAACTTGCCGTTGCGCTCACTATCATGTTATCAATAATAAGCTCCCCCGTCTTAAGGTTCTCCCAGTCAACAACCACGCGAAGCTCAACCTCTTTCTCCAACGCTCGGCCCGTCTCTCGCTCGCTCGTAAGCGCCGATTCGCCCGCACTTATTATCCTTCCACTTATTATTGTATCCGCTCGGTCCCTGCTCGATATCACTTTATAAGGTGTCTCAGCCTCGATTCGCTTCGCCAGCGCATCCGTCAATTCGTACTCTATACCGCGGCGAAAACTATGGCTGTCAAACATCTCAACATAAACGCTGTCAACATCGTCCTCAAACAGTGACTCGTTGCTGTAACCGCCCGTATCGCCACAGCCGCATAACAAAAAACATGCCGATAAAACAAAAAATAAAAAAACAAAAACTTTATTCTGACCGAAGCCTTTTGCTCTCATTTCTATACCTTCTCAAAATATGTACCAATGCACAACAAATCCTAACTTCACAATTTACTCAGCATCTCCCTCTGACGTCGCCTCTTTAGCCATCTTCGCCGCAACACTTTCAGGCCACCCCTCTAAAACCATCTCGTAATAAAATCTCGCCGACTCATCATTGCCCGCCTTTTTATAATACTCTCCCGTGCTGTATTGCTTGTACGCCTGCTGCTCCTCTATCTGCCTAAGCTTGCCTGCAATATCAAACGACTCCGCTTCTCGAGGATAACGCTGCTTGAAATTCTCGTAATAGCTCCTCGCACTAATCAGATTCGAAACACTGTAATTCGGCCCTCTGTACGCCGCGTGCTTGCACCTCGCCATCCCAAGAAGTGAATCCCTCCCTGTCCGACCTGTCGGCCAGCGAGATGATATCTCCGACCACTCCTGATACGCATCCTCGAACTTGCCTCGCTTCTCTAAGCTCTCTGCTACCGCCACATTCGCCCGAACGCCTATCGGCGCATCGCCCGCGCGGTCAGCTATCCTGCCCATAACCTTTTCCCCCTCCGAATAACCGCGTATCTTGAAAAACTTAAGCACTTGCTTTTTCTCGCCTCCCAGAAAGCCCGTCGCTATAGCAAATTCCCGCTCAAGGGCCGCCTCATAAAGCCTGCTCGATGGATACTCCGTCAACAACCTGTCGTAAGCCCTTACCGCCTTTGTGAACTTGCCCTCGCTAAACAAAACCTCCGCTTCCATAAACACGTCAAGGTCGGGCCCCGCTACCTCAGGAAAATCCTCCTTCAGCGCTGCCAGCGCCTTCTTAACCGCCTCCGTCCGGCCCTCCTGAACCAGACCCTTTATCTCAGATACCGCAAGCACATATCCGGCCTCGGTACCCTCGGATATGGCCGACCACTCACGCCCCTCCTCTATACGCCAGGTCTCCGCCCCGAAAACCACTAAGGTAACAGAGGATACCAACACGATAATTGTCATCAAACGAATATTATTTCCAAACATAATAACTCGCCCCAAATTACCTCAAATTTCACTCGTAACCCATTATTATAACCGTTCTTAAAGCCTTTGCAAACATGCTCTTTAAAATATACTTCACATCTCCCTATAAATCCAAAACCATTCCCGAAACATCATTATAACACCAAAACACCGATAAATCCACAAAGACCAAGAACACCAACCCCTCGGAACGTCCAGAAAATCATTGACATAATCAATGATTTCTAAATATCCTACCTGCAATCGGCAAAAAAACGCCATAAAAATTAACCAATCTGACACTTTGCGAAAAGGACTTTCACCAATGAAAAAACCCCCTGCTCAAACAGGGGGCTTTTTCATTGCACAAAACAAACCCTCAAAATTTAATTTCCAGCTCACCCAACGACCTCACTAAATCTTCATAACCCACATATTGAACACCATAAAAACCCATCGCCCTCGCCGCTTCCACAAACTCCTCTAAATCATCAATATAAACACACTTTTCCGCCGCCTGTCCAAGCTTACCCAAAGCATCGACAAATATCCTCTCGTCCGGCTTCATAACCCCAACCTCACACGAGACACTCACCGAGTCAAACAAATCAAACACCTCTATCGCCTTTATCCCGTACTCGAAATCCCACTGGCTTGTATTCGACAATAGACCGAGTTTATAATTCGGCTTCAATCTCCTGATTAGCTCAAACGTCGTCTTTATCGGTGTAAAAATATCCGTAAACGCTGCCCGAAATCCCTCCATGCTTATATCCTTCAAACCGCACAGCTTCACAACCTCTTCGTAAAAATCCTCGCCGCTCATCAAACCCGTTTCATGCCGCCTCGGCAAATCCGACTCCTCATAAATAAGTTCCCTGACCTGCTCAACAGATTTGTCCGTAAAATTTGACATCCGCTCCAGAAACAGATTGTTGTCGAATCTGCAAATCACATTGCCAAAATCAAAAACCACCGCCTTAATCATTGCTCAATAAAACTCTCCAAAAATCCTGCTTCATACAAACCTTATGGCCCAGCAATAGTATCTGCCTTAAAATACTCTCTAACCTGCCAATTTGGCACTCAAAACAAAATTTGCGACTGCCATAACCCCCAGAATACAAACTACTTACGAATTTTCGGCCTTTTCGGCACATCCTTTGCTCTTAGATAATAGAATATAGACGAACGATTTAACCTTTGAAAGGCCTAACTCATGAAATTCGACAAATTCACTATAAAGGCACAGGAAGCCCTTGCCACCGCCCAGCAGCTCGCTATGGCAAAATCTAACTCCGTACTCTCGTCACTGCATCTGCTAAACGCTCTCTGCTCTGACGACGAAGGCCTTGCAATAATGATACTAAAAAAAATCGGCGCTAACACCGCCCGAATAAAAGAAATGCTCGACACTGAACTCGCACGACTCCCTCAGGCAAAAGGCGACACCCAGCTTATGCCCGACCCGGCACTAAACCAAATCGTTCTCGATGCTCAAAACCTCGCCGATAAAATGGGGGACGAATATCTCTCTGTCGAACATCTGTTAATCTCTCTCGCCTCTGTTAAAAGCGATGCCAGAGAAATTCTAAGCCTTAATTCCGTCACACCGGAACAAATTCAAAACGCCCTGAAGGAAATTCGTGGCTCCGAAAAAATAACCGACCAGAGCCCCGAAGACAAATACAAGGCACTCCAACGATATGGCATCGACCTGCTCGATATGGCACAAAAAGGAAAACTCGACCCCGTCATCGGAAGAGACGAAGAAATAAGACGCTGCATGCAGGTCCTCAACCGAAGAACAAAAAACAATCCTGTCCTCATCGGTGAACCCGGCGTCGGAAAAACCGCTATCGTCGAAGGCCTTGCACAAAGAATTCTCGCCGGCGATGTCCCCACAGGACTAAAAAACAAAAGGGTAATAGCCCTTGATATGGGCGCACTCATAGCAGGAACTAAATTCAGGGGTGAATTCGAAGACAGATTAAAGGCCGTACTTAAAGAAGTCATCACCGCAGAAGGACAAATAATCCTCTTCATCGACGAACTCCACACCGTCGTCGGTGCCGGAAAAGCTGAAGGCGCCGTCGACGCCGGAAATCTACTCAAACCGTCGCTCGCCCGCGGAGAGCTCCGATGCATCGGTGCCACCACCATCGACGATTACAGAAAATACGTCGAAAAAGACGCCGCCCTCGAAAGAAGATTCCAGCCTATTACAATCGAACCGCCAACCGTCGAAGAAACCATCGCAATCCTGCGCGGCCTAAAAGACCGCTACGACACCCACCACGGAGTACGAATCACCGATTCCGCTCTCGTCGCCGCCGCAACTCTCTCAAACCGTTACATCTCCGACCGCTGGCTGCCGGACAAAGCCATTGACCTCATGGATGAGGCCGCCTCAAAGCTCAGAATTGAAAACGATTCCATGCCCGCAGAACTCGACTCCATCAGAAGAAAAATCGTCCAACTCCAAATCGAACGCCAGGCACTGAAAAAAGAAACCGACGACGCCAGCAGGGAAAGAGTTAAAAATACCGAAAAGCAGCTCGCCGAACTAAATGAAAAGGACAAAAAACTCACCGCCCAGTGGGAAGGTGAAAAAGGCGAAATCGACCACATAAAACAGCTAAAACAAAAAATCGAAAATGCACAAAACCAGTTCGAAAACGCTCAGCGAAAAGGTGACCTCGAAACCGCCGCACGCCTGAAATATGAAACGATATCCAACCTGAAAAATGAACTTGAGCAAAAAGAAGCCACCCTCGCAAAATCACAAAAAAGCCAGATGATACGAAATGAAGTCACCGAAGAGCTCATCGCTTCCGTCGTCTCAAAATGGACGCAAATACCAATAGCAAGACTGCTAACCGGCGAACGAGAGCGACTAATGAAAATGGAAGAAGCAATTCGAACCCGCGTGGTCGGCCAGGATGAAGCGGTCGCCGCGCTTTCAAACGCCGTCAGAAGAAACCGAGCGGGACTGGGAGACCCAAACCGACCAATCGGCACCTTTCTCTTCCTCGGTCCAACCGGCGTCGGAAAAACCGAACTCTCAAAGGCACTCGCCGATTTCCTCTTCAACGACCCTAACGCCATGGTGCGTATCGACATGAGCGAATTCATGGAGCAGCACTCCATCGCAAGACTCATCGGCGCCCCTCCCGGCTATGTCGGCTACGAGGAAGGCGGCAGGCTAACAGAAGCCGTCCGCCGAAAACCGTATTCCGTCATCCTCCTCGATGAAATCGAAAAGGCCCATATCGATGTCTTCAACGTCCTGCTGCAGGTCTTTGACGACGGACGACTCACCGACGGCAAGGGACGAACCGTTGACTTCAAAAACACCGTCGTCATCATGACATCAAACATCGCCAGCCATCAAATCCAGCAGCTAACCGAAGAACAAGGCGCAGACTGGGAAATTGAAGCCCACGTCAAAGACGCGCTAAAGCTGCACTTCAAACCCGAATTCCTCAATCGAATCGACGAGATTATCGTCTTCCACATGCTCACTAAAGAAAATCTGAAAATAATCGTCGATATCCAGCTAAGTTACCTCGCACGGAGAATGGACGACAGAAAAATAATGCTCCAATTCACCGACAATGCCGCAAAGCAAATAATGGATGAAGGATACGACCCCGCCTTCGGCGCAAGACCGCTAAAACGAACTATCCAACAGAGGCTTGAAAACCCCCTCGCGGCGCAATTAATCTCCGGAAAGTTTGCCGAAGGCGACACAATTAAAATCGACGCCGACGCCCACAGGTTCTTCTTCGAAAAAATTTAAAACCGTCGTCTTTGACTATCTTTTTATCACCAAAACCAGACCCGGCTCCGAAATGTCACCTTCACTCGCCGCCGACAAGCCCACGCGCCTTAGCAAATGTCCCGGCAAAATTATCGTCTCTCCCTCTAACTTCACACGTTCCGTAATATCGACCGCCCTGTCACCCGCCAAATCCTGTGCCAGAACACGACATTTACCAACTTCTTCTGAAAGCTTCAATTTCAGCGACTTATATCTGCCGAAAATCCCAACAGCTCTGCTGCCGTCACATATCTCAATCGAAACATCAACCTCCGGAAAATAAATCCCCTTGCCGGTTGACATTCTGGGCAGAGTTGCGACCGCTACCGCCCCGTTCGGATTACGCGATGCTATCACATAAGGTGCCGGCTCCATACCTGAATCCACCTCCGGCAATGCCATACCCCTGCTCACCCGAGCCGGCGCAGTCTGAAGCGTCTCCCTGCCGTCCATCCACGTCGCCCAGCTGTCACCATGCCGGAATCTCCACGTATCAATCAGAACCTCTTCATCCAGATGGTTCTCCGTCTTGCCCACGCCAAACGCCGGTGCTATCCGGTGCCAGCGAACCGCTCGAGTCACCTCATCTGTCTTCCGATGTATCTGGAACGGATTAAATTTGGCATACTCAGGCTCCTCTCGCCATAACGGATGACGCAAAATACCTATCGCACAACCAAGCACCGCTCCAATATAAGGCTCATCTTCACAATTCAACACACAACCATACTCACTCTTGTCTGAAAACTCCGCAAGTATCTGCGCCACCCTGTCCAGTGTCGTCGGTACCGACAAATACGCTGTAACATCGTATGTCCGAAGAATACCGCTGAACTCCGCCACACTCACCGCCTGCCTCAATGCCTCTCCATTGCCCCACGTGCGATAACTCCCCTTGCGGTTGTAATCTTTAATGTCCCACGGGCACTCCTCGTCGTTCAATGGTCCGCTGCCCCGCGCATGCTCAACCACCAAACCCAGTGCCTCCTCAGCCGCCACTCGAGTCAGCATCTTCCTGAACTCCAGTTCACCTCCCCTCTCCCCATAGTCAACCTTCCAGTACTCAATCCCTGCCTCATGACTCCACCGGGCTCGTTCCCGCCAATATTCCTCCGCCTCTTTCAAACTACTTTTCTTACCATCCTTGCCGTCCCCCGGAACCTGGCACGCAAGCCATATCCCCGCGCCCCGCCAGCCCGCTGCTTTCGTCAATTCGTTCAACTTACCAAGCCTCTCCGCCGGACTGCCCGTACAGGATGGAAACTTGCCCTCTGCAACCTCAACTGTACCCAGACGCCAACGCTCACCGTCGAAATTAACTCCTTTCGGCGTGTCCCACCCAAGGTCAAATAAAATGTAAAGGTCCTTCCTCGCCTTGGAAAAATACTTCGCCCAGCCGGGCTCTTCAAAAACACTTTTCTCCGTCAGTGTTTCCGATATCTCGAAATGCCCCTCCAAATCCACACAAGCTTTAAAGGCAGCGTCATCGGATGCGTAGTTCTGAGCTCCCCACGTGCACCAGTAACTCGGCGTCTTTCCCGCCTCTTCCGGTATCAGATTACGCATCCTCTCCGCTGCTCCTGAAGATTCCACCGAAATTAATAGGCTTAAAATAACCAAAACTAACGGCAAAATCCCAAACCTGCTCCTGGTCTTCATCGTTTTTCTCCTGTAATATTCGAAATATTCAAATCCCAAAACAAAATCCGAATATAGAATAATAACATAAAAATCCGCCTCCCGCAAAAATCATTCCCGGCCGTTCCAAAAATTTATCTTGCATTTTCCCTCACAAACACCAAAATAGCACCGTCGCCAAGATAGGCGACTATCGAAAAAAAGTCACTGCTAAACCCTCTTTCAGGGGAAAACACATGGAAGTTAAAAAGGTTCTCGAAACAGTCAAAAAGGACGATATAAAATTCGTCACACTGCAGTTCTCCGACCTGCTCGGCGTCATAAAGGAGGTTGTCATACCCTCCGAAGAGCTCGAACCTGCATGCCGACACGGCGTATGGTTCGATGGCTCCTCCGTCGAAGGGTTCGCAAGAATTCAGGAATCTGACCTCTTCTTAAAACCCGACCCGACAACTTACGCCCTCGTACCATGGCTTACTGAAAACGGAAGGACTGCAAGACTCGTTTGTGACATCTACAATTCCGACGGTTCCCCCTCCGAAGGTGACCCGAGATTCGTTCTCAGAAAAGCCGTCGAAAAAGCCGCGGAAAAAGGTTTCACTTACAATGTCGGACCGGAACCCGAATTCTATCTCTTCAGACTCGACAGCAAAAAAAGAACCGAACCCATCGATTATGAAAGTTACTTCGACCTCTCTTCACACGAAGGATATAAGGTGATAAAACAGATAATCAGCTCGCTCGAAAATTTCGGCATCGAAGTCGAAACTTCTCACCACGAAGTTGGGTTCGGACAGTATGAAATCGCCTTCAAATACGGCCACTGCCTAAAAACCGCAGACCGCGTACTCACCCTCAAATACTGCGCAAAAAGAACCGCTGAAATGCACAACCTACACGCCACCTTCATGCCAAAACCAATTATGGGAAAAGCCGGCTCCGGTATGCACGTACACCAAAGCCTCTTTGAAATAAACTCAAACAAAAATCTCTTTCACGATGACAAAGACAACTACAATCTCTCAAAAGTCGCAAAAAGCTTCATCGCCGGACAAATTAAACACATAAAGGCTATGAGCGCTATCCTCTGTCCGACCGTAAACTCATACAAAAGGCTCGTCTCCGGATACGAAGCACCCGTCTACATAACCTGGGCCGCCGCTAACCGCTCCGCTCTCATCAGAAAACCAAGGTGGTTCAAAGATAAAAAGGCCTCCGCAAGAATCGAGCTTAGAAACCCCGACCCATCCTGCAATCCCTACCTCGCATTCGCTGTCATGTTAAGCGCTGGGCTCGACGGTATCGAAAAAAACCTCACTCCTCCGGAACCTATTGAAGAAAACATCTACAGCCTTGACGACGAAAGTCTTGCAAAGAAAAACATTGATGTCCTCCCTGGTTCTCTCGGTGATGCACTAAACAAATTCAAAGAAGACAAACTAATGAAAGAGGTCCTCGGTAATCACCTCTTCGAAAGATACATCGACGTAAAAACAAAAGAGTGGCACCAGTTCAACCAGCAGGTTACTCCTTGGGAAATCGATACCTACTTGGATATCTTTTAAATTTTTCCCTGACCGCAATATAACTATAACTTTGATATGTTAGATTGATTATCATGATGCACTTTTTTTCTGCAACGCACTGGATAATGGCTTTGGCTTTTATTTCTATGCCTTTTGCCGCCTGTTCTGCACAAGCGGCCGATTCGGCAACTGTCAAGGCTTTGTTTGCCGACCCACCTGTCGAATACAGTTCTTGCCCGCTCTGGGTATGGAATGACATGCTCACCGAACAGCAAATCATCTCCACATTACATGACCTGGCCGCTCAGGAAATCAAGCAGGCATTTATTCATCCACGACCCGGACTGATGACACCGTATTTGTCCGATGACTGGTTCCGCCTCTGGAAAGTCGCTCTGAAAGAGGCCGAAAGACTCGATATGAATCTCTGGATTTATGACGAAAACTCTTATCCGTCCGGTTTCGCCGGAGGTTTTGTACCACAGGCTATGCCTGACTCCCGCGGCAAGGGCCTGCAAGTACGCGAACAAAAGCTGCCCCCACAATTGTCGGATGACATAGTTGCGGTTTACCAAATCAACAATGACCGCTGCGAAAACGTAACGGAAAAGATACGTTCCGGCGAAAAACTGCCGGATTCACAATATCTGGTTGCCTCCGTAACTCACGCCGACAATGCGCCGTGGTATGGCGGAAAATACTATGTGGACTTGTTGCATCCGGGCGTGACCGAGAAGTTTCTCGAAGTCACCATGGACCCCTACCACCGGCAGCTTGGCTCTCACTTCGGAAAACGTCTGCCCGGCGTCTTCACAGATGAACCGCACCTTGCACCCAACTGGGACAATCACTGGACTGATGACCTGCCCGAACTTTTCGAAAAACGCTGGGGATATTCACTAAACGAACATCTGCCAAGCCTCTTCAAACCCGTAGGTGATTGGAAACGTCTGCGACATAACTATTTCCAGCTGCTACTTGAGTTGTTTATAGAACGATGGGCAAAACCTTACTACGACTATTGCGAAAGAGAAGGCCTTGAGTTTACAGGCCACTACTGGGAACACGAATGGCCTAATTGCAAAACTGTACCTGACAACATGGCTATGGCCGCCTTCCAGCAAACACCCGGTATTGACATTCTCATGAACCAGTATCGCGAGGACACACATGCGCAGTTCGGCAACATCCGGTCGGTCAAGGAGCTTTCAAGTGTCGCTAATCAACTAAACCGAAAACGCACTCTTTGCGAGGCCTACGGCGCCGGTGGCTGGGACCTGAGATTCGAGGACATCAAAAGAATTGGTGACTGGCTTTACGTCCTCGGCGTCAATATGCTAAATGAGCATCTCTCTTATGTTACCATCCGCGGCGCTCGAAAACGAGACCACCCCCAGTCCTTCTCATATCACGAGCCTTGGTGGCAGCAATACCATCTTATGGTCCGCTACTTCACACGCCTTTCCGCTGTACTCTCACAAGGCAGGCAAATTAATAATATACTGCTTATCGAACCCACAACAACCGTCTGGATGTATCAACCGGACCCCCAACATAAAGAGAACCTCAATAAAATCGGCGAAGAATTTCAAAAAATGGTCGTCGCTCTGGCAAAAGCTCAAATCGAGTATGATTTAGGCTCAGAGGACATCATCGCTCGACACGCCTCGGTACACAGAGACTCCCTGAAAGTCGGTCACAGGCAATACGAAACCATAATCCTGCCCCCACTCACCGAGAACCTAAATGCCAAAACTATGGCACTTATCGAATCCTACACTAAAAATGGTGGTAAAGTCTTCTGCTGCGGCCCTCCGCCAACATTAGTCGACGGCCGACCGTCAACTCGTGGCAGCGACGTGTCGCAGAATTCCAGCTGGAACCAAATCGAGCCGGCAGAACTGCCTGCTACCCTGCTCAATCAGTCAAAAGGCGATTTTGCTATTCACCACAATACTAACGACAATGACTTGCTCTTTCATCACCGACGACAACTCCAGGACGGCCAGATTCTTTTTCTGGTGAATACCAGCATCGATTCCCCGTGTATTGGCGAGATAGAATCAAAAACCAGGGCCGTTGAACACTGGGACCTTCAAACAGGTGACATCTCACCTTACCCCTTTACAATCAGCCCCAACGGCATCAAAACCAATTTTGAACTGCCACCCTGCGGAAGCCTCCTGTTGTTTCTTTCCGACAGGCACGCTGAACCAATACCCCCCGAGTCAAAAGAAATCTCCCAAATTGCTTCTTCCGGCCCCCTGCACATTAAACGCATTGCACCAAATGTACTCACTCTGGACTATGTTGACGTCACCGCCAAAAACAAAACAAAAGAAAAATCATATTTCTACCACGCCTCTCAGTTCGTCTTCGAACAAAACGGCATGGAACATAACCCCTGGGATAACGCGGTCCAGTTTCGCGATGAGTTAATCACCACAAAGTTCCCACCGGACTCAGGCTTCGAAGCTGCTTACCAATTTAAAATCGAAGACACTGTGCCAAAGCCTTTATATATTGTCATCGAAAGACCCGACCTCTACACAATTACCTGCAACGGAAAATCCCTCCAGCCCGATGTTAGTTCGTGGTGGCTCGATAAAGCTTTCGGAAAGCTCGATATAACCTCCACAGCCAAAATCGGCGACAATGTAGTCACTATCACCGCCGCTCCAATGACCATCTACCACGAACTCGAATCCGCTTACCTGTTAGGCAGCTTTAATCTCAAAAATGCTGAATCAGGATTCGTTGTAACACCTCAGGCCCCCTTGAACTTGGGACCGTGGAACAAACAGGGTAGCCCCTTCTATGCTGCAGGCGCCTCATACACGCAGGACTTCGACCTCAAACAACTATCCGGCCGATACTACGTCAAACTGACCGACTGGTATGGAAGCGTAGCTAAGGTTATTGTCAACGGAAAAACAGCGGGACACATCTACCACCAGCCATGGCAGTGTGATATAACCGAATCTCTTAACGAGGGTCTTAACACTATCGAAGTTGTGGTTATCGGCACACTAAAAAATACACTTGGCCCGCATCACGAAAACTCGCCACGAGGCTCTGCCTGGCCGGGTATGTTTCAAAAAGCCCCGCAAACAGGACCACCACCAGGTGAAAATTATGATACCATCGGCTACGGACTATTTAAAAACTTCAAACTATACAAACAGCAACGAGAAATATAAAAAGATAAGATTCACTCTTACCCTCACAGATTCATTGCAACACCCCGGCCCGCAAGGTATTCCTTCATCTGTCTTATCGTGTAATTCCCGAAGTGTGTAATCGATGCCATAAGAACCGCATCCACATGCCCCTCAACTATGGCATCGTAAAGGTGTTCGAGTTTCCCCGCACCGCCTGACGCTATCACCGGTATGTTCACCGCATCGGTCATCGCCCTGTTCAACTCGTTATCGTAACCGGCTTTCGTACCGTCCGCGTCCATACTCGTCAAAAGTATCTCTCCCGCGCCGAGTTCTTCCGCCTGCACCGCCCATTCCAGAACATCCAGGTCCGTCGGCTCGGTTCCTGCCTTGACGCAAACGTCCCACCGCCCGGGCCGATTAGATGACCTCCGCGCGTCTATCGCCAACACTACACACTGGCTCCCGAAACGCTCCGCTCCTTCCGAAAGCAATTCAGGATTCTCCACCGCCGCCGTATTCACCGATACCTTCTCCGCCCCGCTCCGCAAAAGCTCGTCCATCTGCTCTAACGTACCGATACCCCCGCCAACCGTAAACGGTATAAATACATTCTCCGCAACTCGCTCCACAAGCTCCACTATCGTTTTTCGCGACCGTATCGTCGCCGTAATATCCAAAAAGACTAATTCATCCGCACCCGTATCAGAATACCGCTTACCCAATTCAACCGGGTCTCCAGCGTCCCGAAGGTTCAGAAATTTCACACCCTTGACTACACGGTTGTCCTTAACGTCCAGGCATGGTATAATCCTTTTCGTCAGCATCACACCACCCCACTCTCACAAATATTACCAAAATTCCGCAAAACCTCCAGCCCCGCAGGCCCGCTCTTCTCCGGATGAAACTGCGTCCCGTAAATGTTCCCCTTCTTCACGCACGCTGTCATATCGAATCCGTAATCCGTATACACCACCTTCGCTTCCGCGTCCTTCACATCCGCGTAAAAAGAATGCGCAAAGTAAAAGTGCTTTGAGTCACCCAGCCCCGAAAAAAGCTCAATATCCTCACTAAACTCAACCTTATTCCAACCCATATGCGGTATTACCCGCCCTTTCGGAATCGCTACAACCTCACCACCAATCAACCCAAGCCCTGGATGCTCACCATACTCTCTGCTCCGCTCAAAAAGAAGCTGATGACCCACGCAAATACCAAGCAGGGCCTTGCCGCCACACGCAACTTCCTTTATCTTCTCCGCCAACGCTCCCAGCGCGTTCTTCGCATATCCGAACGCCGCCACACCCGGCAAAACTATGCCCGCCGCACTCTCAATCTCACTCTCATCGCAGCTCAGCTTCGCCTCAAAGCCGATATGACCCAGCGCATTGCACACGCTCTTCACATTACCAACGTTATAATCGATAACCACTATCATAAAATCTGATTAAAACCCACCCAGAAAACCGCGTCAAATAATAATATCTGATACACCAGTTAAGCGATTTTAATTTGTTAAAGCAATTCGCCCTTCATATAATCAGAAAACTGGTCGAATACATCAAATTATTTAGGCCTTTTTATATTATAGTCTAACCGCTAAGAACCGAAATCACCTTATAAGTCCTCGAAAGAACATCCTCTAGTTCTTCCCTCGTTATACTCAACGGTACCACAAGATATATAACCTCCCCCAGCGGTCGCAAAATCAAATGCTCCGAA
>Ga0307380_10005385_pt1 | contig 16959 bp, 14 predicted proteins | sample UN3MG_FD_202239 | JGI IMG/M metagenome (GOLD analysis project Ga0307380, IMG submission 202239) | Soil microbial communities from Risofladan, Vaasa, Finland - UN-3 | ecosystem: Environmental > Terrestrial > Soil > Coastal area > Acid sulfate soil | place: Finland: Risofladan, Vaasa | collected...
GGGAATCAGCCATCGGGGGATGACCTCTCTATGCTAAGGAGTGTTACTCACACCCATGTTTCGCATATGCAGAGTGCATCCCCTCCAAGCTCAAGATGAATAATCCGGGCTAAGCCCACTGGGCCGGGGTGGCGGTCGCGGCGCGACCTAGCCACTCAGGGCAGGTTCTTGAAGGGGGAGGGGTTGCCGGGCGAACTACGACAAGTCATTGCGTTTCGAGGAAGGCTCGCCAAAGACGGAGCTCCTGCCCCACAGCCGCGGCCGTTCCCCGGGCTGAGCGCTTTATGGTAGAATGGGCGCGGGTCGGAGCACGATTCCCGGGTGGTGGAGCGGACATGTCGGGACATTCCAAGTGGCATAACATTCGCCTGCGCAAGGCGCGGGTTGACGCACAGCGGGGCAAGATCTTCACCAAGCTTGCGCGCGAGATCATCATGGCCGCGCGTCAGGGCGGCGGGGATCCCGGCGCCAACACGCGCCTGCGCGACACCGTCCAGCGCGCGCGCGAGGCCAGCATGCCGCAGGACAACATCACCCGCGCCATTCAGCGCGGCACCGGCGAGCTGCCCGGCGTCCAGTACGATGAGGTCGTGTACGAAGGCTATGGCCCCGGCGGCGTGGCCATCATCATGCAGGCCCTGACCGACAACCGCAACCGCACGGTGAGCGAGCTGCGCAGCCTCCTCTCGCGCCACGGCGGCAACCTGGGCGAGGCGGGCTGCGTGGCGTGGATGTTCAACCCCCGCGGCGTCATCATCGTTCCCCGCGACCAGATCGGCGAAGACGCACTGCTCGAGATCGTGCTCGATGCCGGCGGCCAGGACCTCAAGGCCGACCAGGCGTCCTACGAGATAACCACCCGTCCCGAGGACTTCGAGAACGTCAAGTCAGCCCTCGGCGCCAACGATCTCGCGCCCGAGAGCGCCGAGCTGACCCTGGTCCCGCAGAGCACCATCACCGTCACCGGCAAGGAGGGGGAGCAGACCCTCAGGCTGATGGATGCGCTCGAGGATCATGACGACATCCAGCACGTGTATGCCAACTTCGACATCCCCGAGAGCGTGATGGAGGAGGCCGCCGCGTAGCGGCGGCGAGGATCTCACGCCCCGCCCGCAGCCGCACCCTGCGCCTTCACGGTCCCGTGCCTTTTTCCGGGCCGACGCGGTCGAGGAAGTTGTGCTCGCGGACGAAGGCGAGCAGATCGGAAAGCGTGGCCCTCGCCAGGCCGATAACGGTGTCCGCCGCCCCGTAGTACATCCACACTTCATCGCCGCGGACGAGCGCCCCACAGGTGTAGACGACGTTGGGAATGAGCCCGCGCTGCTCCCAATCGGCCTCCGGCGCGAACACCCACTGGGAGGCGCGCGCAATCGCCCGGCGCGGGTTGTCTCGCTCGAGCAGGGCGAGGCCCAGCCGATACACCGGGCGGCCGGCCATGTCCTTGACGCCGTGGTAAATCAGCAGCCACCCCTCAGCGGTGCGTATCGGCGGCGCACCGACGCCGATGCGCAGCCCGTCCCACCACGGCCCTCCGCGGTCCGCCAGCAGCACCCCCGGTTGGCTCCAGTACGAAAAGCCCGCTGACGAGCACGCATACCAAATGTGCTCCTGCCCCCCGGTGACCGGGCGGTGAAGCAGGATCTGCGTGCCATCGAAGGCTTGGGGGAAGACCGCCGCGTCCTTGTTGGTCGGCGGCAGCATCACCCCCAGGCGCGTTACGCTGTCGAAGTCAGACGTCGTCGCCAGCGCCACCGCCGGGCCGTAACGCGAATAGGCGGTGTAGGCGATGACCCATTCCCGCGGCCCGGTGCGCGTCACCCGCGCGTCCTCACACCCCCACTCCTCGAACGGGAACTCGGGCAGGTCCGGCTCCAGCAAGGGCTTGTCGGCGATCTTCCAGTTGTCCACGCCGTTGGCGCTGCGCGCGACGCGAATCTGCGAGATCCCGGTGCGATCCTCGATCCGCAGCAGCAGCACGACCTCGCCGTCCACCTCGGCGACGCCGGGATTGAAGACGGCGTCCACCTCGATCGGCAAGTCCTTCGGGGTCAGCAGCGGCCCCCGGCCGTGACGGGTGAATATCTTCTGAGCCATTGGCACCACCCCCGCGACGTGTCCTCAGCCTCATATTTCGAGACCCGCCCAGCAAGCTCCTGCCCTAGCCGGGAACGCGCCTGCGGCTATGTTCCGTCAGCACGAGAGACACGGGACTCGCAAGGCCAAGCCCGGGTCGCGCGGTGCTGCAGGCTGCGAGAGGGCGACAACGCGACTTCTGTAGGAAGTCGCGCCCAAGTGGGCGCGCCCCGACTCGTCGGGGCGCGGGATGAGGTTCGCGACCCGTGTGGGGCGCCGCGCCCTTGGCTAGATGGCCAGCCTGCCGCCGGCAACCGCGAGGGGCGGAGGCGGCGCTTTGGCGGGGGGCAGATCGAGCATGGCGCGCGCCTGCGCCGGGGTCGCCAGGTCGCGCTGCATCAACTGTGCGAGCCGACGCACGCGAGAGACCAACTGGTGGTTCGAGGCAGGGGGCCGGGTGCGCCAGGTGTAGTAGGGGTTATCCTCGAGGCCCGTGCGGACGTGCCCCCCCATGGCGACGGCCAGGCCGTGGACCTTGAGCTGGTAGCGGCCGATGCCGCCCGCGGCCCAGACCGTGCCCTCGGGCAGCGTGCTCACGAGATACGCGAGGTCCTTGGCGTTTGCCGGGATGGTGCCCAGGGAGCCGAGAATGAGGTTGGCGTAGAGGGGGGCCCGGATGACGCCCTTGTCGAGCAGGCGCTGGGCGAGATTCGCCATGCCGGGCTCGAAGATCTCCAGCTCCGGCTTGATACCGCGGTTGGCCATCCGTCACGCGAGTTCGAGGATGGTATCGGGGCTATTGACATCGGCATGATGAGGGAAGTTCATCGAGCCGAGGGTAAGGCTGGCCATCTCCGGGCGCACGTCGTCAGGGACGGCGAGCGCGGCGGCCTGCACCGCCACGTCTTGCACCAGGCGCCCGCTGCAAGTCACGCAGGTGATGATTTCGGGGCAGGCGGCGCGCACCCGGGCCAGAATATCCGCATAGAGCCCGGTGTCATAGCTGGGAGAGCCGTCAGGCTCGCGCGCGTGGAGGTGGACGATGGCGGCGCCGGCTCGATGCACGGCAGCCACATCGGCCGCGATCTCCTCCGGCGTGACCGGCAGCTCCGGGCACAGGTCCTTGGTGGGGACGATGCCGGTGATGGCGGCGTTGATGATGAGTTTGGGCTGGTCAAGTGCGTCCGGTTCATTCATGTCAGGCCCTCCCCCCAGGAAGTACGTGGCCGGGTGCGCGGCAGCGACCCTCGACACCATGCGAGCTGGGCGGCAAGGATTGTGCCAGCGGCTGGCGGCAGCCCAACAGGTAGGGCGGGAGAAGGCATGACATGAACGGGATCAGGCGTGCGCGGGAGGATCTTGCCTGGTACGTCCGGCACTTGGGTGTGCTGCGCGCCGCCAGGCGGGTCGCGCGCCTGTGCCTCGACGCCGCCTCGCGAACCATCTACAGCCGGTCGGACCTGGTTGTTCACTGCGCCGACCTGGAACGGTGGCCCGATTTCACTCCTCCCGGCGGGCTGACCATCCGTCCGGCACAGGCCAGCGACTTCCACCGGCTCGCCGCCCGGCTTCCCCTGTCTGTCATCCGCGGCTTCCGCGGCCGCATGCGCGAGGGCCAGATCATGTTCCTGGCCGAGGTGGAAGGAGTGCCGGCGGGCTACGCATGGATGTGCACGCAGCCGGACGCCAGGGCCCCGGCCAGCCGCGGGCTGCAGCTCGAACCCGGCGAGGGCCTGCACTGGAGCTCGTTCACCTTCGAGGACTTCCGCCAGCGCGGCATCTACACCGCCCTGCAGCGATTCTCGCGCTCCTACATGAAGGCGCGCGGGTGCGTGCGGGTCTACGGCGGCGCCGACACGCGCAACCCGGCTCCGCTGCGCATGATGAAAAGGCTGGGGCTCAGGCCCGTGCACCTCTGTCGCGTCAGGCGCGTGCTCGGCCACCGGCGCCAGTGGGTGGAGCCAGTAGCGCCTGCCCCCAAGCCATGACCGTCGCCGCCGGCAGGCGCCGACGGTCGGTGTACGTCGCCAGGCACTAGCGATGCGCCAGCTCGGCGCTCAGCCGAAAGTAGCTCTCGACCGCCTCGGCCGACACGTTCCACGGGATGTGGTTGCCGACGCACATGACGTAGCCGCCGCAGACCTGCGCGGTTTCCACCATCGAGCGCACCATCGCCGCGATCTGATCGCGGTCGTTGGTCATGAGGATGCGGTTGTCGCCCTCTCCCGCCAGGAGCTTGTCGGGATACTTGCGGGCGAGCGTCTTCCAGTCGCTGAAGGGCTCGCTGACGAAGCCGTCCGCCCCGCAGGCCGCGACATCGTCGGCAACCGCATCAATGTTGCCGTCGGACATGAAAACGACTCGCTTGCCGGCGTCGTGCAGCAGCGACCAGAACTCCTCGTAGTAGGGGTAAATGTGCTCGCGCAGCCAGCGCGGCGAGCAGATCGGCCCGCGCGCCATGCAAATGTCATCGTGGCATACGACGCAATTGACCGGCAGCCGCGCGAAAGTGCGGAAAACCTTGCGGTTGATGACGGCGAAATCGGCCAGCAGGCGCTTGGTCTCGTCGGGGTAGCCGCCGAAGAGCTCCAGGCACAGCTCCCAGCCGAACGTCAGCAGCGGCCACATGAACAGGGTGTTGTAGAACCCGGTCATGGCGACCTCGCCCTCGGGCGGGGCGCAGGCGGGGTTGTCGCCGGCGTAGAGGCGGTAGAACGCCTCGTCGTCGAGCGAGTAGTCGCGGTCCTCGACGATGTGACCGTCGCGCAGGTCGAGATGCTCCAGCGGCCGGTAGGCGAGCACCTGCTCGATGCCGGTGAACTGCTTACCCCATGACCAGTGCGAGCTATACCCTTCCCCCCAGCGCACACAGCGCTCGCCGGCCTGATTGGTGAACGAAGACTCGTCCTCAGGCAGGCGCGGGCGGGGGGTGTCATCCGGCGGGATGTTGGGACCGAAATCAATCTTGAAGACCTCGCTCAGCCGCTGGTATGCGGTGCGGGGCTTCTCGTACGGGTCAATGCCGGTGACCCGCTGCACGAAGTCAGGATTGGACAGGTGCTCCCAATGCGGGATTCGCCGGGGGGCCAGGCCCATCAGGGCCAGGTATACGTCGCTTGCCATGGCCTGCAAGTTCGGCGCGGGAAGCCGCCATCCCTACCATCGCCCCGCGAGGACCGGAGAAACGGCTGTCCAACCCAGGCAATGGCTTCAGCGCCAACCGCCGACCTGCTGTTGGTGAATCGGGATGCGGCCACCGTCGACCGAGCGGGCAGCACGGCTGCAAGCGCCGTGCGCTTTCTTGCCCAAGGATTGTTCCAATGCGCCCCGAAAACAGTTAGTCCTGGGTGGGGGCCTGACCTCGGGATGCCGACGCGTCGTCACTTGGGTGCACGGTTGATGCCAGGTTTGGCGGCATGGGGATGGAAGCGGAGGTGGGATTGTGCCTGATCAGACAAGTAGCCTTGGGATTATCGTGGAGGAGAACGTGCCCGTCGCCATGCGCGATGGTGTGTTGCTGCGTGCCAACGTCTTCCGGCCGGCCGACGGCTGCCCCGCGCCCGCCCTCCTCGTTCGAACGCCCTACGGCAAGGGCAATTCGGGCTTCGAGCGGTACGTGCGGGCCGGCTATGTGGTCGTCTGGCAGGACTGTCGGGGCCGATATGCCTCCGATGGCGACTTCATCCCTTTCACCGTCGAGGAGGCGGCCGAGGTGGAGGGGCGCGACGGCTATGACACCGTGGAGTGGCTCGCCCGCCAGCCCTACTGCAACGGCAAGGTGGGCACCATGGGCACGTCATACCCGGCGTGGACACAATGGGTGCTGGCGAGGCAGCGTCCTCCCCACCTGGTGGCGATGTGCGCGCGCTCGATACCCCAGGAGCTGACCACCTTTGATGGGCCGGGCGCGTTTCGGCCGGCGCGCCGCCTGCACTGGTGGATTAACAACATCGCGCCCGATGTGCGTCGTCGGCACGGACTGCCCGGGCCTCACACCGTGGACGAAGCATTGGCGATCTGGAATGAAGTCGAGCGCGGCCACTGGATCTACTTCCTGCCCTGGCTCGACCTGCCGCGCTACCTGCCCGAGGGGATCGCTGAGTACGTTGACGACTGGCTCCGACATCCCAACCGCCAAGCCTGGAGAATCGGCGATGCGTACCGCGACATCGCGGTACCGAATCTGGACGTCAGCGGCTGGTTTGACCACTGCAATGGCACGATGGGCCACCTTGCCGGGATGCAGCAGGACGCCCGCACCGAGGCGGCGAGGCGCGGAAGTCGCTTGATCATCGGGCCGTGGAACCACAGCGGGCTGGGCCGGCGCAAGCTGGGGGACATGGATTTCGGCCCGCCGGCCGCCGTGGACATTGATGACCTGACCATCCGGTGGTTCGATTACTGGCTGAAGGGCCTGGACAACGGCATCGGCCGGGCGCCGGCCGTCGAGTACTTCGTGCTCGGCGCCGACCAGTGGAAGTCCGCCGACACCTGGCCGCCGGGGGGTACCCGGGACGCCACGTATTTCCTCAGCAGCGGCGGCGACGCCGGGCACCCTACAGGTTCGGGCCTTCTCACCCCTACCCCTCCTGCGGACGAAGCGAGCGACCGCTATCTCTACGATCCGCGCGACCCGGTCCCGACGCTGTGGTCGCCAGAGCTGTTCAGTGGCGCCCCGGACCGGCGCGCCCTCGAGTATCGGCGCGACATCCTCTACTACCGCACACCGCCGCTGACGGAACCGGTCGAGGTCGTCGGGTACCCTGAGGTCATCCTTCATGCATCGTCCTCCGCGCCCGACACCGACTTCTTCGCCGCCCTCGTGGACGAGCGTCCCGATGGCCCCGCCCTTCAGGTGTGCAGCGGCATCGTGTGCGCACGGCATCGCCACTCTCTGCAGCGTACCGATTTCCTCACTCCCGGCGAGGTCACGGAATTCAGGATCCGCCTCGGCCCGACCGCGTGCCGCTTCCTCGCGGGACATCGCATTCGTTTGGAGATCACCAGCAGCGACTTCCCGAACTACGACCGCAACCATAACGTAGGGCGCAACGACCTGGCGGACGCGGAGCTGGTCCCGGCGCAGCAGACGGTGTTTCACTCGCGGCAGGACTGCTCCCGCCTGGTCCTGAGCACGCAGTGACCGCCTGGTGACCGGCCGGGAGGGGACTGGCTCCATAATTCCCGGATTATGGTACCTGTCCCTGTCCTGGGGACAGTCCCTCATTTTCTCAAAGGAAAATGGGGGCAGTCCCTCCGCAAACACGCACCGTCAGGATGCAAGGTGCGCGAGCACCCGCCGCCCCGCCGAAATCATCTGCGCGTCGGTGGTGGGCGCGAGGCGGCTGGAGCGGCAGAGCCAGGTTTCGTAGCCGCCACCCGCGAAGGCCTCGGCGGTGGGCACGTAGCCGTAGCACCCGTTGGCGAGCTCGACGAGCGCGGTGTGAGCGAAGGGCGAGCCGGCGCGGATTTCGGCGCCGATGGCGGAGAAGATCTCCCCGGGCAGAGCGAGGAGCGCTCCATCCCCGACGCGCAGGCCCGCGATCTCGAGGTCATAGCTCGGGTGTCCCCTGCGCTCGGCCTCGACCAGCAGTAGCTCGCGGAAGACGATCTCGCGCTGAGTCTGCGGGATCTCGTTGAGGCTGCGCCCCGCTGCCCACTCCTCGGCGGCGTACAGGTCCTCCTCCGGGACGACCCGCACCTGGGCCCTGATCACCTCGGAGGCGGCGGCCAGCGGCGGGTCATCTATGAGCGCGGCCTGAGCCGCCAGTTCCAGTGCCCGCTCCGCCAGTCGGGCACCCACGCGCTCCATCGGCTCCTCGCCGTACCGCGTCTGGTCCCGGTTGCTGACGTCGTCCGGGCCCACATCCCCGCAAGGTCCATTGAGGAAAAGCGTCGCCTCAGCGCCCGTCGCGCTCTTGGCCGTCCTGCGCACCACGCCGGGATAGTCCGCGCAGTAGAACTGTGCGCCGCCGACGAAGACCGCATGACAGGCGAAGTTCACGCACAGCGCGAGCGCTGACCCGTCGGCGCGCTCGACGCGCAGCACGGTAAGCGTGTCGTCCGGCTGGCTCTCCGGCTCGACTAGGTCCGGCGCGTCCTTGGGCGGATGCATCAGCACCGACCCGTCCGCCATGCGCCAACGCCGAGGGAAGGCGAAGCCTGGCGCCGGGGCGGCCGCCCAGCCGAGGCGCGCATCTCGCAAACGACTGAAGGCAGTACGGACCGCGTCCTCGACCGCATGCGCGAGGGACTCGATGCACGCCGCGTCCGCCGTGCTCCCCAGGACGTCGCACACCGGCGGGCCCGCGTGCGTATGGGTCGCCGCCAGCAGCAGATACCGAGGATCGAGCACCGGCGAGAGGCGGCGCCGCAGATCGGCGACGACGCGGTTCTTGAGCGAGAGCACGTCGCAGGATACGAAGGCCGCGCGCTGCCCCTGGGATTCCAGAGCGAGCGCGGATACGGTCAGTGGGTCGCGCACATACTCTGCGGTCCGCCGCAGCCACTGGCCGGGCACTTCGCCGCCAACGGCCAGCGTAATGTCCAGTTCGCAGGCTCCGGCTTTCATTCGGGATCGGCCTCAACGGCCAGCACATCATCCGGGCGCGACATCACCTTGATGATCGCATCGGCGAAAGCGCGCATGAGATCGGGGCCATTGGGCGGCCAGATGCCGTTGACGTACAGATTAGTGGCGACGAAGGCGTTGGTGACCGGGTAATCGTTGACGTCGTATGTTATCTCGCTCGCGTGGGGGCAGCGCCAGGGGCAGCCCTTTCCGTAGCCCACGCGCGACTGGAACACCTCCTGTGCGGGCACGGCCATGCGCTGCCAGCGGCCGACAGGCACGCCTTCCGCGCGCAGCGCGGTTTCCACCTTGCGCCGGAAGAGCGGCGCCTCCACCTCCAGGCCCAGGGGCTCGGGGGAGACGTTTAGAACGTAGGTGTAGAACACGCAGGTGCGGTCCTCGGGCACCTGGGGAGTCTCCACCCCCGGCACATCGCGCAGCAGGTCCGTCAGCAGGGCGCAGTTCTCAATGCGGCGAGCGTTGTTGGCGTCAAGGCGCCGCAGCTGGCTCCGAGCGAAGGCCTGGCCGAAAGTGTCGCCGCGGTACATCCATCCCAGGCCATAGGCGTTATACTCCTGCTCGCGGCCCTCACGGCCGGGAACGACCAGTTCCCCCAGGTATTCCAGCAGGGCGGCGCGCTTGTGAATCAGCTCGTCGTCGGTGGTGAAGATGCCGCCGTGACTGCCGGTGGTGAGCAGCTTGCTGGCCTGGAGACTGAAGCCGGCGGCATCGCCGAGGGCGCCGCACAGCCGGCCTTTGTAGCGCGCGCCGTGGGCTTGGGCCACATCCTCAATCACCGCGAGGCGATGCCTATCGGCGATTTCCGTGATGGCATCCATGTCGGCTGGCATTCCGTGGATGTGGACCGGTATGATGGCGCGCGTGCGGTCGGTGATACGCCTTTCGATCTGCGTGGCATCCATGGTCCACGTGCCGGGCTCGACATCAACGAAGACCGGGATCGCGTTGTGGTGGAGCACGGCCGCCGCCGTCGCCCAGTAGGTGAACGCCGGACAGATGACCTCGTCGCCGGGCTCGATGCCCACGCCGGCAACGCCCATGTGCAGCGCCGCCGTGCCGCTGTTGCAGGGGATGGCATAGGCTACCCCCATGTACTGCGCCCACTCCTGAGCCAGCGCCGCGAACTGGATCTCGCGCTGGCGCCCCATGTCACCGTCGCGCATGACCTCGGCGACGGCCTCACGATCGGCGTCGGTCACATGCGGCCAGGGGCGAACGCTCCCCTCGGATACTGTCGGCTCACCCCCGTGCACCGCAAGTCGTGTGCCCACAATCACCACCTCCGATCACTGCTCTGCACCCGCTGAACCCACAGGATACTTGAACGATGCTATATCATGCGAACGCATCCCACAGTCATATCACCGCGAGTCCAGAGCGCCCTAATCAGGCCCACGAGAAGCCGCAGCGGCTAGGTCGCTCCGCGACCGCCGTGGCCGCCTTCGGCCTAGCCACTTGGCTGCTAGTGCCCGGGAAACACCAGCGCCCGAAACCACAGGATCGCGTGCACCACCAGCCCGACCTGCGCCAAGTGCACCCGGTCGTAGCGCATGGACTCGGGCACATAGGTGTCGGTGTCGGGCCCGGGCAGGGCCAGGCCCATGCGGAATAGCCCCTGCTGCGCTGCGCGCACCTGCTGCATCTGCTCCTGCGGAAGGTCCGGAATGTGGCTGGCGAGGGCGACGTACCACGGCACATGCCAACCGGCGTCAGCGCGCGACTGCTCGATCATGGTCGCCATGTTCTGGTACGTGCGCTCGGTCGAGAAGCTCCCGATCGCATCCGATTCGCCTTGATGCCATAGCACTGCGCGCACCCGCCGGCCGCTGAGGGCCCGTTTGAGAGGAGGATAGAGGTCGCCGGTCGGCAGCCACTGCTCGGTTGACGTGCCGCCGACGGCAACGTTGATGAAGCCGATCGGCACCCCCTCGCAGCGAGCCAGCAGTTCCCCCAGCACCGGCCACGGGCTGCCGACGCCCATACCCGCGGGCAAGCGCTCTGGACTATCGGCCAGTGCCCACTCCGCGGCGTCTGTGCACACCGAGACCATGCCGCTGCGATCGGCGATGAAGCCGTCGCCGTGTCCGGCGGCGTTCGACTGGCCCGCGACCACAAAGACATCGCCCACGCCGAACGGCATCAGGCGCCGGCGCCGCCGACCGGCGGACATCGCCAGGGTGTACCAGCCGCCCTCGGGCACCTCCACCGCGCCGGAGAGCGCACCACCGCGCACCTCGAACTCGCGCCGCGCCACGACGCGCCCGCAGGCGTTGAGGACGAAGACGGGCACCCTCCCTGACAGCTCCGCAAGCCCGGTCATCTGAACCGGCACCGACGCTCTGCCTGCGTCGCGCTGCAATACTTCGTACCTGTTTGGCCGCACCACTCGCACGTCGTCGTCCAAGGCTTTCATCCCCATTCTCGCAGTCGCGCCGGTCTGGCGGCGCTACTCCGCCAGCCCACAAACCTCACTGACCAACTCGCTCACCGCTTCGATCTTCTCGATCTGCCCGACCTGGGAGATCTCGTCGGATACCCCCAGGATCAGCCGCGGCGCGAATATGTCTATCACCCGGCGGGCGAAATCGAGCACCTCCGAGACCGGGTACGAGGGCAAGAAGTGGATCGCCGGCAGCAGGTCGAGGCAGACGAGCTGATCGCCGACCGCGTCCTTGATCTCCTCCAGCGTGATGTCGCCCATTGGCTTGGGCGTCAGCGCCTCGACCGCATGCAGCCGTGCCGGCTTGAGGTAAGGCAGGATCAGGCGCGCATGGCCGTCCCAGTGGCTGTGGACATAGCGCCCCGCGGCGCCGAGGGTATCGCTAATCCACTGCCAGCGCGGCAGCAGGTAGCGCTCCAGGATCGGCGGCGGGGTGAACTCGTTGGTGGCGTGGTCACCCAGATTGAAGAGGCGGCACGGGAGCGTCAGCGCCGCGTCAACCATCCGCCGGTCGCGACGGTCGCACGCCTCCAGGTGGGCCTCGACCGTCGCTCGATCGTCGTGTAGGAGGTAGAACGTTGCCTCGAGGCCCGCGTGAAACTTGATGAGATCGGTGAAGCCGGAGCTCTCGAGGAAGACCGTCGGCTCTGCGCGCCGCCCGACCCTGGCCGCCGTCTCCTCGAAGGCGGCGAGGTCCGCCCGAAACTGCGCGCGCTCCACCACCTCGGTCAACACCCGCAGGTCGCGCGGCTCCTTGACCGGCCATTCGATGATGCGCCGATTGTGCAGCTTGCCGTCGCTCCAGATGTCGCGATAGACGGTGCGCAGGCTGCCGGAGGGCGTGGTCACGGTTTGGATGAAGAGGTCGCCTTGCTGCTCCTCGGCGCGCACCACGTCCGCGGGCTCCTCGTAGCGCTCTAGCCCCGCCGACGCGGCGTAGCGCACCGAGCACCCCAGAGCGTCGTAGATTTCCAACAGGTCGAGGCCGCGGAAGCGCGCCGGCATCGTTCCTTCTGCCTGGTGGTGGTGGATCCAGGTCTCCAGCCGCGGCTGCCAGAGCACGGCGTCAGCGGTGCCCTGAAAAACTGCCAGGTTAAGCTCCTTACGTGTCAAGCCACATGCTCCGTTCTCGAAGGTGGGCAGTGGATACCCCAGGTCCTACCTCGCCAGGCGGAATAGCCTCCCGTCGCCCGCCTCCAGCGAGACGGCGATTGTTGCGCCGTCGCCCGGCGTGGCATAGCCCCTCCATTCGCGGCGAGCGCGGTCGAACTCCTGCACGCGCGCGCCGCGGGGCAGGCGAAGCCGGGCCGTGGCCGCGCGGCGATAGTCGCGGTTGACAACCATGAGGGCGGTGGCCTCGCTCCCCTCGCCAAAGAGCCCGAGGACGAACTCGCCCGCGCTCACGACCCCGACGGATGCGTCGGCTGGAACGGCCTCGGCTCCGGTCGGAAGCGGCGCGGTGTGATACACGCCCAGCGAATGCAGTGCCATGAGCGCGCGGCTGAGTGCTTCGATCTCAGCGTTCAATCGAGCGGCGTCAAGGGCCAGCGGCATGCGTTTCCCGTCCTGATACAGCCCGCCATACGCCGCCGGCCCCCAGTAGAGGAAGTAGCTTATCCCCCGCCCGCCGTAGGCCAAGGTGGTATAGACCAGCCAGCGCAGCTCGGCCGCGTTCGGCAAGCGCCAGTCCGGGATGATGGTGCAGGCCTGGATGATGTTCATGAAGGGCACGCCGGCGCGCAACGCCGTCTCGCGAATCAGCCCCAGGTTGAAGAAGTACTGATCGGTGTCGTGGTGCTTGAAGAAGTGATAATGGTCGTAGCTTATCAACCCGGGCTCGACGATCTCCATGAACTGGCGCAGGTGCTCGCGGTAGGCGGTCGCGGTGTCGCCGGTAACGCCCAATTGCTCGTTGGTGGCATAGGTGGGAAAGAGGTTGATGTAGGCGAAATGGGCGGGGTCGCGCTCGCGCAAGTAGGCGACCAGCCGCCCCAGGGCCGGAAAGTCCTTGGCGCTGGGCTCGTCGGTGAGGTAGTAGGCATCCAGCGCGGGATGGTCTTTCACACGCGCGACGAGGGCATCGAGTTGGGTGTTACGGCCTGGGTCGTCGAGCGATGCGGGGGCTAGCAGGGGGTCTTGCAGCATCGCGCGCAGGCCGTGGCGGGCCACGACGTCCAACTCGTCGGCCTTGGCCCATACCAGGTTGTAGTGTTCAGACTTGATCGCTGCCAGCGCCTGGTCGGTATTGGGCGGCGACAGCCAGCAGGTGATGATCATGCGATCCTGCTGCCACGGCGTCGCTGTGGCAACGGCGCAGACTAGAGCCAGGAACAGACTAGCGAACGCTAACAGGTGTAGCAGCGTCATGACTTCCCTCCGGCTGACGTTGATTCCGCACGGGGGCGGGCTCCGCGGTGACCACGCGCCGACGTCAGCCTGCTACGTCAGGTGCTTGAACTGCGGCAGCAGCGGCGCCTGCGTGCGGAACAACTCGTCCACCATCTGCTTGATCTCCGCCAGCGACAGCACCGCCGCCGCCACCGGATCGTAGCAGCAGGCGTGATAGGCCGCCCTCGGATCGCCGGTCAGCGCGGATTCGACCGTGAGCTCGATGGCGGCGGTGTTGACCTGGTTGAGGGCGGCGCACTGCGGGGGCAGCGCCCCAATGTGCACACCCATCAAGCCCGCCCTATTCGCGACCACCGGCACTTCGATCGCGGATCCCGGCGGCAGGTTAGTGATGAGCCCGGTGTTGGGCACGGTGGCGTTGAACTCGAACAGCTCGTCGAACAGCAGCCCGCGCACGATGCTGGAGGCGTACTCGTGGGAGCGGCCGAGCTTGATCGGCACGCGCCCCTCGGCGTAGTCGCGCATCTGCCGCTGCCATTTCTCCCCCCGCTCGCGGTCGTCGTACTCGGCGAGGATGAAGCCGTGCGCGCCCGGGTTCCAGTTCTCGCCGTGGGTGCAATACTGCTCGATCAGGTCCGGCCGCTTGCGGAACCACCAGTTGTACTCCGAATTATGCCCGCTCGACTCGGTCACGTAGTAGCCAAGGGCCTTGAACATCTCGTTGCGCACGAGGTCCTTGCGATAGATCTCGGGCCGCTCGACCGCCTCCCGCAGCAGTGGATAAGCATCCTTGCCGTTCCACTCGAAGCGCAGCGCCCACGCCTGGTGGTTGATGCCCGCGCACACGCACGTGATCTCCTGCGCCGGCGCTTGGATCCACGACCCCAGCATCGCCCCCAGCCCCTGCACGCTGTGGCACAGTCCCACCAGCCGCACCGACGTCGCCTGCTGCATGGCCCGGCACAGCATGGACATGGGGTTGGTGTAGTTGAGCAGGTAGGCGTTGGGCGCGTGGCGCTCGAGGTCGCGGCAGATGTCGAGCATCATGGGGATGGTGCGCAGCGCGCGAAACACCGCCGGCGTGCCCATGCTGTCGCCGACGTTGAAGTCCGCCCCGTACTTCATGGGAATCTCGATCTCGGGCCTGAAACCGTCAACCCCGTGCGCCAGGATGGTGGTGATGACGATATCCGCGTCTTTGATTCCTTCGGCGCGATCCAGCGTTGCCTCGACCTTCGCCGGGTAGCCGCCGACCTCGACGATCCGGGCGACCGCGCGTTTGGCGTAGTCCAGGCGCTGTTCGTCCGTGTCGATCAGCGACAGCGTGGCGTCCTGCATGTCCTCCCACGACAGCATGTCGATTGCCAAGGTGCGGGTGAAGCCCAGGCTGCCCGCTCCCACGAACGCGATCTTGATCACTTGCCACTCTCCTTGCGGCGGCAGCGACTTCTGGAATGTAACCCCCTCCAGGTGCGCATCGGCTCGCCCCGCGCGCATGCGACTCGGCCGCGCGGCGAGCGGAGCCGCGCGGGGAACGCGAAACTTGGTTCCCTGCGCACAGCATACTACCACGCCCTCGGCGCTGCGACCTGCAGCCGCCCCGAATTCGCGTGCTCCGCGCTGCCCCCTGGCGTAGTGCACCGGCAGGAAATGCTTCGCCGCAAGCAGAAGTACGAAGTACAAAGTGCTCGAGGGGGCCTGGTGCAGACTGCGCCCCCGCACGGAGGCGCAATCCGGCGTTTCGGGTCATCCCGGGCGGGGTCTTCGTGACTCCGGTCGCCGGGCGAGCCGGGCCTCGGCACCCCGCTGCCGGGGGCAGCCTTGAAATACCCTCTGATTTAGCGCCGCGAACAGCGCCTGTGGCACGAATCTTGCGACTCAAATGCCCGGAGAGGTAGGCACGCCGATGACCAGATGGGCCGTTCTCGCGGTGACCGCGGCCGCCGTCGTGTGCGTCACGTCGCACCCGGCACGGGCGGAGCAGAGCAGCTATGTGCCGGGCATCAAGGTTCTGCTCGAAGTGCGCACCCCGCAGGGGGATCTGCGCACCTTCCAGCTCCCCGGCGCCCCCCCGACCTACTGGCAGCAGGACATGCCCGTAGTCCAGGGAGACAAGCTGACCGTCAGCCCCATGATCGCCACCGGCGGCGCTGAGCTGGGTCAGGTGACCGTCCGGCTGGACAACGAACCCCTGGCGGCGACCTCGGAGGCGCCCTGGCGCGCGGAGGTGGAAACCGCGAAGCTGACCCCGGGCTACCACTCGGTGGAGGTATGGGCCGGCATCAAGCCGCCCAACGCGGGCGAGGGAAGCACCGCCATTGCCTTCCTGGTGGTGCCCCCGAGCGATCCCCTGCTGCAGAGCGGGCAGGCGGCCGCCGGTCCGCCGGTCAGCGACGAGGAGAAGTTGGCTTGCGCCATCCGCGCCCTGGACCCGAAGGTGGACAAGCAGCTTCTCACCACCTCTACCGCGAAGGTCGCCGGGCCTACGCTGTTTCATGTCACGGCGGGCCCTGCGGCCAAGGAGTTCTTCTACAGCCTCAGCCGGGAGGGGCGGGTCACCTACACTTCACCGCTGCTCCCGGTGCAAACGAGCGTCCTGCTCACGCCCCTGGAGGATCAAGGCCCGGGGCAGGAGCCGGGCGAGGTGATTCTGACCATGCGCGTCGGCGACGGCGCGGGGCGGTTCGGCCCGCCGGCTTGGGTGACGGTGGGCATCGTAGCCCCGGAGGCGACGAAGTGAAGATGCTCGTGCGAGGCTGGCTGTTGGCCGTGACTCTGATCCTGCTATCAGTCCCGGCGGGTGCCGCCGGCCGACACCGCACGGGGCCGGATTCATTCCTCACCTGGCGGGCATACACGGTCGAGGATCTGGTGAAGCAGGTCGAGGGGGATTCCGTAATCCGGCAGCGGCTCGCCAAGCACTTCCACGTTTCCCAGGCCGGGCTGGCGTCCTACCTGCGCAAGCACCTGCGCGTCATCACCTTCTCCGAATCGGGATGGCGGCCGGTCTACGGCGTGAACAGCATCGGGCGCATCTATCGCGCCCGCGACTACTTCCACAAGGGCGCGAAGGTCTTCGGGCTTGCCGACGGCACGCCGCTGCTCAAGTACGCGTGCGGCAATCCGCTGGTCACCGAGCTTCCCGGCCAGGCGCAGGTCGCGGCCCGTCCGCCGCAGACCCGGATGCACTCCCCGCAGGAGTTCGTGCTGGTGGTGGCGCTGCCAGTTGCTCCGGTGATCGAGATCCCCACCGCCTCCCCGTTCACCACTCCCGATGAGCGCCCGGGCGTGGCGGACCTGCCGGCAGCTCCCACCATCGCGGTGCCGACCGCGGTGATGGCAGCCTCCGGTGGGCTGGCGCTGTTGCCGCTGGTGGGCCTGCTGGGCGTGGAGGGGGGCGGCACCCCACCGGTCGTCCCGGAACCAAGTGACCTGATGCTGCTGGCCGCCGGTCTTGCCATGCTCGGGGGCCTGGCCCTCTGCCGCCGCCGCAGCGAACTTAGGC
>Ga0307380_10005386_pt1 | contig 16956 bp, 13 predicted proteins | sample UN3MG_FD_202239 | JGI IMG/M metagenome (GOLD analysis project Ga0307380, IMG submission 202239) | Soil microbial communities from Risofladan, Vaasa, Finland - UN-3 | ecosystem: Environmental > Terrestrial > Soil > Coastal area > Acid sulfate soil | place: Finland: Risofladan, Vaasa | collected...
CTGCGCGGCCGCTGCAAGCGAGGAAAGCGCCAGCCCCGTGCGTAGGTTTTCCCTGGTTGCAAGCATCGCGTTACCTTACTTGCCGGTGAATACTTCCAGCAGCTCGGCCGGCACCTTCTCGGGGTGATCGACGATGGCCGGATGAACGACATTGAAGGCGGCGGCGGCCTGGTTGCCGCGCAGCAGAGCGCGGCCTCTCGGGCCCATCATGAACTGCAGGAAATCGATGGCCTCCTGCCGGTGCGGAGCCTTCTTCAGCAGCGTGGCCGAGAAGGCGATGGGCGCGCCGGAGCGGCTGAGCGGGGGCGCAAGGCTCACCTTGGCGTAAAGATCGGCCAGCGTGTTGTCGCTGAGGTTGATCTCGCGCGGCAGCTCCACTATCTGCAGGTTTTGCTCCACCGCCTGGCTCTTGTAAACGAACGCGTAGTCGATGCCCGAGGGCGAGTCAACCAGCTTCAGCATCTGGTGGGCGTCGATCTTTATGCTGTCGGGCGTGCGAGCGGCGGCTAGCGCCTCGGCTATCGGCTTGCCGTCGATGGTATCGTTGTAGTGGAGATCAGCCAGGCCCCAGAGGATGAGCGTCCAGTAGCCGCAGGGATCGGTTTGGGGGTCGGCGTGAACGAATCTGACATCGGGCCGCGTGAGTATTCTGTACCAGTTGTCGGCGTTGATTTCGGCGCTGTATTTGCTCTTCTGCGCATAGGCGATCACCATCTCGTTGGTGGCGAAGATGGCGTTCCAGTCGGTCCATTCCGGCTGCATCTGGGTTATGAGGCGTGCGTCGGCCACCATCAGGATATCGCAGTCGCGGCTCTTGGCGAGGTCGACGCAGATCTTGCTGCCGTAGTTTTCAACGACTATCTGCACGTCGGGGTGGAGCGCCTGGTATTCCCTGATGATGTTGGCAACCGGCACCGTGAGGGCATCGGCGTGGAAGACTATCACCTGTTTTTTTCCGCCGCAACCGGAAAGGAGCGCTGCGAAGATAAGTATTGCCAAGAAAATCCATCGGTTCATGTTGATTCTCCGTATCTACAATTGTAAGCCAGTGAGCCACGATTTCAAGCATAATGCGCAGCGCCGCCCAACTTACAGCAAACTTCGTGCCCAAAGTCCAAGGTTCAAGGTCCAAGGTCAGGATTAGAGGAAACGGCGAGAATACTGAGCATCAACCTTGGCAGCAGTAGTTCAGGATAAAGAGTCTAAGAGGCTAAAGCCTATTTCCGGCTCTTGACTTTGGACCTTGGACTTTGGACTTTGGACTTCGCCGTGAGTGCCATTTAGGCACGGTACGGCCAGTATGGCAGTAGCGGCCCGTGCTGGGAAAATGGCAGGGGCGGGCATGAAACCCGCCCCTTGCAGGATTTCGACCTTGGACCTTGGACCTTGGACCTTGGGCATTTTCCTACGGCACGGGAGCCGGAAGCGTTTTGCCGGCGGCCGACGATTTCTCGGCGGTCTCGATCACGGCGATCACGCGGCGTGCCTGCTCTGCTGTAACTACCAGCGGATCGCCGCCCATCAGGTGGTCGGCTACGTTGCGCCAGTACTCCTTCCACTGGCCTTCGCGATACTTCACTTCCATCTCGGTGTTGACGCCTTCGACGTCGGTGTAGACCTTGAAAGAGCCGCCCCAACTGTCGACGATGGCGCCTTTGGTGCCAAGGATTCTGAAGCGCGGCTTGCCGGCGCGGGCGATGCTTGAGTGCTGGATGTCGGCCACGCGGCCGCCTTCGAAGCGGATGATCGCCTGGCAATGGTCTTCATTCGAGACGGCAAACCAGACGCGCTTGTGGAAGAAGCCGGTGATGCTTTCCATCTTGTAGGGCATCAGGTTCAGCACCCAATCCACAAAATGCGCGCCCCAGTCGTAGAACGCGCCGCCCGAGATCTGCTTGTCCGAACGCCACCACGTGCCGGGGTGGCCGTAGCCGCCGAAGTATGCCTCGAGGTGGAAAACGTCGCCGATGATGCCCTTCTCGATCACTTCGCGGATGGTCATGAAATCGCCGTCCCAGCGGCGGTTGTGGAATACGCTGAGCATCACGCCCGCCTTGTTGGCGGCGTCGATCATCTGGTTGGCCTCGTTCACCGTGATGCAGAATGGTTTTTCCGTGACGACGTGCTTGCCGGCCTTGAGGCACTTGATGGACAATGGCGCGTGCGAGTTGTGCGGGGTGATCACCACCACGAGGTCCACGTCGGGATCGGCGGCGAGTTTGTCGGGGTCGTCATAGGTTTTGATGCCGGGGAAATCTCTCTCGGCCTCGGCCAGGCGGGCGCGGTCTACGTCGCATACGGCCACGTATTCCATGCCGGCTTCCTTGATCTGCTGGCCGTGCATCTTGCCCATGTTGAAAGCGCCGCCGTAGCCGATGGCGGCGCAGCGCACGGGCTTCTTCTCGGCCGCGCCGCCCAGCCAGTTGATGCTGCGCAGGCACAGCTTCTGGAATTCGGGGTTGGTGAATGCGCGGCGGTCGTGCCCGAGCGCCAGGTATACCACCTTGCCCTTGCCGTAGTCCTTGGTATAGGCCATCGGCAGCATCTTGCCTTTCCAGAAGGAGCTGAGCAGCACGTTCTTGTTATCGCCCTGCACCTCGTCCAGCACGTAAAGCTCGTCGGTGATGCGGAAGTTGCCGAAGCGCCGTGTGAGGTCGTGTTCCTTGTTTGCCACGTTTACGCCAAATTCCTGGCACGGACCGTGGTCGATGAACTTGCCGCCGACCATTTCGATGTACTTGGGGTTTTCAACGAAGGAATCGGCCGCGCAGTGGATGCCGAGGAATCCCTTGCCGCCTTTTACGAACGACGTGATGCCCTGCTCTTCCTTGCCGGTGAGCTTTCCGCCCTGGGTGTACATGACCACCTGGTCGTAGCTCTTAAGCTCGGGCGAGCCGAGTATCTTGCGATCCTGGGTGACGGTCACTTCAGCTTTTCCGGTGTTCTTCAGCAGGTCCGCGAGTATTCGGCTGCACTCGTCGAAGTTGTGCCAGCCGCCGCCGGTTACCAACAGTACCTTTGTCATGTGACGTTGCTCTCCAGAAATGGTGTGGTGGGCCGGGCTCAGGTGCCGGCCGTCAAACAGACAGAAGATTATACCGGAGCGCGCATGAATGTCAAGATCAATCGCCCGCCGGCCTGGCCGCGCCGCACGGGCACACCCGCATTCAACAAGCGTCATAAATTGTCGATACCGAATACGGGAGGGTCTCTATGCGGCTGCGGCCGCTGCATCATATGAAAAACATACTGAAACACATTTGCTCTGTTCACCCTGCTGTTTGGGCAATTGCCGCGGTGAGTTCGATCTCATTTCTGCTGCTCTTGCATGGCGATTGGACCTGGCAGCGAGCGATGGACCGCAACCTGCCGCTGCTGGACAACCTGATGCGGCTGCGCGTGAACTCGGCCCAGGCGTATCTGCGCCTCGAAGAGGAATTGGCCATGCCCGGTGCCGGAACCGGCGGCTCGGCCGGAGCATTTGCCGAGGCGAAGAACGCACTAAGGGATGCTGAATCGGGGAAAACGGAGATCGACGGCGTGCAGGGCCGCCCGATTCGCGACCCTGTGATGATCGCCCAGCTTCGCCGCGTGCGAACCGCCCTGAACCGCGTGCAAAGCCTCGCACGCGACCGCCTGCGCAACCCGGCCGAAAGCGGCCTCGAAACGATCATAGGCAGGAGGTTCGACAATGCCTTCCGGCGCCTGGACTTCGAGATCGCCGTGCTCGGTGGCCTGGTTCGTCGCGATATCACCGCCACGCTGGCAAGCGCGCGGCGCCTCCACAAGCTGGCCCTGCTGGTGTGGGCGGTGGTGGTGGTTTTGGCAGCCGCTGCACTCACAATGGCGCTCAAAACGCAGCGGCAGGCCCAGGAAGCGCTGCGGCGCGAGACTGCAAAGCTTTCCACAATGATAGCAGGCATGGACCAGGGCGTCATGTTTGCGAACTCAGACGGCGTTGTCGTCGAGGCGAATGATAGCATGCATCGGTTTACTGGACTGACCCGCGATGCAATCATCGGGCGGCGGCTGAGCGAGGTATACCCCCACGACAGCGCCTATGGAAGAATCCTCGAATGCATCACTGCCTTCCGCACCAGCGCCAGGTGCGAGCCATGCTCCGTGCAGCAAACGTTGAATGGCCTGGAAGTGACGATCCGCGTGCAGCCCATCTGCCGCGACGACAGATATGACGGTGTGCTGGTGAACATAATCGACGTTACGGAGCTTGTGAACGCGCGCCGCGAGGCCGAGGCGGCCAGCCGCGCCAAAACCGACTTCCTGGCCAATATCAGCCACGAAATCCGCTCGCCCCTCACGGCTGTTATGGGCATGACCGATCTTGCCCTCGCCACGTCGCTCACAACTGTCCAGAGGGAATATCTCGAAACGTCCAAAAAGTCCGCCGGAACGTTACTGAAGCTCGTCAATTACCTCCTCGACTTTTCTATGATCGAGAAGGGAGGGCTGCAGATGGAGCGCGTGCCGTTTGCGCTGCGTGAGTTGCTCGACGAGGTGCTGAGGGCATATGCGGTGCGCGCGGAAGAGAAGGGCTTGGAGCTGGTTTACCAGGTGCGGCGCGACGTGCCCGACGCATTGGTGGGTGACCCCACGCGCCTGCGGCAGGTCATCGCGAACCTGGTCGATAATGCCGTTAAGTATACCGCAACGGGCGAGGTGGTGCTGCGGGTGCGCACGCATTCGCTCGGGCCGGGCAATGTGTCGCTGCATTTCTCCTTCACAGATACGGGCATTGGCATGCCGGCCCAGCAGCAGAAGGCGATTTTCGAAGTGTTCACGCGGCTTCCGGGCCCGCAAAAAGCCAGGATCAGAGGAACGGGCATCGGGCTGCCTCTTAGTGCCAGGCTCGTGTCGATGATGGGCGGGCGCATATGGGTGGAGAGCGAGCTTGGGAAAGGCAGCACTTTCCATTTCACCGCCACGTTCGCGCTGCCCGGAGGCGTGCCGGCAAAGCCCGTGTTCGAGCTTCCGCCGCAGGTGCTGGGCCTTCGCTTGCTGGTGGTGGACGACAATGCCTCGTCGCGCGAGATCCTGTGCGATGCGCTCACCGGCCGCGGCCTCGAGGTGGTGAGCGTCGACAGCGGCCCGCTGGCGCTGGCGGCGGTGGAGGAGGCCGAGCGGGCCGGCACAGCCTTCAGCATCGCCGTTATCGACGCGGGCATGCCGGTAATGGACGGTTTTGCGCTGGCCGACACGCTGTCGAAGATCGCACCGCACGTGGCCATCATCATCCTCACGGGCGCCGGCCGTCTGCTCGAACTGGAGCGGTGCCGCGAACGCGGATTCGCAGCCTGCCTTGCAAAACCCGTGAGCGAGTCCGAGCTTGTTTCGGCGGTGGCGCGCATAATGGGCGCCGAACCCGTTCGCGCGGCCCGCGAGGCAGTGAAAGAGCCGGCGCCGCCGGCACTGCCGCCCCCGGAACGCCTGCTGCATGTGTTGCTCGCGGAGGATGATGATGCCATAAGGATGGTGGCCGGCCGCATGATCGAGAGTCGAGGGCATTCGGTGACGCTGGCGACCAACGGCCGGGAGGCAGTCGAGCTGCTGGAGAAACAGCAGTTTGACCTGGTGCTGATGGACGTGCGAATGCCCGAGATGGACGGCCTGCAGGCAACGGCGGCGGTGCGCCGGCGCGAACAGGAGCGCGGCGGCCACGTGCCTATCGTGGCACTCACCGCCTATGCAACCGAGGGCGAGCGCGAGCGTTGCCTGAGGGCCGGCATGGACGGCTACATCTCCAAACCGTTTGATGCGAACGAGCTCATCGACGCGGTGGAAAGCTATGCCTTGGCGGCGACCGCCTGAACGAACGGCTACCAGCCGGCCGCAAATCTCTATCCCAAAGCTCTATTGCAAATGACAGCCCGATCATCGATAATGATACCCTGATTTTGCATGCTCGATACGGACCTTGGACTTTGGACGTTTAAGGAGCCTGCCATGCCGAGAGCTATCCTTGCGAGCGTGATGATGTGCTGCCTGGCTTTCCAGTGTGCCGCCAGTGAAACGGCCGAAGGGCTGTTCAACCTGCCCGAGCACCTCGAGAAACTGAAGCTCGACAAGCCCGGCTCGAATGGCTCCATCGCCTGGGGCATCGCGAAATAACGCGGGGCATTTCCCGCACAGCCGGCACATACGAGCAGGAGATGACGATGACCATTTCGGAGTTTCAGAAAAGCATCGAGAAGATTTACCTGGAACGCGACTCGGCCCGCGGCCTGGGCGGCACGTTCATGTGGTTTGTGGAGGAAGTGGGCGAGCTGGCCACGGCGCTGCGCCAGAACGATCGCGAGCAGCTCGAAGGCGAGTTTGCCGACGTGTTTGCGTGGCTCGTGAGCCTGGCCAGCATCGCGGGCGTAGACATGACAAAAGCGGTGGAGAAATACGGCCAAGGCTGCCCGCGCTGCCACGCGGCGCCTTGTCATTGCTCAAAGAAGACCTGAGGCGCACAGCCGGCGCCTCCGCATACACGGCACCATGAAAAAGCGGACGGCTTGCGTTACAGCACGTCAAGCCGCCCGCGTTCGTCTACGGAAGCCACCCGAAAATTGCCAAGCTATTTGTTGCCCTTCGCCAGCTTTTCAGTGGTGAGGTATTTGTAGCTCTTCTTCACGGCAGCCATCATGTCGGTGGCGCAGCTATCGAGCTCCACGATCACCCATTCCAGCGTCTTCGCGTCGGCGGCTGCTACGATGTTGTGCATATTCAGCAGGCCCGAACCGACTGCCGTATGCGGCGCGTTGATCTCGAGCGTGCCATCCTTGATGTGCAGCAGCGGCACGCGCTTTGCGTGGTCGGCCAGCACCTTGGGCGGGAAGGCCTTGCCGTAGGCCGCCCAGTAGACGTCGAGCTGCGAGAATACATCGGCCGACGCGGCTGCGAAGAAAAGCTCGTATGCGGTTTTGTCGCCGATCTTGTCAAATTCCCACCAATGGTTGTGATAGCCCATCGTCATGCCGTGGGGCTTCAGCAGCTTGGCGGCTTCGCTGAACCTCTGGGCGGCGCGCTTCACATCGTCTTCGGTCTTGAGATCGTTGGGACCAAGGCCGCTTACGATGCGCTTGATGCCGAGCGTGGCGGCATCGTCCACCACCTGGTTCACGTTTTCTTTCGTGACCAGCGCCATGTGCGCGCTGCTCGCCTTGATGCCGAAAGCCTTCAGCCATCCGGCCACGTCTTTCGCCGAGGCGTCATGCAATCCGGCAAACTCAACGCCCTTGTAGCCTATGCCGGCAATCTTCTTGATCGTGCCGCGGAAGTCCTTCGCACACAGATCACGCACCGAATAAAGCTGGATCGAAATCGGTTTCATCTTCTGCCATCCTTTCCACAATATCCTCTGGGCAAGCACCCGAAACACTCAAACCCAGGCCATCAGCATGGCCTATGGCCGATATTCTATCCAACGGCCCGCAAAGTTCAAGCAAAATTGCCGCATGCAAAGCCATTGGCCGCCGGCACCCGTGCCGCACCAGCAATTCCGCTTCAAATTCGGCGGCGATTCTGGTATTATGAAGGTATGGAAAAGAGCGCAGATTCCCTCTACATTCACGTGCCATTCTGTGCCCGCAAATGCCTCTATTGCGGCTTCTTCAGCACCGTAGGCTGCGAAGCGCTGATCCCCGATTACATCCGCGCGGTGCACGCCGAGCTCGATGCCGCGCCGCCGGCCAAGCCGCTTCGCACCGATTACATAGGCGGGGGAACGCCCACGCTGCTTTCGGCCGAGCACCTCGCCGCGCTGCTCGAAGGCATACGCCGCGCGGCGCCGATCGATCCCGCGTGCGAATTCACCGTGGAGGCGAATCCCGGCACGCTCGACGCCGCAAAAGCCGCCGCACTGCGCAGCGGCGGCGCCAACCGCATTTCGCTGGGGGCGCAGGCCTTTCAACCGCACGTGCTGGAAATCCTCGGCCGCATACACGGCCCCGATGAGATCCGCCGCTCCGTCGGCCTGCTGCGTGCGGCCGGCTTCGACAACATCGGCCTCGATCTCATCTTCGCGATCCCCGGCCAAACCTTCGCCGACTGGTGCGAGAGCCTCGATGCCGCAATCGACCTCGACGTGCAGCATATCTCCGCTTACGGCCTGAGCTTCGACGAGGGCACGGTTTTCACGCGCAGGCTGAACGACGGCGCAATGCGGCCCGCACCCGAATTCATGTGGCTGCGCATGTACGACCACGCACGGCAGCGACTGGCCGAGGCTGGTTTCACGCACTACGAGATATCCAATTTCGCGCGGCCCGGCCGCGAGAGCGCACACAACTGCAACTACTGGCACAACGGCAGCTACCTGGGCATCGGAGCCTTTGCAACTGAATACGTCGACGGACGACGCCGAACCAACGTGGCAGACGTGCAGGAGTACATCCGGCTAGCAACGCTGTGCGGCAAGGCGCCGGCGTTCGATGAAAAACTGGAACCGGAATATTCCGCCCGCGAGACGGCCGCCTTCAACATCCGATACCTGCCCGGCATCGCGCGGCAGACGTTCATAGACCGCACGGGCTTCGACCTCGAACGGCTCTTCGGCCCGACAATCAAGCGGCTGCGTGCCCTCGGCCTGCTGCAATACGAAAACGAGGTGCTCCGCCTCACCGAAAAGGCCCTGCCGCTGGCCGACAGCGTGAGCGCGCAATTCCTCAGCGAATGAACATGCAATTCCGCAACGTGAATCAAAACAAGACCTGCGCCTTCATCACTCTTGGCTGCAAGGTGAACCAGTACGACACGCAGGCCATCCGCGAGCAACTGCTGTTGCTGGGCTATCGCGAGGTGCCGCCCGAGCAGCCGGCCGACGTCTACGTCGTGAACACCTGCACCGTTACGAGCATCAGCGACACCAAGGGCCGCAAGTACATCCGGCGCGCGCTGCGGCTGAATCCCCGCGCCACCGTAGTCGTTACCGGTTGCAGCGTCGATTCCGATCCGGAGCTTTTCGCCCGGCTCGCGGCGGCCGCCGAAGGCAGGCTGATCGCCGTACGCAACAGCGCCAAGCTTTCCATTCCCTCGCTGCTCGATGCCGCGGCACCTGCGCCGCCCGCGGCCGCTGAGGCGCCCGCGGCCCCTGCGCCGCCCGCGGCCGCTGAGGCGCCCGCGGCCCCTGCGCCGCCCGCGGCCGATACGTGGTCGGCCGGCATTTCGGCGTTCGAGGGCCATACGCGGGCGTTTATCAAGATCGAAGACGGCTGCGACAACTTCTGCGCGTACTGCATCGTGCCCTACGTGCGCGGGCGCGTGCGCAGCCGCCCGATGCAGTCGATACTTGCCGAAGCCGAGCGCCTGGCTGACGCAGGCTTTAAGGAAGTGGTGCTCACCGGCATACACGTGGGCGCCTATGGGCGCGGCCTCGACGGCGTGGAACTGGCCGACGTGATCGAGCGGCTCGACCGCATCCCCGGAATCACGCGGCTGAGGCTGTCGTCAATCGAGGCGATGGAAGTATCGGAGAGGTTAATCAACCTCGCGGCCGGCAGCAAGCTTTGCCCGCATTTTCATCTTCCGCTGCAGAGCGGCAGCGATGCGGTGCTTTCGCGGATGAACCGCCGCTATGCCGCGTGCGATTTTGCATCGGTGGTGGAGCGGATCAGGCGGAAAATCCCGCGGGCGTCGATCAGCACCGATGTGCTGCTCGGTTTCCCGGGCGAGACTGAAGCGGACTACCTCGAGACCGAGCGCATGTGCAAGCAGGTGGGGTTCAGCCGCACGCATGTTTTCCCATACAGCGAGCGCCCGGGCACCGCTTCAGCGGCCATGAGCGGCAAATGCGAGCCGGCAGTCATCGCCGACCGCAAGCGGCGGCTGGCCGGCGTGGCCCGCGAAACCGCCCACGCCTACAGAAAGCAATTTGCGGGCGAGGATGTGGAGGTGCTCGTCGAATCCCAGCGCGACGCCCGCGGCCGGCTGTGCGGGTACACGAGGGAATACATCAGAGTGGAGTTTGACGGCCCCGACGACCTCATGGGCCGCCTGCCGCGCGTGCGGCTGGGATCGTCGTTGTCAGGCTCAACCCTCATGGCTTCGGAATGGCATGAAAACCACAGATAATCACTGATCCTGCGCTAATCCGGAAAAGTCAGAAGTCAGAAGTCAGAAGTCAGAAGTCAGAAGTCAGAAGTCAGAAGGCATCCTTCGTGCCTCTTCGTGCCCTTCGTGTTCTTCGTGGTTGTCCTCTCCTACGATTCCTCGAGGCTGCTCTGCTCGCGCAATTCAGACAGCAGCGTTTGCAGGTACGAAATCTCCGACTGCAGCAGCGCCGTGGGCGTCACCTTCTCGAGCAGGCGCTGGCGGTCGTTGGGCGGAATCGCGAGCGCCGAAGCTATCGTCCACCCAAGGTCCACCGTCTGCTCCGGCAGCGCCAGCACGCTCTGCGCCTCGTATCCGCGCTGCACGGCGATAAGCTTCACGCAATTGTTGAACAGCCGCCGCACCTGCTCCGCCTGGTCGTCGAGTTCCTGCTTCGAGATGTCGAAAACGAACGGGTAAGGCTCGACCACCCCGGAAAGGTATGGCTCGTCGCCGGTAACCTTCACGAGGATGAACCGTTCGGTGCCCGTTACCAGCAGCGTCATCTCGGGGCCGCCGCTCGGCTGGTAATCGATGATCCTCGCAATAGTGCCCACCTGCTGCGGCCTGAGCGAGTCGTCGGAGTGCAGCACCATTCCAAACTCTCCGTGCCGGTTCAGGCAGTCGCCCACCAGCAGCATGTCGTTTGGCTGGATTATCTCCAGCGGCACGAGCATCCCAGGAAACAGCACATTCTCCCACGGCAGCAGTGGCACGATTTTCGCATCATCCATGGCATCGCCCCGGAACAATCGGATTTGCCAATCAACCAAGTTTCCAATTGTATAAACCCAAGGATTGCCCGCGATGTACCGGTAGAGTTTGCCGCCGAAAGGTGAAGTGAAAAACGGCACGGAGCGCGCGGTATGTTTCCGCACGCTCCGTGATGGTTTTGCCTTTATGCCTGGGGTGTGATGGTGTCGGTTCCCATGTAAGACCGCAACGCTTCGGGAACTTCCACGCTGCCGTCTTGGCGCTGGAATGTTTCGAGCAGCACCGCCACGAGCCTGGCCAACGCCACGCCCGAGCCGTTCAGCGTGTGAACGAACTGCGGCTTGCCGCCTTTCTCCTTGAAGCGTATGCCCGCCCTGCGCGCCTGGAAATCCTCGAAGTTGCTGCACGAAGATACCTCGAGCCAACGCTCGATCCCGGGCGACCATATCTCGATGTCATAGCATTTTGCCGCAGCAAAGCTCAGGTCGCCCGTGCACAGCTTGAGCACGCGGTATTGCAGGCCCAGCGCCTGCAGCACGTCTTCCGCGTCGTGCAGCAGGCTCTCAAGCTCGTTGTAAGACGTTTCGGGCCGCACAAATTTCACCAGCTCCACCTTGTCGAACTGGTGCACGCGCAGCAGCCCGCGCGTGTCCTTGCCGTATGAACCCGCCTCGCGGCGGAAGCACGGAGTGTAGGCCGTGTAGCAGATCGGCAGGCGCTCCGCGTCGAGTATCTCGTCGCGGTGGATATTCGTTACCGGCACCTCCGCCGTTGGAATCAGAAACAGATCGTCCACCTGGCACAGGTACATGTCTTCCGCGAGCTTGGGTAGCTGGCCAGTGCCGGTCATCGACGCGCGGTTCACGAGCACCGGCGGCTGCACCTCTTTATAGCCGTGCTTCTTCGTGTGCAGGTCCAGCATGAAGTTGTAGAGCGACCGTTCGAGCCTGGCGCCCATCCCCACGTAGAGTATGAAGCCTGTGCCGGTGATCTTTGTGCCGGTGGCAAAATCTATCATGCCCAGGTCGCGGGCGATGTCCCAATGAGCCTTGGGCTGAAATGCAAACTGCCTGCGTGCGCCCCACGCTTTCACCTCCACGTTGCCCGAGGCATCGTCGCCCACCGGCACGTCCTTGGCGGTGATGTTCGGCACGCTCAGCAGCACGTCCATGATCGGCGGCTCCAGCTCGCCCAGGCGCGTCTCGTATTCCTTCAGTCTGTCGTTCAGTTCGCGCATCTCGGCAATGAGGGCCGTGGTGTCTTCTCCGGATTTCTTCATCTGCGGCACCAGCTTCGACACCTCGTTCTTGCGGCTGCGTATCTGCTCGGACAGAAACAGCAGCGAGCGGCGCTCCTCGTCGAGCTTCAGCAGCAGGTCCACGTCTGCATTCTCGTGCTTGTTGCGCACGGTCTGCTTCACGAGGTCGGGGTTGCGTCGTATGAAATCCATGTCCAGCATCGATGTAATCCTCCGGGGCGGCGTGCCTACGCGCCCTTGCTATGCCTGTACCATTCAACCGTCCGCTCGAGTCCGGTGCGGAGGTCGATGGCCGGGTCGAATTTCAGAATCTTTCGCGCCTTCGTGATGTCGGCGGCCGAATGCTTCACCTCGCCGGCGCGGGCCGCCGCGTGCACGGCCTTGATCTTTGTGCCGATGATCCCGTTCAGCACGGCCACCAGTTGGTTCACCGAGATCGGCGTGCCGCAGGCAATGTTAAACACCTGGCCCGCCGCGCCCTTCGCGGTGCACGCGAGCAGGTTTGCATTATACACATTTTCCACAAATGTGAAATCGCGCGTCTGGCGGCCATCGCCGAAGATCGTGGGCGCCTCGCCCGCCAGCAGGCTCGTGATGAACTTCGGGATCACCGCCGCATACTGGCTGGCCGGGTTCTGCTTCGGGCCGAATACGTTGAAATACCGCAGCGACACGCACTCCAGGCCGTATATCTCCGAAAACACCTTGCAGTAATACTCGCCGGTGAGCTTTGCAATCGCATAAGGCGACAGCGGCCGCGGGGCATAATCCTCGCGGTTCGGCAGCTCCACGCTGTTGCCGTAGGCCGACGACGACGCCGAATAAACCAGCCGTTTCACACCCGCGTCGCGGGCCGCCATCAGCACGTTAAACGTGCCGTCCACGTTTGCCTCGTGGCACTCGCGCGGCTTCTCCACCGATGCGATCACCGACGGCTTCGCCGCGAGGTGCAGCACGTAATCGATCTTCTTCATCGCCTTCGCGATGGCTTTCTGATCGCAGATGTCGCCCTCGATCACCTCGATCTGCCCGGCAAACTCCTTGATGTTCTTCCTGCGGCCGGTCGCGAAGTTGTCGATGATCCGCACATCGTGCCCCGCCGCGAGCAGCCGCTGGGCGATGTTTGATCCGATGAAACCCGCGCCGCCGGTTACCAGAAATCTTGCCATTTCATTTCCTCGTCTGGGAAACCTGATGTATTGCCCTGCACCGCCGGAGACGCATCCGCCCGTCACCCGACCTCATTGTATTTGCGCTGGCGGTATTCCACGCCAAGCTCCGCCGCAAGGCGCCGGCAAGCCTCTACATCGACGCCCGGATAGTCCAGCGCCGTCACCACCACTTTCGGCAGATGCTCGCGCGCGTCCTTTATGAAATCGATCATCGCCCGATACGCGCGGCCGGGCTGCGCAGGCCGGCAAATCTCGGCATACTGCTCCGCGTCGGCGCTGTTCAAACTCACCGACACCACATCGACCAGCCCCGCGAGCTCCGGCGATATCCGGCGGCCGTTTATCAGGTCGCCGTGGCCATTGGTATTGATCCGCACGCGGCCGCCCCGGCTCTTCACCCAGGCCGCCACCTCCTTCACCGCGTCCAGCCGCATCGTCGGCTCGCCATAGCCGCAAAACACGATCTCGGCAAACCGCGCCGGCTCGCCGATGGCCGCAATCACCTCGGCGGCGCTGGGCTCGTTTTCCAGCCGCAGCCAATGCCCCTTCACCATCGGATCCGTTTCCCTCCGGCAAAACACGCAGCGATTCGAGCAGCGGTTGGTCACGTTCACGTAAAGGCTGTTGCGGATCCGGTAAACGATCGACGGGCCGCCGTGCGCCTGCCCGATGCCGAAAAGCTGGTGCGCATTCACCGACGTAATGCGCGCGACGTCGTCAACTTCGAGCTTGTGGAGCTGCGCCAGCAGGTGTGCGATGTGCGGCACGTTTGCGGGCTCGTTGCGCCGGCCGCGCAGCGGCACCGGCGCCAGATACGGCGAGTCCGTCTCCAGCAGCATGCGGTCTACCGGCACCGCGGCCGCCGCCGCGCGCAGATCGGCGGCATTGGGAAACGTGATCATCCCCGTAAACGAGACGTGAAAGCCAAGATCCAGGCACGCACGCGCCTGCTCGGCCGTGCCCGTGAAGCAATGCATCACGCCGCGCCACCGGCCGCCGGGGTTGACCTCCGCGAGCGCGCCCAGGCAATCGTCGAAAGCCTCTCTGCAATGTATAATGATCGGCAAATCGAGCTCCAGAGCCAGCCTCAACTGCCTGCGAAACACCTCGCGCTGCACCGCACGCGGGCTGAAATCGTAATGATAATCCAAGCCCGTCTCGCCGATCGCCGCCGGCTTGCTCTCGCGCACCAGCGAAAGAAACTCATCCCAGTGCGGCGGCTCCATCTCCTTCGCGTGGTGCGGATGTATGCCCAGCGCGTGGAAAACCTCGGCGTGCTCGGCCGCCAGCGCCCGCGCACGATAGCAGCTCTCGAGGCTGCTGCCCGGATTCAGAATGTAATCGACCCCCGCCTCGCGGGCGCGACGCAGCACGTCTGATCGATCATCATCAAAATCAGGGAAATCAATATGAGCGTGGCAGTCTACAAACACTAACGCTTCCGGGGTGCCATTGAGTCAAGGAATCAGATTCTGTTGAAGTCTACACTCCATTCTATTATGAAAACGGCTGAGAATCAAGGATCAAGAGTCGGGCCATTGGCCCGGCGGCGCCAAGCGGCCTCAGCGAATACATGCGAAACCCTCTTGACGATAGCATCCCTTCTGTGTAACATGGTGAAGCAGCACCGCGAAAGTGCGTGATACGGTGCAGGGAGGAACGTTTTTTCTGATAACCGGGGCGGTCTGCATTCCGGGGATGAAGCCCATGGACCACAAATGCTCTGTCGTGTTTGCCGCGGCTGTTCTTGTGTTGGCAGCATTGTGCGGCGGGGTTGTTTTCGGGGAAGACGCGAAAGAGGCCGCGAAGCCCGACGAGCCGCCGATCGTCTTGCCGGCGCCGTCGCCTGTCAAGAACGAGAATCTGTTCGGAGGCAGAATCCAGCGCACGATGACGCTTCTGGCCACGAGCGGCCCGCTTCGGCGCTTCCCCGTCAAGATCATTTTCTACGGGCAATCGATCGTCAACGGCCGGTGGACAAAGGCAGTGGAGGACGACCTGCGCCGGCGTTTTCCCGAGGCAGACCTCACGATCGAAAACCGGGCGATCGGCGGCTTCGGCGCCGATGCCCTGATCCGCACCGCCGCGCATGACATCTACCCGGCCTATCCCGACCTCGTTGTCTACCTCGTTTATGGCGGCGAGCAGAGCGGCGCGCTCGAAGCATTCGTTGCCAATTTGCGCCGCTATACCACGTCCGAAATCATGCTCCTCACACATCATGTCCGCGGGGGGGACTACAGCGACAGCGCATCGGCAGCCTATTGGCGTTACCTCGCGCAGAAATACGACTGCGAGCTTGTGGATTTGCACGGGGAGTCCAGGCAGTTTATGGCGGAGCACGCAATACGGCCCGAGCAATTGCTCGGCGGCGACAAAATCCACCCGAACGAAGAAGGCAGCCGGCCGATCGCGTGGACGGTGCTGCGGCATTTCCGCCTCAACACGCTGATGCCCGGCGGCTGGTACGACCGCGTCCGCACGTATCAGGTGCGACGCTCATACGACGATTCCGCAGCCGACGATATCACTTTTGCGGGCGAGCCGTGGGAGATCCAGGGATCAAATGCAATCGGCCATTCGCCGGACAATCCGATGCGGTTGACGTTTAATGGAAATCGCGTAGACATCCTGGCTGGAGCCTCCCCTGCCCGGAAGCTTGGCACCGCCAGAATCCTGATCGACGGCCAACCGCCGTCCGCCGATCCTCGCCTCTACGCGGCCACTCGGCCCAGCCCCGAGCCAAAGATGTGGTTTCCGGGGGTGCGCCGGATCGAGTGGCAGAGCCCGCCGATCATCGAGGATTGGACGCTGCGAATCACCGCTGCCAGCGACGACTGCAAGAGCCTGGAATACGAGGTGATCGGCTCGATAACGGGGCACGACGGCAACGGCAACAACTGCGAGAAGTTCGTGTCGAACTCGGGGCGCGTGGTGATCGCGCCGCGTGATTTCGCCTTCGCCGACGCGTTCTACTGGAGCAAGGTGGCTCCGCCGGTGGGTTACGAGGTGACATGGAAAGTGGTGCCGCTGTTCTCGGATTCGTACGAGCCATCGGGCGGCGATTCTTCGAGGCCCTACAGGCTCACAGCCGCCCAGAACCTCAGAAACGGGCGCCACACCATCGAGATCATTCCGAACGGCGACGGTCCCGTGCCCGTACAGGCGATTGAAGTGTACCGTCCGCCGCTGAGGTAAAGGCCGGTTTCGGCCAGAGGGCAAGCAAATGAGAATGCGCTGCATCGAACTATTGCTGCTGTTGCTGGTTTCGGCATGGCCGGCGGCCTTTGCGAGCGAAGGGCCGGGCTGCACGCTGGTGCGCTCGATGGCCGACACCTTCTCCGGGGCAGACGTGGGCAGCACGTGGGGGCAGTTGCTGCTGATGGGCATCGATTTCGCCGACGCGAAACGCGGCGTGGCCGCAGGCTTCAATGACCCCACCGAGATCAGGTTCAACGGCCGCTTCAGCGGTCTGCTGGGCTGGACCGAAGATGGTGGCCGCACGTTCACGGTGAGCAAGGTGGGCGGGCGAGGGCAGTCCAAAGGCCCCCTGTGGACGGTTCGCCACGCCTCGGGCGATACGTTTTGGGCGGCCGGTTATGGCGGGCTTGTGATGCGCAGCGACGATGCCGGCCGCACATGGAAGGAACACCATTGCGGCCGCGGCTACCCTAGCGTGCAGGCCGACTTCCGCGACGCCGACCACGGCCTGCTGGCTATGGG
>Ga0307380_10005387_pt1 | contig 16956 bp, 19 predicted proteins | sample UN3MG_FD_202239 | JGI IMG/M metagenome (GOLD analysis project Ga0307380, IMG submission 202239) | Soil microbial communities from Risofladan, Vaasa, Finland - UN-3 | ecosystem: Environmental > Terrestrial > Soil > Coastal area > Acid sulfate soil | place: Finland: Risofladan, Vaasa | collected...
CCGCCAGGCGAGGTCCTTTTGGCGGTTTACCCGGCGGTCCCGCAGCACTCGCAGTACGTGCTCCCTCCGGAAAGGCCCCTCGATGTCCAGGCCCCGCGCCACGTACCATCCATACGCTTTCAGGAGGTTTCTTTGGAGCGCGTGAAACAGCGTGCAAAACTCCTCCGGCATCAAGCCACCGCGAATCGGGGAAATGGCACCCAACACTTCCCGCACCCTCTTGACCTCGCCCCGTTCCTTGCTGATCTCACAATGATGACAACCTGTTGCAGGAGCAGCATGCGTCCGGAGCATTTCCATATAGGTCAACGACAGTGGTCCAGACGAATGCGCCAGCCGCCAATAGAATCTCCTGGTCCCCCAGACTACCGCATCCTTCGCCGAGCCGAAGACCGTCAAATCCAGCAGGGCGACGATCGCCTCGTCGGACGGCACGCCTCGGCGAACGATGTTGGCCAGCTTCTTTGCGGGGATGTCCGGAGCCACAGACAGTTTGCCTTTCCCGAATGCCCGAAGAGTCTCTCTTATGATTCTGGGCACCTCCTGACTTGGAAGCGTCGCGGCGTCGGACCGACTTTCCAAGGCAGCCTCCAGCCGAGGTATCTGGGCGTTAAGGTAGTCGAGCCTACTTCTCTCCCATAATCGGACGAGCGTTGCCTCAGCAATGCCAAGAGCATTGCCCGTTTTCTGGATGAAAGCTGCCTCCTCCTTGCCGAGGCGCCCGTCTGCACAAGCCACGTCGAAGAGGGTACCCACGACCCGCCGGGCCCGTTTACTGTCCCCGGAGAATTCCGCTACGGCTAGGGACTTCGTTTCCGCGACGATCTTCTCCGCCTCAACCCGGCGAAGCCCAATGGACTCACCCGCTTGACGCAGAATAACGGATTCCTCATTCGAGATATCCCCGTCGGCCCTGGCGGCCAGAATCATGCACTTGAATTGAAAGAGATCGTCTTGATGCGGGCGAAGCACCTCTTGCTCCCAACGGTCCAAGTCGGTTACCCAGCGCTGTGACTGGCGAACGTGAGGCGAAAGCAGGGCAACTCCAGAGCGGAGCCTGCGGACAAGCTGCGCCACCTCCATTACCCTGTCGTGATAGTTTTCTGCCCTAGCGTATGCCAAGGCGCTGATTTCGGCTGCGAATTGTTGGGGGCCGGAGCGAAGAAACTCGATGGCGCCAGCTTCCTCCGGCGTCAGCGCCCCACGAGCCTCATCACCTCTTGCTTCGAGTTGAGCAACCAACTCACGAAGCCGGGCCTTGTGGGTTTCTTCTTCGAACATCGCCTCGCCGGGAGATTCAGCCCGCAACTCCAGGCAGTTGAAGAACACGGTGCAGGGATTGGTTTCGTCACCAGAAGCCGAGCCTCCAATGCGCTCTTCGTACTGCGCCAAGACACGAGCTTCGATCGCGCGACGAGCTTCCGCCGCTTTTTGTGAGATGAGTTGGACCGTCTCCTGACAATACTCCTTGTCCTTGAGCGCATCGAATGCCGATGGCGTCGGTGCCGAACGGGCAAGTTCAGTGCATTTTGAGATGAGTTCCTCGGCGTTTGATCCCTGCGCGGCCGGAAGAGACTCGACGCTCCTGCGAATCGTGTCAATTGTCTCGCGAAGCCTGGATTGTTCCTGGGCACGGCGCTCCTCGCGCTCTGCAAGAACGCGCGCCTCAATTGCGCTTTCGGCTGCCGCAGCCTTTTGCGCAATCAGTTGGGTCGTTTCGTGACAGTACTCCTTGTCTTCAAGGCTGTGGAATGCCGACGTGGGCGGCGCCGTCCTGGCGAGTTCCGTGCATTTGGAGAGTATTGCTTCCGCATTATCCCCCTGCGGCGCGGCAAGAGATTCGGCGGCCTTGCGAATCGTGAAGATCCTGTCCCGTAGCTTGGATTGTTCCGCGCCGCGGCCGGCCTCTTCGGCGATCTTGCGTTCGATTTCAGCGAGCTGCTTGCGGAGGCGAGTGTTCTGCTCCGAGAGGTTGTCCGCCGCTTCCTCGCGCTGCTGTGCCTGTGCTGCGAGAACTGCTGCCTCATATTGTTGGGTGCGTGCGATTTGCTCTGCTCGAAGACTCTGGTGGACATTCAGCAGGATGTTCGCCCAGTCTCGCCCTTTCTCGGACATGTGCCAAATCCCGCCGCGCGAGACCCCTCGCACGCCCATTTCGTACGCCGCAGTCTACCTTGGAAGTTTGCTGCCGTGCAATGGCGGTGACCCGCAACGCCGACCTGCTCGAAGCGCCACAACTCCTGGAGTTCGAAGTCGCCGCCAGACTCCGCGCCCGAATCAAGGAGCTGAAGGGGTTCCCCGAGCTCGTCGTCGCCGTCCCGACCCCCGACGAGGTTGATGGCCGCCCAAAATACGAGCGTCGAAAGCCCTCCAGCCCCCCGCGCCCAGGAGGTTCGTTGAAGAAGTGACGTTCGTGCGGGACCAGCTTCCCGGCCGGTCGGTCGTTCAGGGCGGCACGGAGCCGCCGCAGGCAGACCCGTGTGCCCATTGGCGCACCACCCGGCCCGTCAGTGAGCCGCCCCGGCCCCCCGCCGCCTACCGCAGGTCCACCGTTTCGATCGTGGCGTCCACGCCGAACGGGTCGATGTTCACGATCACCGCCTCGCCGCAGAAGAAGTCGAGCCCGTTCAGGAACTCGATGCCGGTCAGATCGAACTCCTCCACGAACGCGCCGGTGAACGGGTCGAAGTCCTCTTCCGACAGCAGCTCGATCGCGTCCAGGCAGGGATACTCCAGCAGCAGCGTCTCCCCTTCATAGACCAGCACGCCCTGCACCGCCCCATCCACCGCGTACCGCACGTAGATGTCGTACCCCGTGTCGTTCTCGATCCCCAGCAGCGTGATGTTCGGCAGCTCCTCCACGACGAGCTGCTCGGTAATGCTGATGATGACGTCCGCGTCGTCCGCGATGATGATCGTCTCCTCCCGACCCACCAGCCCGGCCGGAAGAGGCCCCATGCGGGGGTCGTGGTCCTGAATCACCGTCACCCGGTCCCCGATATCGAGCTCCAGTGCCGCCAGCACGTCCAGGACGCCTTCGCCGATGCCGGTGGAACAACCGGCCAGTAGTCCGCCCAGGGCAACCAGGGCCAACGCCCCCGCCCGACGCATAAACCTTGGCATGGCAAGCCTCCCGTGTTCAGGAAATGATTGTTGTCCCGCCACATGGCCCATAGCCGAACCGCCCCGGGATGGTACGAAAAATCACCCGCCCCGGCAAGTCCGCCGTCTTGTCGCCGGTCCGCCGGCCGCGTATCATACCGGCCACCGACGCATTGGGCCGCCGGCTTGTCACACACATCGCCCCTTGTGGGCAACGGAGAAATTGGTCATGTCCACCCATCGACTCGGGGTATGCGGACTCGTTGCGCTCTGGCTCGGGGCAGTTGCTGCGGCTCAGGACGCCGCCCCGCCGCCGGACACGTCGCCGCCGGCCGCTCAGCCCGGCCAGGAAGCCGACCTTCCAGGCATCGAGCCGACCGCCGATCAGGTCGTGCGCCGAATGAGCGATTACCTCAAGAGCCTGAAAGGCTTCCATTTCGAGACCGAGAACGTCTTCGACGTGGTCGAGTCGGACGGCGAGAAGATCCAACTGTCGCGCCGGGTCCAGGTCGATTTCCGCCGGCCGAATGCGCTCCGTGGCTGTTCGCAGGGCGACAACGAATGGGACGCCGCCTACTGGTACGACGGAAGACGCGTTGCCATCCTCCAGCGCAAGCTCAACGTCTATTCGGTCGTGGATGCCCCGCCCACCACCGACGAGATGCTCGACTACATGAACGAACGCTACGGGCTGGCCGTCCCTACCGCCGATATCCTCTTCTCCGACGTGTACACCGTCCTCATGGACGGCGTGGAAACCGGCCGACTCGTCGGGGAACATCGCGTCGGGGACGTGCCGTGCCATCACCTGGCCTTCACGCAGAGCAACATCGACTGGCAGCTCTGGGTCGACGCGGGCCGGAATCCCCTGCCGCGCAAGCTCGTGGTGACCTACAAGGAGGCGGAGTGCTGCCCGCAGTTCTCCGCCACGTTCCTCAAATGGAACACCGAACCCGCATTCAGCGACGCCGACTTCCAGTTCACGCCGCCCCAGGATGCCGAGCAGACCGAGCTGATCCCCCGCGAGCCGCCGGCCGAGCAGCCCGAACCGGGCGAGGAGGCCCACGACTAAGACGGTGAAGATTTCCAGGACACGCGACCCCCCCGGGAAGGACTCCCGGGGTTTCAAAGGAGTTGGAGCATGGTTTCAAGAGCGACACAAACCGCCTTTTTGACTCTGCTGGCCAGTCTGTTCATCCTGACCACCGCCGACGCTCAGCAGCCCAAGCGCAAGGTCCTCAAAGGCCAGGAGCGACCGCGCGTCGAGACGGGCCACGGCGACCACTCCAAGGGGTACCAGCCCAGCCCCCGCCAGTACCAGCCCGGGTACGGGTCCGTCCGCTACGGCCAGCGGTCCGGGTATCGCCCCTACTACGGTGACCCCGGCGTGCCCCGCAAAGAACTGCGCCAGACACGCGTCGTCCACTACCCGCCCCGCGGCACCGTCGTGCGCTACCTGCCCACCGGTCATCGCACCGTCGTCGTCCGTGACCGCCACTACTACAGCCACGACAACGTCTTCTACCTCTCGGTCGGCCGCGGCCCCGACGTGCATTACGTCGTCACCCGCCCGCCCATCGGCGTGGCGGTGGCGTTCCTGCCCTCGACCTATCAGGTCGTCTACTATGGCGGACGCCCCTACTACTACGATGACGACGTCTACTACGCCGAGGAGGTCGTCGAGAACCGTCCGCAGTACGTCGTGGTCGAGCCCCCCATCGGGGCGACCATTGTGCGGCTGCCCACCGAGCACAAGGTCGTGGTCGTCAAGGGGCGGCGCTACTACAATGTCGACCGGTACTACTATGAGCCCTGCATGTACGGCGCGTCGGTTGTCTATCGTCGTGTGTCAATCGACATCCACTAGCAGCGTCCCGTAACCGCACCGGTCGCCCCTCAGGAATCGTCTCCGGCCCCCCCCTGCGCACGGGCGGGGGCCTTCGGCGTTTCGAGTCCAGCTCGGTGGCACTGTCCCGCCCCAGCGTGTAGGGTGCATCTCGATGCACCTGCTCGTCTAAGCGGCACTGCAGGCTCTGCCCACTCGTCTACCTCGAGACGTGATCCTGATGCCCGATCTTGACCTCGACCGACTCCGCAACACCTGGCGCGACCTGCCCGACACAGACGTCGCCCGCGCCCTGGCCCGCCCCGACGACTATCCGCCCGAAGTACTGGCCGTCATCCGGCAAGAGGCACACCGCCGACAACTGGACCCTGCAACCGTCGACCTCTCCGAGGACGACCGGCCCGCCCAGGCGATCCGGTTCCTTCGCGCCATCACCCGGTTCTTCCGTCTTCTTGCCCTGCTGATTCACTACTTTGTCCGGGCCCATCCGCTGGTCAGCGCGGTCGGTTTCGGCATCATCAACGCCGTCCTCCCTCGATTCCTGCCTCAGGCCATGACCTGGCCCGTCTGGATCGCCGAGACGTTGTTCTTGATTGTGTGCTACCTGGCCGGGTTGGCCTACGTCTCCTGGCCTCTGCGGCGCTACGCCGGCGTCATCGCGATCACCTTCGCAGCCTGGGCCGGGCACACCGCGGTTGGTGTTCTGATCATGCTGCTATGGACGCTCAGCAACTATCCGCTGCGCATGTGGCTTTTCACCTGGACTGCCCACCTTGTGATTGTCGGCGTCATTCCCTGTGGACTACTGTGCGCAGCCGTGTACGTGCACCGGCGCTACTGGCCCGTCTATCCGGAGGGCTATTGCACGATCTGCGGCTACAACCTGCACGCCCTCACCGAACCACGCTGCCCCGAATGCGGCACCCCCTTCGAGCCCGCCGCCCCGGAGACCCACCTATGACCGCAAGGCGATTCTGCGAAACGAACCCATTTACGCCGCCGCTTGGCCACACCCCCGGCACGTCGGCCCGTCGCGTGTTGTCCCAGGACTCTCGATTCAACATCATCCACCTGCCGTTCACTGCTCGCACTACTCCATCCCGCGGGCGCAAGCACCAGCGCCCCTGACCGAAACCCGGCCAGAGGCGCGGTCTAACCCCCCCAGGCACTTACGCAGGGCTGGCGGCCAACTGGCCTCCCCAGCGACGCTGGATGGCCTTCCACTGCATCGCCTGAAACACACCGGCCGTACCGACCAGAACGTAGACCAGACGGCTCAGCATCGCTCCGTTTCCGAGCAGGGCGGCCACCAGGTCGAAGTTGAACAGACCCACCAGCCCCCAGTTCAGAGCACCCACAACAACAAGCACCGCGGCAAGAACGTCGAACGTCTTCATCTTCTTATTCCTTTCAGTCAGTCGTTTGCGTCAGACAGATTCGTCAGTTCCAAAAACTCGAAAGAGCACTACCGGTCCGTGCACTCGCGCGGACTAGCCGGGCGTGATGACCGTGTCGATCACGTGGATGATGCCGTTGGTGGCCTCGACGTCCGTCTTGATCACCCGGGCCTCGTCCACCTTCACGCCGCTGGAGGTGTCGATCCGCACCTTGCCGCCCTGCAGCGTGGTGGCCTCGCTCAGATTGACCACCTGCTCGGCCGCCACTTTCCCCGCTACCACGTGGTAAGTCAGGATCTGCTTGAGCTGCTCGGTGTCGTTGAGCAGGCTCTCCAGCGTGCCCTCGGGCAGCTTGGCGAAGGCCTCATCGGTCGGTGCGAAGACGGTGAACGGCCCCTCGCTACGAAGCGCGTCGGTCAGCCCGGTGGCCTCCAGCGCCGCCAGCAGCGTCTTGAACGAACCGGCCGAGCGGGCGACCTCGATAATGTCGTTCTCCGGCAGGATCACCGAGTCGATGACGTGAATCACGCCGTTGGACGTTTCGATGTCGGTGGTCGTGATGTTGGCCCCGTCGATCCTGGCCGTGCTCTGCGTACGGATCGCCGCCGCCTGACCGAGCAGTGTCTTGACCGAGTTCATCTTCACCACGTCGACCGCCATGAACTTCCCGGGCACGACGTGGTACAGCAGAATGGCTCGCAGTTGATCCGGGTTCGCCAGCAGCGAATCCAGCGTGCCGCCCGGCAGCTTGGCGAACGCGTCGTCCGTCGGTGCGAAGACCGTGAACGGCCCGTCCGACTTCAGTGCCTCGACCAGCCCGGCCGCCTGGACCGCCTTCACCAGCGTGTTGAACGCTCCGGCGGACACGGCCGTGTCTACAATGTCTTTCGCGCCCGAAGTCAGCTCTGCCTTGGCGCCTCCGCAGCCGCCGGCCTCGGCGCTCTGCACCGAAACCAGACCAAAGCATGCGACTACCATCATCGTGTTGATTGCGATCGTCCTCATTACTGCTTTCTCCTGTTTGGGTTTCAAAAGGTTCAAAGGTTCGTTGTTCTGGTGTTTCAAAAAGTCAGAGGTTCCGTTGTCCACACTGATCAGAACTCTCCGCTCCGGTGCGTCGTTGTCGTTCACACCGCCCCGTCCGTTCCGGCCGTCCTCCCCGCCGCCCTGCGTGGTCGTCCCACCGACGTGCGGTATCGTTCCGCCGATGTCGTCGATTGGCAGGTGAATGAGCGTCTCCGCCCCGCGGGGTTTCAAGCGATGGTTCTCCTTTCGTTGGTTGTGCAACATTGCCAGATTCCGTTCGAGTTACCGGGTGGCGAACCCGGGGGTCTGCCATTTGGTCACGAGGACTAAAACGTTCAAATCGTTCACCCATAGTCTATCACGCGCCAGCCTGATGTCAAGAATAAATCGTGCAAATCGTTCACGATTGGACGCACGCCTATAAACCCCTTCTCACACGGCAGTTGCCGTAAGGTAGCAGTTTTTCTGGCCGGAAAAGCAGGGAAAAATAGGTGGCTACGGCCGATCGGAGCACTTACAATCGTTCAAAACGTGCGGAGACAATGCCGATGAGGGAGCTTCTCACCCCAAGACAGGTCGCTCGAGCCGTGGGCGTCAGCGAGGCATCGCTCAAACGCTGGTGCGACAAGGGATTGCTGCCGTCATTACGCACGGCCGGCGGGCATCGACGGCTGCCCATCAACGGAGTGATCCAGTTCCTGCGCGACAGCGGACACCCCGTCGTTCGCCCGGAACTCCTGGGCCTGCCGCGTTCGGCCGGTGTGAGCGAGGCGGCTATCGAGCGTTCTGCCGATCGGCTTGGCGGCGCGCTGGAAGAGGGCGACGAAGAGCAGTGCCGGCGGATCGTCGCGGACCTTTATCTGGCCGGTCACACCGCAGTGGATATCTGCGACCAGACCATCGCGGCGGCCTTCCACGCTCTGGGCAGCAAATGGCAGCACGGCCAGATCGAGGTCTACCAGGAGCGGCGGGGGTGCGTGATCGGGTTGCGCCTGTTGTACGAGCTGCGGGCCATGCTGGCTACGCAGCCGGAGGACGCACCGTATGCCATCGGCGGCACGCTGGAGCACGACCCCTACAGCCTGCCGACCGCGATGATCGAAGTGGCGCTCCGTGAGGCCGGCTGGCGGGCCGAGTCGCACGGCGCGGGCAACCCGGCAGCCACGCTGTGCGCCGCGATCGAGCAGCGTCGCCCCCGGCTCTTCTGGCTGAGCGTCTCCACGTTGGACACAGCCGCCGGTTTCCTGGCCGATTACCGTAGCCTCTATGAGACGGCCGCGCGAAGTGACACTGCGATGGCAGTAGGCGGAAGCGCACTGACCAGGGACTTGCGGCAGGAGATGACCTATTCGGCGTACTGCGACAACCTGCGCCACCTCATCACGTTCGCGGAGACCATCCATCCATCGCGGCCGACCGCCAGACGCCCGGAACGGACGGCATGAGCTCCGGGGCCTACCGCGCCCGTCCGGCGGTCGCCCGCCGACGCTGTACGGTGCGTCAAGCATTGGTGCGGTTATGTCGACGGGGGGGTGGGCTTCGCCCGCCGAGTGGGCGTGTCTTGGGCGGGATGACGAACTCTAATCCGGCTGGTCCACGAAATCGGCGCCGATGAGGTACCCGCCGAGCGTCTGCGTACAGTGCCGGAACAGGATCGGGACGCTCTTCGACTCGCTGGCCAGGGATACCTCGCCCTTGCTGGACGGCGCGATCCTGTCTCTGCAGAAGAACATGAGCCCGGTCTCGGAGATATCTCTGGCTTGGGCGATGAGGGGATCGGCCAGCCCGGTTGCCGTGCGCAGCCGAACATCGAGCTGAGCGCGCCAAGTGTATCGCGGCTGCTGCCGTTTGCTGGTGAACGTATCACTCACGCCGGTCTGCTGGGCTTCCTGCAGCCACTGCGTCCTGATCTCGGCAGCGTCCTGGTCGGGCGCCGGCTCGGGTTGATCGATCACGATCGGGGCTCCTTACTTCCTGACCGGCTGGGCTGATTCAGACATGGTCGCTGGATCGAGCCGTTCCGGTGCGTAGTCTACCGCCTCTGCGAGCCGGCGCCGACCTCCCGTCGCCAGTTTGTGCGCCCGCCCGCAGGCTCCGAAACCCCTTCCGCCCCTGACAGCTCTGGACGATCAAGGCAAAGGAGCTGCCCTCCAGGACGCTATTCGAATTCCTCCGGCCAGTCCCATTTCGAGACCTCCGGAAGCGATTCCCTATCGGTGACGTCGAACCTCAGCGGCGTGACGGCGACATAACGCTGCAGGACGGCCTCGCTGTCGGTACCGGGTTCACGTGTCTTTTCGGGATCGCCGCCATCGAAGCAGAAAACCCGGCGTCCGTCGGCGTCGGTCTGTTTGCGATACCTGGCGTTGGTGGTGATGACGCTTCGCGGGCAGACGCGAACGCCTTCCGGCCAGCCCGAGTCCAAGGCCGGGATGTTCACGTTGAGGCACGTTCCCGCCGGCGGGTGGGCGGCGGCGTAGGGCTCGAACATCCGCCGAGCCACCTGGCCGGCGCGCACGAAGTCCGGGTGATCGGAGAGTTCGAGAGAGACGGCCATCGAGGGCAAGCCGAAGAAAACCGCCGCCTCTGCCGCTGCGGCCACGGTGCCGCTGTAAAGCGTGTACATGCCGGTGTTGAGGCCGGCGTTGATGCCACTGATCACGAAATCCGGTCGCCAGGCGAGAAGCTCGAGTATGGCGAGCTTGACGCAGTCCGCCGGCCGGCCGACGACGGCCCAACCCTCGAAGATGCCCTTGACCTGCACGCGATGGACGGTCATCGGGGTGTGCACAGAAATCCCGTGCCCGGCCCCCGTCTGCGGCGTCTCCGGGGCGACCACCGCGACTTCGCCGAGATCCTCCACGGCCCGATACAAGGCCGCCATGCCCGGCGCGGTGATCCCATCGTCATTCGTCAGCAGGATTCGCATGGTGCGGATTGTATCGTCGCCAGCCCATGCCGACAGCGTGCCGAGCGTCGGTCATGACAGCTCGGGACGCTCCGCCCGGCGGTCCACCCGACAACGCGTACGGGCGTGAGGGCGCGTCGGTGTCCTGGTCGAGCGCCGGGACGCAGTGCTTTTCCGAATGTTCCGGTGGTGAGAGGGTGATCAGGCCCACCCGGTGTCGCACGAAGACGCAAGCGTGCCGGAGCTTGCACTGCCGAATCGCGTCGAACGGGTGTCGGCAAGATGGACCGAGCGGCTGCCCCTTCGCCTGGCCGGTGAGGAGGTTGCGTGATCCGCCAACGTGAACACAGCGTGGAAACGAGCCCGGCGGGGCGGTTCGGAGCCTTGCCAAACGAGCCGTAAGCCCGACAATGGCAATACGTTGCGCCGGTAGCTCAGTCAGGATAGAGCATCGGATTTCTAATCCGAAAGTCGCAGGTTCGAGTCCTGCCCGGCGCGATGACGTAAAGTGTGCTGCGATGGGGAGATAGAGCGGTGCGGCCGTGGCGGCTTGGCCGCAATGGGAGGGCAGAATTGAGGTAGCGCGATGCGTAGCGCACGATTTCGACTCCTACGCGGGCATCCGTAGGCCCTTCAGAACCTTGAAGCCGCTCAGCTTGTCCACCATCGCCCGCACCCGCGTCAGGTCCGCCGTTTGGTAGTGGTCCACGTTGACCTGGGCGGAACTGTGCCCGGTGAGGGCCATCTGGTCTTTGATCGTCCCGCCGCTTCGCCCGATGTCCATGTTGGCCTTCATTCGGATCGAGTGCAACGTCCACCGTGGCACGCCCGGCAGTTCCGAGCCGGTGTCATCCAGCTTGCGTAGACCTGCCTTCAGGCACAACTGTCCGAACCGCTTGGTGACTTCGCCAGCCGGATCACGGTACCCGCGAACCGGGAAGACCTCGGGGTAGTCGATCAGGTCCCGCAGTGCCGGCGGACAGTCAACCGAGCAGATCGCTACCCGATTATCTGCCAGATGACGCAGAGCGTCTATCGTCTTCTTGTAAAGCGGGATCATGAGGGGCCGCTTCTGCTTGCGTCGCCGGTTCCCTTTTGTGTTCGCGATCCGCACGTGGGGGTAGTCGATGTCCAGATCCAACCGCTTCGCACCTTGCAGGTCAACATCGTCCCAAGTCAGTCGCAGGAGGTCAGACCGCCTTGCCGCGGTGTTGTATGCCACCAGCAGGAACGTCCACCACCACCGCGACTCACTGGCCGACAGGAGCTTGGCGAAATCCGCGTCCGGCATGTACTGGTTCTCAATCGCATCGGTCGCCTGCGCCCATACGGTCCGCGCCTTTGGCGACAAGACGGATTCGCTGATCCAGTCCAGGTCCGCGCACGAACGCACGAAACCTCGGAGCGTTGCGAGCTTCTTCTTGACCGTTGCGTCGGCGAGTTTGTCCGCCTCTTCGCCGCGACGCTTGCGCTTCGGCGGTTGCCGTTTCGGCTTCCGGTTCCGCAGCGACTCTCCGTACCGTCGGACCGTCTGCACGTTGACCTCGGAGCAGAACTCAATGCCGGTGGTACGTTGAAAGTCGGCCGCGACGGCTCGCGTTTCGGCCACGTGCACTTCTGAGAGCTTGTCCCTGCGGATCATGTCCGCGCAGACCTGTTCGATCGCATCGGTCCATGCGATGGCTTGCAGTGCTCCGGCTTCGCCGCCGAGTCGGCCGATCAACTCGATGGTGGCCGCGTCGATGTCAACGGCAGACACGTCATGGCAGAGGTCTGTCACGCGACGGATCAGCCTTTCCTGCACTTCGTTCGGCGTCCAAGCCGCCCCCAGGTGGGCGATCAGCTTGTCTGCACCCTCGGACGTGTTGGGATACCGCGCCTTCCCAACGTGATGATCCTTCGTCTTGCGAGTCTCAGGATCGTACTCTCGGACGTACCACGTCAGTTCTGGCCGCTTGGGATACTCCGCTTTGGCCGGCAGGTCCATGCCGCACTTCTGGCACTTGGCGACGCGGATCACTTGACACCCGATCTTCGCTTGGACCGGGTTTCTGTGCCGGCAGTCTCTCTTGGGGCACGTTCTCCAGCCTCCGAGCTTCCGGTACCACTTGCTGTAAGACGGTGGCTCCCTCATCGGATCACACCTCCGCGCGGTTCGCGCGCAGCGCCCGGTGCAGACGAGCTCTACCGCCGCTCATTGCTGAGTGGGGTCGCCGGGCCTCGCGGACACCGGACCGTCTGCAACCGGGCAACACTGTGATCTGTTCGGTTGTCAATGAGCGAACGATAGAGCTACTCGAAGCATACCACGGGAATCGTCCGACACAAGGGAAATCCGCGCTACTTGCCGCGGTACCGGCCCGAATCACGGCCAGGATGTCAGAAACGGCGATCCTCACAGCACGCAGTCTCCTATGCCGCCCGTTGGCCCTTCCGGCGCCTTCGCCCCTTGCTGCCCCGGCGTGCCAGTCTCCCTTCGTTCCCGCAGATGTATGCCTCCAGCCAGGAGACGCGCGTCATGATCTTGCCGGCCACCACCGACCCTCGGAGTTGCCGTTTGCGGATCAGGTTCCGCACGGTCTGCCCGGGGTGCTTGACCACGCCCACCAGCCCGAGGTAGCGGGCGGCGTCGGTGGCACTGAGCAGCGGGTCCGGGTTCTCGCCGATCGAGTCCACGGCAGCAGTCGGGCTGGCCGGCTCAGGACTCATGCGGCAACCTCCCTGGCCTTCGCCGCGATCCCCGCGCACGTGTGCGGCATGAAGTTCTCAAGGTCCAACGCCAGCCGCCGGTCCATGCCCCGGAAGAACCGCTGGCCGATCATGCGAGTCGAGTCCACCATGAGCACCTGGCCCCGGCAGCGGACGCACGATGCGGGCCAGCCCGCACCGTCTCCGGCCGGGCGGTCGGCCTTGGGTCGGTGCAACCGCTCGCGGATCGCCTGGACGGGGAAAGTCCGCCGCCGGGCAGGCCGGGCTCCGAACGTCAGCACGTGCTGTCCGTTGGGCTTGATAGTGATCTGCGAATCAGCCATTTGTTACACCCTGTTACAGCCTTGCCGGTTTGTTCTATGGGAGTTTCTTTAGGCGCAAACCGGGAAGGGTTGTAACACCTGTAACACCCGCGTTTTCGATAGCGCCAGTGGGGTTTAGCAGCCCGACCCCAGCGAAGCCCCGGGCCAGTTTTCCGGCTTCGCGGGTCGTTTTCTCCTGGATGCCGCGAGCCCGAATCCGCTCATAGAATCCGACCCGATCCAGCGGGTACCGCTCGCCGCTGGCCTTCGCCCATTCGGTGTAGGCCGTCCAGATAGCCGACCGGCTAACCCACACGTCCGGCCCCGTTGTGCAGCGATCCTCCAGGAATGGCCCGAGCATGTCCTGCTCGTCGCGGTATTGCCGGGTTGCGGTTTCGATTTCGGGCGCCGATCCGAGCGTCCCGTCCTGCTGCCAGGCCAGACACCCCCGGACCAGCCACCGGAGAATCCCGGCCCGTTCCGCCCACAGCTTGCGGGGCAGGTCCTTATCCTGATCTTCGTCGGCAATGATGACGTTGAATGGGACCAGCCGAATCCGCCGCCAGATAGCGTGCGAGGTCTCGCGGATGACAGGCTTGTTGTTCGTCACCATGACAACTTTGAACGTCCGGGGAAACTCGAAGTAATCTTGTCTCATAAGCCGGGCCTTGACGGTCCGATCCCCGGTGAGCCGCTTCACCAGTTGGACCCGTAGGCGCCGGCTCTCTTCGGTTTCACTTGCGATGACCAGACGCCGTCCGAACAGGTCGGCTAATTGGGTCGGGTGTTCGCTGTGTCTCTTGACGGTCAGCAGGTCGGGCGCGGCGTCGCACGCATAGTCCCCCAGCACAGCCGATACGGTTTCCAGGAGTGTAGACTTGCCGTTGGCGCCTTCGCCGTAACAGATAGGCAGCACTTGCTCGCTAATGTCACCGGTAAGACACAGGCCGAAAAACCGCTGCATGAATCCGATCAGGTCATCGTCACTGTCGAAGATTTCGCGCAGGAACTTATCGAACCGTGACGCCTCAGCATCGGGCTTGTAGACGACGGGCGCCCGTTTGGTGATAAGGTCGGCCGGATCATGGTCTCGCAGCTCCCCCGTCCGCAGGTCAAGCGTCCCGTTCAGACAGTTGAAGGCCCACGGGTCCGCATCCAGGTCATCGGGCACGATACCGATACCGGGCTCCGACTTGGCAAGGTCGATCATCGACCGGCGCCGGTGTTGCGATTCGCACTTTCGGGCATGGCCGGCAAGCTGCTGGCGTTGGGTGTCGTCATTCATCTGCGCGGCATCGGCCAGCATGCTGCGCACGGTGTCTTTTGCTCGCCGTTCTACTTCGCCAGTGTGATCTTCGGACCACCGGTTGCCTGCCCAGACCAGCCACCGGCCCCAGGGTTCGCAGAACCGCACCGCGCCGCCGTGTCGATCCGCAAATCGCTCGGCATTGCCGGTGTCGGTCAACGGGAACTCATTTACCGGTTTCCCTGCGAGGGAAGGTGACAACTCAGGTGCAAGCTCTAGGTGTCCCATTGTCTTTTCCATCTTAAGGATCAATCATCGTCAAGGCGGCCGGTTCCTGCAGCGCGTCGGCAAACGGCCCGAATGCGTCCGCCGGTGGCAACCCGCCACGGATCAGCCCGTCGGCCTCATTGATTAGGTGCAAGGCTCCGAGTCGTCTGGCGTACAGGCTAAAGAACTTCGCAGCGCAGTTCCCGACCCCGGCCCCGCTGCACTCCAGCCAGTACATTGCATCCACGTCGTCTGCCCGAGCGCCTTCCTGAACGGCCACGGTCTTGACAGTCGCCAGCGTGGCCGGTTCGTTCAGCTTGGCGCAGGCCAGCACCACACAGAAGACCGCCCCACAGCTCGAATCGCAGAACATGCTCCCCGTCAAGCACCACACGCGGGCCGCCTCCCAAAGCCCGGCCGGGTTGTGACAACCGGCCGACACCAGCCGCCGCTCGGCTTCGAGGACGACACCACCGAAGGCGAAGACGGGCGCAGCGAGCCGCTCTTGAGTTGGCCAGCGTGTCTGGGCGGCCGTCATCTGTGCCCCCCTTCCGCACAGGGGCGGGCCGGCTTCTCCGTCGGGCGCCTCCTACGCGGGAACTTGACCACCACCCCGAGTCTTTGGAGTTCCCTTTGAGCCTTCGCGGCACGCGGGTAGTCCCCGTCTTCGATCGCGCGCTCCAGCACGGCAAACCACGCAGTCGGGCAGTCGGCCGCATCCCGCTCGGTCGTTTTTCGCTCCGCACTTGTGGGCATATCGGGGTCACTCCATACGACCCTCTTTCCAAACAGCTCTTCCCGTAGGATCACCAGAAACGTCGCGCGGGTGTCGCGCAACGGCTCACCTAAGTGCAGATTGGAGTGGGGGATACGATTCTGAAGTGTCGCGCAAAGTGTCGCGCGACACGATGCGACAGTCAGGAATCCCAAGCCTCCATGTCGCCCGTCTCACCATTCTTGGTGCCCTGGGGCGGACTGGAGCCCTGTTGGAGCAGGGCGCGGGCTTCCTTGAACTTGGGCCAGCGATACAGGGACGTCCGGTTGCAACCGGCGGCTGTAGCGATCTGTTCGTCGGTCCAGTCGGGATGGTCCACGAGCGCCGCGATGGCAAGCGACTCTTTGCTTAGGCCACCCCCGTTGTCTATGACCTCGGGCAGCTCTTCATGACTGCCAGTGCTGGCCGGGGGCACCGCCGTTTGAGGTTGTGGCTCATCAGGCAGGGCTTTCTGGAGCAGAACCTCGCACTGGCGGGCGTCGTTGAGAACCGAACTCGGCACCTCCCCATGCGTCAGTTCGACTGTTCGATCCGATTCGTGGCGGTCGCCACGATGCCGTAAGGGGAGAACGATGTCACGCTCGACTCGTTCCTGGGCGGCCCAGATGAGACCCGGTCCGGCGCCTCGGGTGTCGTGGACAGCAAGCAGAACGTGTTTGAGGTGACGCGAACGCTTGTGCACCGGCCAATACCGTTCGTTCATCGTTCGCCACGAACTTGGCGTCCAGCAGCCGCGGTCGAAATCGTACAGCAACGGAAGGTCATTGGTGAATGCTTGTACGGCCTCCAGCAACTCCTGCGTTGCTTCGTTTATCGCCGCAGCCCCTCTCTCCTTGAGTTCTTCGCGCTCCCGTTCCCGTCGCTCATACGCCTTCTGCACGCGGGCGAGGGTCTTGCGGCTTGGTGGTCGATCTTCGTTCCGCCCTCCGGCTCCAAGTCGGGCCTTGTCGCGCTCGATCAGGTCGTCCAGGGTCGGTTCGCCTTTGAGTGCTGATTGCCTCCGAGATCGGTCCTTCGACATGCCCATCGTCCTTTGAGGGCCGCCACCCGGCGGCACGCTGGACGATGGGACCGCGTACCGCTGGGCGGCGCTTCGGCGGCTGATCGGGCCGCACCCGGCTGCCCCCATCGTAGATCAGCAGGGGGCGGCGTCAATCGGCCAAGAGGGGCTCCAGGTCGCCGGCGCCGGACCAGCCATCCTGTGCGGAACCGGCTTCTTGATGCAATGAGGGCGGTTTGAGTACCTCGCGAAGGCCGTAGCGCGGCGGTAACGCGGGGGAGGGGCCTGTTTGGGCATGCGCATCAGCCGCTTCCGCGACACCGGTGTGCCCGGGCGGCTTCTCTCCGGCCTTGAAGGGCAGGCCCTGGGCGGGGTAGC
>Ga0307380_10005391_pt1 | contig 16946 bp, 14 predicted proteins | sample UN3MG_FD_202239 | JGI IMG/M metagenome (GOLD analysis project Ga0307380, IMG submission 202239) | Soil microbial communities from Risofladan, Vaasa, Finland - UN-3 | ecosystem: Environmental > Terrestrial > Soil > Coastal area > Acid sulfate soil | place: Finland: Risofladan, Vaasa | collected...
ATAAATACATCATAAATTACGCGATGTCCACATTTTTTTTAATTAATAGCGGACCTCATGGGGAATTTGAAAAAAATCAATGCCGAGCAGATCAAAATCGTAAACAATTGTGTGGCAATGGCAGAAGAGCTTGTAAGTAACTTCTATAAAATGTCTGCCAGTCAATGGTCCGCCGCTTGCGCATACGATATCAAAACGATGGTCGATCTTTGTCCCGAAGAGATCGTTCACGGCCCTTTTGCCCAGATCATTCGTTATAAAGGTAAGCGGAAAGATTCGTTTCTGGGTTCTTCAGCGTATGATTTTTATAAAATATGTATTCAGGATCACGCCATTCTTTCGGCACTGAAAGAATGGCCTGATCTCAAACTTTTCCCGTTTGTCCTCTACATCGTAACCCACGAATTGATTCATATCCTTAGGTTCACTAAATTCCAACAATATTTTGAGGCCTCACCTGAAGAAATGATGGCCGAAGAGGCTCATGTCCATGAAATAACCCATGGGATACTCTTGGAGGTTAATGTCCCCGGTATGGAGAATGTGCTGATATTTTACGAAAAATGGCGCATGCCCATTGATGATTTGAGAAAATTATAACGCAAAAAAATGCCGGACGTGCCTTGACAATACCGAAACATTGCATATATTAGTTAAGTTTTATGAATTTGCAAAAAAAAGAAAATTCTGCTTTTTGAGAAATAACAAATATTTAGTCTTTCATCAGGAGGTTTTAAAATATGCCCATCTATGAATATGAATGTCCCAAATGCGGCAGAATAGATGAGGTTCTACAGAAGTTTTCTGATAAACCGCTGGACCGATGTAAACACTGTTCGGGAAAACTCCACAAGCTTATTTCTCACAGCAGTTTTCACCTTAAAGGAACAGGGTGGTATATAACAGATTATGCAAACAAATCCCAAAGCTCTGCTAAACCTTCACATAAGGTGAAGCCCGAAGCAAAAAAAATCTCAGATAATTCAAGCAAAAAAACCGAAAAGTCAAGCAAACCCGCCGAGTAAGCACTTTAATATAATTTCTGTTAAAATTTCATTGGGAGAGATTATATTAAAAAATTTTTAAAAAAAACAGGTTAAGAAAAAAACAGGAAAAAGGAGAATTTGAAAAATGAAACTCAGACCGTTAAATGATCGAATTTTGGTAAAGCGTGTTGAGGAAGAGACAACGACCAAGGGAGGAATCATTATCCCGGATTCTGCCAAGGAAAAACCGGCGGAAGGAAAAATTGTTGCAGTTGGAAAGGGTGCGCTGAATAACGACGGAAAACGTGTCCCTCTTGAAGTCAAAGTAGGTGACCGGATTCTGTTCGGGAAATATGGTGGACAAGAGATAAAGGTTGAAGGCGAAGAATATCTGATCATGAGCGAACAAGAAGTGCTCTGCGTAATCGAATAATTTAAAAAAAAACGGAGGATAGACCGATATGGCTAAACAGATAATATACGACATGAAAGCCCGTGAAGCCCTGCTTAACGGTATTAGAAAACTTGCTGATGCGGTAGTTGTAACTCTTGGTCCCAAAGGCAGGAACGTTATTCTTGAAAAATCATGGGGGTCTCCCACGGTTACCAAAGACGGCGTAACCGTAGCCAAGGAAATCGAACTCGAAGACAAATTTGAAAATATGGGCGCCCAGATGGTTAAAGAAGTTGCCAGCAAAACCAGTGATATGGCCGGAGACGGGACAACCACAGCGACAGTGCTTGCAAGGGCGATATATGAAGAAGGCCAGAAACTTGTTGCAGCCGGGAACAATCCCATGGCCATCAAACGCGGTATTGAAAAGGCTGTTGAGGTTGTTGTCAAAGAACTGCACAACATCAGTAAACCGACCAAAGATCAGCGTGAAATCGCCCAGGTCGGTACCATCTCGGCAAACAACGACGAAACCATTGGAAACATCATTGCCGAAGCCATGAACAAAGTGGGTAAAGAAGGCGTAATTACCGTTGAAGAAGCAAAAGCCATGGAGACTTCACTTGAGGTCGTGGAAGGTATGCAGTTTGATCGCGGCTACCTTTCGCCATACTTTGTGACGGATGCGGATAAAATGATTGTTTCATTAGAAGATCCGTATATTCTCATTCACGAGAAAAAGATTAGCAACATGAAAGATCTGCTTCCGATTCTTGAGCAGGTTGCCAAGATGGGCAAGCCCCTTATGATCCTTGCGGAAGACGTGGAAGGCGAGGCACTTGCCACACTTGTGGTGAACAAACTGAGAGGGACGCTCCAGGTCGCTGCCGTCAAGGCGCCCGGTTTTGGCGACAGACGAAAGGCCATGCTGGAGGATATAGCGATTCTAACCGGCGGCCAGGTGGTATCAGAAGATCTGGGAATCAAGCTTGAGAACCTTACCCTTTCAGATCTGGGTAAAGCCAAACGCATCAATATCGACAAAGACAACACCACGATTGTTGACGGTGCTGGTTCACGTGCCGCACTGGAGGGCCGTGTAAAGCAGATCCGCACGCTAATTGATGATACCACATCGGATTACGACCGTGAAAAACTCCAGGAACGACTGGCCAAACTGATCGGTGGTGTGGCTGTGATTAATGTGGGCGCTGCCACTGAAACAGAGATGAAGGAGAAAAAGGCCCGTGTCGAAGACGCATTAAATGCTACTCGGGCTGCGGTTGAAGAAGGTATCGTGCCCGGCGGCGGTGTTGCCCTTGTCCGCTGCCTGGATGCTTTGGAAAAAATTAAAATCAAAGCCGACCAGAAGTTGGGTGTAAAAGTTGTAATGCGTGCAATAGAAGAACCCCTGCGACAGATTGCCAATAACGCTGGCGCTGAAGGTTCTGTTGTGATCGATAAAGTTAAAAATGGCGAAGGCGCTTTTGGTTACAATGCCGAGACCAACAAATATGAAGATTTGATTGAAGCCGGTGTTATCGACCCGACCAAAGTGGTCCGTTATGCCCTTCAAAACGCAGCAAGCGTTGCTTCTTTGATGCTCACCACCGAAGCAATGATTGCAGAGAAGCCCGAAGAAAAATCAGACCCCATGCCCGGCGGCGGAATGGGCGGCGGAATGGGCGGAATGGGCGGAATGGGCGGAATGATGTAACCCATCCCATTTAGTCACTTATTTATGAGCCCTCATGTTTTATTCGCATGGGGGCTTTTTTTTGCAATACCTTTGTAAAAATCGTTGCATTCAAAAAACCGGTTTTTAACCCGGATTTTTCGCCCCTCATAAGTACGGTCCCATGGATCAGCTGCCCTAGTTCTCGATTTTCAAAAAGCCAACTTGATACAGCTTGACAAATTACCGACAGCCGGGTTATGAAATTACCCAAGATCTCTCATGAAAATCAGTCTTGCTTTATAATTATTTAAGAATATAAGCAGATTAAATCTATTAAGCAATTATTGTGCAGACACACTGTGATATTTCTTATACGGTAAATTCTTCATCTAAAGGCGAGGCCTTAATCACCCATTTGCTTCAATATCAGAAATTCGCGCTTACATACGACAGCTTCATTCCTGACGTGGAGCAAATGAACGAATCAGACCCGTGAGAAATCCGGACACGCTGAAAAAATGGTTGATTAAACAACAACAATGAAAAGATCGGAGCGTCTAATGTATTGCAACGGCAAATTCAAGATAATGATGTGTTTGTGTATTTTAGCTGCACTGATCGTTTTTCCGGTTCATCTTTTTGCACAGGAAAGCAAGGATACTGTGGAACATGAAGCAGGTTTTTACTATACTGTTCAAAAGGGAGATACGCTGTGGGATCTTTCTGCCCGATTTTCAGATTCACCATGGTTATGGCCCGAATTGTGGAGCGAGAACCGTCAGATCTCCAATCCACATTTGATTTATCCGGGTGAGCGTATTCGAATCTATCATGGAAAAGGCATCGATACTTTCGTTCCCAAAAAAGTGGGGACTGAACGGCCCATCAAAAATGAAACGGTAAAGAAGACGCATTATTATTCTCCCATTAACAGCATTGGATTCATCCGAAAACAACCGGTCACTCCCCAGGGTATCATCTTCAAGGTGAAGGATGATAAAGGATTGATCAGTGTCGGGGATCTGGTTTATGTTCGGCAAAAGGGTAACGATCCGCTTATAATGGGCCGTAAATATACAGTGTATAGAACCTTAAAGCCGGTTGTCGACGAAAAAACAAAAACGCCCATAGGAACCCAGCACTACCTGACAGGGGTTGTTGAAATCACAAAAAAAGAACCCGGTTTTGCGTTGGGCAAGGTTGTTCAATCCTATCGAAGCATTGCCATCAACGATCTTTTGATACCGTATAAAAAACGGTCGCCAAGGATCGCGCTGACTGAAAGTATAAAAGGACTCAACGGTAAAATCATTTCAGCTGAAGAGCATGTAAATAACATCGGCGATGAAACCATAGCATTCATCGACAAGGGGAGCGAAGATGGTGTAACGCCCGGGCAGTCGTACAGCATCTATTATCAGGAAAAGGACAAAAACGGGCTGGAGACAAAAGAGAATGTCCTCCTGTCGCCGGTCGTTTACGGTACGCTACTTGTCCTTCACACCGAACAGACCACATCCACAGTTCTCATAATTCGCACAGAACAAAGTATTCAGCCGGGAGCGACGATTTGTAGTCCAATGGAATAGGTTTGGTATTTATTTTTACATCCTGACCGATTTAAAATCTTAAGTAATTCCTGAAAGCGCCAAACAGGCAGGGATGTTGTATTATGCCCTGCGAGGTTCCAGAACAGCTTTTTCCGGGGCTGATTTCGGTTAGAACCCTTCAATTCATTGCGCCTTTTGGGACAGCACCCCCCCGTATCATTTTTATGAATCTTAATTCATATCAAAAGCGTCACATGGTCGATGGTTCAAGCGTTCCAAACAGACAGAACACTGCGTGCGTATGAAGTTGGCGTGTATGGCCCGTATTAAATTTTTGTTGTTGGTTTTAGCCGTCGTTCTCTGTTTTATTGTAGTTTTTTTTTCGGGCGCGGCGTTTTACCTCTATTATCATCCTGAGCTTATAAAGCCCATGATAGAGCGGTCTTTATCTGCATCCACAGGGGCATCGTTCACCATAGAGAATCTCTCCTACTCCTTTGAACCCATGGTCTTAGAGGTAAAGGGGATTCATCTCAAACCGATGAGTCGACAGCAAACCTTTTCAATGGATGTTCGTTTTGCCAGGGCGGATATGGCTGTTATGGGTCCATTGGGTCACAGATCCCTCATTATAAAAAATATGCAGTTGAACGGTGTTTATCTTGACCTTTCTTTGGAACGGTTCGAATTGCCTACCATTGCATCTGGGAAAGAGGGCCTTTCTTTTCCGGCCAGGATGGTTCGGGGACTTGTCGGCTTTTTTATTTTCAGAGACATCAAATTTCAATCAGGGGAAATACTCGACGGACGTATCTCGGCAGTTATGGGCGATCAGGCGCTCCAGGCCCATCGAATTCATGCCAAAGTCGGCGCCGACCAACCCCTTTTCTTGTCTTTTGCTTTGGAGATCAAAAGGCCTTCCCGAAATATTCATTTTAGGGCGCCGAGCGTAAACATCCATACCGATAAAATGTTCGATATTTTTGATCTCAAGTTAAATGGTGCGATTCAGTCCCATGACATGACCCTCCAAGGTTCCGAACTGGGGATACGGAGGATGGACGTGGTGTCTATATTTACTTATACCCATGCCACAAAAAAGCTCAATGTCGAGAATCTTCAAGTCAGTTGTAAGGGTATCGCGTTACGGCCTGATTTGGAAAAGATGGGATCGTTGCCCGTTTCAGTGACCGCTGCCGAATCCATATGGATGGAAACCGGACTCACCTATGATATGGACCAAGGAGAAATCGCCTTTGTTCCCCTGGAACTCCATATCGGCGGTGTATCCCTTATGGAAAAGACAAATAAGCCCCTGCCGCCAATGGACATCAATCTCCGGGCAGAGGGCATCTTTCATTTGCCCACATACCGATTGGACATTGTCCAGATACATCTGGCCTTTGCCGACATCCTAAAAATGGAAGGGGCGCTCCAGGCAGAACTCGGTCAGAAAGGTGCGGTGCGGCTTCAGGTGAGAGAGGCTTCGCTATGGCCTGAAAGGAGCCATACCTTTTTCCCATCGGAAGTCAGGCAGGCCTTAAAGCCCGTTAGGATCGAAGGCATTGTCCGTTTTAAAGGCCACCTTGCCGGGGTCAAGGCGCACGAGAAATGGCTTTGGGAATGTGACCTTGAATCCCGGTTAACGAAAAACCCCTATGCCTTCGTCGATAAAGAGACACAGTTAAAGGGCGTGGTCTCCGCCGTAATAAAGGTCAAGGGGCGCTTGCCTGATGTCGCCATCTCAGCCGAGATGGACTGGGATCAAAACATCCTTTCAGCCAAAGCACTGGCCCTGGAACAGTTTAAGGCGAATTTTTCTCTCTCAGCCCGGTATCCCCGGATGGATATCAAGGATGTGGCCGTCCAAATCCCTCAGACAAAGATCCACACCGGAACCCGAGATCTTCTGATCAAAGATATTCGTGTCCAAATACCGGAATGTAGAATCGATACAGAAAAAAGATCTGTTGTACTCCCGGAGGTCCGATTCGACTCTGCCGATTTGAAAAATATTTTGTTCGCGGCTGATTTGCAAGAAGGCCGGATAAACCTGACGATTCAAGGTGCAGAGACCGCTCTTTTTCATGCAGCAGCAGCCCACCGCCTGCTTCCGGCCGATTGGAACCTTACGGCTCGGGATTCCATCCAGATCAAGGTCACGGGAGCGGAGGCTGGGCCGTGGCGGGTGAAGGCAAAGCTGTCTCTCGAGGATCTGGTCTTTCAAAACAAAGATGGCAGCCTAATGGGAGAAAATATTTCGCTTATTACAGGTATCGAAGGTGATGTCGATTTAAAGCGCTTCAGGATGAACTTTACCGCTGCTTTAGAAGCCAAAGGGGGTGAAGCCCTTTATGATCGTTATTATCTGAACCTGAAAAAAAACCCCATTGTCACGTCATACAAAGGGTCCTACAATATTCAAAAAAGATTGCTGAGGCTTTCCAAACTCAGGTTTGACCTGAAGGGCATCCTTCCCATTGAAATTCATGGATACCTCAATCAAGATCCATCCAAGGGGGATACCTATTTTACCGTAACCATCCCGCAAGTGCCCTTGAAACCAATTTTTCATCACCTTTTGCAGGAACCCTACAAGACGGAGAAACCCTTTCTGGAAAACCTTGAGACCGGAGGAACCGTTTCAGCTGAATTCAACGTGAAAGAATGTCAGAATGCGTGGGAAGTTAGAGGCCGTCTCGGGTGGCATGGGGGAAACTTTTCTCTGGGAGAAAGAGACATCTCGCTAAAAGGTATTGATTTCGATCTTCCTGTCTGGTACCGATCCCGATTCGTCAAAACGCCTGTTGAAACCCTCGAAGGTAAGTTCGAGATCCAATCCGTTAGGGTTCCCCTGCTACCTGAACAGCCGTTAAGAATCCGTCTGAATACGGGCCCAAACCGAATATCCGTCAAATCTCCCACCGTGATTCGAGTGCCCGGCGGAGATCTTCGCCTGGGACCTGTTGAGGTCAATCACCTCTTTAGCTCGGATCTTTCCGTCCATACCTTTCTGGTATTCGACCGTATAAAACTGCAACCGCTTCTATCCAGGATCTGGACACGTCCTTTGGAGGGAACCTTAACCGGTATACTCGACCCCCTCCGATACGAAAAGCACGCTGTAACCAGTCAGGGAGAGATCAGGGCCGAAGCATTTGGCGGCAAGATTCTTATATCCGACCTTGATATTCCAGGAATTTTTACATCTGCACCGGTTTTAAAGCTCAATGCACAATGGGATGGTCTTCTTCTGTCAGAAATGACCACCGGCACTTCATTCGGAAAGATTGAGGGGGTCTTGAATGGCCACATCCGTGATTTTGAGATCGCCTATGGCCAACCCCAAAAATTCGATCTTTTACTGGAAACCCTCAAAAAAAAGGGGGTTCCACAAAAGATCAGCGTTAAGGCCGTAGAAAACATTGCGCAGATTGGGGGGGGGCAGAGCCCTTTTATGGGGTTGGCGGGTGCCTTCGCATCTTTTTTCAAAAAATTTCCCTATGAAAAGATCGGCATACGGGCCAATCTTGAAAACGATGTATTCACCATCAACGGTACCATCAGCGAAGGTGGCACAGAGTATCTCGTAAAAAGGGGTAGCTTTTCAGGGGTAAATGTTGTAAATCAAAATCCAGACAATCGGGTTAGTTTCAAGGACATGGTTAAAAGGATCCAACGGATCACCCACAAAGGGGGGCCTGTTGTCAAATGACGAGAGGAGGTTCATATGAAGAAATTTCAAAAGTTGTTGTGGACCACAGCGGTGGTCATGGTGGCGATGCTCGGTGCCTGCGTAACCATAAACATCTATTTCCCGGCCGAAAAAGTTGAATCTGTTGCCGGGGATATTGTGAATGATATCAGGGGCCAAAAGCCATCTCAAAAGGATAACCAATCCGAAAACCATAAAGGGTTATCTATACAAATCAGGTTCGCCTTAGGTGCTGCCAGTGCATGGGCGGAGGACGTGACCACCGTTTCCAATCCGACCATTCGCGCTTTGAAGGAAAAAATGAAAGCCCGTTTTCAAGAGTTAAAGGCGTACTACCAGAAAGGCGCCCTGAATGAAGGGGGCAACGGCTATCTTTCCGTCGCAGATACCAGCAGGTTGAATCTCAAGGAGAAAAGAGATCTGAACGGCCTCGTGGATGCTGAAAACAGAGACCGTAAAACGTTATACGCAGAGGTGGCCAAGGCCCTGAAGATAGACGCCAATCAAATCGACCGAATCGCAGAGATCTTTGCCAAAGAGTGGCAGAAGCCGGTGCGTTAGTATCCAAAAAGGGGCATCCGGACGGACTTGAGGCGGCATGGCCTTCGATGAGGTTTTGCGATTCACTTTCAACAACGCCGGGTTTTTTGAATTTTTATCGGGGACATTTGCGTTTTCAGTAAAAGCGAACACTTGAACTGCAACAGCTCGCCCAGTTGATTCGAAAATCTTTGTCAAAGAGGACTAAACCCAAGTTTTACAATATCTGACGGAAAGATGTTCTCAATCCTTAGACCCCATTTTTTCTATACAGGTGGGGTTTTTGTGTTTTAGAAATACAATAAAGGATAAATAATATGAGAAAATATATTTTATGTTTTCTGGGTTCAGCTTTGATTGCTACGACCGTCTGCGTTACTATAGCTGTGGCTGCATCAAAAAATCTTTATTTCAGTCATGGCGTTGCATACATGAAATCAGGCAAGTACCAGCTGGCCATAAAAGATTTTAACCAGGCGATACGTCTTGAGCTGGATAATGCAAAAGTTTACTATGCCCGAGGGATTGCCTATAATAAAATAGGTCGGTATCAACGCGCTGTTGAGGATTATAACACGGCAATACGTATTGATCCAAATTTTACCAAGGTGTACTATAACCGTGGGATTGCGTATAAGAAATTGGGCCGGCATCAACGTGCCATAGAGGATTTTGACCAGGTCATACGTATGAACCCTATCGATACGTATGCGTACTATAACCGCGGGATTGTTTACAATAACTTGGGTCAACATCGACACGCCATAAAAGATTTTAACCAGGCTTTGAAAATAAATTCTAAAGATGCCGATTTTTACTGCGTCCGGGGAATGGCATATCGTGATTCAGGTCAACATCGTCAGGCCTTAGATGACTTTAATCGGGCCATACATCTTAACCGGAAGTTTGCTTATGCTTACTACCATCGGGGACTTTATTTTAAAAAACTCGGCCGGCATCAACGTGCCATAGAGGATTATGACCGGGCTATCCACATTGATCCGAAGTCTTTGGATGCATATGTCGGCCGAGGCGTTTCATATGATTCTTTGGGTAAATACCAAGAAGCCATAAAGAATTACAGTCAGGCAATACGTATCGATTCAAAAATGGTCGAGGCCTATTACCATCGGGGCAATGCTTACAGTTCGTTGGGGCAGCATCAACGTGCCATCGAGGACTATGACAACGCCATCCGTCTTGATCCAAACCATGCCCTGGCTTACAACCACCGGGGGTATGCCTATTATTTGTTGAACCGATATCCGCAAGCCATACAGGATTATACCAAGAGCATAGAGCTTAATCCGAAAGATGCCGATGTTTACATTTCCCGGGGAATTGCCTACAGAGAGTTAGGCCAGGATCAACGCGCCATAGACGATTATACCCAGGCCATCCGCCTCGATCCCGAACATGCCACTGCTTACAACAACCGAGGGATTGCCTATAGGAAAATCGGCGTGTATCAACGCGCTGTTGAGGATTACAACACGGCGATACGTATGGATCCGAAGTATGCCGGAACTTATAACAACCGGGGGATTGTTTACAGGGAGTTAGGACAGCATCAACGCGCCATAGAGGATTATAATCAGGCCATCAGGCTTGATCCGAAGTATGCCGGAGCTTACAGTAACCGGGGCGTTGCCTACTCTGATTTGGGCCGGCATCAAGGCGCCATAGAGGATTTTAACCAAGCCATCCGCCTCGATCCGGAATATGCAACTGCTTATACCAATCGTGGGATTGCCTTTAAGAAAATAGGTCAGTTTGATCGTACGTGTGTCGATTTCTGGAAAGCTTGTGACTTGGGAGCCTGTAATTCGCTGAGACTTGAACAGAAAAAGGGAAATTGTCAATATCCTGGAGGGACGTATTTTATTGATATGGATGAGAATGGACTTTATATCTCTACGGATAAATATGGGAGATATAAAATCACTTCAAAAAAGGTTGCCGCTTCCATCAAGCCTGGATCGCAAGGGATCTATTTTATTAAGCGAAGTAAGAACCGCACGTATATCAGCACGGACAGATTCGGAGATTTTTATATCGACCCGCTATAACATCCAAAGAAGCTCGCGAAAGGACAATGCAAAAGGCTGAACGGGTTGAGATGATGTCCTTATGTAAAACCCGTAATAACAACTGTGAAGTTTTTTCCACAATCGCGTATGATGCCCGCCTTCAAGCCGAGTTAACCCATTGAAATATATAGAAGTGATCAAACTCCCCATTTTTTTGCATGATTTTTGCATATATAAACTCAGAAAACCCAGAATACCACAGACTTAGTATTTATAATTATTTATACAGCAATTATTATTACTGAAAAGATTGAAGTGGTGAGTGACTATGTTTAAAATATTACTGATCATTGCAGTGACAGCGGCCATTTTTTGTCTGGGGTTTTTTATCGCCTGCTTATTCGTTGTGTGTCAGGAGAACGAATTGCCGGATATTGTCGATGTTGAGATGGGCGAAATAATTACGTCGGAAGCGCAAAGAGCATAGTCTTTACGATTAGATCAGGCAAGCGTCTTCGTTTCAAGAAGATTAGAAGCCATTTCAATCCCCGCTTCCTCCATAAACAAGTTCAATCAGAGTGACCTCGGGTGGAGACACAAATCGAATCGGCGGGCCCCATGTTCCAGAACCTCTGCTTACATAGAGCCAGACGTTAGTCTCAATTTTGTGTAAGCCTGAAACGACCGGATAAAACAGCATCGTTATCAGGTTGAACGGAAAGATCTGTCCCTTATGGATATGTCCGGAAAGCTGAAGATCGAAAAAACCCAATGCATCTTTATCTACCAGGGGTCTGTGTTTCAGTAATAGCGTAAACTTTTCACGGGGAAGCTCTGCCAATAATGCCTTTTCTGAGACTTTAGTATCAAGGTCGTAGCGACGACCAGCAATATCATCCACACCGGCAATGTTTAGCAATCCTGAAACGGTCAAGCCCTCTCCCTGAAGAATAGTAAATCCTGCGTTCTTAATAAAGTCCAGGGCTCGGGTGACCCCAGCGTAAAATTCGTGGTTGCCCGTGACCGCAAATTTTCCATACGTTGTGGAAACTTCATTGAGCATCTCAGAAAGGTGTGAAAGATTGTCAGTCTGGCCGTCAAGAAGATCTCCCGTCGATACCAAAATGTCAGGGTTTGCAGATTTAACCTGATTGAGAATCCTTTTTAATCTTTTTTCTCCCACCATCAATCCAAGATGCACATCGGAAATCTGGACAATCTTCAACCTTCCTATTTTTTTAGGGATTTTATGGGTTTCGATGGTCACGTGTTCCACGCGTATCCTTACGGCTTCAAAAGCACCGTAACCGGTTATGACGACGGAGAGTGTTAAGGAGATGATCAAAGAAAAGCGAGGTGAAGGCGATATTGCTGAAAAATCAGATTGAAGTATCAGGCCGCAGATATAAAGAAGTAAGCGAAATATATCCAGAACCAGTGCGGAAGAGACAAAGAGAAATAACAGACCCATCCACGTATAACCCAAATAGGCCAGTAGTCGTGCGACGAACTCAAAGCCATGTTTTTCCAAAATTCGAACAATGACAGGCGCAAAGACCATCAAGGCCATAAAGATAGCCAAAATGTCGGTTACCCGGGGGCTGCATATCAGGGCCCTCTTTATCTTCAGAAAACCATAGAGATGTATTCCACTATAAATGCTTAAAAAAACAAGTAAAAAAATGATTAATTTCTCCTATTTAGAATTCTCCAGCCGGATTTCTCATGGCCGATTATCGAATGTTCACGTAACCCATTACACTGAACGGAAAGTTCAATTCAAATCTGTTCGCTCCTTTAAAATTTAACCTAAATTGAGCGATTGTCGAGTTTGCCGGTCGTAAGATCCCACCTTTCGGGGAGATGCAAGGCATGAGACATGCAGCCGTAGTCTGCTACGCAAATGTCTCATAACGCAGCAGATTCGGTAAACTCGGCAATCCCGAAGGGTTTCAAATGGTGACAATTTTTTGCTTAAATAAATCCACCGATCCAGATGGTTCTATCGATTTCTTCTTTCCAAAAAATCCTGTCTCGGTCAAACAGATATTATATATCCAAAACTCCTGAAATTGTAAGAAGTTTTATTTGATCATTGACAATTTGTTTGATTTTGGGTATCTGCTTTTTACTTGCCACACCCTGGGTGTCATTGTCACTTTTTATGCCTATGAAGGTACGTATCGTAGACAATTTGAACGGAGAGACAGAATCGCTGAACGACTCTGATGCAGACCTGGTCGCAACATTAATTAAAGAGAATACCAAGGCTGTGAATCAAGGGGAATACAGCGAGGCTCAACTTGAGATGTTGTGTGCCTTCGCTACTCCCGAAACGATTCAGCAAAAGGTCGCTAAGGGGTTCCTTGTTTTGCTGTTTTCTGATGAAGGGAATTTAATCGGTTGCGCGTTGGTCATGAAAAAATGGACCAGACTCTTTATCAGGACGATACAAGTTTCCAGGAAATTTGGCAGGAAAGGCTACGGAGCCCTCATCTATCAGCACTGTGAAGAGCGATTCAGGACGGCCGGTCTTCAGGAAATTGAAGTTCAGGTAACCAAATTTCCAAGCTCGGAGGCATTCTATAGAAAACATGGGTTCGTAAAAACCGGAAACCCGACCCAGAAAGATCTGTACTTTGCCATGTATAAATTTCTTTAATTCTTTATTCACTCATTCATACATTTACCCCGTTAACGCAAAATGTTATAATTTGTTATAGATTTTCTCAATTTTATTTGCACCCATTTAGGGAATAAATATCTCTGGATAGAAACGTATCAAGAATATTAATTTATATGTTATTTAACAGAGTGATGAAATGGTTAGCGCAATTTTAATGGCAGGATATAACAACAAGCGAGAAGTAAAAAAGTACAGCAGAATCATTGCGGAAAATTATGGCGAAAAGTTCATAGAGTCGGGCTATAAACCCTTGAGGGAATTTAAAGCGTTTAAGGATGGCAAAGAAGAACGCAAACCTTTGATACAATATACACTTGAGAACCTTTTTGCCAGTGATTTAATCGATGACATCATTATTGTCGGTCATCAGATGCTTCTTGAGCAGCGGCTGGGCAATTTAATAAATAAATTTGAAAAGCCGTGCTGTATTGTGAACCAGAACTCAAAGATTCCTTCAAACGTCGTTGAGCGTTTCAATATTATACAAACGAAGGTCAAACACAGTTCAATTGCAGGAAATTTAATTAAGGGATATGCAGCTAGCGCCGCTTTCAAGGACCGGAAACATGCGTTATTTGTTGCCTCGGATTCACCTTTGACGACAAAAATATTTATTGAGCATTTCCTGAATATTATGCAAAAATACCGGGAACCGGCGGCGATCGTGTTTCCGGCAGTATTTATGGATGATGATAAAGACAAACTTGGCAGATATCCGCTTAAGCTTGTGAATGACACGGAGTGCCAGCTTTCCGATAAGAAAGATGGTTACGGTAGGCAAGGATTTAGGCTTTCCTCCTTGATGTATGCGGATCCGCATTTTTTTAATATTAATACGGTGAACGCTGCATATGGTCTTCGCAAATGTCTGAATCCAAACGTACAATTAAAGTTATTTCGAATTACACGCAGCTTGGGATATCCAAATGTCTATTCAAAATATTTTTTGAGGAAAAATTTAAGTATCAAAGAGGTTGAAAACATTACGTCTGAATTTTTCGGTGGAAGGGTTAAATTAATTCCAATGACCGGGGAAGAAGCAACGTATGATTATGATGGTACCGATTCTGAATATCTCATGATAACAGATATGCTGAATGTCGGATAGAAGGGGTTCCGCTTGAACCTGTAAAAGTCATCCCTTATTGGCCGCAAGGGGAAAGGATCAAAAACAGTCATTCTAATTATGAGACCACTTAACAGCTATTTACTTTTTAAATTCAGAAATATTCATCCATGACACCTGACCGGGCACCTTGCAATCCCAGAACAACCAGCCATCAATGGGGGTCCGAGTTATGGTTAAAGCTGCCTCGCATGGCGATATGAATTCTTTTTCGTCAAGGGTCAAAGTTCCATCTCTCACCTTGCCATAATAGAAATAACCTTTATATCTGCCACGAAATTCTGTTCCATCCGGAAAGACAACGCTTTCCACTACCCATGATACACAGCCGCCTGAATTCTTGGCGCTTTGTTGTTTAACACTGCCAAGCCTTTCAGATGATTCGAATACTTCATTTTGATATGCGTCTTTAGAGGATTGTTGAAAAATAGGTTCACTCAGCAGGTCGGAATTCGTCTTAATGTTTTTCATGGAGACCTCCTAAACGTGTAAGAAGTCGACGATTAAATGGAGACAAAGGTTAAAGGAATAAAGTGCCTGAATAAAAAGATGAAGAACACGAATTTTTTTTAGCACAAGTTAAATAATATTTCAACACATAAGTTGTACTTATGTCATGGTGCCATCCGGCGGGTCATAGCCGTCCAAAAAAGCGGAGACGTGTGCCTTTGGGATAAGAAAACGATCGAGAATTTCAAGGTTTCGGTAATAAATAAAGAATTATTTCGATGGCTTGAGAGATAAACATGTGTAATTTCCATCTGATATGGAATTTATAGTTTGACTAAGCCCCAATTCTTTTGATAATCACATGGCGACATTCCATGTCATCCATAATATGTAGATGTTTAAGCATAAAGATGCTGTTACACTCCTGTGAGTTCATTTTAAAATTTAGTCGCTTTTCCAATTTGTCCGGGTTCGCTGTAACAGCCTTTGATAAAAAGAAGTGAATTTGAAAAAATGTATTGTGACCGTCGTTATTTTCTAAAAATGGGCGCGCAAGCAGCTGTGAGTGCTCTATTCCCCCTGTCTGCTATGGCGTCGATTAATGGCATATTGATTCCGGAACGGAGGCTGTCGTTCTATAATACGCATACCGATGAAAGGCTTGATGTCTGTTATTACTCCCAAGGCCGGTATCGTCCCAAGGCCTTAAAAAAAATCGATTATATTCTTCGTGATCATTATTCAGATAAAATTAAACCCATCCATAAAGAACTGCTCAATCTGCTCCATGCCATTTCTATAACCATCGGCGATGGTGCTCGATTTCATATCCTTTCCGGATACCGTACATCTGAAACAAACACCATGCTCCGCAGAAGGTCCAAAGCCGTTGCAAAGAATAGTCTGCATCTGCAAGGAAAAGCGGCCGACATCCGGATTCCCGACTGTGATACGAAAAGGTTAAATAATATCTGTAAAAGGATGCATGCCGGTGGCGTGGGGTATTATCCCGAGTCTGATTTTGTACACGTGGATACCGGAGATGTGAGGTTCTGGTGAGATTTAAAATGATTTAATGAGCGAGAGGACGTGATGAAGATAAAGATGGATTATACATCCGGCAATCGCTCTTTCAAGGCTTGATCAAGCGGCCTGTCCCGGTCATAAATATCATCTCGAAAGTTTAACCTGCCGTATTCGTCCACCCATGCCGTCCAGTATTGCAAGTGGACGGTGATGGGTCTCTGAAGTTCAATAACCTGTGTTTCGCCGGTTTCGATGATTTCCAATAATTTATCCCGTGACCATTGATGATCGTCTTGCAGAAGATAGCGGGCCAGATCGACCGGCTTTTCCGTTCGAATACATCCGGAGCTAAAATTTCGATGTGTTTCTTTAAAGTCTGAACGTTTGGGCGTATCATGAAGATATACTGCGAATTTATTGGGAAATATAAATTTTATTCGGCCCAGAGCATTGCGGAGCCCCGGATCCTGGCGGAGTTTGTAAGTGAAGTTCTGGCGCTTAAATTTTTTCCAGTCGACAGTTTCCGGATCTATTTCCGGGGCGCCTTTGCTCCAGTCTTTGAATACTTTAATCCCCTGCTGAGCGATATAGTTGTCGTTTTTTTGAATTTTTGGAAGAATATCTTTGAGGACAAGACTCGTTGGGATATTCCAGTATGGATTTATCACCATATAGATCATTTTTGAACTGAAAACAGGTGTTTGACGATAAGGTCTTCCCACAATTACGCGCATTTCCATTATACGCTGACGGTTTTCAGTCACC
>Ga0307380_10005395_pt1 | contig 16941 bp, 13 predicted proteins | sample UN3MG_FD_202239 | JGI IMG/M metagenome (GOLD analysis project Ga0307380, IMG submission 202239) | Soil microbial communities from Risofladan, Vaasa, Finland - UN-3 | ecosystem: Environmental > Terrestrial > Soil > Coastal area > Acid sulfate soil | place: Finland: Risofladan, Vaasa | collected...
TTATCCTGCAAAAGACAGTAGAGGTGAGTGATGATGATACTGCGGAATCTTTGGCAGAGAAAATCTTAAAAGAAGAACACCAAATTTATCCCCGGGCAATTCAGTTATTTTCTGAAGGTAGATTGATTATTAAAGGAAGAAGAGTCTTTATTAAATAATCATTTATAAAAAAGAAAATAAGTTGAGGCTCGATTCCTGTCTGCGTGCGGGAACGCACAGGCAGGCATCGAGCCCGCAATTCCCGTAGGACATGCGTCTCGCCTGTCTATGAAAATGTAGGGGTTCAATTCATTGAACCCGTCTTTTCGGGGCGGATAAACCCACCCCTTGATTAGAATTTTAAAAAAAGAGGAAAACTTAAGATGAAAGTATTGGTCATTGGCAGCGGAGGAAGAGAGCATACTTTGGTGTGGAAAATTACTCAAAGTCCGAAAGTTTCTCAAGTTTATTGTGCACCGGGCAATGCAGGAATTTCCAGGTTAGCCCAATGTGTAAATATTGATGCAGACAGTATAGAAAAATTAGTTGATTTTGCCCAAAAAGAAAAAATTGATTTAACGGTAGTGGGACCGGAATTACCTTTATCCCGGGGAATTGTCAATGAATTTAATAAACAGGGTTTAAGGATATTCGGTCCGAGCAAAGAGGCAACCGAGATTGAATCAAGCAAAGTCTTTTCCAAGTATTTAATGAAAAAGTATCACATCCCTACAGCTAATTATGAGGTTTTTCAAAACAGCGAAAAGGCACTTGACTATATAGTTCAAAAGACTTTCCCCTTGGTCATAAAGGCAGATGGATTGGCAGCCGGCAAAGGAGTATTTATTGTAAAAAATTTGGTTGAAGCGAGAGATGCTTTAGATGCACTGATGGAGGAAAAAAAATTTGGAGAAGCAGGCAGGCAGGTCATCATAGAGGAATTTTTAGAAGGAGAAGAGGTATCGATTTTAGCATTTTGTGATGGGAAGACTGTTGTCCCCATGGTTTCCTCCCAGGACCACAAAAAGATATTTGATAATGATCTGGGGCTTAATACCGGTGGAATGGGAGCTTATTCTCCGGTCCCCTTTTATCCTGATGAGTTTGAAAAGAGAGTTTTAGAAGAGATTTTAAAACCTACCATAAAGGGTTTACGGAGAGAGGGGAAAGAGTATAAAGGAGTACTTTATGCCGGATTGATATTAACCAAAGAAGGTCCTAAAGTTTTAGAATTTAATGCCCGCTTCGGTGACCCGGAGACTCAAGTCATATTACCGAGATTAAGAACGGATTTAATCGATATATTAAATGCAGTCATCGAGGATACGCTTCATAAGATCAATATCGAGTGGGAAGATAATGCTGCAGTATGTGTGGTGGTGGCTTCCGGAGGATATCCGGGGAAGTATCAGAAAGGAAAAGTGATTAATGGTTTGGAAAGATTGGAAAAAATGAAAAATATGATAGCTTTTCATGCCGGCACCAAATTTCAAGATAATCAGGTTATTACTTCGGGAGGGAGAGTCCTGGGGATAACTGCCTGGGATGACACTATTTCTAAAGCAAAAGAGAGGGCATACAAGGGAGTAAAAGAAATTTATTTTGAAGATATGTATTACCGAAAAGATATTGCCGCCAAGGCTACAAAGGAGAAAGATAAATGACTAAAATAAAACGATCTTTAATCAGCGTATCCGATAAACAAGGAATTATTGATTTTGCTAAAGGTCTGGAAAAATCAGGAATTGAAATTATTTCTACTGGAGGGACAGCCCGATTATTAAAAGATGCTCAAATCAGAGTGAAACTAATTTCCGAAGTAACCAATTTTCCGGAGATATTGGATGGAAGGGTCAAGACTCTTCATCCTTTGATTTTCGGAGGGTTATTGGCCAGGAGCGATAATCCCCTGCATCAAGAGCAATTAGCAGCTCAGCAGATAGAACCAATCAGCCTGGTAGTGGTAAATTTATATCCTTTCCAAAAGATAATTTCTAAAGAAGAGGTCAAATTAGAAGAAGCTATCGAGAATATTGATATTGGCGGACCTTCACTTTTACGCGCAGCAGCCAAGAACTATCAAGATGTGGCTGTAGTAATAAATCCCCGGGATTATCCTATCATTTTAGAAGAATTAGAGAAAAATCAAGGAGAAATATCTTTAGAGACTAAAAAGAGATTAGCGACCGAGGTATTTGAACATACTTCATTTTATGATGGGATTATTTCCCAATATTTACGAAAAAATTTACTGAAAGTTTCAGCTTCTTTCCCCCATACGCTAAATTTACTGGGTGAGAAAGTTTCAGACCTGCGTTATGGAGAAAATCCCCATCAATCTGCTTCTTTCTACAAAGAAGTGTTAGTAAAAGAGGCCAATCTGGGAGACGCAGTACAATTAGGAGGCAAAGAATTATCTTTTAACAATTTAGTAGATTTGGGAGCGGTCCTGGAGATGGTTAAAGATTTTCAGGAACCTACCGTTGTTTTTGTAAAACACACTAATCCCTGCGGTTTAGCCAGCGCATCTACTATTGAAGAGGCCTATCAAAAAGCTTACCGGGGAGATCCTCTTTCTGCTTATGGTAGCATTATTGGTATCAATAGGGTAGTGGGAACAAGTTTGGCCGATTTAATTGATGAAACTCCTTTTGTGGAGGCAGTACTGGCACCGGGCTTTGAAGATGAGGCTCTAACTATCTTAAGACAGAAACAGAATCGCCGCTTAATAAAAGTGGGAGATTTAAAAAATAGAGATATCGAGGTAAAAGATATTAAAAAAGTACCCGGCGGATTTCTGCTTCAAGATAGAAACATAAAGGAAATCACTGTAGAAGACCTGAAAGTAGTCACCAATAGAAAACCAAATCAAAAAGAATTAGAAGAGCTCTTATTTGCCTGGAAGGCAGCCAAACAGGTCAAATCAAATGCCATTGTTTTAACCAAGGATAAACAAATTGTAGGTATTGGTGCCGGGCAGATGAGTCGGGTAGATTCGGTTCTGATTGCCATTAGAAAATCTGAAGGACGTTCCAAGGGTTCATATCTGGCTTCTGATGCCTTCTTCCCCTTTAGAGACGGGGTAGATGAGGCGGCCAAAGCGGGAATAACCGCTATCATTCAACCCGGTGGGTCGAAGCGAGATGAGGAAGTGATCGTTGCTGCCAACGAACATAATATGGCTATGGTCTTTACCGGTACAAGATGTTTTAAACATTAATTTTTCTAGAATTAGGGGGACATTCTTCTTTTGTATTCCCACATTTATGCATGGCAAAAAGTAAAGTGTGTCCCCCTAATTCTATATTCTCCTCCCTCTTTCATTGCGAACTTTCGAAGAAAGCGTGGTAATCTCCATTTTCTTAATCAAAAACTGTAAACTGATAACTGACAACTTTTCTTCCAAAAAAGAAGGATTCTATAAACTTTTTTTTCGAATATAAAAATGTACTGTTTTGTATAAAAAAGTCTAGCATTTTAAGATTCAAAGCCTTCCTAAGTCGCCCAAAAAATAATTAGCTTAAGAGAAAAACTGGGAGGATTCAAAAGCCCGCAAGACCTCACCAACCTCGAATGGTAGGAATGGGAAGAATAGGAGATAATAATTACTGCTGAATAATATTTAACCTTATAGATTGTAAAGATTTGTTTAAATGTATGAAATATAAAAAAAGCCCATAATTGTAAACGAATTTATCAATAAAATGCTATTTTTATAAATCTATTAAAAGAAATGGTGAGGAATTTGTCAAAAGAACTATAGTTTTGACATATTATAGCGTTTTAAAAATAGAAAAGCATTTTATGTTATTGATAAACTATATAAAATATATTAAAATAGATAAATAATAATATAATTATATAATAATATATTATGTTGTTTACCAACAATAAAATAAAACTTGATTTTTTCAAAAATTTATGCTATCATTAATATGAAGAAAAAAAAGACCCAAAATTTTCAAGTAGACTGAAAATTTTGGGTCCGTGCGTTAGTTGCACTCATTTGCTATAAGTATTATATACTTTTTAAAAGTATATTTCAAGCAGCCTCGAACTTTTTCTTCAATAAATTATAAAGCGAGGTGATTTAATGCGTTATTATGTTAACAAGAATGCTCAATCAAATGGTGATCATGAAGTTCATACCGAAACGTGCACTTGGCTACCCGATGTAGAAAATCGATTATTCTTGGGCAATTTTACTAGTTGTTATCCGGCAGTTACAGAAGCAAAGAAGCATTTCATGCAAAGCAATGGCTGCTATTTTTGCAGTAATGCCTGTCATACAAGTTAAAAACTAACAGATCTATATGCGGATGCAGTCTACACATCCGCATACACAAAATGAGGTGAATAAAAAAAATGAATGTTGCATATAAAGTTCTTGGTGAAATTGCTGAAATAATTGCCGGAATACCTGAGGGAAAAAAGAAAGGTGATAAAGAATATAAATATTTTTGTATACAACCATCCCACTTAAATGATAACAATGAGTTATTAAAATTTGATGTGGTATATAGAGCTAAGCCAATCAATGAAAAGGCATTAGTAAAGAAAGAGGATATTTTAATTAAGCGTCTTAGTCCTTCATATATTAATTTAGTGATGGGTAACTATAAAAATGCTTATGTTACAAGTAATATAATGATTGTACGATGCAATGAGAAAATTATTTCCGATTACCTTGCAGCGATATTAGAAGTTCAAGGATTAAAAACTCTAAAGCATCACACTAAAAGAGGTGTTACGCTACAGACAATTTCAAAAAAAGAGCTAAGTTTGATTGAAATTCCGTTGCCGGATTTACAAACCCAGAAAATATTAGGTGAAATATGGCTTTTAAATAAACGCAAACAAAAATTATTAAATGATTTAGCTATCAAGGAAAACGATTTTATTCACTCGTTATTCAATACAATTTTAACTATGAAAGGATCAAAAAATGACGACAAAAAAAGAAATTGAAGGTGCGCTATGGCGAGGTGCTGATACTTTTAGGGATACGATTGATGCTGCGAATTATAAAGATTTTGTTTTATCTATTTTATTTGTGAAATATTTAAGTGATACACATAAAGAGATGACTGACGACTTGTCTAAAAAATATGAAGGTATAAGGCTCGAAAGGCAAATAAGTCGTTTACCTTTTAAAATTGACAGAGAACATTCTTTTGATTATTTATACGAAAGTCGATTTAATGATGACCTAGGTCAACTAATAAATGTTGCCTTAAGAGGCATTGAAGAAGAAAATATTGATCAGTTAAATGGGGTTTTTAGGAGTATTGATTTTAACAGTGAAGCAATTCTTGGTAATCGAATACATAGAAATTCGATATTACGAGAGCTTCTTGAAGATTTTACTCCTCTTGATCTAAGACCGGCACAGATTGAAACAAAAGAAAATGAAGTACCCGCTGATGTAATCGGTGATGCTTATGAATATATGATAGGCGTGTTTGCTAGTAGAGCCGGAAAAAAGGCAGGAAGTTTTTTTACGCCAACAGCTGTATCGGAGCTTATGGCGAGAATTGTACCACCAATACCAGGTGAAAGAGTATACGACCCTACCTGCGGATCAGGGTCTTTACTTATTCATGCCGCTAAAAAAGGCGGTATCGATAAGGTCTCTATATTTGGACAGGAAATGAACGGTTCGGCTGTATCAATGGCAAAGATGAATATGTTCATACATGAAATACGTGATTCAAAAATAGCATGGGGCGATACACTTGCCAATCCTTTGCATCTTGATGGTGATGGTAATCTGATGTTGTTCGATGTTGTTGTGGCTAATATGCCATTTTCAAAAGACAAATGGGCATCCGGATTTAATCCTGGTGGAGAAGCTAACGGTAACGGAAAAAAATTTAAGATGGAAGCTTCTTTTGATAAACATCATCGTTTTGATTGGGGTGTCCCCCCTACAAGCAAAGGCGATTGGGCATTTTTATTGCATATGATACATAGTATGTCAAGCAATGGTCGTATTGCTGCAGTTGCACCTCATGGAGTACTTTTTAGAGGTGCTGCAGAGGGAAGGATCAGGCAACGGATCGTTGAAAATAATTTAATTGATGCTGTAATAGGATTACCTGCAAATTTGTTTTATGGAGCATCCATTCCTGCAAGCATCCTCGTATTTAGGAAAAACAAAGAATGTAAAAATGTGCTGTTTATAGATGCTTCAGGGGAAGGCCATTTTGCGAAGGGGAAAAACCAAAATGTTTTAGAAGAGAAGCATATTGAGGATATTGTAAATGCATATAAAGAAAGAAAAGATATAGATAAATTTGCCCATATAGCGAGTATTGACGAGATAAAAGAAAACGAATACAACCTGAATATTCCGAGATATGTTGATACCTTTAAAGAGGAAGAATCTGTTGATATTGATGAGGTGCAGAAAAATATTAAAGATATAAAAAATGAATTAGCTAAAGCTGAATCTAAAATGCAGGAATATATAAAAGAGTTGGGGTTGGAGAATTAGCTGATGGATAAAAAAGAAAAACAACTTGTGAAAGAAATAAAAAATTACAAAATTCCTCAAGATTGGCATAAGTTTAAAATGGGTAAGTTATTTAATTTTTCAGGTGGATTATCTTTTTCTAGAAACAATTTATCTGATATAGGATTCCTATACTTACATTATGGAAATATTCATACTTCAAGAAAAAACTATATTAATGTAAAAAATGAAATAAATGTATTACCTAAGCTAAATATTCCTTTAAATGATGTTAAAGAAGAAAGCTTATTAAAACATGGGGATGTGGTTTTTGTAGATGCTTCTGAAGATTACGAGGGAACAAGCAAATGTGTTGTTATTGAAAATAGTGAAAATATTCCATTTATTTCGGGTTTGCATACTATTGTTGCTAAAAGCAATGGTGAAATAATTAGAAATGGGTATAAAAAATATTGTTTTGAAAATTGGGATATAAAAAGGCAGTTTGCATTTTTTGTTACTGGTATCTCTGTTTTTGGTCTTAATAAGACCAATATATCAAGGATAATTATTCCCGTTCCGTCCCTCCTCGAACAACAAATAATTGCTGAAATTCTTTCAACCTGTGACAAGGTCATTGAGCTGAAAGAAAAATTGATTGAACAAAAGAAACTACAAAAGAAATATCTTATGCAGGTACTTTTAGATCCTAAAAGCCCATATTTTAGGCGGTTAACCGGATTTAAAGGTGAGTGGCAAGAAGTTAATCTGGAAGATATGAGTGAGATAACTACAGGTAAATTAGATGCTAATGCTATGACTGAAAATGGAGATTATAAATTTTTTACATGTGCCAAAGAATCATATTTGATAAATAAATATGCATTTGATACAGAAGCGTTATTAGTTTCTGGAAATGGAGCTAATGTTGGATATGTTCATTATTACAAAGGGAAGTTTAATGCATATCAAAGAACTTATGTTTTAGATAAATTTAAGCAAAATATTATACTTATTAAATATATGTTAGACATATTTTTAAAAGCAAGGATCCATAAAGAAAAAAATGAGGGCAATACCCCATACATTCGACTAGACACCTTAGGCAAAATGAAAATAAAATTACCATTAGCGATAGAACAAAAATCCATAGTTAATGTTTTGTCTGCAGCAGATCAAGAAATTAGTCTTCTAGAAAAAGAACTTGAACAACAAAAACTAAAGAAAAAAGCATTAATGCAATTATTATTAACCGGAAAAGTGAGAGTCAATGTATCATAAATAAACATTGAAAGGAGTTAATATAATGACAAAGGAAAATATTCATGTGACACCTCACAAAGAGGGTGGATGGCAAGTAATAAAGGACGGAGCTGGAAAAGCAATCAAGAGAACTGATACACAAAAAGAGGCAATTGATATTGCCACTCAAATTGCTAAAAATCAAAAGACAGATACTAAAATACATGGCAGGGACGGAAAGATTAGAGCAGGAAACAGTTATGGAAATGATCCGTGTCCCCCTAAAGATAAAAAATAGAAATAAGTAAAAACTTAAAATAGTTATTAAAGTAGGTGAATAACATGCCGGATCATAAAATATTTAATGAACGTCCTGAGAGCCAGGATAGAATGATTAAAATATTTCAAAAAATGGGTTATGAATATATATCAAGAGCCGAAGCAGAAGAAAAGAGAGGCTCAAAAACTCGTGTACTTTTTGAAGATGAAATGCAAAATTTTTTACAGAAGCAAACATTCCCATATAAAGGTAAAAAATTACCATTTTCAAGCGGTTCGATAGGAAAAGCGATAAGAGAAATTGACCTGCCCATTAACAACGGTCTTGCTATGACGAATAAAAAAATATATGACCTTATATGTACCGGGAAAAGTTTAGAGCAAACATTACTTGATGGTAGTATGCAATCATTTGATATCAAGTATATTGATTTTGAGCATCCGGATAATAACATTTGGCAAGTTACTGATGAATTTGAAATTGAACGTTCGAATGGAAAATTTATAAGACCTGATATTGTTCTTATGATAAACGGAATTCCCTTGGTTATTATTGAATGTAAAAAATCCAGTATTGATGTAATGGAAGGCGTAAAACAAAATATAAGAAACTGGCAACCCGATTACATTCCCAATCTATTTAAATTTGCTCAAGTTGTTATTGCAGCAAATCCTAACAAAATTTTATATGGAACATGTGGTACATCATCTAAATATTATACTTTTTGGCGGGAAGAGAACAAAAAATGGCAAGAGGATACGTGTAGACTATATAGTCCGGATGGGCAAATAACCGAACAAGATAAAGCAGTAGTTTCACTACTAACAAAAAAAAGATTGCTTGATATTATTTATAATTTTATCATTTATGATAATAATGTAAAAAAAATTACCAGGTATAAGCAGTTTTTTGCTGTCCATAAGTGTATGGATAGGATTAAATTAAAAGACGGTAAGAATACGAGGAATGGTGTTATTTGGCACACACAAGGCACCGGAAAAACAATCATTATGATCATGCTTGCAAAAATGATTCAAAGAGACAAAGACATAATAAATCCAAGATTTATTTTGGTAACTGATAGAAAAAATCTTGATAAACAAATAAGAGATAATTTTATAAATACAAATATGAGACCAATTAGAGCGGCAACCGGCAAGGGGCTTGTTTATCTTATTAAAGATGAAGGTAACTCAGTAATTACGACGGTTGTTAATAAGTTTGAGATAGCAATAAGCCAAAATTTTATAAACGAAAGTGAAAATATTTTCCTATTAATTGATGAAGGACACAGAACACATTATGGAAAACTCAATACATACATGAAAACAGTTTTACCGAACGCAGCGAAAATAGCCTTTACCGGAACACCATTAATTAAATCTAAAAAGAAGAGCACTTATAAAAATTTTGGTCCGATTATTGATTCATATAAACTTGAAGATGCTATTAATGATTTCGTAACCGTTCCTCTTGTTTATGAAGGTAGAGTTATCCCTCAAAAAGTGACCAGTAAAAAAATTAATGATCATTTAAAATACATCACTGCTTCTTTAAATAGTGAGCAAACCGATGATTTAAAACGAAAATGGAGCAGATTTGTTCCATTAGCACAAACTAAACAAAGGCTTGATATGGTTGCCTTTAATTTATATGAACATTTTATCAAATACTGCAAGCCGAAGAAATTTAAGGCAATAATTACCTGCTCTTCCAGGGCTTTTGCCATTGATTTGTATTATAAGATAAAACCATTAGAAGGTATAAACCCAGCAGTTATTATCACTCCGGAGAATATACAGGAGGGGGAGGATGATGATATTTCGACACAAAGCTTAAAAAAAATTGCCAATTTTTTTAAAAAAGAAATAGATCCTCTTTACAATAATAATTATGAAGCATATGAAGACTATGCACGCAATACATTTGTTGACCCTGAAGGGGACATAGATTTACTCATTGTAAAAGACAAGTTACTCACAGGATTTGACGCACCAGTAGCAGCTGTATTATATATTGATAAACCTATGAAAGATCATAGTGTTCTTCAAGCAATAGCAAGAGTTAACCGGTTATATGAGAATAAGGATTTTGGCCTTATTGTTGATTATTATGGTGTTTTTAAAAAACTGAATGAAGCTTTGGATTTATATAGTGATGATAAAACAGGATTTGACAAATTTGATGAAGGGGATATAAAAAATACTTTATTTGGACCAGCTGATGAAAAACGAAAACTGGTTGAATCTCAGCAAAAATTATGGGATATTTTTACCGGGATTGCAAAAAATGAAACAAGATCTAACATATGGCAAGAAACTTTAGAAAATACAGATAAGAGAAAAGATTTTTATGAAAAGCTTTCAGTATATTCCAAATTAGTGGATTTAATGTTTTCCAGTTATGATTTTTTTAACCTGGTTGGATTGAAAGAATCTGAAATATATAAATATGATTTAATTCATTTTAATAAACTAAGAGCGGCTGTATCACTCCGTTATAATGATAGTGTTGATTTTAGTAAATATGAAGATGGCATAAAAGAACTTTTAGATAGTTACGTTCAGGCAGACGATGCGCATATCGTTGTTGAACCTTTATATATTTTAGATAAAGATAAAATGCTAAACCAGCTTGAAAAGCTGGGATCGAATAATGCTAAGGCAGATGCGATAAAAACCAGAATTGCGGCAGAAATAGACACAAAGCAGTATGATGACCCTGTTATGTTTTTAGAATTTTCCGAAAGAATAAATGAAACACTTGAAGAATATATGACGGACAGGAATTCGGATGCTTATTATAATTCAATGGAACGAATGGCCGAAGATTTTCGGGAAGGTAGAACGGTTCACAATTATCCTAATTGTATCGAAAACGACAACGATGCAAAATCATTTTATGGAGCAATGAAAAAAATTTTGACAAACAAAAAAGAAATAGAAACAAATATTGAGATGCAAGAAAAGCTTGCTGCTTTGTCGATTAAGGTCAAAGAAACAGTTGTTGCTAATGCAAAACGTGATTGGCGGGATAATGTTATGGTAAATAGAAAAATAGTGAGCGAATTGGATGATGTTATTTTTGACTTCATCGAAGAAAACGGTCTTAAAATGTCAGTTGACATGATTGACTTGTTGTTAGATGAATTTATGATGGTGGCTAAAAAGAGGTTTTAAGATGGGAAAAATAAAATTAATGATTTCGAAAAGTAACAAAGAAATTGAAATTGATATTTCACGAAAAAAAATGAAAAATGCGAGATTAAAAGTTTTTCCAAATGGGGTGGTAGCAATATCAGTTCCTTACAAGGTTTCTTTGGAATGGATAAATCAATATCTGAAAGATAAAAGTGGATGGATTAAGGAAAAACTTGATTCATTTAAAAAAACAGCAGGAATAGAGGCTATAAGATATATAAAAAGCGGAATTTCCACAAAGGTTTTTGGAAGACAAGTCATAATTATTGTAAAAAAATCAAAGAAAAAGCAAGTGTATCGGGACGAAAACATCATATATATTCATACACCAGATAAGAAGAATGAAAATATAATGAATAAACAATTAGAAAAATGGATAAGGGGAAATTCCAAAATGGTTTATGAAAAAATAGTCGATAGGTTATTTCCTATTATTGAAAAATATGGCTATGAACGCCCTGGAATTCATTTAAGAAAGATGAAAACACGCTGGGGGAGCAGCAATAAAGAAAAGGGGCGTATCACGCTGAATTTTTATTTGTATAAAGCTTTAACACCTTGTATTGAATATATTGTCCTGCATGAACTTGTACATTTTTTATATCCTAAGCATAATAAAGAGTTTTATAATTTTTTAAGTATTTATATGCCAGATTGGGAAGAAAGAAAAAAAATTCTTGATTATGAGGTAGTGCAAGGAATATAAAAAAAATCAAATAGTATTAGATCATATGAATAAAATAAATATCTTTAAATTATTTTATAAAAAAGAGGAGCAAAGATGCAGTTTAATAGTAAATATTTAGATATTTGGTCAAGAGGAGAGGTTACGGAATATCTTAAAATTTTACTAAAAAAGGATCAGATTAAGGATTGTCAATATCTTAAAATAGAAGAAAGATATCTTGAAGCATTTTACCCAGAATGCAAGAAACAATATGCATCAAGAATTTCCGCAGATAATGTACATACCGATCCATCAGCAGGTGGTGCACCAAGCAGTTATCACTGGCCTATTTGTCCAAAAGATTGCCCATATTATTCAAAATCTGAGGATTTTGTCCGTTTATTAAATAGCGAAGTAGAGGACACTATTAACAATAAAGTTCTAGTAAAAAATTTTGATAGCACTTTGAATCCATTGCCAATAATTATTTCAACATTATCTAGTATTGGAAACAGCGATATATTTCTTGATATTATTCACAAAAGTGGTATATCAATAGATTTAACTCTTGAAGAAAAACACGATTTTTCACATAAACTAAAAATACGTGAGTATTTGAAAAGATTAAATGATGTTCTACAAAGAACAAGCGAGAACAATCTACTTCACAGCTTACATCTTTTAGTGAAAAATATACTCGATAAATTTCCTGAAAAGAAATCTATCATAGAAAAGGAATTATTAGAAATTGGTTGGGAAATTAAAAATACAAGCTTATCTCCAAGAGGTACGGATGTAATTGAACTTTTTTTCTTACCGGGTTTAGTGCATTCAGCTTATAAAAGTATTAGAGATATTATTGAGCAAGCCCAAAGCAATATTGATATCATTGATTTATACATTGATAAATCTTTATTTGAAATTTTAAAAATAAAATCTAGTTCAAAAAATATTGCAGTAAGAGTATTAACAAAAGTAAAACAAGATGATTTTGATTATGAAAAATTACTTTTTAATAATCAAAATACGAATATCTCAATTGAACGAAAAAATGTTATTGACTTTCATGATCGCTTTATAATAATTGATAAAAAACTTGTTTACCATTTGGGCGCATCAATAAAAGATGCAGGAAGGAAAGCATTTATGATAAGTAAAATAGAGGATAACGAAATCAAGAAGATTATTATAGAGTCTTTTGAAGATAGGTGGAACATATGTACATAGGGCAAGCAATATCCATAATGCCATAGGGGACATCATTTCGTTCTGGCAGAATAAACCCCCATCCGTAATTATTAACCGTTATGTGTAACCTTAAAAAAAGGAGAATGAAATGGGATTATTTAGTAAATTATTTGGTAAAAAGGATAATAGGAAAATTTTGACAATGACTTCAGAAGAAACGGAGGAGGAAATTTCAATTATAGAACGACCTAGAATATGTTGTTTTGACCTAAACGAAGATACACTTTCTGCATTGAGAAAAACAGGTGCAAATATTTATAATGGGACTTTAGGTTTAAAAGTTAAAGTTGAAAACAAGACAAGTAGAGATCAACATAGACTATTACTAAATTATGATTTTCCTCCAAATTTACACGAATACGATGTTATTATTGTTGACCTAAACAATTCAAAGACAACTGATTATAAACCAGAAGAACATATGAGAGAAACTCATACAGGAAAACATTCTATTTATCTTTTAAGTACCTACCCAGAGACACTTTTTAACCCAAGACCTTTAGCTTCTTATATTCTAGGAGGTAAAATAAATGAAATTAAGAATAGAAAGTATTTAATTTTAGCTTTTTCATCAGAAGCTTATGATGTAGATTACGAACGTGTTGATATTACTGAAGGCAATACAGAAAGAAAAGAATTTCCGAGATACAATATATATTCTTTCTGGAAGTTTGTACCGATTGCAGAATCAAAATATGGCAAAGAAATTTATGTTAGTAAAATAAGCAGTGAATTTCAATTAATTTTAGAAAAGTATAAAGTAGGTTCATTTTACAATCAAACATTTAAACACCCAACAAGATGGGAAAATAATAAAATAGTTAAAGATGAAAAGTATCTTCCATTGATGACCAACATGAGTGGAGATATTATTTCATATATAGAAATTAATGAAAACGAAAATCTAATAATCCTTCCTCAGTTAAAAGATAAAAGTAATTTTTTAATAGAATTTTTATCAAAAATAGCTCCATCATTTTATCCTGAATTATTTCCATATTTAACAACTTTCAGTTGGAAAGAACAAAAAGAATATTGGTTGCCAGGATATTCTAAATTACTTGAAGAAAAATCAAATATTGTAAAGGAATTCGAGAAAAGAATTGAAGAAAGCGAAAAGAAAATTGAAGATAATCGTTCTAAATATTCCTTTCTACATGAGCTTATAACGGCAACTGGAGATTCTCTAACAAAGTCACTGATACAATATTTAAAATGGTTAGGATTTGAAAAAGTTAAAGATTATGACCAAACAAATTCTGAATCCGCTATTTTAGAAGAAGATATTCAGGTAGAATTAGCGGATGGATTATTGATAATTGAATGCAAAGGTATTGGTGGAACTTCAACAGATTCTGATTGCAGCCAAATTTCAAAAATTAAACATCGTAGATGCAAAGAAAGGGGTAAATTTGATGTATTTGCGTTATATATTGTTAATCATCAACGATATTTACCTCCAATAAAAAGACAGAACCCTCCATTCACGGAACATCAAATCCAAGATGCAAAAAATGATGAAAGAGGCTTATTAACAACTTATCAGCTTTTCAATTTATTTTTTGATATTGAAAATGGAATTATTACTAAAGAAGAAGCTAGAAAATCTTTTTTAGAATTTGGTTTTATTGATTTTAGACCCAAAAACTTGATATACGTTTTTAAACCAACTGAAATTTTTAAAGATGGCGAAGTTTGTATTGTTAATATTGAAAATATTTCACTTCAACTCAATGAAGAACTACTTATTGAAAAGAATGGTAGATTTAAACGCGTAAAGGTATTAGAAATCCAGGAGAATGGGAAATCTGTGGATCAAGGCTCACATGGTGAATTCGGATTGAAGTTGAGTTCAAAAATAAGGGAAAAATCAATAATCTGGAAAAAACAACCAGCTGATAGAGTTATTTAATAATAAGAGGGAAAAGGACTCAGATTTCGCATTATAACAAAAGTTATATTGTTTTTACAGTATGGCCAGTCCGTTATCGATAAAATTTGGGGAATAGTTAATCGCATTACTTCCGGAGGAAATGCTAAACAGGTGATCTTTCTTAATATATATCCAATAATTCAATTAAAAACATTAAAGAATTTGCCATGTTTTCAGATAAGAATTTTGTTAATAAAGGAAAGTCCGAGAAAGTAGCACTATTAAAAAATAGGAAGGATATGAAAAGTGATATTAAAAAACTGATCATATATCCCACTTAATGCCACTGGAGGTTAACCCATGGATATTTGGCAAATAGATAAGTTAATATTATTTTTGCTTTTCTTTATTCCAGGATTTATTTCAACAAAGGTTTATAATTTACTATATCCAAGTGAACAGAAAGATTTTTCAGCATTTTTACTTGAAGCAATTGGTTATAGCTCTCTAAATTTTGCGATATTATCTTGGTTAATTATTATAATTCATTCAGGGAATTTTTATAATAATCATAAAGTATGGTATTTTATATGTTCGTTCTTAATTCTATTTATTATTCCTCTGCTCTGGCCTATTCTTTTCTTTAAGATATCAAATTGGGAGTTTTTTAAGAAATATATTGTGAGTCCTATCCAGAAACCTTGGGATTATGTATTTAGAAAAAAGGAAGTATTTTGGGTTATTATCCATCTTAAAGATGGAAGAAAAATAGGTGGAAGGTATGATAGAAATTCTTTTTCTTCCTCTTACCCTTCCAAAGAACAAATATATTTGGAAGAGGTTTGGAAATTAGATGAAGATGGAAGATTTGAAGAGCCCATCACAAGATCTAAAGGAATAATTGTATTGGGTGAAGAAATTTTAGCAATAGAATTTTTTGAATAAAATAGGAGGTTATTAATATGTCAAAAAAAACAGGTAAAACAGGGAGCAAAGCACCGTCAAAGGACAATTATCGAAGAAATTCTGAAAAAGGATATCAGCCAATTAGGGGAAAATTAGATACTTCTAATCCTCCCCGAGGTGGATCAGGAATTCCTTCAAAACCTTCAAGGGATATTGGGAATAATAAAAAAGATTAAATGCTGTAGTTAGTAAAAGAACATAGGACGGTTTTCTGTTCCTATTTACTCCCTATAAAACCCTTTATTTATAAGGGTTTCAGACCCCCTTCAGGAATGCCCTAAAAACGCACGGAGAGTGCCTTTAAACGCACTTCAAATTTCGAAAAATCAACAATTACGACCCCCATTTTTGGCCTATTTTTGCCTCGCCGAAATCCTAAAATCCTTATAAATAGCCACTTTCAGATTTTGAGATGAGGGAATTTTAGTCAAAAAAGTGCCGTTTTTGAGGGGTAAAGTATCAGTTAAGGCAAAATTTACTCGTACAAGCAATTCTCGCAATATTCTCTTAAAACCCTTATATTACAAGTCTTTCAAGAAGTTATTTTCCCACAGATTTTACACATTTTCCCCAGACATAAGTAAACATTATTAGTTTTAATCCCTTTGTCATTATTCTCGAAGAAAGCACGGCAATCTCATCGTTTTCTTCTTTCATTCCCACTAAAGTGGAAATCTATCTTTGCCCTTCCATCCAAAACCAGAAAACTTTTCTTTTAAAAAGAAGGATTTTTTAAACCTTTTGTCGTATTAATATTGGGAGTAAAGGGATCAAGTCTTGCAATATAACAAAGTTAGTAAATGTAACTCTTTCCTTAACAAAATGGGAACACATCACAGTTTCTTGGATAATTACTAATTTACTTTTAAATTAAATAAATAGGTGTCTGCCCCTAATATATCTGAAGGATGTATTTTGGTAAACTATTCTGAAAATGACCAAATCAAAGTAATCTTGGAGGAATACTTATGAAAGCGATTGTATATGAAAGATATGGGTCTCCCGATGTTCTTGAATTAAAAGAGGTAGAAA
>Ga0307380_10005396_pt1 | contig 16938 bp, 12 predicted proteins | sample UN3MG_FD_202239 | JGI IMG/M metagenome (GOLD analysis project Ga0307380, IMG submission 202239) | Soil microbial communities from Risofladan, Vaasa, Finland - UN-3 | ecosystem: Environmental > Terrestrial > Soil > Coastal area > Acid sulfate soil | place: Finland: Risofladan, Vaasa | collected...
ACGGTATAGGCAGCACCCGTTATGGCCTCATAGGTGCCAACTCCGAAGAGGGCACCTTCGACGACGGCACCACCAGCGGCGGACCTCCAATACCTCTGATTGACGATATGGCCATCTACGACAAGGCATTCACAGAGGACGAGATGAGGCAGACGTATGGTAATTTATCCCTCGCCTGGCAGCCGCAGCCGACTCTCGGTGCGGTTGGAGACATCTGGGCTATGGCATCGTTCTCCTGGACTCCGGGTGACGGAGCGGTAGAGCATGATGTTTACATCACCACCGATGCTAATGCAATAGTGGCCGCAGATGCGACTGACACAACTGGTGCCTACCGGGGTAGAGTTGCTGAGGCCTCGTACGTAGCGACAGGCGGTATTGTCTTCGATTCGGTTCACTATTGGCGTGTCGATGAAGTCGCTGCGGACGGAACAATCAGCAAGGGTCGTATCTGGACGTTCACAACCACCGCCGAGATAGTTCTCTATGATGAGGCAACTATTCTGGATTACGACAACACTGTCGATCCGTTCCTTAGCCAGCTTTCGATGGCGATAGACCCTGCACTTGACTTGTCTGGCGGTTGTGACGGTGGAATCGGCGCAATAGCGATTTCGTACACCGGCCAGCCGGCTTCCGGAAGCGTTACAGTCGATGACGTCAACAGCACCGTTACTGTGGTCGGCAGAGGCGCTGACATCGCGGGTATTGCCGATGAGTTTCAGTACGCCTACACGACACTCGTTATGAACGGCTCAATGACCGTCAAGGTCGACAGTCTGGCTCATACCGACAACTTGACAAAGGCCGGAATTATGATTCGCGAATCTCTTGATCCCGGTTCAGCTTTTGCGGCCGTGTTTGCTACCGGCGCAAATGGCGTCACATTCCAGGCCAGAGCGATGACCAGCATGGACGCTACAAATGACAGTTCCGTAGCAACGGCCGAGCAGCAGGCGCTGACTGCACCGGTCTGGCTCAAGATCGAGCGGATGTTCCCAATGGTGAATGCTTATTACTCCACAGATGGTGTGACCTGGATACCGATGTCCTGGAATCCGCAGGTTATTCCTATGAGCCCGGCACCCATCCACATCGGTTTGGCGGTAACGTCACATTCCGGCGCCACCACCTTTGCTGAGGCTGTATTCTCGAATATCAGTTCAGACGGTGGAGTTATGCCTGGGCCGTTAACATCCGCCGAAATCGGTCTGGCGTCCAATTCGGCAGAGCCCATGTATCTGGTACTGGAAGATGCTTCCGGAGCATCGTCGGCTGTCGCTAATCTCGATCCGGCTGCTACACAGCAGGCTGCCGCGACCGACTGGATCGTCGATCTGGATGGCTTCAGCATCGACCGGACTGCGGTTACCGGTATGGCTCTTGTTATCGGCAACCTTGAAAATCCGACTGCCGGTGGCACGGGTACCATCACCCTCAACAACCTCCGACTCCTCGGTGATTGTGCACCGGTTGATGATGAGCTTGAAGGTCTCTAAGACGGTTGTTTTGAAGGACGTTGCTCTGTTGGCAGATAATGCCATAGAGCATAGATGAAGAAATGTCAGATAAGGCCACCATGTATGATGGCCTGGAAGGTAATGTAAACGGGCCTGGGGTTACGAACAGTACCCCCAAGCCCTTTCTATGCTGGTCATGCGTGAGCTTCGTCATCCAGCTTCTGCATAATCCCGCCAAAATATTTAAAATTTTTCTTGACGGGAAGATGGTGGATATGTTATAAATATATTTATTAACGATTATGCTCGTGTAGTAAAGACCAAGCCCTAAACGAGGACGAAGGAGTGAGGTTTTGATGCATCTTAGTCTTATCGAAGGTGGAGTCTTTTCAGTTTATTTAAGAGTTTATCGGAAGATACAGCGCAAAGGAGAACAGATAAACATCTGCTCAGTTACTCGGGAGTAGAGGGGTCAACGCTTCGCCCAATGCATATAAAACGTATAATCCGTACTTATCGCCGGATTGGTTCTGGATTACTGTTCCTGTAGTCTGTTTTATCGCGGATGGGCTTAAATCTGCTTCAAGCAGAGGTGACGATCATCAAAAGAAATGTGGCAGAGCAATCACGAAGATGAGTGCTTTAGCAAGTGAATTTTCTTACATTTCGTTAACCATTAACGGCTCGAATTAACGGGGCTTTTAAAGGAAGGAGGTAACGCCATATTGTAACATATTTTTTATCATCCTGGGCAGGCACCTTAAGGGAAGGTGCGCGATTTAAGTTAATTTGTTTGGAAAAAATGTTTGCTTTGGTGTGTGGCCAAAGCACGGTTGTTTTAACTTCTTTTTTGAAGGATGACTATTATGTGTAGGAAATTACTTTATTTTGTTCCTTTTATTTTTATTTTGGCTCTGGCTACAACGAGCCAGGCAGACCTGGAGGGCTATTGGCCCCTGGACGGCGACGCAAATGACCTGTCCGGCAATGGCCGTAACGGCACGATAACAGGGAGGACCGACCCTAACTGGCCGCTTGACCCCAACATATTCGTAGAAGGGGCCGTTGGCCAGGCAATATTCTTCGGTGGCAACGGTTACGTAAACATCGACGGGTACAAGGGCATCACCGCTATTAACGGTGTCCAGCAGGAATTCAGCGTTGCCAACTGGTTAAAGATTACCGAGACGAGCGGTGACCACGAGATGGTGACCTGGGGTACGGCGGCGGCTGGAACGCGATCGACCTGGCGCGTTCACCAGGGCAGATTGCGAGCCGAGCACGGCAACGGTAACCTCAGAGGCAATACCTACGTTAACGACGGTGAATGGCACCATGCTGCCTTAACCGTAGTCGAAGGTGCTAACTTACAGGTTCCGAATACCATTCTCTACGTGGACGGCGTGCAAGATACAACCTTCGCCGGTTCCAACAATACCTACAACCTCGGCGAAGGTGCTGATGTCAGCATAGGCCGTCGCGCCGACAACGGCACCAGGTACTGGCCCGGATCACTTGACGAAGTCTATATCTTCAGCCGGGTACTGGATGCGAATCAGGTCCCGCAAGTGATGAACGGCATAATGCCGAGCTGGCCGAAGGCCGATAAACAAAGCCCGGCCGAAGGCGCCTTGATTGAAGAAGCATCGACGTTCCTTGGCTGGAGAGCGGGTATGGGTACGACCACGCACAATATCTACTTTGGTACGACCTCAGACCTCGGCCCGGATCAGTTAGTAAGCCAACAGGCCGAGAACACGTACCTGGCATCCGGCATAGTCCCCGACCAGACGTATTACTGGAGAATCGATGAAGTGGACGCCGAAGGTACCGTCACCACAGGCGATGTCTGGAGTTTCTTTACGGCTCCGAAGAGTGCCTATAATCCCAGTCCGTCCGATGGTGAAAAAATTCTGGACACTACGGCTACTCTCAGTTGGTCAGGCGGCTGGGCTCCGATCATGCATGCCGTATACTTCGGGACCGACCATGATACGGTCGCGAACGCTGCCGGTGCTCCTCTTCAGATGGATATAGGCTTTGATCCCGGCCCCCTGGAAAATGACAAGACCTATTACTGGCGTGTCGATGAGTTCTACGGCGCTGAGTGGGTCACAGGCGCGGTCTGGAGTTTCAGCGTCGTGCCGATACTGCCTCCAACGGACGACCCGAATCTGGTAGCTCTGTGGACGTTTGACGGAGATACAGGCGGTGTTGCGCTTGATCAGTCCGGCAACGGCAACCATGTCGCCCTCAGAAATGGCGCACAGATCGTGGCCGGCCGCGGCGGCGATGTGCTGGACATGGGCGAAGCTGGATATGGAGCTATCAGCAACATGCACTTCGACGCCAACAGTACCGGCCTTACAGAGGTTGCGGTTTTATCCTGGATTCGTACAGATATCGCAACCGACCAGTACATCATTTCGTTGGACCGCAGTGATTACTACCGCCTGGAGATTAACGGTTCCGGTGGTGGTGACGGTCAGGTTGGCTGGGATCTCATGACTGATGCAGGCCAGTTAGATCACGGCAGTGTCACGCGAGTTGATGACGGCGAGTGGCATCATGTAGCCGGCATCTTTAACAATGGAACTGCGTCCATCTACATCGACGGTTTTGCCGAACCCTCGAAGACGTTGGGCACCTCTTACGGTATAGGCAGCATTCGTTATGGCCTCATAGGTGCCAACTCCGAAGAGGGCACCTTCGACGACGGCACCACCAGCGGCGGACCTCCAATACCTCTGATTGACGATATGGCCATCTACGACAAGGCATTCACAGAGGACGAGATGAGGCAGACGTATGGTAATTTATCCCTCGCCTGGCAGCCGCAGCCGGCTATCGGTGCGGTAGGCGACATCTGGGCTATGTCATCGTTAGCCTGGACTCCGGGTGACGGGGCGGTTGAGCATGATGTTTACATCAGTACCGACCCGAATGCAGTTGCGGACGCAAATGCGTCTGACACAACAGGTGTCTACCAGGGTCGAGTTGCTGAGGCCTCGTACGTAGCGACAGACGGTATTGTCTTCGATTCGGCTCACTACTGGCGTGTCGACGAAGTCGGCGCGGACGGAACAATCAGTAAGGGTCGTATCTGGACCTTCACAACCACCGCCGAGATAGTTATCTATGATGTGGAAACGATTCTGGATTATGACAACAGTGTCGATCCGTTCCTTTCCCAGCTATCGCTGGCGATAGATCCTGCACAGGACTTGACTGGTGGCTGTGGTGGTGGAATCGGCGCAATAGCGATTTCGTACTCTGGCCAGTCAGGCCCCGGAAGCGTTACAGTGGATGACGTCAACGGCACCGTTACGGTGGTCGGCCGAGGCGCCGACATCATTGGTACCGCTGATGAGTTCCAGTACGCCTACACGACACTCGTTATGAACGGCTCAATGACCGTCAAGGTCGACAGTCTGGCTCATACCGACAACTGGACAAAGGCCGGGATTATGATTCGTGAATCTCTGGATTCCGGTTCAGCGTTCGCAGGCTTATTTGTGACCGGCGCCAACGGCGTCCAATACCAGGCCAGGGCGATGACCAGCATGGATGCTACAAATGACTCTTCCGTGGCAACGGCCGAGCAGCAGGCACTGACTGCACCGGTCTGGCTCAAGATCGAGCGGATGTTCCCCATGGTCAATGCTTATTACTCCACAGATGGTGTGACCTGGATACCGATGTCCTGGAATCCGCAGGTTATTCCTATGAGCCCGGCACCCATCCACATCGGTTTGGCGGTAACGTCACATTCCGGTGCCAGCACCTTTGCTGAGGCTGTGTTCTCGAATATCAGCTCCGTTGGTGGTGTTATGCCAGGACCGTTAAAATCCACCGAAATCGGTCTGGCGTCTAATTCGGCAGAGCCCATGTATATGGTGCTTGAAGATGCTTCCGGAGCAACATCGGCTGTCGTCAATCCCGATCCGGCTGCTACACAGCAGACGGCCGTGACTGACTGGATCATTGATCTGGATGAGTTTAGCATCGACCGGACTGCGGTTACCAGCGCGACTCTTGTTATCGGCAACCTTGACAATCCGGCTGCCGGTGGCTCGGGTTCGATCACCATCAGCAACGTCCGGCTCCTCGGCGATTGTGAGCCGATAGCACACTGGGCCTTAGATGATGGCGCTGGAACCATAGCGTCTGATTCAAGCTACGGTGGCAAGAACGCCGGTGTTGTTAACGGCGACCCCAATTGGGTGGCCGGAACAATAGGCGGTGCGCTGGAGCTTAACGGTGATGATTACGTTGACTGCGGCAATCCGGACATCCTCAACATCGGTACCGGTGACTGGACTGTATCCGCGTGGATACAAACGACTCAGACCGAAAAAGGCACCGTCTTTGCCAACGGCGGCGATGATTCGGACGGAATACGGTACGCACTCGCTATGAATGAAAGTAACGACGAAAAAATGACTCTGACCCTTGATGACAACGTCGACAAAGTTCAGGTAAAGGGTGCTACCGTTGTTATTGATGGTTCGTGGCATCATGTGGTTGCAATGAGAGCCGGAGCTACAGCGAGTGTATATGTCGATGGGATCCTGGACGGAACCGAAACCTTACCTGAGGGATACGACCTTTCCGGAGCATCTCAGCAGAACGCCCTTATCGGAGCTATATGGAGCCAAAGTGACGGCGTAATAAAGAAGTTCTTCGCAGGCCTGATCGACGACGTTCGGGTCTATGACCGGGCTTTGTCTGAGGCTGAGATTGCGGGTCTCTAAGACGGCTGTTCTGTAGAATTATGTTTTATTGGCAGACAGCATGCTTTAATGCTGTCGTGTGATACGAAGCCATAGAACATAGACGAAGAAATGTTAAATCAGGCCACCATGTATTATGGCCTGGAAGGTAATGTTCACGGGCCTGGGGGTACCAAGGGTACCCCCAGGCTCTTTCTATGCTGGTCATGCTTGAGCTTCGTCATCCAGCTTCTGCATAACTGATTTAGACAATTTTTGTTTTACGCTGTCATCTCTTACGCCTGGAGGAACATGTTTAGAGATTTCAGAAAATTACCATCACTGCGAAATTACATTGACCAAAAAGGGCACATCTGCGATTATATCCCGAGGTTTAGCTTTTTTTGCTCTGTTTGTTAACGGAACTTTTTGTGGTTATGTTGGTCTAATTCAGGAGAGAAGCTTTGACGGAAGCGGCAAACATGGATATCCGCCAACAGCAGGATTCTAACGGGCGTATCAGCATTGACGATACCGTTTTGATCGAGCAGTATCGTCATGGCGATTCTGATGCGTTGGAACGTCTTATAATTAAATATCAGAATCGTATCTATAACGTGATACTAAAAATATGTGCTGATCCCAACGATGCCGCGGAACTCACACAGGAAACATTTGTCAAAATAATAGAGAATTTGAGTAAATTCGAGGGCAGAAGCAGTTTTTACACCTGGGCATTTAGAATAGCAGTCAATCTGACCTTAAATTATTGCCAAAGGACTGCTAAGCTGTCGCTGAGATCCCTGGATGCCGAGGATGAACAACACGACAGCCAAACAAGGCGGGTGTTAAAGGATTTTTTGAGCGATGACAGCTCACCTGACCCTGTGGCGGTAGCTCAGAACAAAGAGCTGTACGAAATAGCTGTTAAAGCACTGATGAAATTAGATGATGCGCAAAGAACCGTCATAGTATTGCGTGACATCGAAGGTATGAATTATGCACGGATTGCAGAAGTTTTGAAGATCCAGTTAGGTACGGTTAGAAGCAGATTGAGTCGGGCCAGAAGTAAGTTAAGGGATATTATGGAGGCCATTTAGCGATGAAAGAAAATCCAAATATGGATATATCTGACCAGCGTATTGACGAATTGCTCAATAGCTACATTGATGGCGAGCTGGATGCCGGTCAGCAAACCGAAGCAGAACAGCTGATAGCTCATGATGAAAAGATAGCACAAAGATTACGACAACTGCAAAAGTGTAAGATTTTGTTGGGCTCTCTGCCCATAGATGAAGCCCCGGCTGAGATTTTGGAAAACGTTAAAGCCTCGCTGGCCGGCAGCACACGGATTGATGAGCAGACGCTAATTTTTGACCAGCAAATTGGAACAAGATATCTGCTGGTTCGCAAAGTCTTGTCCGCTGCCGCTATGATTGCTTTGGCAGCTGTTTTGTCAGCGGTAATTTATCCGATTTTAGCCCCCCAGACTGTCCCTGAAGGCCCCGTTGCTGTTGAGGATGGAAGGCTTCCGGAAGAAGTCGATGTGACAGCACCGAGAGCCAGTGTTGTTGTAGCGTCGAGATTCAGTGGCAGACTTGAATTGAAAACAAGCGCTCGGGCCTCTGTTGATGCGTTTATCAAAAGAGCGATTGCGGATAACGGCCTTTCAGATTCCATCACTCAGACACACCGGCAGGACAGACGCATTTATTCTTTAAGCTGCAGCAGGGAAGACTTGAGCTTACTATTGGCTGAAATAGGCTATATATGGCCCCGGCTCGATAAGGCAACATTATTCGTTGACACCGAAATATTCGGCCAGCAGGTTGCGATTGAAGCCGTTACAACTGAGCAAATTACTGAGATTGTCAATCAGAATAATGACCAAAAGTATATCGATTTAGCAAGGGATTTTGCTGTTTTGAACGATATGACCGAGCGTTTGCCTGGCAGGGAGATTCTATCGGCCATAGAAGGCGGAAGCTACAGTTTGGCCCCCCAATGGCTGGTACCAAAGCCAATCCTGACCGGCAAACGTGAAGCAATCAGGAAATCGGCTGGACAGGGCCGGGATAAAGAAAAGGTTCGTCTGACTATTGTAGTAGATTAGTAGGGATGCTTGATATACAAAAGTGCTGTCTCGTTGTTGTTGATGTCCAGGGTAAGCTGGCGCAGTTAATGCACGACAGGCAGACTCTATTTAATAACATTCAAATCCTCATCAAAGCGGCTAAAATCCTGAATATCCCAATCCTGTGGTGCCAGCAGTGCCCCGGTGCCCTCGGGCCGACAGTTCCTGAAATAGCACAACTCCTAACCGAAAATGAGCCGATCAATAAGGCGAGTTTCAGTTGCTGCCGAGCCGATCAGTTCAACGCTAAGCTGAACGAATCAGCACGTAATCAAGTTCTGCTGTGCGGGATAGAAACCCACGTCTGCATTTATCAAACAGCCGTTGATTTGCTCCGAAAGGGCTTCGACGTCAATGTGATTGCAGACGCCGTCTCTTCGAGAGCTCTGGAAAATAAACAGATCGCAATAAGTCGCCTGGCTGCCGAAGGAGCCAAAATCAGTTGCACAGAAATGGCCTTGTTCGAGCTGCTCAAGACAGCCAAACATCCAAAATTTAGACAAATCGCCCGGCTGATAAAGTGAGTCAGGCTGATTTCTTTTTGTCTTTTGTGGTGGATTTGGTTTTTTCGCTGGATTTTGAATCTGATGCCTTTGTTTCGGTTTTCTTTTTCGTTGTATCTTTATCGGTGCTACTCTTTTTCTCGCTTTCGGCGGCTTTTTTGTAGCTCTCGCTGCGATAGTCGGTCTGATAGAATCCGGAGCCCTTGAAGATTATACCGGCCCCGGCGCCGATGAGCCTTTGCAAACTCACCTTGCCGCACTCCGGGCATTTACGTTTGGGTTTGGCGGTTATGCTTTGAAACTTTTCGAACTCATATTTACAATTATTACATCTATAGCCATAAGTTGGCATAGCAATTACTCCGTATCTGGACTTCCATACTCGTCTGCCCCATCATATTCATCTTTAGGCTGTTCCGGCGGCTCAGCTTCCTGTCCATCGCCCGGTTTTTCTTCCGGCAATTTATTGACAATCACCCTGCTTGGCCGAATAATCCGTCCGTTTAGTTTGTATCCCTTTTGGAATTCTTCCAGTACAGTGTTTTCTTCTTTCTCAGGATCGCTCTGTCGCGTCATCGCCTGGTGCATATTAGGGTCGAATTGTTCACCCAATGCCTCTATCTGCTCGACGTTGTGAGATTTCATAATGTCGAGAAATTGGTCGTAAATAATCCGGATACCCTTGACGAGTACGTCGACATTTTCCGAAGAGTGTGCGTTCTGCAGCGTATGCTCAAAATTATCCAGGGCCGGCAGCAGTGTTTTTATTATCTTTTCCTGTTCGTAGCTGATCGTATCGGCGATTTGCTTCGACACTCTTTTTTGGAAATTCGCGTAATCGGCGCTGACTCGCTGAAGTTTAGCGAAAACATCATCTTTTTCCTTCTGCAGACTTTCTATAGTCTCGCGAAGTTCTTCCAATTCGCTGTTTTTTGCCTGCTGCGAATCTGCAATCTTCGATTTTTCTTTTTTGTTCTGTTTCATCAAAGGTTACCAAATTGATTTTTCAGTTTCTCGAAGAAGCTTACGGATCTGGGAGAAACACGCTTATTTTCAGTTTTGGCAAATTCTCTGAGCAGTTCCCGCTGCTCCGCATTGAGTCTCGTCGGAGTTTCAATTGTAATTTGTACAAGCTGGTCGCCGATTCGGTGCATTCGCACATCCGGCAGCCCTTGCCCTTTTATTCTGAAGACGCTTCCATACTGAGTCCCGGGGGGGATTTTCAAGCCCTTGGTCCCATTGATGCTTGGCACGTCAATAGTTGTTCCCAGGGCAGCCTGCGTAAAGCTTATAGGTACAACAGCAATCAGGTCGTTTCCGTCACGCTGCAGGAATTCGTGTGGTTTTATCCTGACATAGCAATAAAGGTCGCCTCTGCGTCCGCCTCCCTGGCCCGGTTCACCTTCGCCGGTCACCCTTATACCCTGTCCTTCGTGTACGCCGGCCGGGATCTTGATGTTGACGGTTCTCTTCTTTGGTATTCTGCCTGTCCCTTTACATTTTTTGCAGGGATTGGTTATTATTTGTCCGCTGCCACGGCATTGGGGACAGGTCGAGACCATCTGAAAGAAACCTCCTCCTCTTGCCACCTGACCCGAACCGCTGCAGGTCGAACATTTGTCCGGCTTGCTCCCTTTGGCGTTACCATTACCATTGCATTCACTGCATACATCCTGGCGGGTAAATTCTATGGTTTTTTCAGCACCTTTGGATATGTCATTGAGTGTCAGTTCGACGGTGGTTTCCAGGTCATAGCCCCGAGCAGGTCCGGCGCCTCGGCCTGACCTTCTGCTTCTGCCCCCGAAGATGCCACCGAACATATCTCCTAAAATATCTCCGAAGATATCGTTGATATCCTGCACGTTCATCCGCGAGAAGTCGTGCATACCGGTTCCGCGAAGACCTTCATGACCAAACTGATCGTATCGCTGACGCTTCTCCGTATCGCTCAGGACTTCGTAGGCCTCGGCACACTCTTTGAACTTTGCCTCCGCTTCCTTATCGTCAGGATTCTTGTCCGGATGATATTTCATTGCCATACGCCGATATGCGCGCTTAATATCATCGGCAGAGGCGTTTTTGCCCACACCTAAAACTTCGTAGTAATCCCGTTTGGCCATAATATCGTATCGCGTCGCGCGTATCGCGTATTGCGTATTAGGTTAAAGTTTCTTTAGTAAGTTCGAGATCATCCGAGAGATGTGGTCTACTTTTTCGAGCAACGCAGTCTCCTTGTCCTTGGAAATGTAGGCCAGTTCTCTTGCTATTGTCGCCTGCGTTTCCAATTCTGCGCAACTTCCCAACGATATGTACAAGAATTGCTTGTACTCATTGTTGTGATATCGTCTGAAGCCTTCTGCTACATTTGAAGGAACGGAAACGCCTGCCCTTCTCATTTGACTTACCAAACCATAGACTTCCTGTTTTGGAAACTTCTCCGTCAACTTGTACACATCCTTCACCAACTGGATGCTTGCTTTCCAGATGTCTAAATCCCGGTATGTTCTTATTTTTCCGGCCATAACTCGTTTTTCCACGCAATACGCATCACGCAATACGCACGACGAGTTCTATCTTACAGACCCTGGTATAGGCTCTTCGTCTTTATCTTTTATCTCAGCTATTAAGACATTGGTTGTCAGCATCAATCCAGCTACCGATGCGGCCATTTCAAGAGCAGTCCTGGCGACTTTGGCAGGGTCGATAATTCCGGTTTTGAACATATCGACGAACTGGCCTGTATTGGCATCGTAACCAATATTCTTGCCTTTATCCATGAGATGAGCAACAATCACATCGCCCTTTTCACCACAGTTTTCAACAATCTGCGTTGTTGGAGCCTTGAGGGCTTCTATGACAATGTCAAAACCAATTTTTTCATCGCCCTTGGCCTTGCCCCTGGCTTTTACCACATCGGGGATAGCACGAAGGAATACAACGCCACCACCGACGACCACTCCTTGTTCAGCTGCTGCCCTTGTGGCGTGTAGCGCATCTTCCAGCAGGTCTTTACGCTCCTTCATTTCTGTTTCGGTAGCCGCTCCGGCCTTGATAACGGCAACCCCACCTGTTAGTTTTGCAAGGCGTTCCTGCAATTTTTCACGGTCATAATCACTGGTTGTCTTTAAAATCTGGTTTCGTATTTGACCGCAGCGGGCAGTAATTTCCTTCTTTTTGCCGCCCCCTTCAATTATTGTTGTTGCATCCTTGTTCACGACGATTTTCTTTGCCTTGCCCAGTTGTGACAACTCGATACTTTCGAGCTTGATTCCCAAATCTTCGGTAATCACCTGCCCGCCTGTAGATATGCCTATATCGGCCAACATCGCTTTCCTGCGGTCGCCGAAACCCGGAGCCTTGACCGCACAGACCTTCAAAATACCTTGCAGCCTGTTAATAACCAGTGCGGCTAAAGCTTCACCCTCCACATCTTCTGCAATAATCAGCAGAGGACTGCCGACTTGAGCAACCTTTTCAAGCAGAGGAATAAGCTCGCGAATGTTGGATACTTTCTTTTCGTGCAGAAGGATATAGGCATCTTCAAGAACCGTTTCGAGCGTATCGGCGTTGGTCATGAAGTATGGGGATATATAACCCTTTTCAAACTGCAGACCTTCGACTACGTTCAGCTCGTTTTGCATCGCATTGCCTTCTTCGACTTCAATGACGCCTTCACTGCCGACCTTGTCGATTGCATCGGCTAAAATTTCGCCTACCGACGGGTCGTTATTCGCACTGATAGTTGCCACTTTTGCAATGTCGTCGTGACCCTTTACGGGAACACTGACCGATTCGATAAATTTAGAGGCGGTTTCTGCTGCTTTGTTGATTCCCCGCTGAATGGCCATCGCATTCGCACCGGCTGTTACATACTTTAAGCCATTTGTGTAGATTGCTTCCGCCAGGACAGTTGATGTTGTAGTACCGTCGCCGACAACGTCCGAGGTCTTGCTGGCAACCTCGTTGACCATTTTTGCGCCCATGTTCTTGAACGGTTCGGGCAGCTCGATTTCTTTACTAACAGAGACACCATCCTTTGTCACCTTAGGAGAGCCCCAGCTTTTTTGCAGGATAACATTCTTGCCAGTCGGTCCGAGTGTAACCTTAACCGCTTCGGCTAATTGTGACAGGCCGTCTTTGAGATGTGCTCGTGCCGTATCGTCATACATTAATTGTTTTGCCATTTTTATTACCTCTTTTCAATTATTGGCTATTTTCCTTTTGCCTTATCCTTCGTGAATTCGTGTGTAATTGAATCTTTTATTTTTCTACAATTCCGAGAACGTCACTTTCTCTGAGAATGACATATTTTTCTCTGTCGATTTCGATATCGCTACCCATGTATTTTCCGTAGATCACTTCGTCGTTTTTCTTCACCGACATTTTGCCTCGCTTGCCGTCATCGAGCAGTTTGCCCGGCCCGGTAGCAACGACCTTGCCGATCTGCGGTTTTTCCTTCGCCGTATCCGGCAGAATAATCCCGCCGGCGGTTTTATCTTCAGCTTCTGACTGCTTGATTACAATTCTATCATCGAGAGGTTTAAGGTTCATAACTCACTCCTTATCTATTCATTTCCATTTATTGTTTATTTATTTGTTATTCTATTTCCAGAACGATAACCGTATTAACCGGATCCGCCGCCTTAGACGGAACCGTAACAACAACCTTTTCCCTGCTTGTACGCGTCACGAGCAGTTTTGCTCTCTTCTTATCAGCCAGCAGGTAAGCCTTTTTGACCTTGTTTTTAAGGCCGGACACTTCGAGCTTGCCGTTTGTCGGCCAATCGAAGACGTGCAGATACAACCTGCCGGGCTTTGCAGTGCACCGGCCCCATGTGACCTCGCCGAGCGGACTCGCCGTGGTTCCGTAAATGCTCTCGCTGTTGACCTTAATCCATTCGCCGATGGCGGCCAAACGCTCCACGCTGGGGTCGGGAATAAGACCCTCAGCCGTCGGTCCGACGTTCAGCAGGAAGTTGCCGCCCTTGCTGGCAATATCAACCAGCTTATGAAGCAAATCCTCGCGTGACTTCCAATTATTGTCGTAGGACTTGAATCCCCACGTATCGTTCATGGTCATGCAGGTTTCCCAGTCAAGACCCGGCAAACCCGTCGCGGGTATCTCCTGTTCGGGAGTCCCGTAGTCGCCGGCAAATTCGTCGCTCTTGCTGAGACCCCGCATCCCCTGACGTCCGTTGCCTACGCGGTTGTTGACTATAATATCCGGCTGGAGGCTAAGGCAGTACTCAAACATGTCCCAGCCACTTTCCCGGGTCCAGTCTTTGACCCATTCGCCGTCGAACCAGAGTATTCCAAGCGGCCCATAATTCTGAACCAATTCTTTTAGCTGGCCCTTCAGATAGTACTCGACGTAGCGGTCAAAATTCGGATTGGATTTGCTCGTGTCGTTATATTTCGGATAAAAAGGCGCCTGTGCATCTGGATGGTGCCAGTCCATTATCGAATGATAGAAGCAAAGTCTGATCCCCTGCTTCCTGCATTCCTGAGCCAGTTCGCCCAGGATGTCACGCTTAAACGGTGTGGCATCGACAACATCATAGTCGGTAAATTTCGTATCCCAAAGGCAAAAGCCGTCGTGATGCTTGCTGGTAATGACGATGTACTTCATCCCTGAATTCTTGGCGATTTTTACCCACTCTTCGGCATCGAATTTGACAGGATTAAACTGCTTGGCGAGCGGTTCATATTCGGAGACAGGTATTTGACCCTTTTCCATAATCCACTCACCTATACCCTTAATTCGTTCACCTTTCCACTCGCCGGCCGGTACCGCGTAAAGACCCCAGTGGATAAACATGCCGAATCTCGCTTCACGCCACCAATTCATCCGTTCGTCCTTACTCAGCGTGTTTTTCCCACCGGTCGAATCAAGAACAAACGTTTTGGCTCCTTCCTGCTGGCAGCCCGAAATCATTAGTACGCATATTGCAGCGATCATTAGTGCCGGATATATTCGGCGGCAGATAGATTCAGCAGAGGTACATGAGCAAGTTGTCTTCGCGTTCATTTTTTGCCTCATTGTTCTATTTAACTTTTTTCTTCCAGGCAAAACTGGGCGTCCCGCTTTTTCTTCTTTCGGGCAGCGTCAAAACGATTCTCATTTCTCGCCATCTTACATCATGTCGCCCATACCACCCATGCCACCCATTCCGCCCATGCCTGGGCCTCCGGGACCGCCGCCTGGCATTTTTGGCGTATTTGTCGGTTTTTCGGTGATAAGGCAATCCGTGGTTAACAGCAGGCCGGCTATACTTACGGCGTTTTGCAGGGCAATCCTGGTAACCTTTGCCGGATCAATGATGCCGGCCTCCAGCAGGTCCTCGTATTTATCCGTGTTGGCATTGTATCCGAAGCCGCCTTTGCCTTCTGCGACTTTGTTGACTACGAGATTTGGAGTTGTTCCTGCGTTGTAAGCAATATAGTAACACGGCATTGATAGTGACTTTTCAAGAATATCGGCACCGGTTTGCTCGTCGCCTTCGAGTTTCAGTTTCTTCACGGCATCGATACAGCGGATCAGAGCCACACCGCCGCCAGGCACGATTCCCTCTTCAATAGCCGCCCTCGTGGCGTGCAGGGCGTCTTCGATTCGGGCTTTTCTTTCTTTCATTACCGCTTCGGTTGCCGCCCCGACATTGATTTGTGCGACGCCTCCGGTGAGTTTGGCTAACCGTTCCTGGAGCTTCTCACGGTCATAATCACTGGTTGTTATTTCTATTTCGTCCTTTATTTGCTTGATTCTGCCGTTGATGCCTTCCTGACTGCCGGCACCTTCAATGATGATTGTTTTATCATTGTCGATGGTTACCTTTTTGGCCTGACCGAGCTGCTTTATGCTTATGTTTTCCATCTCGATTCCCAGGTCTTTAAAGATCGGCTCGGCTCCTGTTAAGACCGAGATATCCTGCAGCATTGCCTTTCTGCGGTCGCCGTAGCCGGGTGCTTTTACGGCTGCAACCTCCAGAATGCCTCTTAATTTATTGACTACCAAGGTCGCCAATGCCTCGCTCTCAACATCTTCAGCGATAATCAGCAGAGGCTTGTTGGCCTGTGAAACCTTTTCTAACAGAGGCACTAATTTGGCAACATTGCTGATTTTCTCTTCGTAAACGAGGATAAAAGGTTTTTCCAATTCGCAGACCATATTATTAGTATCGGTTGCGAAATGTGGCGAAAGATATCCACGGTCGAACTGCATACCTTCGACGAACTCAACTGTCGTTTCAAAGCTCTTGCCCTCTTCTACGGTAATAACACCATCCTTGCCAACCCGCTGGAATGCTTGAGCCATTATCTTGCCGATTTCAACATCGTTATTAGCTGATACAGAGGCGATATTGATTATATCGTTGGCCTTAGTGATATCTATCGGCTTTGACAGTAATTTGAGCTTATCGGTTACTGCTTTTGCGGCCTTTTGCATGCCCCGGTTAAGTGCCATTGCATCTGCGCCCGCTGTGAGGTTTTTGTAAGCTTCTTTGAAAAGTGCTTCGGTCAGCACAGTGGCGGTTGTCGTACCATCGCCGGCGATTTTCGAGGTCTTGCTCGCAGCCTCTTTTACTAATTTCGCCCCGAGGTTCTCGTTTTTGTTGATTAAGTCAATTTCTTCAGCGACCGTTACGCCGTCTTTTGTTACTGTAGGACCGCCCCAGCTTTTATCGATGACGGCGTTTCGACCCCTCGGGCCCAGTGTTGGTTTTACTGCTGCGGCGAGTTTTTCCACGCCGGCCAATAATCCGGCGCGTGCTTCTGATTCAAATGCCAATTCTTTAACTGCCATAATTACTTGCCTCCATAAAATATCTAACTTATTAGAAATTCAATCGTTAATCCCTTGTTAATTAAGTACTTAAAATAATACCTTGTTTAGTTTGTCTGTTTATTCTTGCGTCTTTTCTGCAATTTATATTGAATGTGCAAAAGATATACCAACTTTTGCACTGAGAAAACGCTATTTTAGCCAGTATTCGATATGTTCATTATAAACAAGCACTTAAGCAATATAAAAATCGCATTTCTATGAATCAGAACTGTAATTGGACTAAAAGAAAGGTGCCAATTTTGGTATTGCAGGCATCATATCCACGCCAAGTTGACAGTCTTTAAAA
>Ga0307380_10005397_pt1 | contig 16936 bp, 12 predicted proteins | sample UN3MG_FD_202239 | JGI IMG/M metagenome (GOLD analysis project Ga0307380, IMG submission 202239) | Soil microbial communities from Risofladan, Vaasa, Finland - UN-3 | ecosystem: Environmental > Terrestrial > Soil > Coastal area > Acid sulfate soil | place: Finland: Risofladan, Vaasa | collected...
ATCAGGCGAATTTTTTCCTGAAGCGCAGTGCGCCGAGCGTGAAGATCAGCACTCCGAGTCCGAGGAGAAGCGAGAGGGGTATCCAGGTCTCGGCGAGGCCGACGCCGCGGAAGAAGATGCCGTAGCTGATGTCGAGGTAGTAGGTCAGCGGCGAGAAGTAGATCAGGGCGCGCATCCAGTCGGGCATCGCCTCGGGGGGCGTCCACGTGCCCGAGAGGAACATGATGGGCACGAGCACGATGAAGGTGACGAGGATGGTCTCGGAGAGGTTTTTAGTGACGGTTGCGATCAGCAGCCCGAGCCCCGAGGAGGCGAAGAGGAAGACTGCGGTGACGAGCGTGAAGTAGAGGATGGAGCCGCGCATGGGTATGCCCTTGGCGCCGATGATGACGGAGTAGATGCCGAGGTAGGAGGCGAGGATGATGACCACGGCCGTGGTGAGGATCTTGGCGAGCATGATCTCGTAGACGCGCAGGGGCGTGACCATCAGCTGCTCCATGGTGCCGAACTGCTTCTCGTAGACGGTGAGTGCGGCGGGCAGGAGGATGGCGATCATCGTGAGCGCGGTGAGGAATTCGGAGACGACCATGAACCAGCTGTCATTGAGGTTGGGGTTGAAGAGGACGCGCGTCTGGTCGCGGACGTAGGGGAAGTTGTCGAGCGAGTCGGGTGAGAGCCGCCAGCGCTCGAGCATCACCGATTCGGAGTACTCGGCGGCGATGCCGGCGATGTAGGACAGAGCGATGGTGGCGGAGTTGGCGTTGGTGCCGTCGAACACCATCTGCACCGGCGCCTGCTCGCGGGCGGTGAGGTTGCGCTCGAAGCCCTCGGGGATGACCATCACCATGGCGACGTCGCCGTCGATGAGCATGTCCTCCATCGGCGCGGTGCTGTGGATGCGCCGCTTGATGTTGAAGAAGGGCTCGCGCAGCCGTGCTGCGAACTCGGCACTGGCGACGCTCTTGTCCATGTCGGCGACGGCGATGCTGTACTCCCTGAGGTCGAGAGTGAGCTCGCCGGCCGTGTAGGGGTCGAGCGTGACGGCGTAGATAATGATGCCGATCAGTGCGAAGTTGCGGAATAGCTGGCGGAATTCCTTCCGCATGAGGCTGATTATGCGCTTGAAAGTCATCATCCGATCCTCTTCTTGAAGAAGAACATCGCCAGGGCGAAGATCGCGACGGCGAAGACTGCCAGCCCGGCGGTCTGCGGCAGCATGTAGGCCCACCCGACACCCTTGAGGAATGAGAGGCGGAGGATGGAGAAGTAGTAGGTGGGCGGGAGTATGGCCGAGATGATCTGGGCGTCGGGCCCCATGCTTTCCACCGGCATGAAGAAACCGGAGTAGAGGAAGGCCGGCAGGAAGGTGGCGATCATCGAGATCAGCAGTGCCGCCACCTGGGTGCGGACGAGTGCGGCGATGAAGAGGCCGACGCCGGCGGCGCAGGCGACGTAGAGCAGGGTGAGAACGAGCAGGGTGAGGAATTCGCCCCTGAAAGGCACGCCGAAGTGCCAGATGGTGATGGCGAAGAGGACCATGAAGATGACCATCGAGACGGCGAGGTAGAGCAGGGTCTTGCCGAAGAGGTACTGGAACTTGCTGAGCGGTGAGGTGTAGACGTTGAAGATCATCCCCGTCTCCTTCTCCTTCGACAGCGCGATCGCCGTCATCATCGCCGGGAAGAGAAAGATGCAGAATCCGAGCACGCCGGGGACGAGGTTGTTGTTGCTGTCGAGCGAGGGGTTGAACCAGGTGGTCGGCAGCAGGCTGAGCGGCTCGAACTCGGCGTCCATGCCGGCGTAGTTCTTCCTGATGAACTCGCGCACGAGGTTGGTGTTGAACTGCGCGTTCATCCCCTCGACATAGCCCTTGACGATGACGGCGCGGCTGGCGTTGGTGCCGTTGATCAGGATCTGAACCTCGGCGTTGCGGTCGCGGGCGAGGCGGCGTGAGAAATCCTCGGGGATGACGATGCCCACGCGTGTGCGGTCGATCAGCAGGTCGTGGCGGACCTCGTCGAGCGAGAGCCTCTCGCCGACGAGATCGAAGAAGCCGCTGGCGAGGAAGCTGTCGATGTACTGGCGGCTCGCCGTCTGGCGGCAGAAGTCGACGTAGGAGAAGGGCATGTTGCGCACGTCGAGCGAGAAGCCGTAGCAGAAGAGCATGAACATCAATAGCGGCGAGATAATCGAGAGCGTGATCAGCAGCGGGCTGGAGACGAACTCGCGGAACTCGCGCCAGGCGACGGCGACGATGTTACCGGCTGCAATGCGAAGGCGGCTCATCTCAGCTCTCCTCTTTCTCGACGTAGTGGATGAAGACATCGTCGAAGGGTATCTCCCGCTCGCGGATGCCGTAGGCCTCGATGCCCGCCCCGGACAGCAGCGATTCGATCAGCGGCTTGTCCCGCTGCGGCTCGTCGGTGTAGACGAGGGTTGTGGCGCCGTAGTAACCGACCTCGTCGAAGCGCTCGCTGAGCAGGCTGAAGGCCCGTGCCGGCTCCGCTGAGGCGACGCTGATCGGGATGCCCTTGACCGCGGCCACCTCTTGGCGCAGCTCGCCGGGCGAGCCGATCGCCTGGATCGCGCCCTCGTCCATCAGGATCAGGCGGTCGCAGCGCTCCGCCTCCTCCATGTAGTGGGTGGTGACGATGACGGTGTTGCCGAGGCGGCGGGAGAGCTCGTAGATGATGTTCCAGAAGCGGTCGCGTGCGAGGGGATCGACGCCGGAGGTCGGCTCGTCGAGGAAGATCAGCTCGGGGCGGTGGAGCAGGGCGCAGGCGAGCGCCAGACGCTGCTTCATGCCCAGGGGGAGCGACTTGGTTTTCATCCGCTCGCTGCCGGCAAGGTCGGAGAGCTCGAGGGCCAGGCGCGCGCGGCGCTTGAGCCGGCTGCGGTCGAGGCCGTAGATGCCGCCGAAGAGCTCGATGTTCTCGATCGCCCGGAGATCGTTGTAGAGCGAGAACTTCTGCGACATGTAGCCGATTCTCTCGGCGATGCGGCGTCCGTCGCTGCTGAGGGGGATGTCGAGGATGGTGCCCTCGCCGGCGGACGGCCGCAGCAGTCCGCAGAGCATCTTGATCAGGGTCGTCTTGCCGGCGCCGTTGGGGCCGAGGAGGCCGAAGATCTCGCCGCGGCGGATCTCGAAGCTGACCTCGTCGACGGCGGTGAAGGCTCCGAAGCGCCTGGTGAGGCCCTCGGCACGCACCAGCACGGCGCCGTTGGAGGCGGTGGTGCCGGAGATGCCATAGTCCTCGAACAGCTCGTGCACCGGCTTTGACTCACCCTCCTCGACCGATTTGCGGATGGCGCGGCGGAAGATGTATTCCATCGTGGGTTGCGTGCGCTCGAGCCGCAGGACGGCGATGCCGGCCTCCTGGAGGGTGCGCTTGATCTGATCGTCGGCGTCGCCGTCGGCGCGCAGAATCAGGCGGGTGCCGCTGGGGATGATCTCTCGGCAGCAGCCGCCCTCGCGCAGCACGCGGGCCGCGTGAAACTGGTCGTCCGCCTCGAGATCGAACAGCGCGCCGGCGCCTGCGCCCGCGCCCTTGAGCTTGTCGGGGGTGTCGCAGGCGAGCACGAGGCCGTCGTGCATCAGGGCGACGCGGTGGCCGCGCTCGGCCTCCTCCATGTAGGAGGTGGCGATGACGGCGGTGACGCCGTCGTCGCGGACGAATTCGTTGATTACCTCGTAGAAGTCGCGGCGGGAGACGGGATCGACGCCGGTGGTGGGCTCGTCGAGCAGCAGGACCTCCGGCGCGTGGATCAGCGTGCAGCAGAGGGCGAGCTTCTGCTTCATGCCGCCGCTGAGGTTCCTGGCCAGGCGGGCGGCGAAGGGCGCCAGCCGGGTGGCGTCGAGCAGCCTCGCCTTGAGCTTCTCGCGGCGTTGCGGGTCGACCTGGCGGATCGAGGCGAAGTAGTCGATGTTCTCCTCGATGCTGAGCTCCGGCGAGAGCGTGTGACCGAGCCCCTGGGCCATCAGGCCGATGCGCGGTTTTACCTTTTCGGGCTGTGCGAGAACGTCGATGCCGAAGAGCGCTGCGTCGCCGCCGTCGGCGCGCAGGATGCCGGCGAGGATGTGCATCAGGCTGCTCTTGCCGGCGCCGTCGGGGCCGATGAGGCAGAAGATCTCGCCGCGCCTGATCTCGAGCGAGACGCCGCGCAACGCCTCACGCTTGCGATAGCGCTTCTTCAGGCTTTCGACCTTGATTACGGTTTCCATCATCAGCGGCTTTCGTGGGATTACCAGGCTTGCGTGTCGTCGTGCCGGACCACCGCCTCGGCGGGCATGCCGGGCTTCAGGCGACGGGCGGAGTTGTCGATACTGCCGAGCTTGACCTCGAACACGAGGTTGACGCGCTGCTCCTTGGTCTCGACGTTCTTGGGGGTGAACTGCGCGCGCTCGCTGATGCGGGTGACCTCGGCGGTGAAGTGCTCTTCAGGGAAGGCGTCGGGGAAGATCCTCGCTTGGTTGCCGATCTTCAGCCTGCCGGTCTCCATGTTCGGCACGTAGATCTTGAGATAGAGATCGTCGGGGTTGACCATGGTGAAGATCGGCGTGCCGGCGCTTATCACTTCGCCCGGCTGGACGATGCGCTCGAGTACCACGCCGTCGACCGGCGCCGTGATCTCGGCGTCGGCCAGCCGCGATTCGGCGGCGTCGAGGTTGGCCTGGGCGGTGGCTATCATCTTGTCGGAGTCGGCCACCACCGAGCGCTTGAGCTCGATGGTCAGGCGGGCGTCCTCGGCCCGCACGAGGTTGACCTCGGCCTGCCGCAGCATCTTGCGGGCGGCCTCGAGCTCCTTCTGGGCCGTCGTGTCGGCGAGGCGGGCCTGGTCGTAGGTGACCGTCGGCACCACGCCGTCATCTGCAAGCTGTTGGTAGCGTTCGCGGTCCTTCCGCGCCTGCTCGGCGGCCGCCTCGGCGCGCTCGAGGTTGGCCTGCGCCACCTCGATCTGCGCCTGGGCCAGGTTGATGCCCGAATCGACCTGCTGGCGTGTCAGCTTGAGGTCGAGCTCGGCCTGGCCCTTGCGGTTGATCCAGAGTGCGAGGTTGGCCTCGGCGCTCCTCTTGGCGGCCTGCAATTCTTCGGCGGAGATCCGCGCGACGATCTCGCCCGCTTTGAGTTCCTGCCCCTCGTCGGCCAGCAGCTCGACCACGCGCCCGGGTATCTTGGAGGAGATCTCGATGTTCCTGCCCTCGATGCGCCCGCTGGCGCGCACGAAACCTTCGACCTCGGCGGCCTGGAAGAGTTCGGGTGCGAGGAACCAGATCGCCTCAGCCGCAACCGCAACCAGGACGATTGCGATAACTATCCGAATTATCCACTTCTTCTTCATCGTCAGCTTTCCTTTTCGCCCTTGTAGAGCAGGGCTCGTTTGACGAATTGCAGTGACTTCTCAACAACATCCTTCTGGAAATAATCGGGATCAAATATGATGTGCATCATCAGCCCGTCGATGTAGCTGTTTATCGCCTCGCTGTGGAAGCGGGCATCGGTGATGCCGAATTCTCCGTTCTCTATTCCCTCCTCGATCACGCGAGCCATCAGCTCGAATCCGCGCTCGTAGTAGCCGAGCATGTGCTTCATGAAGTGCGGGTCCCTCATCCCGATGTTAAAGAATTCCATGAAGGCCCGGAGGAGGTAGATGTCGTCGGCCGAGACATCGATGGTCATCCAGAGGGCCTTGCTGATCCGCTCCATTGCGCTCCCGCCGGAAGTGAGGAAGCGCTCGTAGCGCTCGATCAGGCCCTCCCACCAGTAGTCGAGCAGCTCGATGAAGAGCTCGCGCTTGGACTTGAAGTGCCAGTAGATCGAGCCCTTGCTGACGCCGGCGGCGGCGATGACGTCGTCCATGGTGCTCCCCTCGTAGCCCTTGTTCGAGAAGCACTCGAGGGCTGCCTCGAAGATTTTTCTCTTGGTATCGCTCGCGTCTTTCGGCCCGGCGTTCATCTTGGCCCTCCTAAACCGACCAGTCAGTCTAGTGATAGTCTAGTGGCGTTGCAAGGGATTGTCAAGCAGGAATTATTATGGCGTCGGGAAGCGCCGTCGGCTTCGGGCGACAGAGAGCGGCTTGATACCACGGCAGATAAAGGAAAAGCCGGCGGGAGTTCCGCCGGCTTCAGCCTTCAAGTCGTCACTGGGTAGAAGAAAATGAAAATTTGGGGGTTTTTCTAAAGGTGGATTGACCAATTTATTTGGTGGGCGGGACGTGAAGCCCGGTGTCGGTTCTCGAACGAATCGGTGTTGAGCTACTCTCCGGTGCACGTGACATCGGGCTAATCCTCGTCCCTGGGCTCTAGGTGGGATTATGGCCGCAGTGAATCGACTAATAAAAAACCTTTTGTTTATAAGTATTTATCGCGGCGTGAGGGTTCTGATGCTGGGCACCCTTGGTCGCGGCGGCGCGTTTCCGAATATTGCAGCTTTGGAAGGGCGGAATAAGGGTTCCAAGGAGGTTTATCGGATTGGCGGAAGCGTGTGGGAATCGAACCCACCCTCCACGACGACGGCCGCAGAACTACGGTTTTGAAGACCGCGGGAGCCACCAGACCCCATGCGCTTCCAAAACCATCTTAGCACGCCACCGCGACTCTCACAATCCTACGGGATTGCCGGGTGGTATCTTTTGTCAAAGAAATCTTGCCGTCCGACAAGATGCTTTAATCTGTGATTCGTCAATAGATGAGCAACATTCATACCAACATGACCGCCAATCGGATAATTCATTGATTATCGGCAATTTTTTCGCCCAGGCTCCCCGCCCCGGGGGTTCGAAAGGCGTATGATTTTTTTACGCGAATCGTCATACGTAAATATGCGTGACACCGGCTACATTGTTGTCCATCCTCTGGAGATGTGCTAATCCTTAGGAAAACCTCCTTCAGGTGGCGAAAATGCGTATGTTGATTATTTGTGGACTGTTAATGGCGGTTCCCTTTTCGTTTTCATATTCCGCTCCGCTGCAGGTAGTAGCGCTTGAGAACGGATCTTTCGAGGCGCAACTCAACGGCTTCAGAATTCACTACGAGGTTCGCGGCAGTGGGCCGGTCTGCATGGTGATGCCGGTTTCCTGGGGTATGAGCCACGAGGGAATGCGCGGTTTCCTCCAGGGCCTCGAGGCACACCTGACGATGGTCTATTTCGACCCCCGCGGCCTGGGGCGTTCAGAGGCGGTGCGCGGGGAGTCGGACCGCTCGATGGCCAACATCCGCGCCGACTTCGACGCGCTGCGTCAACTCCTGGGGCTGGAGCGGGTGATCCTGCTCGGCTGGTCGAACAGCGGCATGAACGCGATGAGGTATGCCGAGGAGCACGCGGGCGCCGTCTCGCGCCTGATTCTGCTGCACACGCTGCACAAGATGCTGCCGGAGTGGAAGCAGGGGATGAGTGACTACGCCGCGGAGATGCGGGAGCAGATGCAGGGCAAGTCGGAAGCCGAGCTCGACGGCATGATGCGGGAGATGATGACGGAGCAGTGGCCGGCCGCGATGATTCACAACGCCGGGGTGCGGGATGCCTATCTGGAGTTCATCGCCGGCGCCGATGTGAGCTGGCACAGCTACCTATACATGGTTGAGCACGATGCTCCCGGCATCGAAGACGCCGATCCGCAACGCCTCACCATGCCCGCTCTGCTGGTTGCGGGCAGGCATGACGAGTTGACGCCGGAGTTGATGGGTGGGATGCACGCAGAGCTGCCCAATTCGACATTCATCGTGCTGGAGAACAGCGCGCACTTCGGCCCGATCGAGGATCCGGAGGCCTTCATCGACGCGGTGAGGCGCTTTCTCGGCAAGGACCCTGCGGCCGATGACTGAGGCAGGGGAGTAACGGCCCGCACCACCGGGATGGTCAGTCGCGATCCTGTTCTGTCTCCGACGTTCCCGTGCAGTTATAAGAGGCCCCGCGAACGCTCGGGATCAATTCTTCAATTCGGGGACCTCGACAGTTTCCGTCGACTCCGCGTGAGCCATGACATCCTCGGGAGTGAACCAGACCGGCTTGTACTCCATGCGCGAGTAGAGTTTGGTCATGTCGGCGAAGTGCGGTGAGGCGGGATCGTCGTTGATGCCGAAGGGCAGGCAGGAGCGCGCCACCGGCGTTTGCGACATTTCCACGACCATCTGGTACGAACTGCCTCCGGAGACGCGCAACCGCGGCCCCTCGGCGCGTCCCCAGGCGGAGCGGATCACGTCGAAGACGCCGCCGCCGAAGAGGGGGTATTCATCCTCGCCGTGCCGCAGGTAGAGGATCTTTCCCCAGGGTACGTCGAGAGAGCCGAAGGTGTCGTGCAGATCCACCGCCGCGGCGCCGAGCTCGATCAGCTGCTTCTGCAGGATGTCGTCGCTGATCTGCGATTTGTCGCGGATCGCGTTGAGGTTGCCGCGGGTGTACCAACCATAAAAGATGGTCATCGCAGCGGAATCGGCGTCGGCGCGCTGATCCCATTCGCCCAAAATCTTAAGAGCGTCTCCGGTTGAGCCGGACGCGAGGTCGGGGTGGCGTTCGGCCGCCTCGAGCAGGGCCGGCACCCAGAGCCCGGCTTTCATCACGGTGGTGTCGGTGGCGTAGGCAATCATCTCCTCGAAGGTGACCGAGTCGTCGGCCGCCAGCAGCTCGCTGAGGCGGGCGGCACGGTCGCCGAGGCGGTCGGCGGTGCAGAGGCGGTTGGGCAGCGCTGCAGCCTCGATGCCGCTGTTCTCGGTTACATACCAGGGCGAGTTGTTGCAGTTCTGCAGCCAGCCGCTCCCCGGATTGATGATTTTCGGCAGGTCGTCAAAGGCCACGTAGTCGCCCCATTCGGCGCGCGGGTCGGCTCCAGGGACCGCCTTGCTCCAGTCGAGTTCGGGGCTGCGTTCCGGGCTCAGGGCATTGTAGAGATAGCCGATATTTCCCTCGATGTCGGCGGCGACCACGTTTTGCAGGTTGAGGCCGGGTGTGCGGAAAGCTTCGAAAAGTTCCTCGACCGATGCGGCACGGTTGACATCGTAAAACTGTTTCAGGACCCCGGCCTCGCCCAGGCCGGCGATACGCGCCGCGTAGGCGACGCCGTTCGCGACGCGGATGACGGGGCCGTGGCGGGTGGCACGCAAAGTGACGCTCTCTTCGCGGAAGCCGTCCCCGGTCTTGATTCTGAAGGTCTCGCTCCACTCTTCGAACTCGGCCCAGCCTTCGGGGGTGCGGTACTGGGCCGGATTGCCGGGATTGATCTCTTCGGCGAACACATCGGCAAGGTCCGGGAAATTGACAGTCAGGCTCCAGGCGACCTTGCCGTTATGCCCCAGGGCGATCATCGGCTGGCCGGGAATTGCGGCACCGACGACCGATAGATCGGGCGTGCTCAGGTGCACTTCCGTCCAGCGGTACATCCCGTCGAACGGCAGGTGGGGATCGAGCGAGAGCAGGGCGTAGCCGCTTTCGCTGCGTCCGGGGGCGACGGCGAACTGGTTGGAGCCCACGCCGGTGCGCCTCATGTCGGCGTTCGGGGAGTTGCTCGACATCAGGGCGAAATCGAGGTTGACCATCAGCGACATCGCGAGCACGTCGACCGGACGGAGCGAGGTGACCCAGGAGGGCAGCCTTTCCCGCTGAACTTCGACGAGGTCGTTGACGCCCGCGCAGTAGTATTCGAGCAGTTGCAAATCCTCGTCAGATAGTCCGGCTAATTTCTCTTCGGCCAGTTTGCGTAGGCGGAACATGCGCACAGCCTGGTCGTTTTCCAGCGCGTTTTCGCCAGCGAGCTCGGCCAGGCGGCCCTCGCTGGTGAGGACCGACGTGAAGATCTGCTTTGCCCGGTCGGCGGCGACGGCATAACCGAAGCCGTACATCAGGTCTCTTTCGTTGAGGGCGTAGATGTGAGGAACGCCGTGGTCGTCCCTGACGATCCGGACCTCTCCGGCCTCAGGGTAGAGTTCGGCTTCAGGGCCGGGTGGGCAGTAGATCAGCGATAGCAGGGCGGTAACCGCCGCGGTCAAGAGAATTCCAGCGTTTTTCATTGATCCCCCCTCCGAGTAATTATTTTCTTATACGCGAAGTCTAACCTGACGATGCATTCCGGGCAAACGGCGGTCCCGGCTTAACCTGCAAAGGGTTTGTTAATCGTTAAAGTAACCTTTCCGCTTATTGTTTTGCCGCCATTATTTGACGGTTGTAAAAACAGCAACATATCGGACATTCTTGACTTTGGGCGCTTTTTGCACCAAAATATGTGTAGGTGAATCCGAATTTTAGGATGGTTCATCAATCTGGTCTTGAGGATCAGGTTGTAGATCTTTGTACGGTAACAGATTTCACTCGTATCCCTCCCCTTCCGACCGCCGCTCTGATGCCCTCGGTTGCCTAAGCATTCGCCGATTCGGAGCGGCGGCTTTTTATTATCCCGAGAAATGAAACGAGCGTGGCCGGCTGGTCAACGCCTGGTTGTTGCGATTTTTTTCAGCGAGCGCTCGAGGCGACGCAATCCCTTGAGATCCCTGGCGGCATCGGGGAGTAGCTCGTTGGCGACGCGCCAGCAGCGTCGTGCCAGCTCCGGCCTGTCGTTTTCCTTGAGGATCTGGCCGAGCGCGTAGAGGTGGTAGGTGTAGCGGTTGTCGCGGCGGCTCGCCGAGATGATGGCTTCGGCGGCCTGCTCGAAGTGCCCGAGCTTGAGACAGAGGCGTCCGCGCTTGGTGAGCTGCTCGGCGTTTCCCGGAGCCTTGTAGAGAATCCGGTTGGAGAGGTCGAGCGCCTCGCCGATGCGCCCCTCGCTTTCGTAAAGGGTGGCCAGGTTATCGAGGCTATCGATGTATTCCGGATTGAGTCTGAGGGCATACTTGAACGCCGCCTCCGCCTTTTCAACTTCGTCGATTTTCTGGTAGAAGCTGCCGAGCTTGTTGAAGTAGTCGGCATAGGCGGGGTAGACGTTGATGAAGGTTTCGAAGACGCCCACCAGCGCGCTGAGGCATGGTTTGTCGTAGATCGGGTCGAGGAAGGTGAAGTGCTCGCCGTATGAGATGTCGAGCTCGAGCATGCGCTGATGCTCCTCGACCGCCCGCATATCCAGGTAGGCGATGTCGTTGAGGATGTCTTGCGGCAGGTTTTCCTGCTGCGCGAGGGGCTCGCCATCGGAGGGGCTGCCGTTGATACTCAGGTGCGCAAGCCGCGACAGGATTGTGCTGGTGAGGCCGTAATAGAAGAGCAGCTCGGTATTCTCGGGGCAGTTGGCGACGCCGTCCTTGAAGGTTTTCCGCGCCGCTTTGTAGTCGAAGGCGCGGATCTGCTCGAGGCCGAGCAGCAGGATGGTGTTGGCGTACCTGGGATTGATCTCCACCGCGCGCTTGAAGTTCTCGATCGCCCGCGGGGTGTTGCCCTCCTTGCCGTAGGCGATGCCGCGAATGTGGTGGAAATCGGGGAAGAGCGGATTGCGCTCGATCAGCATCTCGATGATCCGCTTGGCATCGCCGGTGCGGTCGGCCTTGATGTTGATCTTCGCGAGGTTGAAGAGGATGTCGTCGCGCTCCGGAGCCAGGTCTCGAAGTTTTTCAAGTTGCTGGATGGCCGCGCCGTATTGGCCGACGTGGTGAAAGGCGTGGGCGAGGTAGTTGCGGCAGACCATGTCGTCCGGCGAGACGCCGAGTGCTTCCTGGCAGAACCTGATGCAACGGATGTAGTCGCGCTGGTAGAAGGCGAGCAGCGCGGCGTTGCGCAGTGAGCGGTGGAAATAGAAATCGGAGAGGCGGCTGTAGAGGACGCTGGCGCGGTAGATGCCCTCGCGGATGAGGCCGAAGGCGCCGCCTGCCTCCTCGTACTTTCCGGTGTTGTAGAGCCTGATGCCGGTGAAGTACTGGGCGCTGGTGAGCGGCTGGAAGAAGCGTTTGAAGAATCTGGAGACGACGTTGGCCATCAGTAGGAACCCTTGCGCTTGAGAACGGCACGGAAAGTCCGGAAGAAGATCTCCAGGTCGAGAGCGAACGAGGCGTTGTCGACATAAATCAGGTCGAGCTGGATCCACTCGTCGAACGAGATTTCGTTGCGGCCGCTTATCTGCCAGATGCACGTGAGGCCCGGCTTGACGCTGTGGCGGCGCATCTGGTCCTCACGCATATCGGCAACTTCGACGACCGGCAACGGCCTTGGCCCGACGACGCTCATGTCGCCCCGCAGCACGTTGAACAGCTGGGGCAGCTCGTCGAGACTCCAACGGCGGATGAAGCGCCCCACGCGCGTGACGCGCGGGTCGTCGCGGATCTTGAATACAGGGCCGTCCATCTCGTTCGAGACCATCAGCGCCTGCTTGTTGTACTCGGCGCCGATGCGCATCGATCTGAACTTGAGCATCGTGAACGGAATGTTGTATTTACCGACTCGCAGCTGATGGAAGATCATCGGCCCGCGGGATTCGAGCTTGATCAGCAAAGCGACAATAAGTAAGACGGGGGAGAGCAGGATGATGGCGGCGAGGCTGACGACGATATCGAAGAGTCGCTTTGCGAGGAGTGCCAGGACACTCCTCTGGTGCCCGCTCTTCGCCCAGAATGCGTCGTCGAAGAGCGCCATCCTGTTGCGCTGAACCGCATCCCGCTGTGCCTTCTCGTGCTTTGCCGAGGATTCCTGGGTGCTTTTTCCAGGCTCGCGAGGCTCATCCATCGGCGGCGGTTCAGTCTTGGATGAAGATTTGTCGTTTTCCGGCATGATTAATAAAACGCCCACCCTGTTCTCCGTAAGTATAACATAACAGGGAACTTCTGGCAACGAGAGTGTCACGTTGACAGAGTCCTACCGCGGCTCCCGGCGATTTGTTGTTACCCCAAAGATAATTATCAGGTCAAACGGCGCATTGGTTCAAGCTTTGCGGCGATTTAGCCGATTAGTTTAGGTGAGGGGTTCCGATAACTGCGAGGTTGATGGGGACTATATCGCCGTATACGTCTTACGCATTGGAGGCTGTCGAGCCGAGGCTCGCCGCCCGGGGCGGGCTGTCGCTGGAGGAGTCGCTGGGCTCGGTTGCCGAGAGGCAGACAACCCGGGTGGGGCTGGAACTGTTCGGCGCGGTGGAGAGCCTGATGACTTCCGGTGCGATGTTCGGGAGGCAGATGTCGGAGGTGCGCCTGAGCGTCGGCGGCAAGAGCGGCGAGCGGCAGTTCATGACAATCCGCGAGTTCAAGGAGGGTGGCGGCAACGTGCTGCTGCACTCGGGCATACTCAGCAGGGGAATTTTGCAAGTCGGCCTCGTCGCTCGCGGCCTGCTCACCGAATCAATAGTCTGAACGGAGCCGGGATTTTTCCCGGTCTTCTCCCGTCCAGGCCTGTCAAAACAGCGTGTTTTTGTCTATATTGGGGGGGGTGCTTCGGCCGCAGCGTCCGGTTGAGGCATTAACTTCTTCCCGGGGAGGTATGATGAAAGAGAAGATAGATGCAATCCAGGCTCGTCTGGCAGCGGAAGGCCTTGACGGCTGGCTGCTATATGATTTCCGCGGCTCCAATCCCTTCATCGCTCAGTTCGCCTTGTTCAAGGGCATACTGACGCGCCGCATTTACCTGCTGATCCCGCGCGAGGGCAAGCCGGTGGTGCTGGGTCACAAGATTGAGGAGGGCGGTTTCGCGGCCGACTGGGCCGAGCTCCGCACTTACAACGGCTGGAAGGCGATGGAAGCGGAATTGCAGCGGATGCTTGCGGGCCGCGCGGTGGTGGCTATGGAGTATTCGCCCGGCAACGCCATCCCCTACGTTGCCTTCGTGGACGGGGGGACGCTGGAGATGATCCGCTCGCTCGGCGTCGAGGTGCGCAGCAGCGCTAACATGGTCCAGCACTTCAGCGCCCGCTGGTCACCTGCCGGCCTGGCAAGCCACCGCGAAGCCGCGAATCTTCTGCTCGGCCTGCAGCGCGAGATGTTCGAGCTGGCCGCCGGGGAGCTTTCGGCGGGCCGCGCGATCAACGAGTATGAGCTCCAGCAGGAGATCCTCAAGCGCTTCAGTGAAGCCGGGATGGAATGGCAGCACGCGCCGATCGTCGGCTCCGGCCCGCGGGCCGCGATGCCTCATTACGAGCCCTCTGTGGAGGAGCACTACCCGATCGAGCGCGGCGAGATCCTGCTGCTCGACATCTTCTGCCGCAAGGTGGGCGGCGACACGATCACCGCCGACATCACCTGGACCGCCTTCATGGGCGAGCCGCCCGTGCCGCAGGAGATCCTCGATGTCTTCAAGGTGGTCACGGCGGCGAGGGACCGCGGTATCGAGTTCATCCAGGAAAACCTCACCGCAGGCCGGCCGTTGAGCGGGGCGCAGGTGGACGACCAGGTGAGGGCGGTGATCGAGAACGCGGGCTTCGGCCGCTACTTCACCCACCGCACCGGGCACAGCCTCGGGCACGAGGTCCACAGCAACGGCGTCAACATCGACAACCTCGAGACGCGCGACGAGCGGCTGCTCGAGCCGGGGCTCGGCTTCACCATCGAACCGGGGATCTACCTCGAGGGACGCTTCGGCGTGAGGAGCGAAATCAACTGTTACCTCACCGAGAGCGGTCTGGAGATCACGACCCTGCCGCTGCAGACCGAACTGCCGGCGATGCTCTGAGGAGACGGCGCGGCGCGGGTTCTACTTTTTCAAATTGATCAGGGCTTCCAGCCAGACGAGGGCGAAGCATCCCAGCACGCGGCAGGCTCGGAAGGAATTGGCCGCCAGCCGCGGCGGTATCATTCCGCGCGAACCTTCGACCGCTGAGAAACGGTAGCGGGGGAAGTTGTGCGACAGGGTGTCGGAGATCACCTTGAGGCCGGTGACCGGCGTCCCCGACTCCTGCGCCGCCGCCGCGACGGCCGCGAACTCCATGTCCACCAGGTCGTAACCGGCGGCGCCGAACTTGCGTTTCTCGCTCGTGGAGCCGACGAAGGAATCGACGCTCAGCAGGCGGGCCCTTCTGACACGCCTGCCGCCCTTGATCAGTTCCACCAGCGGTTTGCCGGGATCGCTGAATTTCTCCTGAAGCCGGACGGCCAGCTCGATCGAGAGGTTTTCGGCGTCGCCCGGCCAGAGAGCGGCGGAGGAGATGACGAAGGGATCGCCGACGCGGAATTCGTGGCGCAGTCCCCCTGCAAGACCGATGAGCAGCACGCGCTCCGGGTTGAATCTCGAGACCGCCAGTTGCAGGCTCTTGCCGGCGGCGTGGCGGCCGATGCCGATGCGCGCGAGGATCAGCCGCCGGTCGCCGAGCAGTGCTTCCCGGGCCTCCGGAGATTCCCCCGGCAGGCGTTTGAGGTGGCCGAGGCCGCGGCTCAGCCCGCGCAACTCGATGCCCATCGCGGCCGCTATGAGGATTGGTCGTGCCATTTTCTCCCCCGTTGACGCCGCTCCCGCCGCAAGCCAATAATTGAGGCAGGATCGAGGATGAATTCTAACAAGCCTTTTGCCGAGCTATCAACGCCGGCCGGCTGCCTCAAGGGCATCGGCCCGAAACGCAGGAAAGATCTGGAGCGCGCCGGAGTCCGGACCATCGAGGATCTGCTCTTCCACCTGCCTTTCCGCTATGAGGACCGCCGCAGCGTGCGCGCCATCGCCTCGCTGCGCGCGGGCGAGAGAGCTCTCTTCGGCGGGGAGGTGGTGAGCGCGGAGGTGCAGAAGACGCGCCGGCGGCGCTTTTCCCTCTTCAGGGCGGTGATCGAGGACGACAGCGGGCGGATGCTAGCGCTGTGGTTCAACCAGCCCTACCTGGCCGACACGATCAAGCCCGGCTACAAGATCAGCCTTTTCGGCGAGGTGCGGGACTCCGGTTTCGGCGGCGGCATCCTCGAGGCGCAGAATCCGCAGTTCGAGATCGGCAGGGACGCCGCGGGCGAGACGGGGGTGGTGCCGGTTTACGAGAAAGTCGGGTCGGTGCCCGGGCGGGTGATCAGGCTGGCGGTCGCCGACCTGCTCGAGCACTACAGGCTGCCGCTGCTGGCCTCGGTGCCGCCTTCGGTGATGGAGCGGCTCGGCTTGTTTCCCACCGAAAAAGCCCTCCGGTTTATTCACATGCCGCCGCCCGATGCCGATGTCGCGCAACTCAACGCCTGGAGCCACGCGGCGCAGCGTTCGCTCGTCTTCGAAGAGTTCTTCATGCTGCAGGCCGGCCTGGCGCTCCGGCGCCGGACCGCGCGCGACGAGACCAGGGGTATCAGTTTTAAGACATCGTCGCAGACTAGCGAGACTCTGCGCAAGATGCTCCCCTTCCGCCTCACCGAGGGCCAGCGTCAGGCTCTCAAGGAGATCGTCGAGGACATGACAGCCGCGCAGCCGATGAGGCGGCTGCTGCAGGGCGACGTCGGCTGCGGCAAAACAATTGTTGCGCTGCTGGCCGCAGCGCTTGCCGTCGAAAACGGCTACCAGGCGGTGCTGATGGTCCCGACGGAGATCCTCGCCGGGCAGCACTTTGTCAGCGTCGGGCGCCATCTCTCCCACACACGCTACCGGACAGCCCTGCTGACCGGCAGCCTGGCTGCGGGCGAGAAGGAGCGGGTGAGGCAGGCTGTGGCTGCGGGGGAGATCGATCTCGTTGTCGGCACGCATGCGCTGATCCAGGAGGGCGTGGAATTCCGGCGCCTGGGGCTGGCGATCATCGACGAGCAGCACCGCTTCGGCGTCCTCCAGCGGGCGAGGCTGATGGGCGGCGGCGCGCAGTGGGAGCCGGACGTGCTGATCATGACGGCCACGCCGATCCCGCGCTCGCTCACGCTCACCGTCTTCGGCGACCTCAGTCTCTCGGTGATCAGGGACATGCCCCCCGGGCGGCAGCCGCCTGTCACCGCCGCCCGCAGCGAGCGCAGCCTGGGCCGGATCAACGCTTTCCTGGAAACTCAGATGAAGGAGGGCAGGCAGATCTACGCGGTGGCGCCGGTGATCGAGGAGTCGAAGAACGGCGAGCTGCAGACGGCGACCGAGCTCCACGAGAGGCTGCAGCGCACCTTCCCGCACCG
>Ga0307380_10005398_pt1 | contig 16936 bp, 33 predicted proteins | sample UN3MG_FD_202239 | JGI IMG/M metagenome (GOLD analysis project Ga0307380, IMG submission 202239) | Soil microbial communities from Risofladan, Vaasa, Finland - UN-3 | ecosystem: Environmental > Terrestrial > Soil > Coastal area > Acid sulfate soil | place: Finland: Risofladan, Vaasa | collected...
GGCTGGACTCAAGCCTTCCTTGCGGATTGCCTGGGCGTCACTCGTGTCTCTCTGGCGCATTGGGAACAAGAGCGTGCCCTGGTGCCCCCAGTGGTCGCCCGCTCCATGCGGCGTGTCCACAAAACCGTCTACAACGCCATTCGCCAGATGCACCGCATCACCTGAGAAATTCCCATGAACAAATGGAACATTCGATTCGTGTTCGCCGATGGGGCGACGTACTCCTACATCTACGATCCCGAGAAGTACGGGGACGAAGACAACATGATGGCGGGACACTGGAGGGAGCCGTTCCCCAACGAAAAAGGCAACTCCCAGGCTTTCGGACTCGTGGAGAGCTTCGTCCAATCTGACATTGGGGGGCCTCTGTGTGCAGAGCACGAAGAAGTCACCGAGGTCGTGGCGTCCAAAGTCGGAGACGAATTGGATCGACTCCGCGAAGAAAACGCGACTCTGCGTTACCAAGTCCGGCAATTGACGCGCAAACAGACAAACCCGGACATGATGTCCGTGGACTTCAAGGCTCACGAGGCGACGTTCAAGATGTTGAACCGCATCTCCCATTTGAATCCGTGGGCCGAGGAACTCTGGAAAGATCTCCAAAAAGCACGGGATGCCTACCAGTCGCTCGACAACTTTCACAACTGGTTCAAGACAGCCGTGCTGGAGGCTCTGGAGGGCGCACCGGAATTGACCGAGGCCGAGGAAGCCGACGCCGAAACCAACAACAACGGCTACACGGCTCGCATCTACAAGGTGGTGGCCGAGCATAAGCGACACAAGGCTGGTCTGGAGAGCGCGTGGAGTTTGCTCAACGACTGGTACTTCGGTCGCCGCGGCGATTCCCTCGACGCCGAAACGTCCGCATGGGTAGATGCCTGGGAAACCGAGGTCGGCAATGGAAAGTAAGTACAAGACCCTGGCCGAGTTCAAAGCGGCCATCGACGCCGGGCTGCACCCCAACCATCTCATCTCCGTGGATAACGACAACATCACGGCGACCGATGCGGAATACGACTCCGAAGGGGACTGGATCGAGCCCGAGGGCTACGTCTATCTCTACCGGAGTGAATCCCCAAGGGAAGCTCTCCACGAAGCCTACGCATTGCTTGGCATCAAGTCTGAGGATTGCTGATGAACGACATGGAAAAGCTGATCTGGGCCGCAGCGTTCGCCGCCGAATGGCAAACGAACCGGGAGTTCAACCAAAACGCCGGAGTGGCTCACCTGTCCATCGACAGTATCAGCGGGTTCTCGTGTGCCGAAGTCGCCGACGTTGCATTGGAGCACTACCGCGAAGCTATCAAGGGTGCAGACGCGGAGTACCTGATTCCCGTGAAGGAGAAATGGCTATGACCGACCGCAAAATGGTTCCCCTGGAAGAACGCCCGGAGCTTCCCCCTTCGATGGCGTGGTCACAGGAGTGCGACATCCCCAACCTTGCTCGACCCCACTGGCGCGTGCTCTACACGACGCCTGGAGGCAAACAAGAGGAGCTTCACCGTTGGGGGACCACCATCGAGCAGGACACCCCCAAGGGCGCTGCCGATGCCGCCTGGGTGTCTTGGGAACGCATGTCTGGACTTACCCGGCAGCAGTACAATGGGATCAAATAAGTCATGGCATACGAAGGCAAACTCGTCATCAAGTGGAGCACCCGAGAAGGTGACATCCTGTACCACTACCCCTCCAAACCAGACGGGCACTTCGCCTACAGTACCTTGGACACCCCGTTGACCGAGTTCCTCGACGAGATGGAGAAGCGCGGATACGACCGCAAATCGTTTCGCATGAGTATCCGACGAAAGGATCAGAAGCCATGACCGTACCGCAAAAAACCCTCGACGTTTTTGAGCATCAACTCTACGAGCATTTGGAGTACGGGCTGGAGCCGGCCGTCGTGAAGACGGTGGGTGATCTGGAAACACCTCCGAGGCTTTGGCGAGAGCAGATCATGGTGGACATCCACCTGGGCGTCTTCTTGGATCAACACCCTCATCTGCGTGGAGCCCGGAACATCCCCAACATCAGGAAGGCCATCCTGGTGGACTTGATCAGCCGAGGGATTCTCTGATCCCGAGTTTTGCGTACAACTGGTAGCCATGCAGGAACGCTGCAAACAAGCCCTTGTCGCCGTGTTCGGGCAACAGAAGGTGGACGAGTTCCCCGAGCCTCTCTTGAAGCTCATGGGGAAGTTCTACTGCATCGCCCGCGAAGACGGCATCAACGAAGTGTCTAAGGCCCCAGGGTACGATTACGACTCCTTCCACGCGGGCAGGGAGCGCGGATACTACGAAGCGCGCGAGGAACTTCAGCAGCACATGGAGAAAGAAGTCGCCTACCGCCTGGAAGACGAGAGGCGATGGCGGGAACAAAAGGCGCTCCAAATGACGATGCCACACGCGTCATTCTCTTCACTCGACAATCTCAACAAGTGATTCCATGACGACCATCGACGCACACAAGCAGAAGTTCGCGGAACTTCTGACCAAAGTGTTCGGCAAAGCGAAGGTCGCCGGATTCCCTGCGCCGTTGCTGGAACTCATGGAGCAGTTTTTCAATGAGTCCTTCGATGCCGGACGTGATGCTGAGGACGGCACGGCCGACAAGGGCTACGACAACGGTTTCGCCGAAGGGTTCGATGCCGGTGCCCACCAGGCATACATCGACCTTCGTGGCAACGAACAAGACCAAGCGAAAATGCGTGAGTTCGCTAGTGGGCTCCGTGAACGCTCCATGCTTGGATGGGCCCAAATTGCCAAAGGCCAACTCGGGGGCGAAGCGCAGGTTTACCAAGACAACAAAGGCGTCTGGCGTTGGGTCGTGCGCGACCGGAAACGCAAAGCTCTTGCCTCTTCCTCCCAAGGGTTCACCACCGAATACGGTGCCAAGTTGGACATGGAGAAGCGGTTGAAATGAGCAAACATCGCCGGATTATTGAGTTCGTGGATGAGACGGCCGTTCCCTACGGGGACGACTACGAATTTGCCGTCCAAGTGATGACGGCCCGGACAGAGGCCGCCAGTAGGTTGGGTGCTGGGTACGAGACGTGGGCCGATCTCCCCGACGGCAGCGAGTTTCAGAAAGAGCACATGAGTCTTGAAATGGCCCGGAAATTCCACAAAACCGGCGTGGAAATGGTCATCAACCGCATGGATCAGATGAAGCTCCCCGAGGCCGAGAGAACGCTCCAGATGAGCGGCCTCAAAGCCATCGACGGCATTGGAGGATTCATCGCCGAGAAAGATGGCGTCACCTACGTCCGCAAGAACGGCACTTGGGTGCCCATGAAACCTGTGGTGCAGGGAGACGCCAACGCCAACTGCCCGCAGTGCCAGGGCCGAGGCGTCCACTACAACCTCTTTCAAATGGAGGTCGAGTGCGATTGCCGGATGGGCGCCACCATCGAAGAACTGGATTGTCCCAACTGCTTCAGTTGGACAGATCCCAATTGTTTCAAGTGCAACGGGACCGGGACCGTCACCCGCAGAAAGAGCGTGCCTTACTGATGACCCGTAGCGAAGAACTCGATGCCATGTCCGAGTCCGACAAGGAAACGGATCTACTCAAGAACATCAAAGAGCACGGGATGATCCGCATCTACGGCCGGGGTTCCTTGGCGTTTTGGGGCGGAGCCCTCAACAGCTTGGTAGAAGCTGGTACGGTGAAGACCGAGCTTGTCGAAAACTACGACGCTCAAGAGTCGTACCTCAAAGTAGAACTCGCATGAGCCGCTCGTTCAGACATCTCGTCTCCATCCCCCCTGATGTCACCACCGGAGAGATCATGGCGGACATCCAGGCCATCGCCAAAGACGAAGATGAGGACGCTGCGGATGCCTACAAGGCCAAGCTCATCGCATTGCGCGTTGCGACGCTTGCCGAGAAGGGCGAAGTAGAAACCATCGAAGAGACGGAACTCGTCATGGCACAGAACATCGGCTACCTGTCCGGGTACTGTTCCTTTGAGGAACGCCAACGTATATGCCGTGTGTTTTCCACTACCCACCCCATCTTTGGCGACAAATCTCCGACGCCCGACGAAGCGTTCCAGATGGGGAAGGATTGGGCCGAGGAAGCCAAGCGAGAAGCCGAGGAGAACGGTGAAGGTTGATGGGGTACTTCGGTGAGCATTATTACTCCCGAAGGTGAACAGCGTCCCACGCAAACCGATTTCGTTCGGCTTAGTGGTGATCCGGGCGAGCTTTGCCCGTTCATGGTGATGTTCCAGTATGCACATGGGGTTTTCCCATGGCACGAACAGCAAGAGAAAACGCTGTGGTGGTGCCCGGACCCGCGTTCGATCCTGCTTCCGAATGAGATCCACGTCAGCAAGCGCCTGGCAAAGACCATTCGTCAGAAGAAGTACCGAGTCACGGCGGACACTGAGTTTGAACGAGTCATCCGGCTGTGCGCCCTGACCCGGCAAAACACTTGGATCACTCCCAGAATGATCCAAGTGATGACCCACCTTCACAAGCTGGGCCACGCTCATTCCATCGAAACCTGGGAGGGGGATCAGTTGGTCGGAGGGTTCTACGGGGTGGCTGTGGGCCAGATTTTCTTTGGTGAGTCGATGTTCAGCATCCGTCCAGACGCCAGCAAAGTGGCCCTGGTCGGGGCCGGGGCCGTCCTCATCAAATTGGGCTTTCCCCTCATAGATTGCCAGCTAGGCAGCCCTCACTTGAAAAGGATGGGGGCTCGATTCATGCCTCGCCCCATCTTCATGCAGGTCGTGGCCAAGTTCGTATCAGGCAAGAAGCACGTCGGACCCTGGACCGACTACTTCACCGATTGAGTTCAAACCAACCTCGTTTGGCGTAAAAGGAGGGAACAGGGGCACAGGCCGAGCCCCTCCAGGGTTACAAACCCACCTTCTTCGGCCCACACAAACAAACGAGGAAACATGGCTACTCTGTTGCTGAAAACCGAAAAGATCACCCCCGCGGTCGCCGAGACGTACCTGGCGACCATGAAGTGGAACCGTAAGCTCCGCGCTCGACTGGTGGAGCGGTACGCGGATTCGATGTCCGCCGGTCAATGGAAACTGACCGGAGAGCCCATCAAGTTCAACAAGGATGGGGAACTCATCGACGGGCAGCATCGTCTGGCGGCCGTCATTCGCTCTGGCAAGACCATCGAGGCGGATGTTCGTCGAGACCTCCACCGGGATGTGTTCATGGAACTGGACACAGGCGGAGTGCGCTCCCCCGGTGATTTGCTTCAAATCGCGGGGTACGACTACACGACCAACATCGCTTCGGCGATTCGACAGGCCAACTCGATTCTGGAGGTCGAGTCCGGCGTCATCAAGCCCACGTCAATGGGCAAGAAGCGAGTGGCGCCGTCTGTCCTTCTGGAGTGGTGTGAGGAGCACCAGGAAGAACTGCGTGAGGCCGTCCGCGAGACCATGACCAAGGATGCGAAGGTCGTGTGCAGTCCTCCGTCCTTGCACGCGGCACTGTACTTCCTGTTCGCACAGTACAACCGGAAAGCTGCCCGCGAGTTCTTCGCGGCTTTGACCACCGGCCTTGGGTTTGAGCACGCCGAGCACGACCCGATCTACATGCTGCGGAAGCAGTTGCTCAGCTTCAAGGGCAACAAGAACATCAAGCGACCCTCCTACTACAAGGCGGCGCTCATCATCAAGGCGTGGAACGCCTACCAGAACCGGGACACGATTCAGCAACTCAAGTACACGGATGCGGAAGCGTGGCCGGAGATCAGCCGTCGTCGGGGCCGTGTGTCCGAAGATGTGGCAAAGAACGCCCGCTCCAAGCAAGCGCGTCGGCGCAAGCAACTCCAAGCGGCGGAAAGTCGGCGTCGCAAGAAGGCCAAGAAAACTACGAAAAAGGCCAAGAAGTAGCTCGGGGTTTCCCCAAGGGATCAACAAATGGACATTGAAGTTGAAATCACGGGAAACACCCCCTTGCTGATGAACCGTTTTACGGATGCGAACGAAGTCGCGGTGACTTCGGGGACCCGTCCGTCGGCGGTAGGGCACCGGGGAACACCGCGCGAACAGGCCGAAACCACCGCGTACATCGACGACAAGGGCTTCCTCTACATCCCACAACAGAACCTTTTTGCCTGCATCATCAACGCAGGCAAGTTCCACAAGGTTGGCAAGAGCAAGGTGACGACGATGAAGTCCAGCCTTGTGCCGGCAGGGATTGCCATGTTGGACGCTCTGGTGCTGGACCTTCTGTCGCCCAAGACCAAGAAGGGGCTCAAGACCTTTGAGGTCGATTCCCGGCGCGTGGTCATTCCGGCCACGGGTGGTGCAGTCATGCGTCACCGAGCACGGATAGACGAATGGTGCCTCAAGTTCAGCGTCGAAGTGGATTTGGAGCTTTTCTCTCCTGATTTTGTCCGCACCCTCGTGGATGACGCCGGGAAGAAGATCGGCCTTGGTGACTACCGACCGGAACGCAAGGGTCCGTTCGGTAAGTTCAAGGTGACTTCCTGGGAAGTCAAGAAGGACACGAAGTCTCGGAAGTCCGCGTAGCCTCGGGCTTCTGAATCGGAGGGGGTCGGGTTCTTGAAAGGCTCCAGTCTCGATGGGACCCAACCCCTCTTTGCGCTGTCAAGGCTAACCCTGGCAATCCAAGGCTCGGTCTTACTTTATCCACGACCCTCTAGCGATGAGCGACGTAGACGATAAAAAGATCGAGGAAGTGCTGACCCGACTGTTGGAGGGCCCAGTCGGGGACCGTCTTTGTGCAAAGATCGTTTCCCAAGTCGGGATGGATTTGTCCAAAGTGATGGAACCATACCTCACAAAGAAGGAGTACACGGACGGCATCCAGAAAGCGGAGGAGGGATTCGTGGGGGCGGCCCAAGAAGCCATCGAGGGGCTCAACCCCATGCTCAACGAACTGGCGAGCTACTCCGCCCGGATTCACAATTTGGAACTGATGAAGGCCACCGAAAATCTTGGTCTCCCTCTCAAGATGGACATGGCGCTCATGGACCGGATTCGTAAACGAGTGCTCTCTGACTTGGAGACCTGGACGAAAAACGAAGAGTTCGACCCCAGGGCTCGTATGGCGATGCAGGAGTATCTCGACCTCCTGCATCCTCCCAAGGATGGGAGCGAGAATTGATTTTGAAGACAATCCATCCCACACGCACAGTCACACAGGACGAGATCACGGAGGCGGTTCAAAAAGAACTGCGTCGCCTTGGGAACAGGGGAGGGGTGCTCTGTGCTGAAGGCGCTCTCATGTTCGGAGAGGAGTTCGACCGTGGGACCACGCTCATCCTGGCACCGGAAGACGATCTCCCGACAGGCTCCGAGATGGAGTGGGAAGACTTCCCCCCGGAGCCGTACAAGCTCGTTCACCACGCCATCCTGGTGATGGCGGAGCGGGAAAACGAAAACATCAAGGAACTGAAGATCGAGTTGGCGAATCGAGTGCTGTGGGTGTACGAGGGCCGCAACATCGTCGTGTCGGTGATGACCGAAGCAGGTTCGGGAATTCGCAAAGGCATGTGGCGTCTGCTCCGTAACTTCGACAAACACAGCGATGCGATCCAACGGCTCGGCACCGAAGATGCCCTCATCCAGAACGTCAAAGACGGACACGTCATCTGTAGCCGTGGCCCGGATGGAGAAGACCGCTTCCATATCTCTCCCAAAGGCATCAAGCACGTCGAGAAGAACTTGTTGTGAGCGTGTTCGACGACATCGAAGCCCAGACCAAGGTGTTCCACATTGAGGAGCACGGGATAGATGTGATCTACGTGGAGAAGTTCCTCGATCCTGTGGTGGCGACCACCATGTACGAGGCGCTCCAGACCGAAGCCGACTGGCACCGCCCCAAGATGCAGTTCGCCGGGGTCGAGCACGAGACACGTCGCCAGGTAGCGTGGCACGCTGACTTCGGGTTCACGTACCGCTACTCCGGCCAGGAGCACCGATGGGTGGCTTGGTCCCCTGCGATGCAACAGCTTCGCGCAAAGGTGCAGGACCACATGAACATGGAGTTCAACGGGGTTTTGCTCAATTGGTACAAAGACGGCAGCGAGTATGTCTCGGCCCATTCAGACGACGAACGCGACATGGAGCCCGATGTCCCCATTGTTGCCCTCAGTCTCGGAGCCGTTCGGGATTTCGTCATCAAACACAAAGAACTTGCCAGCCGTCACACCATTCCGTTGGCCCACGGGAGCCTTTTGACCATGCAAGGCGACACTCAGAAAGTTGCCAAGCATGGCATCCCCAAACGACCCAACTGCACCGAGGGTAGGATCAGCTTGACGTTCCGACGGGCGACGAGGAAAAGCACATGAGCAAAGTCAGAGATATTGTCATCGTTTCCGGTTTCGTGATCTTCACGGTCGTCTTTGCTGTCAGAGCACAATTCGCCGAGGACGCTCGCCGCGAGGAGGTCGAGTTGCGCCTCGCTGAGTTGGAGCAGACCGATCCACCTTCCCGTCTCGCAAACGATTACGACTTGCTTCGGCAGGCAGCGTGGGAAGCCCAACATCCGTGCGGCACGGGCATTGTCATCCCGGCTCCGTTCTACGCCCTCAACGATTTTCCCCAAGTGTTCCCCGAAAAGAACTCCAAGTGGTGCAAGGATCGGGCAGCCGAGCAGATCAAGCTACAAGCCAGTTTGGACGCCGAGAAGCTCAAGATGCCCGTGGGCGACATGATCGACTGCGCCTACGATTACGGCGGTAATGTCAACAAGATCGATACCGTGGCGGAACCCCAGGTCCATGATTCGTGGGTGCTTGGAGGAAGCTGCGAAGAAGTAGCTCACAAACTTCGGGACAACGAATTGACGGGCGAAGTTTGGAACGCCCAGGTTTGGGAGAAAGGGGACCCGGAACTCGCGGGCTTGTGTGTTTCGTTCACGGACGACAGCCCCGTGGAAGCCCACAAGTGCCAAACCGAGATGAGGCGCTGGATTGAGGTCTACTGCTGGAACGCCACGGAAGACGGCGCCATTCGGCAGTGTCGGGATCTCAATCTCGACACACCCACCGCAAAGGGGAAACCTTTTGTTCCATAGGGCGGTAGAGTGCCCGAGTGACCCTCCTTCTTTTCCGAAGCCCCGGGGGCGATGTTCTCGTCCCTTGTCCCAAATGTGACGGAGGGGCACTCCCCAAGTGCGATTTGTGCAAAGGGTTTGGAGAAATGGCTGCCACTCCGGCGGCCGACTACATCGATCAACGCATCAAACAGATGGAGACGAGCAATGGCAACTTCAGTTGAGTTCTACGACGACGCGAGCGGCGACAAGCGGTGGCGCGTCAAGGCCACCAACGGTCAGATCATCGGAGCCGCTACCGAAGGCTACCGGCGACAAGAGCACGCTTCCAACAACCTCAAGTCCTTGTGCAAGTACGCGACGGCGGACAACATCCGCATTGCGTCCGAGGGTGTTGCTCAACGACCACCTGATGCTCGACTCCCCGTCGAGTTCTACGAAGACAATGCCAACGAATGGCGCTGGAGGATCACCGCTGGTAACGGCAACATCGTCCATGCAAGTTCTGAGGGGTACACCTCTTTGCTCAATGCGAAGGTGAACCTGGAACAGCTTTTTGGAGCCGTCGCCGAATGGGAGGCTTCCTAACCGATTTCTACCTGGCCGGGCCACTGCAACCGGATGTCTTGAGACAGCAAGTCGAGCTTCAACGTCACAAGAGGCTCGACCGTTTCCACCGTTCCAAACAGGTTCTTGTAGAGGCCCTCTTCGATCTCTACCCCGATGCCCTCAAGGGGTCGATGAGACAACCGTGGAGGGATCACGATTTTGCGGGTGATCTCTCGGCTCTTGGCGACGTGGCCGATGGCGGTGTTGTTCACGTCGTTGAACATCCCTGGCTTGTTCACCAAGATGCTGCACGCCTGTCGAACGCGGACGTGTCGATCCTCGTGACTCAAGTCGTTCTGTAGATGTTGGACAAGGCCCCGAAGCAAAGCGTTCCGCACGAACCCTTGGTTGGTGTTCATGCGTCGAGCGACTTCCGACTGATTGTTGGTTTCGACGTAGAGCATCATCGCAGTGATGTCGGTCTCTCGTGCGCCCCGTTCCTGCATGACGGCCTGGACTTCATAGGGAGTGACGGAGGGGAGTAGTTCCCAAACCGCGAGACGTTCACGGGCTCGCTTGTAGCGGTAGTTCACCGCCGGTTGGGACATGCCCAGGATGCGCGCGATGTCCGAGTGGGTTCGCTTGAGGTCCAGATGGAGGCGCAAGATGTCCTGCTCCAGCGCCGGAAGGCGAGCAATGTGCTCACTGAGCATGGGCTTCATTGTACCGGGCCTTGGGGTATAACGAGCACGATGTTCAATCAGGTCCGTGAAGCTGCCGTCGCGCTCCTCGTGGAGATCGAACACCTGTCGATCTTCCGTGGATCAGAGGGGATGCTTCTGTTCGGAACGATCTACGAGATGATTGGGATTGCCCTCAAGCACGTCGCTTCAGATCGTCGGGATCAAGCCATCCGCATCGTGATGGTGGCGGGGCAAACCATCCCGTCAGCTTGGCCCGAGTCTGCGGAACGAGAGGCGTTGCAAAACTCTCTGTCCGATTTCCTGTTGTTGCTTCAAGAGCCATCTTCGGATGCCGTTCATTGACATGCGGACGTGCCTCCACTGCAAACACCGCGGGCCAGACACCGAGTTCGCCACGTACAAACACACGGACGGGACTCCGAGGTTTCGCAACGTCTGTCTCCCCTGTTGGCGAGCCCAAGCGGCATATCGAAATGCTCGATACAAGGAACGTCACGGCGATGAGGTCCGACGACGAGCCCGAGATGCACGGTTCCATCGGTATTGGACTGATCCCGAGTTCAGGCAGAAATGCCTCGATAGCGTCAAAAAACCCACATAATGTAGAATTACCGCGCTTCGTGTATAAGAGACGTGGCTACCAGGCGACGAGTCCTTGGGACATTCCAGATGCTCTGGGACTGCGAGGCGTGCGGTTCCAAGAAGCTCTTGGGCAAAGACCATCGGCATTGTCCCAACTGCGGCCAAGTCCAAGACGAGAACCGTCGCTACCTGCCTGATCAACGGGAAGCTGTCCCGACCACGTACAGCCCGTCACCCGACAACGAGTGTGACCACTGCGGGACGCCCAACAGCTACAAAGCCAACAATTGCGTGAACTGCGGGGGCCCCATGAAGGGCACCAAGGCGGTCCACAAACGGGCTCCGACGAGCAGCATGGCGGCCGAGACGGTGGAGGACGCCGCGAGGGCCCTGGAGGCCCGTCAGGAAGCGGCCCGAGCCAAGGCCGAAGCCTTCCATCAACCCGAGGCCCAAGCCGCCAGGGAGCGGGAGAGAGCCCAGGAAGCTGAGCGCCACAAGGAGCGGGAGCGCAGACGGAAAGCCGACTACGACCGTCGCCGGAAAGAGGCCGAGGAGCGCAATCGCCGCCAAGGCGATCTGTGGAAAGAGCGGGAGGGGTTCGCCGATCCAGAGCCCGAGATCCCATCGTCCAAACTCCAGACGTTTTGGGATCAACACAAACTTCACTTCGCCATCGGGGCCGGACTTCTTGTCCTCATTGGTGCCCTTTGGCTGATCTTCTTTTGGGAGAAAACCGTCGAGGTTGAAGTCGAGTCCCGATACTGGGAACGGTCACAGGTCATCGAACAGTTCAAGGCCAGTCCTGCCGATGGCTGGTGCGACGAGAAGCCCCACGATGCCTACAACGTGTCGTGGTCCTCCAAAGTCCATCATCACAAGACGGTCACGGACTGCACCAACTGCGATTGCCACGACGAGGAATACAAGAGCGGGGAGTCTTGCCACGAATCGTGTTCCACGAGTCGAGAGCCCGACGGAGCAGGCGGCTACGACGTGGTGGAGACGTGCCATGACGTTTGCACGCCCGAGTACAGCACGCGGCAAGTGTGTCACGACCGGACGCACGAAGAACCCGTCTACGAGGATTACTGCAACTACCAGTTGAACCGTTGGCGTCCCCAAAGGACGGCCCAGGAATCCGGTGGCGTGAGCATCGAACCTGTGTGGCCCGAGTTGGTCTACGACCAATGTGCCGGAAGCGAAGTGCTTGGGTGTGAGCGGCCTGGAGTCCGCAACGCCGTGTATCAGGTCAACTTCCGCGACTTGCACGAGCCCGAGAAATACGAATGTGAATGGGACCAAGCCAAGTGGTCCGGGTACGATGTCGGGTCACGGCATGAGGCCATCGTCAAGGTCTTCGGTGGCCGTTTCCAGTGCGAGTCTTTGACCAGGAGTTCTTTCTAATGGGATCGTGGGATTCAACATGCGCCATCAGCCATCTTCCGATTGAGTGGGGAGACCCCATCCGGTTCTTCTTCCTCCGACCGGATGAGTTTGAAGACCGAGACCACGGATGGATCCCCCTCACCCTCCCCATCAAAGGCGTCTACGATGGGTACGGATCGGTCAAGAACTTTGAGCCCACGAATCTGACCAAGCTCCAGGCACAGGTGCTCGCCAAGTTCGCCTGCAAGATCGACGAAGACAAGATCTCCGGGTTCCCTCGCATGGACGGGCGCGATGCCACCTATCCCACGGATCTCATGGCCGTTGCATGTGCGTGTGAGCGTGGATGGTTGAATTTGACCATCCCGCTGTTCATGGACAAAGAGGAGCCCCCAGAGACGTTCCCGGTGAAGCCGTGGATGGTACGCGAAGAGGTCTACCAGGCCATGTTGAAACAAGACCCACCGGGGCTTGCCATTGGTCGTAGCCGAATCGAGCGATGGTTGCACGGGAGTATTGAGTCAAAGAAACGTGGACCGGCCATGTGGTTGAAGCAAAGCATCGAGACGTGGAAGCACTTGCAGGAGCCCCGGTCGGAAACGAGTGATCCCGAAGGGAAACAACTTCTACGAGAAGTCCATGAGGCGCTCTCGGCTGCCGCCGAGAGTACCTTGGGCAATCTCAAGAATCGGGAGATCCAGTTCTTGTTCGGAAACGCAACGACCCATGCGGCTGAGTTCACAGCCCTGCTGGAGTTCACCGACGACGACTGGGAAGCTCTGGATCGGGAAGTCACGGACCACCACGTTTTCTGTTCGACGATGAAGGAGCTTCGACGTGCCTTTCATCCGGCGACCTACACAGACCAAGTAGACCCGGACAGCGATCCCACGGCGGCCAATGAGCTACTTGCCCATCTGATCCTCCATAACTGGGGACCGGCCATGCGGGCCAAGTACGAACAAAGAAGGGAAGACTAATGAGCGGCGGACCTACAGATTTCTCTCCCATCACGCTTGAGAAAGCCATCAAGAGTCACATCGAACTGAACGGTGGCGACGAAGCCGAGATTCGACGCGAGTTCCAGGCTCACATCAACGAAAAGAAAAATGGGGCCAAGTGCATGGTCTGCGATCAGCCCGTGTGGGCGTTCGGAGGCTGCGATATGTGCTTCTCCTGCACGACGGGAGAGGCGGACGCCAGCGAGGACTACGAGTTTGAGGAGGTGTGCTGGTGACGGAGATCAACCTCAAAGCGATCATCGACGGATTGCGCGAAAAGGGAATGACCGTGGCGTTTGCCGAGTCCTGCACCGGAGGGCGTCTGGCTGCTGATCTCACGACCATCCCCGGTTCGTCGGATGTCGTGATGGGATCGGCGGTCGTCTACCAGATCGAGGCCAAGAAGCGCATCCTGGGGTTGTCCGCCGTGACCGAGCGCAATGTCGTTACCCTCCAAACGGCCAAAGAGATGGCGGACGCAGCCCGAGAGATGTTCGGGTCCACTATCGCCATCGCCACGACAGGCTACTTGGACAACAAAGGGGAGTTCGTCGATACGACGGAAGCCGTTGTTGCGGTGTCGTGGCCTCTTGGTATGACCCGAGCAGCGTACGTGGAGGGCATGGACCCCAACTTCACCCGAGCCATCAACCGAGAATTGGTGATCCAGCACGCGATGCTGGAACTGATGATGTCCCTAAAGGACACCCCATGACCCAGGCTGATCTTGAAGAAGAAATCGACGAAGCCTGGAACGAACTGGCGAAAGTCGCCGAGATTCCCGGCGCCGAGGTCTACCCCAATCGAGGCGGCCCGTTGTGGGAAGCCATCGAAGTCTTACGCTTGCAACTGAAGCAAGCTCTCGCAAAGGAAACGAAATGACGAAGAAAGACCTCAACGAAATCCGCTCCGTGTCGATGAGCCTTCGCGGGTTCGTGTTCTTGAGCAGGTGCATGAGCCAGCGGGGAGGCACCCACCCCGGTGAGGATGAGAAGAACCTGGACGCTTACCTGGAAGCGCAGGATGCCATCCTCAATGTGTTCGGTGAGCCTCCCGTGGTGACGTGTACCGCCGAAGAGGCGAAGGGGCCCTGGACCGACTGCAACGTCAAGAGCCCGACTCCCCCCAAGCTCCCGGCCACCTTGCGTCCTCCTGATCCGATGTTGAAGGTCGCACAGGAATGGAACACGAGCCCGGAGTTCAAAGACCAGCCCGGTGGTGTGTTCGGCGGACCCAACTGTGAAGCGGCGTTTGCTGCGGGGATGCACGCCGCCGCCAAGATGATCGAGGCGGACGCCATCGAGAGTGCGCGTGTTTGCATGGAGGAACGCGACACCCCCGGATTCGACAACGGAATCGGGATCGTGGACAACTTCAACGGACGCATCTTCGGGTTCCAGAACTTCGGCCATCGCGTTGCGCGAGGGGAATGGCTCCCCAAAGAGGAAACCTGATGGGCTACTACGACGATTGGGTTGATCCAAACGGCACCTTCCGGCGTCGCCGGGGCGACAACTCTGGTCAGAGAGGCCAACCCAAGAAGCATCTACGCGGCCCGTTGGGTTGCGGCGTAGATGTCCGGTTGACCGAGAACATCGAAGAAGTCACATGCGGTGGCTGCCTCAAGAAAGCAAACGACCATGACTGAGCAAATCCGATTCTACAAAGTGCCTGATCCCTGGGGTCTGTTTGCGAATTTCACCCGGCATCCTCTGGAGATCGACGGCAAAACGTGGATGAGCACGGAGCACTACTTCCAAGCTCAGAAGTTCGTGGACACCGACCCCGAGTGGGCCGAGGCTATCCGTAACGCTGAGAACTCAGGGACTTCGGCCACGATGGGACGCGACCGTTCCCACCCGCTCCGCCCTCATTGGGAGGAGGTCAAGTACAGCGTCATGCTCGTGGCTCTCATCGCCAAATTCACCCAACACGAGGACTGCAAGGCCGTGTTGTTGGCGTCAGGGGACAAGTATCTCATCGAGGACACTGGACAAGGCCGTGACGACGACCACATTTGGGGGGACGGTTCGACAGGCAAAGGCCAGAATCTCCTTGGGAAAGCCCTTATGGAACTGCGAACGGCCATCCGTCAGGGTGAAGAAAAGTCCCTGGAAAGGGTGTGCCGGGATGTCCTGGCCCACTATCCGTCCAATCAAACCCCTAAGCAAAACACGGCACCAAGAACGTGAAATAGAATGTCACAAGACCCCACCCCTGTAATCCGACGAGACAGAACTCAAGGCTCATCTGAGCAGCCCGACGAGTTGATCTTGATCGTGAAAGATCATCACGGAGAAATCGTCGATGCCGAAATCGAAGAGTTCTTCAAACTTGAGCGTAAGGACAACAACCATGTCACTTTGACGCTCATCGGCAAAGATGAAGACAAACCCTACAAGATCATGCTGGAGTCGGAATCGAAAATCTCCATCCGGCCGTTCGGGGTGAAACTTGAGCCCTGATGTCTTGTTCACCCCTGCTCGACGGGATCACTGATCCCTTGGAAGTGCTTGGCATCGTTGCCAAGCATCCCGTCCTCACATACTCAGAACCGCCACAAACCTTCTATCCGTTGAAAGAAAAGGGATGGGTAGAGTATGCGGAAGGTCATTGGCGTATAACTGAGGCTGGGAAGTCCGCTCTACCATCCGAAACTCCGAAGCCGGAATCCTCCAAAACGAGCCTCAACGACTTCTTCGGCCTGTAAGGCCCCAATGATGATTATGCCCCTGCAAGAAGCCAAAGACTGTTTTCACAACTGGTGGAAAGCCATGCAAACCATGCAAGCCACGCATGGAGAACCCGCAGACGGCATGGAGAAGTTCCCTGAATTCGTGGCGCTCGCAGAAGCCCACGACGCCCTGCTGACCGCACTGGTCAACGAGACGGGTTACGACGCTTTCATCTTCAGGAAGACGGTCCTGATGGCGATGGAGGAGGTTCTCGATGACGATGATGACACTCCGACCGAGCAACAGGTGGACGAGATCATGCAGTTGACTCTCGCGTTTTCGGCAGCCACCCACAAGCGCGTGGAACAGATGGAAGGAAAGCAGCCCAACTGATGGAACAGGATGAGTTCGTCCGGCTCGCCCAAAAAGATCCCAATCGTCTCGTGTTGATGCTTGAACACGGGAAGTTGAAGGGGGAGGAACTTTGGACGGCGTGTAGAGTGGCAGGCCATTTTTTCCCTACGGAAAAAATCCAGCGTGTCCTGTTGCGTCATCTAGTCACTGTGACTGACAAGGGCGCCTTCAAGAAAATGATGTCAGCACTGTCCAAGCACAGAAATGAGCTTCTGATGGAAACCTTGCGACATCTGGGAAAATCGGCGCCAAATGCTGTACTCCGGGAGTGCGCGCGGGAACGGGTGGAATGGTTGGAAGACGATTTCGACGATGGGGATCATCCGGGCGACGATGACCCGGAAAAGGATCAAGGGTGAATCATGCAAAGTGTAATGAAACAGATTGTGAGCAACGATGGCATCCTGGCCGCCGGGCGCAGAAACGACAACAGCCTGGGCATCTCGCTTACGTTCAGGACGGCACCCGTCGCCGACGAGCACACGCTTTGGGAAAGGAAGCTCAACACCGCCTGCACCTTGCTCGATGTTGCCGCATCGAAGCTCAACGAGAACGAAATCAACCTACGGGGATCGAACATCGCCGCGATCAAAGTCGTGTTGGGCGATGAGGTCTGGAACATCC
>Ga0307380_10005399_pt1 | contig 16935 bp, 13 predicted proteins | sample UN3MG_FD_202239 | JGI IMG/M metagenome (GOLD analysis project Ga0307380, IMG submission 202239) | Soil microbial communities from Risofladan, Vaasa, Finland - UN-3 | ecosystem: Environmental > Terrestrial > Soil > Coastal area > Acid sulfate soil | place: Finland: Risofladan, Vaasa | collected...
GCGCCGCTTCGAGGCGGAAAGCGTGTCGGCCTAAGGCCGCGAGGGGGAGAGGGCGATGCTCTATTGGTTGGCCGAGCTAGCGCCTGAGATCGCGGCCCTCAATATCTTTCGTTACATCACGTTCCGCACCGGCGGGGCGGTGATCACGGCCCTGCTGTTCGTGTTCCTGTTCGGGCCGCGGGTGATCAGGTCATTGCGCGTCCGCCAGGGGAAGGGCCAGCCGATCCGTAAAGAGGGCCCCGAGCGCCATATCCTGCAAAAACAGGGCACGCCGACCATGGGCGGGCTGATGATCCTCTCCGGCGTCACGGTCTCGGTGCTGCTGTGGGGCAATCTCACCAACCCTTATGTCTGGGTGGTGCTGCTGCTGACCCTCGTCTATGGCGCGGTCGGGCTCTACGATGACTATCTCAAGGTCACCAGGCAATCGGCGGAGGGCTTCCGCGGGCGCATCAAGATCGTCATTGAGACGGTGGCCGCCCTGATCGCCACTTCGGTCATCGCCTCGGTCGGCCAGGAACCGTTCGCCACGTCGCTGGCCATTCCGTTCTTCAAGGGCTTTATGATTCCCCTGGGCTGGTGGGTATTCGTCCCCTTTGGTACCTTCATCATCGTCGGCGCCGGAAATGCGGTGAACCTGACCGACGGCCTCGACGGCTTGGCCATCGTGCCGGTGATGATCGCCGCCGCCACCTTCGGCTTCATCTCCTACCTCGTCGGTAACGTGCTGTTCGCCGACTATCTGCAGGTCCACTTCGTGCTCGGCACCGGCGAGCTCGCGGTGGTGTGCGGCGCGTTGGTCGGCGCCGGCCTCGGGTTCTTATGGTTCAACGCGCCGCCGGCGCTCATCTTCATGGGCGACACCGGCTCGCTGGCGCTGGGCGGCGCGCTGGGCACCATCGCCGTCGCCACCAAGCACGAGCTGGTGCTCGCCATCGTCGGCGGCCTGTTCGTGCTCGAGGCGGTCTCGGTCATCGTCCAGGTCACCTCCTTCAAGCTCTTCGGCAAGCGGGTGTTCCGCATGGCGCCCCTGCATCACCATTTCGAGCAGAAGGGATGGCCGGAATCCACGGTCGTGATCCGGTTCTGGATTATTGCCGTCGTGCTTGCTCTTGCTGGCCTCGCGACCCTGAAATTGCGCTAAGTTGCCGTCATCATGATTCCCGTGACGATCTTCGCCGGCTGCGACGTTGCGGTTGTGGGCTTGGGCCTTAGCGGTCTTGCAACCGCGCGCGCGCTCGAAAGCGGCGGCGCGCATGTCGTCGTCTGGGACGACAAGGAGGCGGCGCGCGCTGAAGCCGCCGCCGCCGGCTTGACCGTGACCGATCTCACTGCCGCCGACCTCAAGGGCTATTCCGCCCTTGTGCTCGCCCCCGGCATCCCCTTGACCCACCCGGAGCCCCATTGGAGCGTGGTGAAGGCGCGCGCTGCCGGCGTCGAGGTGATCGGCGATGTCGAGCTGTTCTTCGGCGCGTGCGCGCTGGACCCCGCGAAAGCCACGGTGATCGTCATCACCGGCACCAACGGCAAGTCGACGACCACCGCGCTCACCGCGCATCTGTTGAGTGCGGCCGGAAAGCGCGTGGCGCTCGGCGGCAATATCGGCAAGGCGGTGCTCGATCTTGAGCCGTTTGCGCCCGACCTGACCTATGTATTGGAGCTGTCGTCGTTCCAGATCGATCTCACCCCGTCACTCGCCCCTGATGCCGCAGCACTCCTCAACGTCACCCCCGACCATCTCGACCGTCACGGCACGCTTCAAGACTACGCGCGCATCAAGGCGCAAGTCTTCGCCCAGCTCGGCGCGGACGCCACCGCCGTCATCGGCGTCGACGATGTACCCTGCCGCGCCATCGCCGAGACCCTGCAAGGGCCGTACGCGGTCAAGCGCATCGCCGTCGGCCACGCGGTGCAAAATGGTGTGTGGGCCGAGGACGCCGTGCTGATCGAGATGGAGGGGGGCCAAGAGGTCGGGCGCGCCGAACTGGCGGGCATCGGCTCGCTCCGCGGCGCCCATAACTGGCAGAACGCCGCTGCGGCCTACGCGCTTGCCCGTTCGCAAGGTCTCGACGCCGCTTCGATCCAGCAAGGCCTCAAGAGCTTCGCCGGCCTGGCGCACCGCATGGAGCAGGTGGCGCGGCGCGGCAAGGTGCTGTTCGTCAACGATTCCAAGGCCACCAACGCGGATGCCGCCGGCAAGGCGCTGGCGAGCTTCCGCGATCTGTATTGGATCGTCGGTGGCCGGGCCAAGGAGGGCGGCCTCAACGGGCTCGAGGCGTTCTTTCCCGGGATCGCCCGCGCCTACCTCATCGGCGAAGCGGCTGACGATTTCTCGCGCCAGCTTGGCGGCGCCGTGGACCATGTCATTTGCGCCACGCTGGATCGCGCGGTGGCGGAAGCCGCGGCCGACGCCAGCCGGTCGGGCGCGCCGGAGCCGGTCGTGCTTCTTTCCCCCGCTTGTGCCTCGTATGATCAGTTCGCCAATTTTGCCAAGCGCGGCGACGCCTTCCGCGACATTGTCATGGGGCTCGACGGCGTGAGCAGTGTGACCGAGGAGGGCAGGGCGGCATGAGGATCACCCGCGCCGACAAGAGTGTCCTCTCCGACTGGTGGTTCACCGTCGACCGTCTAATGCTCGTCGGCCTCCTGCTGCTTATGGGCGCAGGCCTGGTGCTCTCCCTTGCGGCAAGCCCGCCGATCGCCGAGAGATACAACCTTGAGCCGTTCTATTTCGTGCGCCGCCATGCGGTGTTGCTCTTACCCGCCATCGCCATCATGTTCGCCGCCTCCACGCTGACTCCCAAGCAGATCAGGCGGGCAAGCCTCGTCATCTTCCTGGTCGGCATCGCCTTGATGATCCTCATCCTGTTCCTGGGGCCTGAGATCAAAGGCGCCAAGCGCTGGCTGCAATTTGGAGCCTTCTCGCTCCAGCCGTCTGAGTTCGTGAAGCCGGCCTTCATCGTGTTGACCGCCTGGCTGTTCAACGAGAGTCAGAAGCACAAGAACGTGCCGGGTCTCGAGCTGGCCATCCTGCTTTACGCGGTCTTCGCGCTGCTTCTGGTGCTCCAGCCCGATTTCGGCCAGACGCTCCTCGTCACGCTCGTGTGGGGCGCGCTGTTCTATATGGCCGGTATCAATCTCGTGTGGATCATGGCGCTTGGCGCGGCCGGCCTCGCCGGGATCGTCACCGCATACGTCCTGGTGCCCCATGTCGCCTCGCGTATCGACCGCTTCCTCAATCCGGAGTCCGGCGATACCTATCAGGCCGACCGGTCACTCGACTCCTTTCTCCATGGTGGCTGGCTTGGCCGCGGTCCGGGCGAAGGGACGGTGAAAGACGTGCTTCCCGACTCCCATACCGATTTCATTTTCGCGGTGGCGGCGGAAGAGTATGGCTTGATTGCGTGCCTGATTTTGCTGACTCTGTTCGCCTTCATCGTGCTGCGTGGCTTGTCCAAGGCGTCTCAAGAGTCCGACGGGTTCATCCGGCACGCAGTCGCGGGGCTCATCATGCTGTTCGGCTTGCAGACTTTGATCAACATGTCCGTGAATGTCGGCCTGCTTCCGGCTAAGGGTATGACCCTGCCGTTCATCTCTTATGGCGGCTCATCGCTGCTCGCCATGGCGCTGACCATGGGCTTTGCGCTCGGGCTGACCCGCAAGCGGCCCATGGCGGGGCGGTTGAAACGTCCGGAACGGGCCGGGCATGAGGCGGAAGCCACAGGCGCACGGGGGCAGAGGGCTTGACAGCGCGTACCATTCTACTCGTCGCGGGGGGAACCGGGGGACATCTGTTCCCGGCTGCCGCCTTGGCCCAGGAGCTGGCGCGCCGCGGCTTTGCCGTGGAGCTCGCCACCGACGAGCGCGCCGAGCAGTTCGGCAGCGACTTCCCCGCGCGCGCCATATACAAGGTCCCGTCGGCGACTTTCACCAGCCGGTCGCCGCTTGCCGTGGCGACGACGCTCGGACGCTTGGCCAAAGGTTTTATCCAGGCGCGCCGGTTGCTCGAAATGGTACAGCCCCTGGTGGTCATCGGCTTCGGCGGCTATCCCACCCTGCCGCCGATCATGGCCGCGCGGTCGCTCGGCATCCCGACCATGATCCACGAGCAGAATGCGGTGATGGGGCGCGCCAATCGCTTCCTCTCGCGCTTCGCCGACGCCATCGCCCTGTCCTTCACGCCGACGAAGCGTCTCCGCAGGAGCGCCGAGGCCAGAGCGCGGCTCACCGGAAATCCGGTGCGCGATGTCGTGCTCTCTTATCGCAACGTGGCCTATACGCCGCCGGAAGCGGCGGGGCGTCTGCTCCTGCTGGTGTTCGGCGGCAGCCAGGGCGCGCACTTCTTCTCCGAGGTGCTGCCCCCGGCGCTGGAGATGATGCCGTCGCCGTTCCGCTGGCGCCTCACGGTGGTGCAGCAGGTGCGTCAAGAGGATCTCGCCGCCGTGCGCGCGGCGTACAAGGGGGCAAACATCGTCGCCCATCTGGCGCCGTTCTTCCGCGACCTGCCCGAGCGGATCGCCAACGCTCATCTCGTGATCGCCCGTTCCGGCGCCTCGACGGTAGCGGAGCTGACGGCGATCGGCCGCCCAGGCCTTCTGGTGCCGCTGCCGCACGCCCTTGACAACGATCAGCTCGAAAACGCCATGCGGCTTCAGGAAGCCGGTGGCGGCTGGTGCATGCGCCAGTCGGAACTCACGCCTGAGCGCCTGTCGGAGGAGCTGGCCCGGCTGCTGGGGGCGCCTGAGCTCCTGGCCAAGGCGGCGGCGAAGTCCAAGGCCATGGCCAGCACCGAAGCGGTGAAGAAGCTCGCCGGCCTCGCCGAGGACTTGGCGGGACCCGAAGAGTAGGCGTCGCCCATGCATTTGCCCCCGCCGGAGACGACAGGCCTGTTCCACATCGTGGGCATTGGCGGCATCGGCATGAGTGCCATCGCCGAGGTGATGCACACGCGCGGCTATCGCGTGCAGGGCAGCGACCTCAAGGACAGCGCCAATCTCGCGCGGTTGCGCAACCACGGTATCGTCTGCGTCATCGGCCACGATCCGGGCAACGTCGAAGGCGCCGCCTATCTCGTGATTTCGAGCGCCGTGAAGCCGGGCAACCCCGAGTTCGAAGCGGCCAGGGAGCGCGGCATCCCCATCATCCGCCGCGCCGAGATGCTGGCCGAGCTGATGCGCCCATGCACCACCGTGTCCGTCACGGGCACTCACGGCAAGACCACCACCACCTCGCTCATCGCCGACCTCCTCCTTGGCGGCGGGCTCGACCCAACTGTGATCACCGGCGGCATCATCAATGCCTGGGGCACCAACGCGCGCATCGGCAAGGGCGAGTGGATGGTGGTCGAGGCCGACGAGTCCGACGGGACGTTCCTGAAGCTGCCGACCCAGATCGGTGTCGTCACCAATATCGACCCCGAGCACATGGATTATTGGGAGTCGGAGGACATTCTGTACGATGCCTTCGCGCAGTTCATCGACGCGATTCCGTTCTATGGCGTCGCCGTCGCCTGCATCGATCATCCCGTGGTGCGTGAGCTTCTGGCCAAGCTTGGCGGTGCCGCCAACGGGCGCCGCACGCTGACTTACGGGGTGGCGCGCGACGCCGACATCAAGCTCTCCAATGTACGCGCGGACCACAACAGCATCACCTTCGATGCCGATCTCGGGCCGGCCGTCAGGGGCGGCGCGCGCAAACTCAAAGATCTCATGGTGCCGACACTCGGCCACTACAACGCGCTGAATGCGCTCGGCGCGCTCGCCGTGGCGGCGGAAGCCGGCGTGAGCGACGCGGTGATCCGCTCGACCTTCGCCGTCTTCTCCGGCGTGAAGCGGCGCTTCACCCGCGTCGGCGAATGGCGCGGCGTCGTCGTCTACGACGACTACGCTCACCATCCGGTCGAGATCGCCGCCGTGTTGCGCGGCGCCAGCATGGCCGGCAAAGGACGCATCATCGCGGTGATGCAGCCGCACCGCTACACGCGCCTGCAAGCCCTGTTCAACGAGTTCTCCGCCTGCCTCGACGACGCCGACATCGTCGTGGTGACGCCGGTCTATTCCGCGGGCGAGGCGCCGATCCCCGGCATCGACCGTGACGAGCTGGCGTCGGGCTTGCGCCGCCACGGCCATCCCAATGTTCTGACCGTCGACGACGAGGACTCCCTGACCGCCACCATCGCCGACATCGCGCAAGCCGGCGATCTCGTGGTGGGCTTGGGCGCCGGCACTATTACCGATTGGATCAATGCGCTTCCTGCCCGGCTCGAGCAGCGTGGGGGGCCCGCGTGAACGGCGCGGAGCTCCTGGCGAAACTGACCGCGAGCCTGCCTGAGTTGCGCGGGCGGCTCACCGCGGAAGCCCCGCTCAAGGACTACACCTGGTTCCGGGTGGGTGGCCCGGCGGAGGTACTCTACTCGCCAGCCGACGAGGCCGACCTTGCCTATTTCTTGAAAGGCCTCCCCGGCGGCATCCCCGTGACCATGATCGGGCTCGGCTCGAATCTGCTGGTGCGCGACGGCGGCATCGACGGCGTGGTCATCCGCCTGGGCCGCGGCTTCGGCGAGATCAGAATAGAAGAGGGTTCGCGGCTTCGCGTCGGTACCGCCGTGCCTGACGTCAAGGTGGCGCGCGCCGCCGCCGACGCCGGCATTTCCGGTCTCTCCTTCTATCGCGGCATCCCGGGCGGCATCGGCGGTGCGCTGCGCATGAACGGCGGTGCCCACGGCACGGAGACCTGCGAGGTGCTGGTGGAGGCCCGCGCCGTCGACCGCCAGGGCGATGTGCATGTGCTGCCCGTGGCCGACCTCCACTACCGCTATCGCCATTGCGGCGCGCCCGAGGAACTCATCTTCACCGAGGCGTTGTTTCAAGGCAAACCCGGCGATCCCGCAAAGATCCTCGCCGAGATGGACGAGATTGCCGCCTATCGCGAGGAGGTGCAGCCCATCAAGAGCCGCACCGGCGGTTCGACCTTCAAGAACCCGCCAGGCGAAAAATCTTGGCAGCTCATCGACGCCGCCGGCTGCCGCGGGCTGAACGTCGGCGACGCCAAGGTCTCGGAGCTGCACTGCAATTTCCTCATCAACGAGGGCAACGCCACCGCCGCCGATATCGAGACCCTGGGCGAGACGGTGCGGAAGCGGGTGAAGGAGACGAGCGGCGTCGAGCTCGAATGGGAGATCAAGCGCCTCGGCCTGCCAGGCTGAAGCCGGATCACCGTCGAGCGCCTATTCCACGCGCGCCGACGCACTGACCATCATTCAAATCCTCGATGCGCGCGCCTGCCGCGGCCTTCAAGGATTCCTAATCGCTCCCGATTCAGTTACAGCACCCTGACCACTGGCATTTTGACAGCACGGGGACGATCGATATGGCCCAAGCAAAGCATGTTGCCGTCTTGATGGGCGGCCTGTCTGCCGAGCGGGAGGTTTCGCTGAACTCCGGTGCCGCCTGCGCCGATGCCCTCGAAGGCGAAGGCTACCGCGTCACCCGCCTCGATGTTGGCCGCGACGTGGCCGCCCGCCTCACCGAGATCGCCCCCGATGTGTGCTTCAACGCCCTGCATGGCCGTTTTGGCGAGGATGGCTGCATCCAAGGGCTGCTCGAGACCTTGGGCCTCCCGTACACCCATTCCGGGGTGCTCGCCTCGGCGCTTGCCATGCACAAGGAGCGGGCCAAGGCGGTTTTGCGCGAGGCGGGGGTTCCGGTGGCCGAGAGCCGCGTGGTGAGCCGCCAGGAGGCCGCCAAGGGCCATATGATGCCCCCGCCCTATGTGATCAAACCACCGGCCGAAGGCTCCTCCGTCGGCGTCTATATCGTCCGCGAGGACCAGGCCCATCCGCCCCAGGAGCTCACCGCGGCCGACTGGGCCCTGGGTGAAGAAATTATGATCGAGCGCTTCATTCCTGGACGGGAACTCACCTGCGCGGTCATGGGCGAGGAGGCTTTGGGGGTCATCGAGATCAAGCCGGCCGAAGGGCTAGCCTTTTACGATTACGACGCAAAATACGCTCCGGGGGGCTCAATTCACGTGCTCCCGGCGGCGCTTAAACCAAATGTTTACCAATTGGTACAGAAGCTGTCGGTAGCGGCTCATAGGGCACTGGGCTGCCGTGGGGTCAGCCGTTCCGACTTCCGCTTCGACGACCGGCCAGAGGGCACGGGGGAACTGATCTGCCTTGAGGTCAATACCCAGCCTGGCATGACGTCGACGTCGCTTGTGCCCGAGCTTGCAGCCTATGGCGGCCGCTCGTTTGGCGGGCTTGTCCGTTGGATCGTGGAGGACGCGTCGTGCAATCGTTAGGCCCAGCAAAGGGTCAAGCTAGGGGAAGACGGGCACAGGATGCCCTGCTTGCGCGTGGCATCGCCGCGCCGCGAGAGCCCTCCCGTGGCCTACCAGTGCTGAGCGGCACCCGCGCGCTTATTTCGCGAAAGCCCCGCAGCATCAGGCTCGGCAAGGCCAGCCGCGACCGCGTGCGCGGCAAATGGCTGTTGCTCAGCGTCATTTTCCTCGCCAGCGCCGTCGCCTATGGCGCCGTGATCGGCGGCCAGACCGGGCGGCTGCTTGACGCCTTCACCGTCGGCATCGAGCGTCTCGCCGTCGTCGCCGGTTTCGGCGTGAAGCGGATCACCGTGGAGGGCCAGCGCCACGCGACCGACGCGGCGATCACCGCGGCCCTTGGCGCCGGTCCCGACACCATGATGCTCAATTTCGACACCGACGCCGCCAAAGCACGGCTGGAGTCCGTGCCGTGGATCAGACATGCCCAGGTGATGCGCCTCCTGCCCTCGACCCTTCAAGTGGTCATCGAGGAGCGCAGCCCCTACGCTGTTTGGCAGAACAAGGGCAAGACCTTCGTGGTCGACGGCCAGGGCGTGGTGCTCGCCCCGGCTCTGCCGCAAGCCTATCCGGCGTTGCCGCTCGTTGTCGGCCATGGTGCCGGCAAGCACGCGGCAGTCCTTTACGAGCAGCTCGAGCCCTATGAAGCGCTGCGCGGCAAGATGCTCGCGGCACTCCGCGTCGGCGACCGGCGCTGGACGCTGAAATTGCGCACGGGGACGGAGATTATGCTGCCCGACGACAATATCGACGTGGCCCTGCAGTCGCTGACCAAGCTCGAGCAGGAGCGCGGCGTCCTGGAGCGGGACTTGTCAGCGATCGATCTACGCCTGCTCGACCGCATCACCGTGCGCTTGCGCGAGACCGCGGCAGTTGCGCCTGCGGACGCGTCGCCGGCCGATGTGCCGACCGCCAGCACCGGTGCCACGCCTAAAGGCAAGACATAAGAGGGGCTTGAGGGCAGGGGGATGACTTACACCACGACCATCAGGAGCAAGCGTCAGCGCATCGTGACCGCGCTCGACATCGGCACGAGTAAAGTGTGCTGCCTGATCGGCAAGACGTCATCCGCCCCCGATTGGTTCGAGGGCAAGGGCGACGCGGTGCAGTTCGAGGTAATGGGATTCGATCACACCCGCGCCGAAGGGCTCAAGGCGGGCATGGTCACGCATCTGGACAGCGCCGAGCATTGCATCCGCTCGGCCGTCGATGCGGCCGAGCGCATGGCGGGCGTCATCGTGGAGGACGTCCACGTGTCCGTCACCTGCGGACGCCTCAAGAGTGAGAGCTTTTCGGCCAGCGTGGCCCTGCCGTCCGGCACGGTGCGCGACGACGACGTTCAGCGCCTGCTCGCTGGCGGCCGCCAATACGCCGCCCGCGACAAGCGCGCCGTTCTGCATGCCCTGCCCACGGGCTATCGCCTCGACGAGAATGGCGGCATCAGCGAGCCCCATGGCATGTGCGGCGAGCGGCTCTCCGTGGACATCCATACCGTGACCGCCGACGAGGTGGCCATGCGCAACCTTATGCTGTGCGTCGAGCGCTGCCATCTCGGCGTCGCCAGCCTCGTCGCCGCACCCTATTCGAGCGCCCTTTCGGTCATCACGCCCGACGAGGCCAAGCTCGGCGTGGCGTGCATCGATTTCGGCGCTGGCACCACCACGCTCTCCGTCGTCGCCGACGGACACTTCGTCCATGCCGACGCGATTGCGCTGGGCGGCAACGGCATCACCAACGACATTGCCCGCACGCTCGGCGCGCCGATCGAGCATGCGGAGCGCCTGAAGACGTTGCATGGCAGCGCCTTCGCCACGCTCTCCGACGAGCGCGAGATCATCACCTACCCATGCGTCAGCGCCATGGCCCAAGGCAGCCTGAACCAGATCACCAAGGCGCAACTCGCCTGCATCATCCGGCCCCGCATCGAGGAGATCCTCGACCTGATGCGCCGCCGGCTCGCGGCGAGCGGCCCAGCCGCCGAGGTCGCTCAGCACCTGGTGCTGACCGGCGGCGGCAGCCAGCTCACGGGCTTGCCGGAGCTTGCCTCGAACATGTTTGGACGCCCGGCCCGGCTCGGCCGCCCGCGCGCCATGAATGGTTTGCCGCCAGCGGCCGCCGCGCCGGATTTTTCCGCCGCGATCGGTCTTCTCCTGCATTGGGCACGCGGCGACGACAGGCTCGGTGCCCGCGCCGAGCAACGGTTCTTGCGTACGGGGACGGGCTACTTCACCAAAGTCGGCGAGTGGTTCATGGACAACTTTTAGAGAAAGACGACTGGCTCGTCCGGCGCCTTGTGCGGGGTAGCGCCGGAAAAAGCTGAAGCAAGGGACAATCGCAAGGATTGGAAGGCCGCCATGACTATCAACCTCAGAGTTCCTGATTTAACCGAACTCAAGCCGCGCATCACCGTGTTCGGAGTGGGTGGCGCCGGCGGCAACGCCGTCAACAACATGATCGAGTGCGGCCTCCAGGGCGTGGAGTTCGTCGTCGCTAACACCGACGCCCAGGCCCTGTTGAGCTCAACCGCCGAGCGCCGCATTCAAATGGGCGCCAACGTCACCGAAGGCCTCGGCGCCGGCTCCAAGCCGGAGATCGGCGCGGCCGCGGCCGAGGAGGCCATGGCCGACATCAAGGCCCATCTGGTCGGTTGTCACATGGCGTTCATCACCGCCGGCATGGGCGGTGGCACCGGCACGGGTGCGGCGCCGGTCATCGCCCGCGCCTCCCGCGAGGAAGGCATTCTCACCGTCGGTGTCGTCACCAAGCCGTTCCAGTTCGAAGGCGCACGGCGCTACCGCGCGGCAGAAGCCGGTATCGAGGAGCTGCAGAAATACGTCGATACGCTGCTGATCATTCCGAACCAGAACCTGTTCCGCATCGCCAACGAGAAGACGACCTTCACCGACGCCTTCGGCATGGCCGACGACGTATTGCGGGCCGGCGTTGCCTGCATCACCGACTTGATGGTCAAGGAAGGCCTCATCAATCTCGACTTCGCCGATGTCCGCACCATCATGGCCGGCATGGGCAAGGCGATGATGGGCACCGGCGAATCGAGCGGCGACCGGCGTGCCATCGAGGCAGCCGAGGCCGCGATCTCCAATCCCCTGCTCGACGATGTGTCGATGAAGGGGGCGAGCGGCCTTCTGGTCTCCATCACCGGCGGCAGCGATCTCACCCTTTACGAGGTGGACGAAGCGGCGAGCCGCATTCGGGCCGAGGCCGATGCCGATGCCAATATCATCGTCGGCGCGACCTACGACGACGCGCTCGACGGCATCATCCGCGTGTCGGTGGTCGCCACCGGCATTGGATTGCGGGCGGCGGAGATGCTCCAAGCCTCAACCGAGGGTGCACCGCCGGAAAGAGGCCGGTTGACCGAGCGGTTGGCCGGGCTCGCCGCGCTGCCTGGCGCCGGGCTCGAGGAGGTGCCAGTCGATCTCGACGAGAGCCTCGTGGTTGCTGCTAACGATGTTGCGCAGGAGCCGCCGGTCTGGCGCGCCCCGGGCAACGTGACGATCGAGAAACGCCCGGCGCAGGCGACCGGCATCGCCCTGCCGCGCAGCTCCGGACCGGTCAGTCCGGCCGTGCCTCAGCGGAGCTTCCAGCCTGCCCCTCCCGCCGCCATCAAGCGGCCGGTGCGGCGCATGCCGAACGTCGAGGAGCTTCCCATTGTCGCCCAGAAGGCGCTCAAGGCGCAGAGTGGCGAAGCGCCGGCCGTCGGCCTCGCCGAGCATAAGCGCAAGGTCGGCTTCCTGGAGCGGCTGGCCAATGTCGGCCGCGGCCGTAAGGACAACGATGCCGAGATGCCCTCGAAGCTCGAGCCGGAGTTCGGCCAGCGCCACGCTGCGCCCCAAGCGCCCCGGCTAGAGACGCCGGCCCCTCGGGGCGTGCGGATCGATCGGCCCCGCGAGGCCGCGGCCCCCGAGCCGAAACGAATCGAGCCCCAACTCCGGCCTGCCCGGGCCATGGCCCAGCCGGCTCTGGCGGGATCCTACGAGGAGGACGACCTGGAGATTCCCGCTTTTCTGCGGCGCCGGGCGAACTAATCAGAGGCTAGGCATTAACCAAACGGCCTGGCCTGCCTTCCGTGTGATGCCGAGAGATGAGTTGAATCAATTAGTTAGAAGGACACGCGACCCGTAATACATTGAAAGAAACCGTGATTTGTCGCCTTCATGCCCGAACGTTATGGTTCTTGATAGATTGATCAGCAGGACCAAAAAGGCACACCGGGGCCGAAATACACGGTCTTAGTTAAGTGCCAGGGAGCGCTGATCGATGGGGGGCTCGGGGTTCTCTCCGGGCTAAGGGAACCAGACGACGGCGTGGGGGCCAACGGGGGCCATGAAGGGTTTTATAGGGGCGCGTCAAACGACGCTTGCCAGTGAGATTGCACTGACGGGCACCGGAGTACACGGCGGAGCACCAGTTTCCATCGTACTGTGTCCGGCTGATGGCGATACCGGACTACGCTTCCAAATTTCCGACGGTGACGCGGACGGGATCGAGATCGCTGCCGATCAGCAGTGGGTCACGGGCGTCACGCTGTGCACCGTTCTTGGCGACGGCAATGGGGCCTCTGTCGCGACCGTGGAGCATGTGCTCGCGGCTCTGCGCGGCCTCGGTGTCGACAACGCGCTGATCGAGATCGACAGCGCCGAAGTGCCGATCATGGACGGCAGTGCCGCTCCGTTCGTCGAGGCGATCGATGAGGTCGGCCTGACCGAGCTCGATGCGCCGCGCCGCTTCCTCAAAGTACTGAAACCCATTTGTGTCGAGGACGGTGGCGCCGTGGGCGAGCTGTCCCCTCACAACGGTTTCCATCTGGACGTCGAGATCGACTTCGAGACGCCGCTGATCGGCACGCAAAAGATCGAGATGGACGTGAATCCCGGCTCGTTCCGTCGGGAACTGGCCCGCGCCCGGACCTTCGGCTTCATGAAGGATGTCGAGCGGCTGTGGGCGGCCGGCCTCGCCCTTGGCGCGTCGCTCGAGAATACCGTCGCCATCGGCGACGACCGTATCATCAACCGCGAAGGCCTGCGTTTCGCCGACGAGTTCGTACGCCACAAGGCGCTCGATGCGGTCGGCGATCTGGCCCTTGCCGGCGCACCCATCCTCGGCTCCTTCCGCTCCCGCCGGGGCGGACATCGGCTGAACACGCTGGTGCTCAAAGCCCTGTTTGCCGATCCTGACGCTTGGACCATGGTCGAAGCCCCGCGCTACCGCGAGGTCCGCCATGCCGAGCTCAGCCACCGCCTGGCCGCGGCCAATTTCGCCGCCGACCGGAGCTGAGCCCCCGCAATCTGCCTGGTGAGTGGCTTGCCGGCCTTATGGTACGGGCGAAAGGTGCGGGCCCTGGGCACGGTGTTGTGCTCAAAACGATGCCCCGGCTGCGGGCAACGGCCCTGTCGCCGGGCGGGCTGGGCAAAAAAACACCATAATCCGCTAGTTGGGTGTTAGCAGTCTGCACTAGCGTTGCCATGAGGCGTGATTGCGCGCGGAGGGGGCGTTTTGAGGGGTAGCATGTCCGGTCCTGTCGAGCCGTGGCTCGCGCCAGCGCGCCGTAGGGCTGCTGCGCGCGAGACGATGACGCGTCGGCCCTCGCCGTCTGCCGCGATCGCTCTTGTCCTCACGGCCTGTCTGGTCGCCGGTTGCGGCTCGCTGTTCGGCAGCGACAAGGCGGCGCTTGTGAACAACGATCCGCCGGATGTCATCTACGGCCAGGCCGAGGCCATGGTCGACAAGGGGAAATACAAGGAGGCGGCGCGCCAGTACGAAGAAGTCGACATCAACCATCCCTATTCGCAGGAAGCGCGCCGGGCCATCGTCATGGCCGCCTACGCCTATTACCGGGCGGGCCAGTACGACGATGCCGTGTCGGCAGCCGACCGCTACCTGACCCTCCACCCGGGCACCCAAGAATCGGACCTCGCGCAGAACATCGTCGGCATGTCCTATTACGATCAGGTGCTCGATCCGAAGCGCGACCAGACCTACGCCCGCCGGGCGCTGGCGGCATACGACACGCTGATCCAGCGTTATCCGAACTCGCGCTACGCCGCGGAGGCGGCCAACCGGGCGCGAGTCTTGCGCGATCTGCTGGCGGCGAATGAGATGCAAATCGGCCGCTATTACCTGCGCAAGAACAATTTCCTTGCCGCCATCAACCGCTTTCGCACCGTGGTGACCACCTATCAAACCACCGAGCAGGTCGAAGAGGCCTTGATGCGCCTCACCGAGGCTTATATGGCCTTAGGGATCGTCAACGAGGCCCAGACGGCGGCTGCCGTGCTCGGCCACAACTTTCCGGACAGTCGGTGGTACAAGCACGCCTACAGTCTCCTAGGGAAGCGTGGCCTGGAGCCCCAGCAGCACGAAGGCTCTTGGATCACCAAGACCTGGAAGGGCGCCGGGCAAGCCTGACGCGCGCGCCATGCTAGCCGCCCTGTCGATCCGCGACATCGTTCTGATCGATAAGCTCGATCTCGAATTCGGCCACGGCCTGTCCGCGCTCACCGGCGAGACCGGCGCCGGCAAGTCCATCCTGCTCGATGCCTTTTCGCTCGCCGTCGGCGCCCGGGGCGATGCCTCGCTGGTGCGGCGCGGCGCCGATCAAGGTCAGGTGACGGCGACCTTCGAGCTTGCCCCGGATCATCCGGTGCTGGCGCTCCTGGCCGAGAACGAGATCCCAGCCGAAGACACTCTGATCTTGCGGCGGGTGCAGGGCGCGGACGGCAGGAGTCGCGCCTTCATCAACGATACGAGCGTGAGCGTGCAGCTTTTGCGGCAGGTCGGCCAGGCGCTGGTCGAGATCCACGGCCAGCACGACGAGCGGGCGCTGATCGATCCGAGCGGCCACCGCGACCTAGTCGATGCCTTTGGCGGCTTGAACGCCGCCGCCGCCCGCGTTGCTGAAAGCTATGACAATTGGCAGGAGGCGGACGCCACCCGCGCGCGTCACGACAGCGAGATCGCCGCCACCCGCGCCAATGCCGATTATGTGACCCACGCGCTGGAGGAGTTGCGGGCGCTGAACCCGGAGCAAGGCGAGGAGGAGGCGCTCGCCGCCCGCCGTCAGCTGATGATGAACGCCGAGAAGATCGCCGCCGACCTCGCCGAGGGCCTGGATGCGCTTCAAGGAGAGGGCACCGCCGGCGCGCGGCTCGCCTCGGCGCTGCGCCGCATCGAGCGTCAGGCCGCCACTGGTGGCGCTGTGCTCACCGCCGTGGCCGAGGCGCTGGAGCGCGTGCTGGGCGAGACCAACGCCGCCCGCGACGCGATAGAGGAGGCCGTTGCCCTGACCGCCTTTGAGCCGGGCGACCTGGAGCGTGCCGAGGAGCGGCTCTTCGCGCTGCGCGCGCTCGCCCGCAAGCACCGGGTGCAGGTGGATGACCTCGCGGCGCTGACCGAACGGCTCGAGGCCGAGCTTACCGCGCTCGACACCAGCGAAGGCCAGGCCGCCGCCTTTGCCAAGGCCGCCCAAGCCGCCCGCAAAGCCTACGAGACCGGGGTGCTTGCCTTGAGCGGGGCGCGGGCAGAGGCCGCCAACAGGCTCGACGGCGAAGTGGCGGCGGAGCTCGCGCCGCTCAAGCTCGACAAGGCGCGCTTCGTCACCCATATCGACACCGTGGACCTCGCCGAAGGCGGTCCCAACGGCATCGACCGCATCGCCTTCTGGGTGGCGACCAATCCCGGCACCGAGCCGGGCCCGATGATGAAGGTCGCCTCTGGCGGCGAGCTCGCGCGATTCATTCTCGCGCTTAAAGTGGTGCTCGCGGCCCGCGGCTCGGCGCCGACACTGATTTTCGACGAAGCGGACTCGGGCGTCGGCGGCGCGACGGCCTCGGCCATTGGCGAGCGCCTGGCGGGTTTAGCGGCCAGCGTCCAGGTCCTCGCCGTGACCCATGCGCCGCAAGTGGCCGCACTGGCCCACGGCCATCTGATGATCGCCAAGGAGGCGATGCAGGGCCCGCAAGGCGAGACCATGGCGACGCGCGTCGCGGTGCTGGAAGGCACTCACCGCCGCGAGGAGATCGCCCGCATGCTCGCGGGGCAGACCATCACCGACGAAGCCCGCGCCGCGGCCGACCGGCTGATGAGCCGGTCTGTGTAACATTCTGAAATCATGAGCAAGACGAAGAGCAGGAAGCAGGAAGCGCCGCTGGCGGCAAAGCCGGTGGAGGCCCTCGACGAGGCGCAAGCCACGGACGAGCTGGCGCGCCTTGCCGCCGACATCGCCCGTCACGACGCGCTCTATTACCAGAACGATGAGCCCGAGGTCAGCGACGCGGCATACGACGCCCTGCGCATCCGCAACGAGGCCATCGAGGCGCGCTTTCCCCATCTCATCCGCCCCGATAGCCCGTCGTTGAAAGTCGGCGCCGCCCCGGTCGAGGCTTTCGGCAAGGTGGTCCACCGCGTGCCGATGCTGTCCCTCGGCAATGTGTTCGACGAGGAAGGCGTTCGCGACTTTCTCGACCGCATCCGCCGGTTCCTGGGGCTCGAGCCGGACGCCGAGCTCGCCTTCACCGCAGAGCCCAAGATCGACGGCCTGTCCATCACGCTGCGCTACGAGGGCGGCCTCTTGGTCCA